>JAABUK010008047.1_pt1 | contig 14954 bp, 11 predicted proteins | sample 5559141 | NCBI WGS metagenome assembly JAABUK01 (sample SAMN10711869, study PRJNA513367) | rock metagenome | isolation source: Antarctica rocks | place: Antarctica: Victoria Land, Pudding Butte nord | collected 2016-01-03
ATCAACGAACGCAACGCGCCCGAAATCGCTCTTATTGTACTTGAATCGAAGCTTGCGACACCACTTTTTACAAGCGCAACAAAACGCGACTTCAGTCGCTGGCTCTCGCCGTCGCAACGTGCGTCATCTAACCCGCACCGTCGACCACGAATCTTCTCGATTCGGGCCCATTTTTGACAGCGTTTCGCAGCCTCGTTACACTCGCGTTCATCCTTGATGGTTCGTGTTCAGCGGCTTTTCCCCGCTTCTTTTTCCTCTTTTCGAGTACTCTATGAACCCCTTTCCCGCTGAACAAACGCCATTGTCCAGTTCCGAACAAACCACTGCGGCGCACAACACTTCTCTACCGGAAATTTCCACGCCGCAGACTTCCGCATCGGCGGCCTCTGTGCCGGACGTTTTCACGCCGGACGCTTCCGTGCCGGACGTTGCTGCGTCAGATGCTGTTGTTGTGCAGCGTCCGGCGTTGTGGCGGCAAGTGTTGGACAGCCTCGCTTTTGCGTTGTCGGCGATTTTGTCGCCTTATATAGTGATTCCTTTTGGAACTGTGGGCATTGTCGCCACGCAGGCGAAGGGGCAGCGCGACTTCGTGTTGTGGACGTTCCTCAGCGTCTTCTTTTCGACGATTGTGCCCGCCTTGTATGTGCTGGTTCAAATCGTGCGCGGCAAAATAACCGATGTTCACGTCATGGAGCGCGAGCAGCGCGGCGGCCCGTTTCTGGTCGCTGTGGTTTCGGTGGCTGTCGGCGCCTTTGTGCTGCGCGCGATCGGTGCGCCCGCCGTTGTCTGGGGCATCGGTCTGGTGCTGCTGGTGAACGGCTTGGTGCTGTCGTGGATCACCAAATTTTGGAAAATTTCGATGCACGTTTCGGTCTTGACTTCAGTCGTCATCGCGTGCATCATTCTCATCCCCAAGGTTAATTTTTGGAGTTTGGCGTGGATGATTCCGGCTTTGATGTGGGCGCGCGCCATGCGAGGACGCCATTCGCCGTGGCAGGGAATCGGGGGATTTCTGGTGTCGGGCGCTTTAACATTGGGCGTTTTCGCGTTCGTCAAGTTGTGGCCCATGGTCGAAGGCGCCGTTCATCGCCTGCTGGTTCACGGCCACTGAAAATCCGCTTCCACACCGCCGCACTCGAGTACTCGATTCTGCCTTTTATGTCACGCTATGTCACGCTGAAGAATGTCTTTTCAAGAAGCCGGTTCATAAATCGGGTTCAACCTAACCGTAACCGCGTTGAACCCTGACCTCAATCATTTACGAAAGCGCTTCTGCGTTCTTGATCTTTAACGCAGCCCAATCATCTCTGCACGTTCAGGCGAATGAAGCAGCTCAAGCCAAATCGAGTACTCGAACCGACGTTTGTAAATGCGACGCCCTGGTTGACATTATGGACAATTTTCCAGACAACGCCCATATGAACCTCGCGTTTTGTGACGACGAGCCGATTTACATTCCGGCTTGCGTCCAGCCGTTTGGCGTTTTGCTGGCGCTCGATGACAACTTGCGAATTGTGCAGATCAGCGCCAACGTTCGCGCGCTGCTGGGCCGCGAAACCGGAGAATTGTTGGGACAGAACCTTTCCACGCTGCTGTTGCCCACCGATCTGGAAATGGTGCGTCAGACCACAACGCGGGAAACCGAAGAAAATCAACTTGTCGCGCTGGGCACTTTCGAGATCGGCGAGAAAACATTTGAGGCCGTTGTGCATCGCCGCGACGGCGTTTTGCTTCTCGAACTCGAAGCGAGCGACCTCACAGCGCGCGCTGCGAACGATTCGTATTTTCAACTGAGCGCTGCCTTGACGCGCCTCCAAGCGGCTTGGTCGCTCGACCAATTGTGCGACCAGGCCGCGCGCGAAGTGCGTCGTTTGACGGGCTTCGACCAAGCCGTAATTTGCCGCTTCGACCTTGATGGAAGCGGCGCAGTTGTCGCCAAAGACAAAGCGCCCGACATCGACTCTGGGTCGGAGTTTGACCTTGCGGATTGCGACCTTGCGGATTGCGACCTTGCGGCTCAAGAACACGCGTTCGATGGGCAAAATCGTGTGCGTCTTGTCGCTGACGCAAATGACGAAGGCGTGCCTTTGGTTCCGCCGCTCAATCCGCTGACGCAAGCGCCGCTCGACTTGAGTTGTGCCGCTTTGCGCAGCGCTCCGCCGCTTTACATCGCGTCTTTGAAGAAGCTGGGCATGGCGGCTTCGCTGTCGATTTCAATCGTCAAAGACAGTGCGCTGTGGGGAATCATCGTGTGCCATCATCGCACGGCGCGCGCTTTGTGCTTGCAAACGCGCGCCGCCTGCGATCTTTTGGGTCAGGTGCTGGCGCTGCAAATTGCGTCGTGTGAAAACCGCGAGCAAGAAGAAAACCGTTTGCGCGCGCGGCAACGCGTTTCGGCTTTGCTGCAGCAGATGACGCAAAGCGACGATTTCGTTGAGGAGTTGGCGCAAGCGGGCGAAGAGTTGCGAGATTTAATGGGTGCGAGCGGCGCCGCTTTGTTCTTCGAAGAACGCGCTTATCTCTTGGGAACGACGCCTGCGGAAAGCGAAATCCGCGAACTGGTGCAATGGCTGAGCGAAAGCGAACAAACGCGCGAAAAAACGCTGTGGCAAACCCAAAACCTGATTATCGAGTACTCGAAAGCCCGCGATTGGAGCACGGCTTTGCCCGGTCTGCTGGCGATTTCGCTGTCGCAAGTGAATCGTTCTTACGTGCTGTGGTTTCGTCCTGCACAAGCGCAAAGGCCGGCTTGGAACAACGATCTGCATGAACCCGTCGCACCCGAATCACTTTCGGCGAGCGCGCAACATTTTGACGCGCAACATTTGGACGCGCAACGTTTGGACGCGCAACGTTTGGACGCGCAACCTACGAACGAACGTGTTACGCACGAACGTGGTTTGTCTTCGCGCCAAGCGTTTGCGATGGCGCGCGGGAAAGCGAAAGATCGCGCCGCGCCGTGGCAAACCTTTGAAATCGAGGCGGCGAACGAGTTGCGCGGCGCGATCTCCTTTCTCGTTTTGAAGCGCGCTGAAGAGATGGCGCAACGGGCGCAAGAGTTGGCGGACAGCAACCGCGAGCTCGAATCGTTTTCTTATTCGGTTTCGCACGACTTGCGCGCGCCGCTTCGTCACATCAACGGTTTTGCGGCTTTGCTGCACAAGCGCGTTGGCGAAGATCTCGACGAAACGAGCCTGCATTATCTCCACACGATCAGCGAAGCGGCGCGCAAAGGCAGCGTTCTCGTCGACAATCTGCTGGGATTTTCGCGCATGGCGCGCAGTGAAATGTCGCGCGAAGCCATCGACATGAACGCGCTGATCAGCGAAGTGCAAAACGATCTCGCGATGGAACTGCAGGGCCGCGACATCGCGTGGGAAATCGCGCCTTTGCCGATTGTGCGCGGCGACCGCGAAATGCTGTCGCTGGCGTTGCGCAATCTGCTGGGAAACGCGGTGAAATACACGTCGCGCCGCCCCGACGCGCTGGTCGAAATCGGTTGTCTGGAACGCGACGCGGCTTTGTCTGCCGGTGCCAAAGTCGAAGAAGTCGTGTTCTTCATCCGCGACAACGGCGCCGGTTTCGATATGCGATATGTCGACAAAATCTTCGGCGTCTTTCAGCGTTTGCACGCGCGAGAAGAGTTTGAAGGGACGGGCATCGGCCTGGCCAATGTGCAGCGCATCATTGCGCGACACGGCGGACGCGTTTGGGCGCAGGGCGAAATCGACCAGGGCGCGACAATCTTCTTTTCACTGCCACGCCGCAACCCGCTTGTTTAAACGCATGCATAGAAAATGCGCGAGGTGGACAAAAGGAGTTTGTCATCCCGAGAGGATATAGAGAAAATTGCAAGGATGCTTAAAAGCGTGAGTCTGTCATCCTGAGCGGGTGTATAAGAAAGGCGAAAAGTCCCGCGATGTGTCATTTCGAGCCTGCTCCGCCCAAAGGGCACCCGGGCGCCCGCGAGGAATCTTAGACGCCGCAGAAAGATTCCTCGACTTCGTTTCACTCCGCTCGGCGTGCAAAAGAAAACCGGTATTTGTAATATTTGTAGGGACGCAGCTTGCTGCGTCCGCCTTCGAGTACTCGTTCGAGTATTCGTTATGTGCCACAGCATATGTCACAATGGACGCAGCAAGCTGCGTCCCTACAATTTACATCCTTGCAAAAAAGCACGTCACGAAAACGCACCACATTACTTTTGCACGATTACTTAAGAGTTCAATCTGGCTTCAGGCTACGAGATCCTTCGCCCAGTTCAGGATGACAAATGCTCAGCTTTCTGTGCTACTTCGATTCACTATATGTCTTCCGAATAAAGCAAAGGATGACAACTTTTTTGCATCACAAAGAAACTCGAGCTTTTCCATGTACCTTCCAAGACAAAGACAACCCCGAATCGAGTACTCAATGAAAGCCTGGCGCCTGATTTTGAAGAATTTTTTAGCCAATTTGCTGCTTTTGCTGTTGTTACTTTTTGGCCTCAGCGCGCTCTTGGCGGGTCGTTCTTACGGCAAGCTGCACAACGCGACGCGCCAAACGATCGCGCAAATTGCGGCTTTGCCGGACGAAACTTCGGTGCGCCTGGAAGGACAGTTGAAGGCCGCCGTTCCCACTCGCGCCGTGGGTGGACAAATGGTTGCCGTGCAGAAGCTGCTGGTCGAGCGTCTGGAAGGCCGCTTCGTCGGGTCGCGCTTCAGTTCGACGCGCAAGTTGTTATATCTTCAGGGCACGCCATCAGCTTTGACTTTGCAAGACGAAACTTCGCGCATTGCCATCGAAATGCCATCAATGTGGCGCGGCGACGCGATCTTTCTGCCCGCAGTTGAAGGCGTTGTCAGTGATGACGGACAAATTCCGCCGCAAATAAAACTGCAGCTTGCACCGGCATTGAAGAATCTGCCGGCGTCGCAGTCGGGTCAAACCTGGACGTTGTGGACATTGGCGCAAGACGCACCGGTCACGCTTTATGGACAGGTGCGGCATCGCGGCGGGCGAGCTGTGATCGGCAACATCAAAGGCCAGCCGTTCGCATTGTCAACAGGAAGTTTCGCGCAGGCGGCCCAAGGCGCGAACCGCCTGGGCTGGTCGCTGCAGTTTTTCGGCGTGCTGTGTCTGGGCATCGTCGCCTGGTGCTGGAGCCGCGGTTTTCGACAATGGTGGGTTTTGCGCCAGTTGCCGCGCGGTCTGCGCTGACGCTATTTGAGGCATTTGAATTTGCATCATCGAGTACTCGATTCTTCGTTCAGCACGCAAAAACAGCGCACAAAAAGGCTGCAAGATCAAATGTCTTGCAGCCTTTCTATCGCTTGTCAGCCGCTTGTCAGCGGTTTTGAACTTAACGGTTGTCGCGTTTAGCGGTTGCGATTGTAGCGCGCATTGTAGCGGCCATAGCGATTGTAGACTGAACTGTTGTAAGTCGTGCCTACACGATTGCGACGATAACCGTAAGCATTGCCGTAAGGCGGGTTGCCATTGCGACGCGTTTGGCGCACATCACGTTTTTGCTGACGCAAGTTCTGGTGGGCATCGCGCAGTTCGCCGCGTTCTTCACGGCGTTCGCCGCGCGTGTCGGCCTGTCGCACATCGCGGCGTTCCGAGCGCACCGTTTTCGCGGACGACGGCATTGCGGCTCCGAAAACTGCGACCGCGCCCAACAAAGCCGCGCCCAACATCCCGATCTGGCGTTTTGTGTTCTTCACAAGCTGCTCCCCAGGATCAAGAGAGCCGGTCGTTTTGACAAGCGAAGATATTTTCATTTGTGCATGTCTTCGCCTGTGTCCTCACCAACGAGGCGCCCGACCTCGGGGTTCGTCGATTTATGACAAGACGAAGAACGGATGATTCTTGATAATCCCGCTGCGTATCGAGTACTCGATACGTTTTATGAACGAGCGGGCTGCTTTGTTCCTGTTAAAATCAATGTGGATCATTTCCAGCTTATGAACTTCGGCCTTTCGTTCCTCAATCCCTGGGCGCTCGCGCTCTTTCCGCCGCTGGTCGCGTTTTTTGCGTGGACATCGCGGCGTACTCTGGCCGATCTTTCCAATAGTCGCCGTCGCCTTGCGCTGGGGATTCGAGTACTTGTTTGCGCCCTGCTCGTTCTCGCTTTGGCCGGTGCGCAGTTGGTGCGCTTCAACCGCGATCTGGCGGTCATGTTCGTCGTCGATTACTCCGATTCGGTCGGGCCGGACACCAAAGAAAAGGCCGCGCAGTTCATCGACAACGCCGTCAAAAATCGTCGCGCCGGCGATCAATGGGGCGTTGTGGTTTTCGGGCGCGATGCTTTCATCCAACTGGCGCCCGGAACTTCGCCATCGTTGGGAAAAATCCAGACCGTGCCGCCTGGCGAGTTCACCGACATAGCCGCCGCGATTCGATTGGCGACGGCTTCTTTGCCGGATGGAATGCGCAAGCGTTTGGTTCTTTTGTCCGATGGCAACGAAAACCTGGGCGACGCCTTGAGCGAAGCGCAAAGCGCGCGCAACAACGACGTGACGATTGATGTCGTGCCGCTCTCGGCTCCGCCGCAACACGAAGTCTTGATCGAGAAAGTCGTCACGCCCGGCGAAGCTAAAATCGGCGAGCCTTTGGAAGTGCGCGTCATTGCACGCGCGACATCGAGTACTCGAGCGCAAATCAAACTCTTCCGCGACGGTGTTTTTCTGGGCAGCAAGCCGGTTCAACTGGGGCGCGGCAAAAACGTTTTCAATTTCCCTCAAACCGTCACCAAGCCCGGCGCCGCCACCTTTGAAGCGCAAATCGAAACCACCAAAGGCAACGACACGGTTGCCGAAAACAATCGCGGCCTGAGTTTTGTCAACGTGCAGGGCAAGCCGCGCATTTTAGTTGTCGGTGATGATCCGGTTCAAACCAGGTTTTTGACCGCTGCTCTGGCGCGCGAAAAAGTCGATGTCGAGGCGCGTGGCGCGGGCGGCCTGCCCAACCAGCTGCGCGCGATGCAAGCCTACGACGCCATTGTCTTGAACGATGTGCCCGCCTGGGAATTGAGTTCGGGCCAGATGACGAGTTTGCAAAGTTACGTGCGCGACCTGGGTTGCGGTCTGGTGATGATCGGCGGCGAGAACTCGTTCGGGCCGGGCGGCTATCGTTCGACGCCGGTCGAGGAATCTCTTCCGGTCACGATGGACATTCGCAACACGCAGTTTTTGCCCGGCGGCGCCGTCGCAATGGTGATGCACTCGATGGAGTTTCCGCAGGGCAACGATTGGGCGAAAGCCGTTTGCGCGCAGGTCACGCGGCAAATGGGCGACGAAGATTACGCCGGTCTCATCATCTATGGCATGGACGCGAGCTGGGTTTATCCGATGATGAAAGTCGGCCCTAATCGCAACCTGATGCTGACCAAAATCAAAAGCATCGATCCCGGCGACATGCCCGACTTCGACGCCGCTCTGCAAACCGCTTACGATGGTCTGGTCAAAACTCCGGCTTACCTCAAGCACTGCATTATTCTCAGCGATGGCGACCCCAGTCCGCCGCGTCCCAGTCTCGTTGCCAAGTTCAACAAAGCGAAAATCACGGTTTCGACCGTTGTTATCAATCCGCACGATCCAAGCGGCGCGCAGAACATGTTTCAGATTTCCAAAGAACATGGCGGGCGCTTTTATCAGGTGCGCGCGGCCAATCAGATTCCGAACATCTTTTTGAAAGAAGCGGCGACAGTTTCGCGTTCGGCAATTATTGAAGAACCGTTCACCCCGCGTTTGGAAGCGCCGTCTTCGATTCTCAAAGGCATCAACGCGTTGCCGAAGCTGTTGGGTTACGTCGGGACTTCGCCGAGAACTGCGCGCGAAGGTTCGCGTGTCGTCTTGAGTACTCATCAAGGCGATCCGCTCCTGGCGACGCGGCAATATGGATTGGGCAAAAGTGTCGCGTGGACAAGCGATGCGCGTCAGCGTTGGGCGGCGGCTTGGCTAGGCTGGCCGGGTTTCTCCAAATTTTGGGCGCAAACCGTGCGCTGGAGCATGAGAACTTCCAGCGCCAACGATTTGCAAACGAATGTCGACATCAACAAAGGTCAGGGCAAAGTCACCATTGAAGCAGTGGACGCAAGCGGCAATTTCGTCAATTTCCTCAACCCCAAAGCGCGCCTGGTGCCGCCCAACATGAAAGGCGTCGAACTGCCGCTCGAACAAACCGGCCCGGGAAAATACGAAGCGACCTTTGACGCGCGCGAACTGGGCGCTTACTTGGTCAATATCCGCACGCAGCGCGGCGACAAAACTGTTTCGCAAATCGCCGGCGGCACGTTGCCCTACTCGCCCGAATATGGCGCTGTGGGCAGCGACTTGTTTTTGCTCAGTCAAATCGCGCAAAATAGCGGCGGCACGGAAGTCAAGCCCGATCAAGTGTTCGAGCGACCGCGCACGCCCGCCAAAACGCCCAGCGATATTTGGCTGCCTTTGCTGATGATTGCGACTTGTTTGTTCCCCTTCGATGTCGCGGTTCGCCGCGTGTTGTGGGGCGAAGAAGAATGGCGCAACTTCCGCGAACGTCGCGCCAAGAAAACGAGCGCGCCAACGCAATCGAGTACTCGAACGCCGCAAATCGCGCCGCGCGATGAAAGCCTTTCGCGTTTACGCCGCGCCAAACAACGCGCCACGGAAACTGAAGTCGCGCCGCTAGCAACTCTTACAACGCCAACCGAGTTCACGCCGACAAGTGCGCCGCCGACGCAACCAACGGTTGAACCAAAAACCGAAGTTGCGCCTCCACAAACCGGCACATCGAGTACTCGAAACGATAATGAAAATGCCGAAGGAGGCGATGCGATGGCCCGTTTGCGCGCCGCCAAACGACGTGCGCGAGGTGAAGAATGAAACTTTCTGTGATTTCGTTTCAAAATCCGAGCAAAGGAAAACATCCTCGCTTTAGTGACATTTACGAGCAAGCATTTTCAAATGAGAGCAATGAAAAGTTCAGGCAGGTAGTGCAGGCAATGCTGGCTCTACTTCGCCATTTGGAAAACGAGGTTGACGCTCCAGAACACTGGGTTTGCTTTTCGCATGGCGACTTGATGTTTTACAGCAAAGACATCGAAAACTTCAACCGCGATTTCAACGATGCTCGCAGGTTACAAGTCGGAATGGCCGAAGAAGAGCCAGGCGTTTATCAAGTGGGTAATCGAACCACGAACGACGTAAGGATTGCTGGTGAGTGGATTCGTCAAATCCTTCAAAGTCCTGAAAACGTGTAGATGGACAACGTAAAATAAGAGTTTGTCATTCTGAGCGCAGCGAAGAATCTGGCTGGAGTTAGATTCTTCGCTGCGCTCAGAATGACAAACTCTCAACGTTCTTGTGGTTTGCGATCCGAAGTTACTAAAAGGACAAATAATTTATGATTCCAACACTCAACAGCGCAACGGCGGGCGGCGGTTTGTCGTTGCCGCAGTTCGTGCAACTGGCGGCGCAGAACGGCTTCAACGGCATCGAGTACTCGATTGAAGAAGCGGCACGCTTGGTGGCGCAAACTTCGTTTGAAGAAGTCGCGGCTATTTTTGAAACGCCGCTGGTTTTGCCGGTCGTCTTTGGGCTTCCGGTCGAATGGCGCAAAGACGAAGACACTTTTCAGCAAGGTTTGGCGAAACTTCCCGCGTTGGCGAAACTGGCGCAAGACCTGGATTGCACGCGCTGCACGACTTATGTTCTGCCGGACGGCGGACTTCCGGTTGAAGAATATGCGACTAATTCGATGCGTCGCTTCGGTCAAATCGGGCGCGTATTAAGCGAGCAAGGCGTGCGACTGGGACTGGAGTTCATCGGGCCGCATCATTTTCGCACCGATCCGCAAAACATCTGGTTTTACGATATTCCGGGCGCGCTCGATGTCGTCGCCAAAGTTCAGGACGCGTATCAACTGGAAAACCTAGGTTTGCTGGTCGATTGTTTTCACTGGTACACCTCGGGCGGCACGACGATGGATTTGGCGTCGATTCCCATCGAGCAGATCGTTCATGTCCACATCAACGACGCGCCAAATGTCCCAGTCGAGCAGCAGCAGGATTTCACGCGCCTGCTGCCCGGCGAAGGCATCATCGACTTGAACGCGTTTTTGCAAACCCTGGGCGCCGTCGGCTATGATGGACCGGTCGCCGTCGAAACTTTCAGCGACGATTTGAAAAAGTTGCCAGCGGCTGAAGCTGCCGCGCGAGCTGCTCAAGCGGTTCACAACACCTTTGTCAAAGCCGGCATCAAGCCGCTGCACCTGATGTGAATCGAAGCCTTCGAGTACTCAATTGAGAAAGAAACGAGTTGTCGATAAGCTGAGGCGCGGAGATTTGGAATTGCTGAAACACGAGCGGTAGATATGCGTCTTGTTTCGGTTCGCACATGAAAAACTCGCAAAATCGTGGCACTTAATCTTTATGCCTATCTCTCGTCGCCAAGCCAATTCCGTCGTTATGAAACATTCTCTTCGTCTTCGAGTACTCGTTGCCGCAACTTTCCTCGCTTCTTCAGCGCTGTCCGCAAATACAGCGCAAGCCGCGCCGTCGTTGCCACTACCCGCGCCGCAAAACCGCACAAAAGTTGAACCTAAAGTCGCGCCCAAAGTGGCGCCAACTCCCAAAGCCGTGACGAAACCGGCTGCTGAAGCAGCGCCGCCCGCTGCGGATGACGAACCATACATCGCGCCTCAAGGCACAGACCTTCCGCTGCGCCGCAATGCGCCACCTAAAGTGACACCGCAGCCAGCGCCCGCCAAAGCTGCGCCAACTGCGACACCTGACACCACAAACGATGAGACATCGGCGCCTGCCGGGCCTTTGCCCAAGGCCGCGCCGTTGCCGTCTCACCCTGAAGACGGTACGGCGCGTTCGGGTAGCACGACGCCAAACACCAAAGGCGCGAGTGTCGGCGGCGTGCGCATTGAAGGCCTGAGCGACCGTGCCGCACTGCGCAAACTCAATCGAGTACTGGTTCCTGTTTTGCGCGCGCCAGTTTCGCTTTCCGATGGACAACAAAGCTGGACTTTGCGCCGCGATCAACTGGGCGCGACAGTTCCACTAAAAATCCTGATTCAGGAAGCGCGACGCACGCGCAGCGACGTTCCACTGCGTTTCGCGGTCGATGTGGACGAAGCTGCGCGCGCTTTGCAAACCTTGTCGCCGCGCGTCAATCGCGTGGTCAGCGGTCGCGTGGACGCCGTCATTCCGGTCGGTGGTGTCGCCTCGCGCATGTCGCAGCGAGTGACTCTTTCGATTGGCGGTTCCAGTCAGCGCGTGCGCCAGGCGATAGAAGCGCGTCCGTCGCGCAATTCGGTCGCGCTGGTTGTCGTCTTAACGCCGGTTGCGCCCGAAAAGCCAATCGAATCGAGTACTCGAACTGTGAGTGTTTCGCCGTTCAAAGACGCCCCGTATCTTTTGGCCGCGTTCTCGACGCCGTATGATTCGAGCATTGCGGGTCGCACGACGAATTTGCGCCTGGCAGCACGCAATGTCAATGGAACCGTCGTTAAGCCGGGCAGAATTTTCTCGACCAACCTGTCGATTGGTCGGCGCAACGCGGCCAACGGCTGGAAAGAAGCCAAAATGTTCATGGACGGTCAGGTCGTCAACGGCGTCGGTTCGGGCATTTGCCAGTGCGCCTCGACGGTTTATAACGCGGCACTGCTGGCCGGCTTGCCGATTATTGAGCGCCATCAGCACACTTTTCGCGTCTCGTATGCGCCCGCCTCGCGCGACGCCACGATTTACTGGGGCAGCAAAGACTTGAAGTTTCGCAACAACACGTCCGGCCCGATTTACGTGCGCACGTTCCTGAGAAATGACCGTTTCCACGTCGAGCTTTACGGCGTGCAGCCGGTGACGAGCGAAGTCGAAATCTCGTCGCACGTTTTGTCGCGCAAAGGTGGCACGCGCTCGGAAGCCTTTCGCATCATCAAAACTTCGGCTGGCGCGACGACCGAAAAGCTGTCCAGCGATTATTATCGTCCGCATCCATAATCGAGTACTCAATGTCAAAAGTCTGTTTATGGCGTCATGAATGAACGTTCAGCCAATGGCTTACATTCTCTGTCCGCATTGCGGAACAAGGAACTTCGCCGATAATCGCGGCTGTTACTCGTGCGCCAAAACACTGAGACCGCTAACGGAGCTTAACGACTATGAGAACGAGCCGTTGTTTCAAGCGCAGTCGAAAAACGGCAAGCCGATTGTCTATTGGGGCGAAGGCGATCCTTATCTCAATGATTCGTTTCGCGCCTGGCGCAAAGTCACAGATTGGCTGCTGCAAGAAGAAAACCTCTTAATTTTTGCAACCATCGGCTGGATAACAATCGTCACCCTCTGCCTTCTTCTCGTCTTTAGCCTGTGATCAACATCCTTTTGCCACAAATCAACAAATCAACTATAGCGCTTCATGGCCTGAAGGCTACAAGGCAATCCCGATAGCAGTTAACGAGTTGCAGGCGACAATACCAACCGCAAGCGGAAGCGCGCGGGCTCAAAGCGGGTTGGACAAGAGGGGCCGCGCACTTCCGCTTGCGGTTGGTAAAGCACATCGGAGAATGTAGTCTCTCTATCGTTAACGCTATACCGAAAAGCGCCGCGCAAAACTTCTTGCGCGGCGCTTTTGTGACTCATCGAGTACTCGATTAATTACCAGATTTCGCCGTCGCGCACGTATAAATCGCGGCGCGTCGGCGGCATTTCCGATTGGCCTTTAACGCCGTGTTTCGTCGCCACGATTTGATAAAGGCGCAGCGGGCCGTCCTCGAAGTTGAAGCTGACAGCCGCCAAATACGCGACCCACAAGCGATAACGTTCGGCGCCAACGAGCGCAACCGCTTCTTCGCGCCGAGAGGACAAACGCTTGCACCAGTCGCGCGTCGTCAGGCCATAATGCCAGCGCCAGCCTTCGACATCGTGAATCTCGAAGCCGCACGCTTCCATGCTTTCCTGAACGTGCCCGACATGGCTGAGTTCGGAACCCGGAAAGATGTGCTTCAAGATCAGGCTTTTGGCGGGCGTTATCTTCTTGAAGTTCTTCTTGTCGGCTTTGGCGCGCCGCGTGATGCCGTGATTGAGGAAAATCCCGCGGTCGCGCAGCAGCGAATTGACTTTCTTGAAGTAAGTCGGGAAGTTGGCGATGCCGATATGCTCGAACATTCCGACGCTCGAAATCTTGTCGTAAGTTCCCGTGAGTTCGGCGTAATCCTTCAGCTCGACCGAAACGCGACCTTCCAAGCCCAGTCGCGCAATCTTCTCTTTGGCGAAGTCGTGCTGTTCCTGCGACAAGGTGACGCCGTGCGCGCGCACATCGTAGTTTTGCGCGGCGTAGCAAATCAGGCCGCCCCAGCCGCAGCCGATGTCGAGCATCTTCTCGCCGGGTTTCAAGCGCAGTTTGCGACAAATCATTTCCAGCTTGTTCAATTGCGCTTGTTCCAAAGTCTCGTTCCAGTCGCGGAAATAAGCGCACGAATACTGCATTTCCGGGTCAAGCCACAACTGATAAAACTCGTTGCTGACATCGTAGTGAAACTGGATGAAGTCCTTGTTGTTGCGCTGCGTTTCCTGTCGTCCGGTTTCGTCGGAGGAAAATCCGTGCGCGATTTCGGCTTTGTCGGGCGGCGTGAGGAGAAGATTGAGAGCGTTGCGAACCAGCAAACCTTTGCTCACGCCGCGCAATCGAGTACTCGATTTCTTGGAGCGTGCCGCTTCGCCGAACTCGATTAAGTCGCCGCCCTGAAAATCGAGCGCGCCCGAAGCGTAATGCTTGAGCAGAGTTTCCAAAGTCGGGCGCCGCAAAATCGAACCGATGACGCCCGGCCCGGAAATCGAGATGAAAAATCGCGGATCGACATCTTTGCCCAAAGGAACCGTCGAGCCGTCCCATAAACGAACCGAAAACCGCGTGTCCAGCGAATCGGCCAGGTGTTCAAAGATGCGCCGCGCCGCCTGCAATTGCTGCTGTTCACGAGAAGAAGACATAGTTTAGTTGTTCTTAAATGCGAGAAAATTGGAGTATCGAGTACTCGATTCTTTTGTAAGGGCGCACGGCGTGCGCCCTTGTCGCGCAACATCCATTTACGAATCTTGACTATTGAGCATACTGAAGGGCGCACGCTATGCACTCCTACAATGATTTGGAAACTCGCGCCTTCAATTGCCGTTCGGCTTCTTCAACAGCTTTGTCAATAATTTGCGTGATGCGCAACTGCCACTCTTCGGTGTCTTCGCGCGGAATGTCTGTGGGCAGCGAAAGCGGCTGTCCGATGTGGACATGAACGCGCGCAAACGGTTTGGGAATAAGATATCCGTCCCACGTCGGCAGGCGCCAGGCCGAAGACGCTGCAACCGCTAATGGCATCAAAACGGTCGGCGCGTTGGACGCCAGATAAATCACGCCCGGATGCGCCTGATGTCGCGGACCTTTGGGGCCGTCGGGCGTGAAAGCAAACGATTGTCCCGCGCGCAGCAAGCGCAACACTTCGCGCAAAGCCCGAATGCCTTCGCGCTTCTTGGTCGAACCCCAAATCGTCGGCCAGCCATACATGCGGAAAAACGCCGCTTGGACTTGTCCCGCGCGCGAACGGCTCATCATCACGCCGATATTGCGGTCGCGGAAAAGATGCAGCGGCATCAATGTCAGGTCGTGCCAGCAGACGAAGATAACGCCTGTGTCGCGTCCCAGCAAATGAATCGCGTCGCCAACGCCCGAAGTACTAACGCGCAGCGTACACATCAAAACCGAATGCAGCAGGCGCAGCAATCGCGGCGCAATCCACGAACGTACCGAGTTCCACGGCTCGCCCGTCGTCCAGAAATAGCGCCGAAATTCTTGCATCGAACGAAAAACCTTGCGAAAGAGAAATGACCGCAGTTATTTTCTGTGTTGTGGAAGACAATGGCAACCGGAAATGTCGCATTTAACCAACGAGAATCTACGTGTCTGTAGATTCTCGTTGGTCACTCCGTATTTGCCAAA
>JAABUK010008048.1_pt1 | contig 14953 bp, 14 predicted proteins | sample 5559141 | NCBI WGS metagenome assembly JAABUK01 (sample SAMN10711869, study PRJNA513367) | rock metagenome | isolation source: Antarctica rocks | place: Antarctica: Victoria Land, Pudding Butte nord | collected 2016-01-03
TAATGATTTTAAATTGATCTTTTCTTTTATAACGTTATGCTCTTCTTATTATACCTAATAATAAAGCTACAATTGCCAATACCAATAAAATGTGTATCAATCCGGTAAGGCTATAAACAAATACGCTAAGAAGCCAGCCGATTACTAAAACGACAGCAATGATATAAAGCAAAGATCTCATAAAAAGGGTTTAAAGAAAAATTTAAAAAATCCTGCCATCCAAAATCATTTTCAAACATTATTTCAATTTGTTATAAAAATTACATTGGCGGGAAAAAAAAATTCAGAATACGTTTACACATTTTTCCGGCGTTAACTTGCCGTCGAATTGCAGAACTTACATCATGAACTCTTTAAAGAAATTTTTTAATTTAATAAAAAAAACCGCAAGTGCATTTAGCCAGGATAATTGTATAAAGCTAAGCGCCTCATTGTCTTACTACACCATATTTGCTATCGGTCCTTTGCTGGTGATTATCATATCGCTTTCAGCTATTTTTTATGGCCGGGAAGCTGTGCAGGGAAGTCTGTACGGACAGATAAGCGGATTAATCGGAAGCGATGCTGCCATACAAGTTCAGGATATTATTAAAAAAAGCCAGCACGCTAATAAAGGTATTATCGGAACAGTTGTTGGAACGGTGATACTGGTAATAGGAGCTACCGGTATTTTTACCGAAATACAGGACTCAATAAATTATATATGGTCTTTAAAAGCAAAACCAAAACGAGGTATTATTAAATATTTAATAAACAGGCTGCTTTCTTTTCTTCTGATTGTAAGTCTTGGTTTTTTATTGTTGGCATCTTTGGTCATTAATGCTCTGATGGATTTATTGAGTGACCGGCTTACAACTCTTTTTGCGCATTCTGTAGTATATATATTTTATGTAGTTAATTATATTGTCATCTTTTTAATAATAAGTGTGTTATTTGCCATCATTTTCAAGGTTTTGCCAGATGGAAAAATTAAGTGGAGAGATGCATTTACAGGGGCAGGATTCACTGCAATTTTGTTTATAATAGGCAAAGCGGGAATCGGTTACTACCTGGGGAAATCAAGCTTAGGTGCAACTTACGGAACAGCAGCATCAGTTATAATTATACTGGCCTGGGTGTATTATACTTCTATCATACTTTATTTTGGCGCAGAATTTACCAAAGTATACGCTTTGGAGCACGGGGGCGGAATAGTACCTGATAAGACCGCGGTTTTTATAATAAAAAGGGAAGCAAAAGAAATAGAGACAATGCCATCTGAACTGGCAGGAAAAAATAATGATGCCGCTTTAACTTAGTTTCTTTTGCTTATTTTTTAAAATGAAAAGCAGTAAACAATAGCGTCAGCGTCTTGTTATTTCCTTACAATAAACCTTACCTATAAAATAAAATATAAAATTTATGGAACAACAGCATCTCGAAAAACAGGAGGCTCTGAAGAAATTAGCTGAGTTGGTTGACGAAGTAAAAATTTGCATGTTTGCCACAATACACGAAGATTATACTGTCAGCAGCAGACCGATGCAAACTATGAAGGTGGATGAAGATGGCAGCCTGTGGTTCTTTACCAACGAATATTCGGGAAAGGTTGAGGACGTGTCTAAAGACAATACAGTGTATCTGATATTTTCTCACCCCGGGCAAAATACTTACTTGCATGTAAAAGGCAAATGCGCAATTGTAAACGATAAAGATAAAATGAAGGAACTTTGGTCTCCGGCAGTTAAAGCATGGTTTCCCAAAGGCATTGAAGATCCGGCTTTGGCTTTATTAAAAGTCGAGGCAGATGAAGCGAGCTACTGGGACAGTCCTTCCAGCAAATTTGTTGTTTTTTATAAAATGATAAAAGCTATCGCTAAAGGTGAAACACCTGATGAAGGAGAATTTGGTACGTTAAAGGTCAGTTGATAAAATTCTCTTTCACAAAAAAAGATAATGAAAGTTATTTAACATACTGCCCGACTGGCAAGCGGTTGCTTATGCTTCTTGCCAATGTCATTTCATCTGCATACTCGAGTTCGCCGCCGAAAGCTATACCGCGGGCAATGGTGGTAACCTTGCACTGCGACTGCTGCATTTTTTTTTGAATATAATAAATAGTAGTGTCGCCCTGTATATTTGGATTAAGGGCAAAAATAAGTTCTTCAGTCTCTTCTTTTTGCACGCGTTGAATAAGGGGTTCGATGCTAAGCTGTTCAGGACCAATGCCATCTAAGGGAGAAATAACACCGCCCAGCACATGATAAGTACCATTGTATTGCTGTGTGCTCTCTATAGCTATAACATCGCGAATGTTCTCTACCACACAGATAAGATGTTGGTTTCGCATGCTGTTAGCGCAAATGGCGCAAATATCAGCGTCGCTGATGTTGGCGCAACGCTGGCATAATTTAATATCCTGGCGCATTCGCGAAATGATTTCGCCAAACTGCAAGACTTCTTCCACATCCTGTTTTAGTAAATGCAAAACTAACCGCAGCGCAGTTTTTTTACCAATGCCAGGCAGCTTCGAAAATTCATTCACAGCATTTTCCAATAAAGAAGAGGGAAGTTGCATATTGCAAAAATAATGATGACGTTTGACAGATCAGTAACAATAAAACGCATAATACGCGCTTCTGAAGTTAAAATTGCTGCTATTAAACATACAATCCCCAGTCGTCTGTATATTCATCTTTTTCGAAAGTATTTATCCAGGTTATAAACATTTGTTGGAGAGCCTCAATTTCGTTTCTCATTATTTCTCCATGCTCTTCATCCACTTCTCCTTCCATCATTAAATTTAAAACAGATGATTTTACAAACTGTGCATTCTTTCGTATAACCCCTGCATTTTCCATTCGTAACACATACATATTGCCGGCTTCGGAACTGCGTATTTTAGCTCCCGCTTCATAAGCGTCTCCCAGCAGCATAGCTTTTTGTTCGGCTATAAAAGAGTCCTCTTCTTTTGCTTCAGAAATATCTTTCATCGTTCCTAAGGCGGCAGTCAACATTTCAACAATTTCGTTCCATTTTTCATATAAGGCCTTGTACGCCTGGGTAGCTGTATTTGTTTTCCAGCCTTCCCCTTCGTCTGAATTACCCTTCCAGGGAGGTAAACCGTTAAGATTATTTATGTTCATCAGGTAAATATAGTTCGCCTGAAGAAATTATATTTTTTTTGAAAAATGAATTGGAAACCGTCTCATTCCAAAGATTGGGTTCCATTAAATTTATCCCTTATTTCATCCTGATCTCTTACGATCCAAAAAATCGTGGTTCTCTAATCGTCGTTCTATAATGTAAAATCTTTAAGATTATCCCAATTGCTGCGAACTGAGAATTTTGTGTTTACAGGCACAACAATTTCCGGCTGCTTATGCACTCCGAAAAACTTTCCCGGGTCCCACTTTCCGTTCTTATTGATATCGTATAATATTCTCAAATCGTATTCTCCCGGGTTATACAACTTCCGGTTCCACTCTGCATTTGTAAGAGGTGAGGATTCTATCATTTTATCATTTTGCAAAATTTGCAAAACAGGATTTTTAGATAAGTCAAGGTTTTTGAAGCGAAGCTTTACAAGTCCATAATCTTCATTACTTTTAGTTGAAAATTTAATAGTATCATTTTTTAGCAAAGTAAGCCCGGCAGAGTCTGCAAAAGCATCTTTACTTACTAGCAGGTTGAAATCAGTATTGGCAGGCCAGCTATGAGCGACTACAAAACGGGTTTTATTAGTATCAGGCATAATAGTGTAATTGCTGACGGGTGCAAAGTTTTTATCTGTAAGAGTTACTTTGGCGCTGTCGAAAGTTTTAATGGGCTGGCTGAAAGTGAGTTCGAGATTAGTTAAAATATCCTGTTTGCCCGACTCCAAATTACTTTGTATCCGCAAATGTTTGTCCTGTTTCTTACGGTCTTTTACTTTTACAGTTGGAGACTTTGCAGCTTTAGCAGTATCTTTTTTTGCTGACTGATAAGCGTATAAAGTAACGGGCGCATTTTCCGTTGTGCTGATTGCCGAGTCAGCAAAAGCAAAAGGCTTAGTGGTATCATCGTAATGATGAGAAAATTCATTAGGAATTGCATACAAAGCAAAAGTGCCAGGAGCTAAATTATGAAAAGTAAAATTGCCTTTTCCATCAAGCCTGGCAATGTACCGCGGTTTGTCTTTTGCTGCGGCACTGTCGTTTAAATTGCGGTGAAGCACAACGATTAAAGTTGTATCAATTTTTCCTGTTTCGGCTAATATTACTTTTCCTGAAAGTGTATTTTGGTCAAGTCTTCTTCCGGTTGAGAAAACGTACGTAAAATTTTTATAAATGTTGCCTTCATTTATATCTTTTAATCCGTTTCCAAAATTAATGGAATACGTGGTATTAGGCTCTAAAGTGTCCTTTAGTTTAATGTTTACCGTTCTTAAGTGAGAAGTAATAACGGGAACATTGTTAGGAACGGGTGAAACTAACACATTTTCGAAGGCATTTTGAATTTCTACAAATTCATCAAAATTTAAGGTAATGCGGTTGCCGGCAAAGTTAATTGCAGAGTCTTTGGGAGTTGCCTCCATTAAAACTGGCGGAAGACTGTCTTTTGGTCCGCCGCCGGGAGGAATAATATTAGCGCAACCCGAACTGGTGATGATAAAGATTGCACCTGTAAAAATGATAAAAAGAGAAAAATATGCTGAAATGCTTGTTTTCATTACTGTTGCTGTTCATTGCAAACTTAACAGCAATTATTTGTTGCATGATTGGGTTTGAATGATTTATAGGATATTTAGGAAATGGCACTTCGTTTCCATCTCCTCATAAAAATAAATTTATTAGGTTAAGTACTTTGTTAATAAAAGAAGTATCCACTTCATAAATAAACCCAGGCCGCGTGGCTTTGTCATTGCAACAGGACTCCATAAGCTTTTGCAAGAACGTAGCTGCATAGCTTGAGCTATAATGTCAGAATTAATTGGGCTTTAAAGAAACACATAAGGAAACCATGCCCCTAATAACACATATCCAGACCGATATATTCCTATGACTCTTTTACCATCCTTCATGCACTTCTGCCAAACTCCACACTTCTTCTTCATCAGCAGGTTCGTGTAAAGCCACAGCAAGATTATTGCTTTTTACAAAACCGCACCAACGGCAATCAGGTTTGCCGCATCCTTTGTAAAAATCCCGGTTTTGTATTTTTTGCCAGACTTCTGTTATTTGCCTTGTTACAATAGAAATATCTTCGGGGCTTATAACTACTTTCTCTTTGCGGTAAACTTTTTTATTGTCCGGCTCAATAAAATCAAACTCTGTGCTTACCACTTTCCAGTCTTTATTTTCGAGGTTGTCTACCAGTATTTTATAAAAAACTGCCTGCCGCCAGTAGCTGCCGCCTTCGGGCTCTTTATCATTCGGGCCTTTTAATTTTGGCAATGCCTTTTCTATATCACCTGATTTATAATCAACAACATTTACCAATTTTCCTTCAAATTCCAGTTTATCCAGTTTACCCTTTAAAGGAACACCGTTTACCACCACATTTTTTATGTTGCGCTCTATAGCTACAATTTTATTGAAGTCATTAATATAATTGTCATAATAATTAGCAAGCACCTCCTGACCATACTCAATTCGGCGATCAAATTGTTCTTTAGTAAATGACTCGCGGTGACGGTGCATAAACCAGTTAAAATCGCTCACAAACTCCTGACTGGATGGAAAAGTGTTCTTATTTGCCTGCATCTTTTCAAACAGCATTTGCAATGCATGGTGGATGGCAGAGCCAAATTCTGTAGCTTCAGATTTACCTGAAGGAACGCGTACAAGGTTATTAAAATAAAAATCAAGCGGACATTTCAGATAATTGTTTAGTGCGGTAACATTCATTACAAACCTATCGAGAAGTCCATTGATAAAATCTTCTTCAATTTTTGCTATTTCCGGTTGCAGTTCTTCATTAAATTGTAAAGCTGCAAACTCTGCCTGTATACTTTCACTAACAGGAACAGGTTCTACAGGCAATAAATGCTTTTCTAAAATTTCAGCAATAAACATAGATGGCTCCAAAGTTCTTCCGTCATTTCTAAAATGGCTGTACGAAATATACAAGTGCCTTTGCGCCCTGGTAAGCGCTACATAAAACAAACGGCGAAGCTCTTCTTCCTCCTTACTTTTTGGTACCGATGTAAACATGGTGTCAGGAAAAGAGTAACCGCCGCCCGGCTTGCGTTTCTTTTCCCAGTTACCTGCATTTGCACCAGCAATAAACACATATTCGTATTCGAGGCCTTTTGAACCATGCGCCGTCAGCAGGTTTATTCCCTTATCGCTTCCGGTTACCTGTACCAACGGAATGCTTAAATTCTCTTTTTGCATCAGGTCAAAAATGTTCACGATGCCTTGCAAGGTAAGCAAGGGATTTCGCCGTGTTTCTTCTTTTATAAAATCAAACAAGCCTGTCAGCACCTGCATCAGCCACAGCTTTTCATCACTTTTCATTACAAAGCTTAAAATGCCCGCTTCGCGAATAATTTTTTCAACAATAGTTTGCAACGTTACATTTGGTACAACAGCAATCAGCTTTTCAATAATTGCACTTCCTTTTTTAATGTTTTCGGGCAAATTATTTTCAAATAACTTTCCCGAAGGTTTAGTGGTTTTTTCATGTAATAATCTTCTAAGTGATGTTTTCTCTCCGGTAAACCTTTTTTCGGCAACTTCTACCGACAGTTTTGCTATTTCAATAGCCGGAATTTCGAGAAAATCAAAATGCAGAATCTCAAACAACATTTCATCTCCGCCGTATGGGATATCATGTTCTGCTGCAAGATAATTCAGCAACAACACAATTTTTTTAGCAAGAGGAATTTCCAGGATGTTCAGCTTTCGCTTGCTGTATACAGGTACGTTTCGAAGTTTGCAATACTGCGCCAGCTCTTCGCCGTATTTATTTTCTTTAAAAATAATGCTGATGTCTTTGGGTGAAACACCTTTTGCAAGCAAATCTTCAATTTGCATAGTTATGTCTATCATCTCCTGCCGCTGTGTTTCATACTCTCTGATCTTTGGGCAGCATTCATCGTCAGCAACGCTTTTCCACTTATCGTTGCAGCAAATCAATTCCTTGCTTAAACCTTCCATTTGAGAAATCAGCCTTTCAAAATTTCTGTCAATAAGCGTTTTGGAAACATTTAAGATAGGCTGTACCGAACGATAATTGCTTGTAAGCACAACAGTAAGCAGGTCTTTTTTATAGCTTTCAGCAAAGGCAAGCATGTTCTCTACATTCGCGCCCTGAAAGCGGTAAATGCTCTGGTCGTCGTCACCAACCACAAAAACATTTGGCTTATCCCAAAAGCTGATAAGCAGCTGAACAAGCTTGTTTTGTGTGCCGCTCGTGTCCTGGTATTCATCTACGAGAATGTATAAAAACTGCTCCTGGTATTTGGAAAGCAAAGCGGGGTTGTCTTCAAAAGCTTTAATTACCCAGTTGATCATATCGTCAAAATCGTAGCGGTTGCGGCTGCGCATAAGTTGCTGAAAACGTTCAAACTCATTCACAGCAGCACGAAGCTTTTCAACTTTTTCCGTTGTTTCTGCAATTTTATCGGTACGTAAGTCTCCTTTTTTAAAGCTGCCTGTTGCCCGTTTACACATAAATTCATCTTTTGCAGGCAAACTTTTTATAAACTCATCTATTTTATTATTGATAAAAAGCGGCGACCAGCCTTCGCGCTTCATGGTGCTGAAAAGCGATTGAAGGTTGCTGATCTCATAATACACATCGCCGCGGTATCTTTTTAAAGGATGGTTTTTAGGTAAAGTGTCAATCAGGTTTTTATACAGCTCAATCTTTTCAAGGTCAGAAATAGGATCCATGGAGGTCTTTTCAAACAGCGAAAGATTATCCTGTATAATGTCATTGCAAAAAGCATGAAAAGTATAAATATTTACTTTATAAGCATCCGGGCCGATAAAGCTTAAAAGCCGTTTGCGCATAGCGACAACACCGGCATCAGTATAAGTAAGGCAAAGTATATTATCAGGATTGGTATCGGTATCCAATAAAATTTTACCAATACGGGCACTTAATATCTGTGTTTTACCTGTTCCCGGCCCGGCTATTACCATTACGGGTCCTTCTATATTATCAACAGCCTGTTTTTGTTGCGGGTTCAGGCCTTTATAAATATCATTGTATTTTTCAGCGTATATTTTTCTGTCAGACATAGGGTAAAGGTAAAAAATAAAATCTAAAGAATTTAGCAAAAAAGTTAGAGGAAAGTTTTATATAGAAAGAAAATTGTTCCAATTGGATTTATCTAAGTGCAGATTTCAAATAAACAAGGAGTGTAATAAATAGAGTTTGAAGCAAGTGATAAAATAAGATTAATTTAAAAGACGTTATTAAAAAAAATACTTTAAATGTTTTATATTATATATTTTAGTTCAGCCAGAAAATTATTTACGGATGCCGATCTTTCCGATATTCTTACAAAAAGCAGGGTAAATAATACAAGTAAAGACATTACAGGTCTTCTTCTATATCATGATGGAAGTATACTGCAGATACTGGAAGGTGATAAAGATGTTGTTATGGATCTTTATTATACAATTGAAATGGATAATCGACACAATAACGTGATTGAAATGGTTTCAGGAATGACGGATGTGCGTAACTTTCCTGACTGGTCAATGGGATTTAAAACAGTTACAGGTAGTGAATGGGAAAAATTATCAGGCTATCTTAAGTTAAACAATGCAAACCTTCTCTCGCATTTAAAAAATAGTAACCGGGAAGTCAATTCTGTGGTCAATTCTTATATGAAGGTCAGTTTAAGGTAATATGTTTCTATTTATCAATCGTTGAGTTTTAAACTTTGTTCACTGAATTTAATTATAAAGTTGCCAAAACAGTAACTCCGCCTTTCACAACCTGGTTTAAGTGCACATTTACTTTTGCAGACAATGGCAGTATCACGTCTACTCTGCTTCCAAATTTAATAAAACCGAGCTCATTGCCCTGGTGCACTTCCTGGCCGATTGAGAGATAATTTACGATCCGTTTCGCCAGCGCTCCGGCGATCTGTTTTACCAGCACTTCACCATTATTATTCTTAATTACTACGCTGTACCTTTCGTTTTCGGCGGAAGATTTGGGATGCCATGCAACGAGGTATTTTCCCTTGTGGTATTTATTATATACTACTTCTCCGCTTATCGGGTTTCTGTTGACGTGCACATTTGCGGGACTCATAAAAATGCTTACCTGCAGCCTTTTATCATTAAAATATTCTTCTTCGAAAACCTCCTCAATTACCACTACTTTACCATCGGCCGGGCAAACGACATCCATCTCTCCTTTGGTAAGCGAACGGTATGGAATACGGAAAAAAGAAACAATAAATAAAAACAGTAAAACAGAAGCTATGAAAATAATAGCAGCAGCAGCAGGATGACTGTCGCCTATAAAAATGAATGATGCAATATTGATAAGGCCAAACACCAAAGCTGCGATACCGATACTTTGATAGCCCTCTTTATGAATAGTCATTAAAAAAAGATTATTATACAAAGATAACAGACAGAAATCGTTTTAAAAGCTTTAGATATTAACCTCTGTCTTTTAGCATTATGTTTTTTGTTACAATAAATTAAACAGGAAAAGATATATCCATACAAAAGGTGTTGCCAGTATCAGGCTGTCAAAACGGTCAAGAAACCCGCCGTGACCAGGCATAATACTGCCGCTGTCTTTTACGCCGGCAATTCTTTTTAACTTGCTTTCGAGCAAATCTCCGGCGGTGCCAACCACAGCAGCTATTGAAGAAATGGTAATAAGGAAACCAATGTTTTTTATATTAAAAAGATAATAGCCCGCTAACGTAACTATTACTACACACAAGACAGCACCGCCGCCGGTACCTTCCCAGGTTTTTTTGGGGGAAATCTTTGAAAAAGGTGTTTTACCTATAAACGAACCTACTATGTATGCCATCGTATCATTGATCCAGATAGAAGCAATCAGTATTACAGGAATAATCCGGCCATTATCGGCAGAATGATATGTATTTTCTGAATTCATTCCAATACTCCGGATATTGATCATTAATGCCCAGCTTACCGAAATGTATAATAAACCTGTAAGTGAATAAAGCAACGATTTTACTGAAAGCTTTTTTGTGAAAACAACTAAAAACAACGGCAACACAACACCTGACACCAAAAGAAGAAGCCGGCCGATTTTATGGAAAGAAAGATTATGTACACTAAAAGCATCCCCAGCCATAAAAAACATAAAAAACCAACCCGCTGTCATTATTCCGTATTTGTGCAGGGCAGTTATTTTCGTGTATTCCGGATAAATCAGACCGATCAGTTTTTGATATTCTATCCAGCAGCCGAAATGAATGATGGAAAACAATACAAAAAAGCTCCATTGGTTCCAAAGAAGGCCTGCCAGCATTATTACCACAAATATTACAGCAGTTAAAGCACGGGTTTTAAATGTTTGCAGGTTAAAAGCCATATTTTGTATTGATCTTGATATAAACGTTTTTTATGAAAAAACGTGAGTTCTCTAAAAAGGATTATTTATTCTTTTTACCATAAAACATATTTTACTGGCATTTTAAATAAATTAAAAAACATTCAAATTGTAACAACAGAAAAAGCCTCCTTTATCCTTCATAATAACATTTGCGGCAGCGTGGCTCGTATATGTTTTGCTCGCCCAGTAAAACCTGGTCTTCGCCGGCAGACTTTCGATAAGACATATTAGCAAGGCTGCCGCAACGGACGCAAATAGCATGCAGCTTGGTTATAAAATCTGCAACAGCAAGCAGTTGAGGCATAGGCCCGAAAGGTATTCCTTTATAATCCATATCCAAACCTGCGACGATAACTCTTATGCCTCGCAGTGCGAGTGTTTCGCATACATTGATTATCTCGTTGTCAAAAAACTGGGCTTCGTCAATGCCTACGATATCAACGTCTTTAGCCAACTGCAAAATAGATTGTGAATTTTGAACAGGCACAGAATGTATAAAGTTTGAGTCATGACTGACAACTGTATCTTCATTAAAACGAACATCAATGGCAGGTTTAAAAATTTCTACTTTCAGGTTAGCGATTTTAGCCCTTTTTAACCGTCTTATCAGTTCTTCTGTTTTACCGCTGAACATGCTGCCGCAAATTACTTCAATCCATCCGCGCCGCTCTCCGGAGAAATTAGGTTCAATAAACATTCTATAATATAACTTGTTTTTTTATGCAAAGAGTTAGTAATTTTACCGGGTAAACCCCTTACTAATCCTCAAAAGTATACATTCTATGGAAAGAGTGGGTGTTTTGATTAACAAATTACAGGAGCAGTTTTTGCAGAAAGCAGATGTTGAAAATATGCTGGTGACTGTACAGTTATTGCAAAATGAATTGTCTTTTTATTCTAATAGTGGTGATAGTGAAAACGGCAGTGATACAAAAAAAGTATCTGTAATTGTTCCTAATGCTGCTGCTGTTTCTGCTGCGAAAATAAGACACGAGGCAGCACAAAACGGGGCGTACAAACCTGTGCCGAAACCCGAAAGCGAGCCTGCTCCCGTTTCCGAGCCTATGCCTGCACCCGAAGATCCATTACCAGAGCCTGGTCCGTTACCTACTCCGAAACCTGAACCGGAACCTATTCCTCATTTTGTTGAGCAAAATCCATGGCTTACTGTATTTCCAGCAAAAGAAGACAGGAGAACTTCATGGTCTTTAGATCCTATTTTAGACATTCCTACTTTAGCACACCAGGAAAAAGTCGTTTATGAACTGAATGATACTATGATAAATGAAGGAACGCTGGCATCTGTAAATGATAAATTAAAGCAGAATAAAGCAGAATTGGGATCTTTTCTGCAGGAGACACCGATAAGAGATTTGAAGAAAGCCATTAGTATCAATGACCGGCACAGGTTTATTCACGAATTGTTTCGGGACGATGAAAATATGTATGAGCGATCAATAAAAACAATTAATGGCTTTCATATTTTTGCTGAAGCTGAATATTGGATACAGCGCGAATTGAAACTAAAATTAGGATGGGATACCAGCCTCGAACTGGTTAAGACTTTTGATCACCTGGTCAAAAGGCGTTTCTCCTGAATAAACTGTAGTATTTTTTTTGTTGCACCTTGCTTAATGTATACGTAGTCTGATGCTGCTTTGCATGCATTTGTATAAACCTGGTCTTTTTTAAGAAATTTATCAAGTTTTGCTTCTAATTCCGAATAATTTTTAATACTTACTCCTCCTCCGTTTTCCGCTAATTCTTTGGCTTCAATATATTTCTCGTACATTGGGCCAAAGATGACAGGTTTTCCATATACCGCTGCTTCCAGCACATTGTGCACACCTTCTTTTCCAAAACCTCCGCCAACATAACTTATCGTTGAATATTTGTATAAACTGCTAAGCATTCCCACATTGTCAATAATAATAGTATTGATATCTGAAGACACTCCGGCAAAAGTCACTGAGGAAAATAAAACGGTATTTTTATACAGTTGCAGGCATTCCTTCAGCCTTTGCTTATTAATATTATGCGGAGCAATTATACATTTTACATTGCTTTTTTTGTTTGCATAGCCAGAAAGTTTTTTATCATCTTCAGGCCAGGTACTTCCGGCAACAATTACATCACAACCTGAACAAAATGCTTCAATAGTAAAAATGGGTTGGCTTTGTTCTGCAATCTCTATAACTCTGTCAAAACGCGTATCGCCGCTTATAGTGACATTTTTATTGAAACCAATTGTTTTTAAAAGAAAAAGCGACTCTTCATTCTGAAAAAAAAAATGAGTAAAACAAGAAAGCATGCTGCGATGAAAATTTCCATGCTTTGCAAAAAAAGGCTGACTTTTTCTAAAAATTCCTGAAATAAGCAGTAAAGGAATATTTCGTTTTTTTGCCTCAAAAAGATAATAATACCAAAACTCATATTTTATAAAAAGTATAAGACGCGGTTTGGTTATTTCAAAAAAATGTTTCGCATTTTCTTCTTTATCTGCAGGTAAATAAAAAACATAATCAGCGCCTTCGTAATTTTTCCTGACTTCGTAGCCGGATGGAGAAAAAAAAGTAAGCAGTATTTTATAAGCAGGATAATTACTTCTGATTTTTTCGAGGAGAGGCCTTCCCTGCTCAAACTCGCCAAGCGAGGAACAGTGCATCCAGATTAAAGGATGATCGGCAGAAATGATTTCGCGCATTCGCTCAAAAACTCCCTCGCGCCCTTTTAACCACAATTTTGCTTTTTGATTAAAAGGCGAAGCAAGCCGTATAACAAATGAATACAGCCATATAAGAAGCTGATAGAGAACTTTTGCCAAGCTGTTTTTAATATTTAAGTAAAAATAACCCTTTCAGCAAGTCAAAAGTCTTCAAAATTTTAGCTCACAAGTGTTCCCACATCCATGCCTTCAACTACCTGCCGCAAAGTACCGGGAGCATTCATATCAAAAACTATGATGGGAAGGCTGTTTTCTTTGCACAGAGTGAAGGCTGTCATGTCCATCACTTTCAGGTTCTTATGTATTACTTCAGCAAAAGATATTTTATCGTACCGTATAGCAGCAGGATCCTTTTCAGGGTCTGCTGTGTATATACCATCCACACGTGTCCCTTTCAAAATAACCTCAGCTTTTATTTCTATCGCCCTGAGAGATCCGGCAGTATCTGTGGTAAAATATGGATTGCCGGTACCTGCGCCAAAAATAACCACGCGACCTTTTTCGAGGTGTCGGATTGCACGCCGGCGAATATAAGGTTCAGCTATCCGTTCCATCACAATGGCACTCTGCAGCCTTGTAAAGACGCCGACTTTCTCAAGACCTGCCTGCAGTGCCATTCCATTAATAACGGTTGCAAGCATACCCATATAATCTCCCTGCGCTCTTTCAATACCCGTCTCCGCTTCGTTCATACCGCGATAAATATTGCCGCCGCCGATCACAATAGCTACCTGCACACCTAACTCAACCACTTGTTTTATATCCAACGCATACTGAGAAATAATTTGAGGATCAAGGCCAAAACTTTTGTTTCCCATTAACGACTCGCCGCTAAGCTTAAGAAGAATCCGCTTATATTTTGGAAGCATGTATTTTATTTTCAGTGCAAAGAAAACGAAAAGTAGCGGTTGAAAAAATATTGGCCTTTTATAAAGAAAAAGGTATAATGAATGGGTATAAGGGTTAATGAAAATTATTGCGTAGGAATACTTCGGAGAAATGTAAAAACCGCAAAGGGCAGTATGATTAATTAAAGTTTTATTTATCCGTTTATATTTTACATAGTTGCGATCATGCTTATCTCAACGTTTACATCTTTCGGCAAACCTTTTACGGCCACCGTTTCCCGTGCAGGATAATCAGCAGAAAAATAAGATCCGTACACTTCATTAACCTGTGCAAAGAGGCTCATGTCTTTTAAAAAAATAGTTGTTTTTACTACATGATTAAAATTTATTCCTGCTTCTGCGAGTATTTCATGCAGATTTCGCATCACCTGATGGGTTTCCACAGCAATATCTCCGGTGATAAGATTATTGGTCGCGGAAGAAAGCGCAATCTGACCACTTATAAATACCATATCATTGCATATGATGGCCTGGTTATACGGGCCAATGGGGGCAGGAGCTTTAGGCGTGTTAATTACTCTTTTATTCATATAATTGTTTTAAATCAAAATTGATAGTTTTTGTTGAATTTATACAACTGATGTTAGTTGTTTAAATATTTATATCAAATTGTGTTATTATTTCTTTTTATTGCAGTGTCAAAATAAGACAGGAAGATAGTTAAATAACTGAGGTTACGCAGCTTTATTAACAGGATGATTTCTATTAATATCTAAACTGTTGAGTTTATTCCAGGCACTTACTGTTGCATTTTTCAGCAGCAAAGCCTTGAGTGCAAAATGATTTTTTG
>JAABUK010008052.1_pt1 | contig 14946 bp, 12 predicted proteins | sample 5559141 | NCBI WGS metagenome assembly JAABUK01 (sample SAMN10711869, study PRJNA513367) | rock metagenome | isolation source: Antarctica rocks | place: Antarctica: Victoria Land, Pudding Butte nord | collected 2016-01-03
CCAAGTGAACGCTTCGCCGTCAAACACCCGAGGTGGGAGCCGAGTGCCCGAATTGGGCCCGCTCGGTTCTGTGCGGGGGGCGCTCAGCAATGAGCGTCCCTACCGCGATCCCGACAACATAGCCTTGACCCTGTTGACCCGATACATCCGTCTCGGCTTACCAGCCACGGTGAGTGTTGTCTTCGCCTGGGTGCTTCTGTGCGCGTTTCCGTTTGAAACCGAGAAGTTGAGCCGATTGTTGCCCCATCCGTGGCTTCGTTTCACCTATCAAAACGCGATTCCCCCGTTTGGCGCGGCGATCGCCGACGGTCTGTACGGGAATTTCAACAAGGGGGAGTCTCTGTTCAACAACGTTCTATGGACGATGCGGATCGAGTTGATCGGGTCCTGCGTCCTGTATCTGTTCTATTGGCTGCCGACGGAGCGGTTCCGTTCACAATGCCTCATTGGCGGGCTCGTCGCAGTGGTCTTGACGCACAACACCATCTACATGGGTTTCGCCCTCGGCGCCTGCCTCCGTGAGGCCTACGTCGCTGGTCGGCTACCGAAGGCACTACCGCTCACAGCCTTGAGCGTCGGCTGCCTACTCGGATCCGTGGGTACGGGTTTCTACGACCGGACTGGACTTCCCCATATTCCCTCGTCCCTGATGCTGGGCAACCGAGAGGGCATGATCTATCCGATCGCGGCCGCGATGATTGTTTACGGCTGCCTCGCTTCGCCCGCCCTCCAGCGGATGTTGGCCTCTGCCGGACCAAGGTTCCTGGGGCGAGTGTCGTTCTCCCTCTATCTTTTCCACGTACCGCTCCTCTACACGGTGTTTGCGGCCTTGTACCTCGCCATGGCGCCGGTGTCGGCGATCAGCATCACGGCTCTGCTATTACTGTTTGCTTCGACCTGCTTGATCTTGAGCTACGTCGGCACTGTCGTGGTCGACGAGCCGGTGCTGGCAGTCAACAGATCCATCCGACGCGTGTTCAGACGGAGCGCCCAGCCTCGCCTGTTGGCCCGCCAAGATGCCATGCGGTGACGGCGAGAGCGGCGCTTCTTCGGCTTGCGGTCTTTACCGCTAAAGTGCACTGGGCGCCTGGGACGAGCGAGGTGGTACATGAAGGTGGCCGTCATCAGCAAGAGCGACTCTCGAGGCGGAGGGGCCAGCCGAGTCGCGGAGGACTTAGCGCTCGGTTTGAACGAGACGGGCCACCAAGCGACGCATTTCATAGCCCATCGAGGCGTACGCGCGTTCGATGAAGGGCTGGTTTTTCTGTACGGAGCCCTTAAGGGGCCGATCCTCTTCGGGCAGAAGGTCTTCCGAAAAATCGGCATCCCGGATGTGGTGCCTCTCGAGTTGCTGCCGGTCGCCGTTTCGAGCATCGCGCGCGATTACGACGTAATACATTTCCACGACCTCACGACCGCCATGTCGCCCTACACTGTCCGGTGGCTGTCCCGACGCCGCCCGTGCTTCTGGACGTTTCACGACTGTTCACCTTTCACCGGCGGCTGCTTCTATCCAGAGGATTGCGATCGGTTTCAGACCCGATGCGGCACTAACGGAGGATGCCCCCAACTCGGCAAATTTCCAACGAATGGCAAGATAGATGTCACGGGCTTCATACAGTCGACCAAGACGGCTTTGCATTTTACTGGCCGCGTTTGCGCAATTACTCCAAGCGAGTGGATGTCTGATCTTGCATTCTCCAGCGGGAAGTTGCCTGTAAAACCAATTGTCGTATCGAACGGCGTAGATTTGACGAAATTTCGCCCAGCCGCGGACAAGCGGGGCTTGAGAGCGGAGCTTGGCTTGCCGGTAAACAGGCCGATCCTACTAATCTCCGCTGGAGACTTGCGTGATCCACGGAAAGGCGCCAAGTATTCAATCGAAGCATGTCGTTCAGTAATAGACCTTTTACCTTTTGCTGTAATTCTAGGCAACGCTGATAAAGATCTTCAGATCGCAATGGGGGATATTGATTTCAAGGCGGTCGGCTACGTCGACAGCGCTGTCACGCTTGCAAAGTGGTACTCGGCTGCCGACGTATTCCTTTTCTGTTCACTCGCAGACAATCAACCTCTTTCCATCCTGGAGACAATGGCTTGCGGAGTTCCTCTCGTAGGGTTTGCGACCGGCGGAATACCAGAGATGGTCGAGGCGAACCGTACCGGAGTCGTGGTGCGGCAGCGCGACACTGACGCTCTCAAGGGCGCCCTCCGCACAGCCCTTGGCCCGGGAATGGCTGCCACATTGGGCCGCTCGGCTCGGATGCGCGCCGAGCGAGATTTCTCAAGGGGGAAGTTCTTGTCACAACATCTTCAACTTTACGAACGTACGTCGACAAGGCTACACTCATGCAGAAACTAAGGCGTCGAGCCAAACGGCATCTCCGAGGAGCTTCGGTTTCAAACGGAAACGCGCACAGAAGCACCCAGGCGAAGACAACACTCACCGTGGCTGGTAAGCCGAGACGGATGTATCGGGTCAACAGGGTCAAGGCTATGTTGTCGGCCTTTCCCGCCGCTGAGTTCGCCACGACGAAGCCGCTGAGCGTGAAAAAGATTATGACGGCGAATGGGCCGTTGTAGAACAAATTGACCGGAGTATCAGCCAATAACAACGGCTTGGTATATTGGTCGGTAGCAATGCTTGGCACATAAGCGCAGACAAAGTGATAGATTACCACGATGAAGGCCGCGACGCCACGAATGCCATCCAGATAATCCAGCCTTTGTTTTCGGTCTAGCATTGAAAAAATATCCTGTTAATAAAAAAATGCACCGTCCTGTGCTGCGCAAAATCGAACGAGCCTCAACGTTTCGCGCGCCAGGCGACGCCTGGATACCGGTGGAGCTTGATCCCGCGCCCGATTTGCCGGACGCGCTGGTGCGCGTAGACCCCGAGCCAAACCAGGGCCACAGCCCCCTGCAGGCTGACGAAGGCCGCAGGGCTGGTGGTGAACAGGCACCCCGCGATGACGATGAAGAACGCGAGCATCAACAGGCGCTGGGACTCCGCCAGCGTCCGCCCCATGTTGCGATAGACGATGTATTTGACCCAGCGGGCCAGCACGAGGGACAGCAGGATCGCGGCGCCCGCCAGGTTGACCCGCAGCAGCACCGCGTAGCCGCTCAGCCGCACGACCTGCAACACCACATATGCCAGGCTGCGCGAGCCGGTGTCGAGCCGATTGTAGATCCAGAACGACGCCCGCTGGAACGCCAGATAGGCGATCCAGGCGACACAGAGCACCGCGAAGGATTGTGCCGGATCGAGACCCCATGCCGTCGTTGTGAGCGAGGCCGGGTCGAAGCGCCATAGGAGGGCCAGTCCGGGCAGCGATAGGGCGAGTGCCGTGAGCCAGGCGAGGAGCGGCTTGACGCGGTCCACATAGGCGGCAGCCTGCGTTTTCAACGTTGGCTTGGCTTCATGCCGGACCGCGAGGATGTCGTTCTCGTGATAGCCGAGTTCATAGACGGCAAAGAAGCCGAGGTGCATCAGGAGCAGCGCCAGGGCACCGACCAGCGGCTGCGCCATGATCCACGCGAAAGCGAGCCAAAGGTGGACCATGTCCTCCAGCAGAAAGCCGTAGAGCATGTAGTTCTCGCCCGGGCGCTTGGCCCTCTGCGTGTAGAGGAACGGCAGGTAGCTCTCCGCGAAGGCGGGCCTGTATTCCGCGTCGGGCCACTTGACCAGCACCGGCGTGCCGGCTCCGGCCAGGATGTCGGCGTCGTGCTCGCTGTCCGTGATGACGACCGCGTCCGACACCATGCCGGTATGGCGCGCGTCGATCCAGGCGTTCTTGCCCAGCTGCCGGATGCGATACCCCGACCAGAGGCTCCCGGCCGCGATCAGTTCCGCGGTCGGGTCGATATGCTTCAGGATGGGCCGTACCAGGACGTCGAGGCCGAGAGTCGCGACCTGCAACGGCCGCCGTCCCTCCCGGCCGAGCCACTCGATCAGCGTGCCGTTCCGCCAGCGCCGCGCGCGCTCGCCGGCTGCGAGCCGCCACAGGACCAGGCTCCACGGCATCAGCACCGTGCAGGCGCTCGCCCTGATCCAGTCCCGGTAAAGACGTCGCGCATCCTGGCGCCGGAGAAAGACCCAGGGCCGGACGGCGTCGATGACGAGCAGGATGGCGAGCGCCAGGACCCGCGGCCGGAGCGAGTTCAGGTATTCCTCAGTCGTGTTCCGCAGCCACAGCGTTTCGTCGAAGTCGACGATGATTTGGGGCTGGGCGCCGGGGCCGCCGAGCGCCCGCCCGATCACGGTGCGGGCTTCGTCGACGGTGAGCACATCGAGATGGGACCGTTGCGAGCCCGCCAGGGCGCTCATCCGGTCATCTCCGCGGGGACGGCCGACCGTGCGATCTGGCGGTAGATGTCGACATAACGGTCCGCGATATTGTCCCAGTCGAACCGCCCTACATAGGTCGGCCCTGCCTCGCGTAGCCGTCGTTCCAGCGCTCCGTCGACGAAGAGTTCCTCGATGCGCGTGCAGGCCTCTTCCGGGTCGGCCGCCAAAAGGACGACATCCGCCATGTTGGCCGGCTGATCCGGCCCCGTCGTCGTCACGACCGGAGCCCCGTTGCCGAGCGCCGCGATGAGGCTTCCTCGCCGCTCCGACACGCCGTCCGGGTAGGGAAGATAGGCCGCGCTGGCGCGGGACAGGAGGTCGGCCGCCTCGTCGTCGCCTCGGTCGAGCAGCCACTCGACCCGGGCACCCTCGACCTTGCGGCGCATCTCGGCGAGATAGTCTTTGGCCCAACTGACGGGCGCGCCGAGGATCTGGAAATCCCAAGGCAGTCGTTTCGCGCTGGCGACGAGAACGAGTTCGATGAATTGTTCGAGGCCCTTCAAGGGCTTGATCTGCCCAAAGTAGATCACGGTCCGGCGCTCTCGCGGCGCTTCGATGTCCGCTCTGAACGGCACGTTGCTGCCGATCGGGACGATCGAGGTCTTGGCGCGCGCGCCAGGAAACTGCGCATGGAAGCGTGCCGCCTCGAAGGCCGTGGTCATCACGATCCGCGAGGCCGAGATGGTGAAGGCTCGAAGGGAAGCGCGGCGGAACCGGTCGAAGGTCGTGAATTCATGCAGCGTGACGACCTGCGGGATCCGGTTCAAGAAGCCCGTGGCGTGGGGTCCCAGGCTGCGCCAGCCGACGATCATCGGGTATTGCATCTGCAGGATGTCGGGCGCGTTCCGCCGGAGGTGCTGCGCGAGGCTGAACGTGCCGGCGGCGGACCAGTCACGTTGGTCGATCAGTTCGACATCGACGCCCTGACGCTCGAGCGCGCGCCCAAGGGTCGCCGTGTAGTCGTGAATGCCGCAGCGACCCGCTTCCGGCGAGCCGGTGATGAGGCAGGCCCTGAGCGGCCTCGTCCCCGTTCGTTCAAGCATGATGAGCTTCCTTCGAGGTCACGACCATATGAGCTGCAGCCCGGCATGAGCAGCGGGGCGCAACGGGCGTGGCAACGACAATACGACCCCGCGCAGCTTCTCGATGTCCTGGTCGGGCAGTGGACGGATGACGCGGATCCCGACCGCGTAAGCGAGGGCTCCGGCCAGGATAGCGGCGGCAACGCCCGTGCCGTTCGGCATCGCCAGGACAGTCAGTCGGGCCACGACGGCGCATAGGCCCGCCGCAGCGAGCAGCTTGGCCAGGACCGCGATGGGCGTCGGGCAACGGAGGTGGCGGTACATGTACCAGAGCGTCGCGCCCGCGATCGCGACCTGCACGCCGCCGCGGCTACAGGCGGCCGCTATCGGGCCGAAGGCCGGCACGATGGTCAGCCCGGCCAAGATCGACAGGGCCGCCCCGAAAACCGCCGTGCCGAGCAGGAAGCGCGTGCGCTCCACCGCGATCAGGTAGACGGCCGCGACCGACGCCGTGGCCACGAAGGCCGCGGCGCAGAGCAGGATGGTCGCGGTCGGCACGGCCGGCGCGAAAGCCGGACCATACATCAGCGGCAGCAGAACCGGGGCGATGGCGGCCGTGCCTAGGCAGGCGGGGAACACCAGCAGTGCCATCAGGCGGACGCTCGTCGCATAGACCTGCCGGGCCTCGTCTCCCTCATCCCGACCGATGTGGTCGGAAAGGCGCGGGAGCAGCGCGCCGGTGAGCAGGAGCGGACCCTGCGTCGCTAGGTTCGACAGCGTCAGGCTGACCGTGAACAGCCCGACCGCGTGGCTGCCCCAGCTGCGCTCCAGGAAGAAGACCTCCATGCGCGACGCGAAGAACGCCGTCAGCATGTAGCTGCCCCAAGTTTCCAGGGAGAACCGCGTGACCCTGCGCCGGAGCGACGCCGAGATCGGGCCCTTTGCCCTGGGTAGCTGCACCAGGATGGCGACCGGCATGAGAGCACCGGCCGCCATAGCCACCATCGCGCCCGTCACGCCGAAGAGCGAGGCGCCCAATGCCGTGCCGAGCGCCTGGACGAGACAGCTGGCCAGCGCGACCCTAGCCAGCATCCCGAAATCCTGCAGGCCCTTGATCCAGCTTGTCGCGAAGTTGCCGAGAGCCTGCACGACGCCCGCCAAGCCCACTAGAAGCCAGAACAGCGGCGAGGTGCTGTAGGTGTCGACCGCAACGGTCCAGACAAAAGCATCTGGGTTGCGCCAAAAGAGCCATGCGGCATAAAGCGCAAAGCACAGCGCAATAGCGCTGATATAGCCCAGGAAGGATCTGAAAAGCCTATAGGTCAGACGGTCCGCTACGCCGTCCTCGCCCTGTGCGAGCAGTTCGGGAAGGAAACGGGGCAGGCAGCCCGTAAGGCCGAGATCGGACACGATCACGGCGATCGTCACGGCCCAGGTCGCGAAGGCCACGATGCCGGTTCCGCTGACGCCCAACAGGCGAGCCACCAGGATCGTGCCGAGAAACCCGCCGAGCGTCGTGAAGATGCCGGCCACGGCATTCACGACCGAGTTGCGGACGAAACTGCTCGCCATCCTGATCGAATCCTTCCAGGGCCGTCAGGCCGCGAGATGCCGCTCGATCACGCGCCATTGCGGCGCCTCGACACCGTCGACGGGGTAGAGGTTGTAAGGGTTGGATCCGAAATGGGCGCCGAAGAGCCACAGATTGACGGGGAGGCCGCTCTGCTTCCAGAATGCTAGACCCTTGTCCAGCACGGTCAACCAGCGCGTGTCGTCGCGCCCGACGGCGGTCTCGCCGATATGACCTCGCAGCCCGCGGTCGGCGCACCATTTGGCGAAGTCGCGTGTCCGGTCCACCAGCACCGTATCGGGGATGCTGGCCTTGATCAGCGCCGAGTAGTCGAAGTGCGTGCCCGAGGCGTCCGGATCCGGGTAGCAGTGCGCCGAATAGGTGATGCGGTCGTGGGCGTCGCGCAGCGGATAATTCGGGTTGGCGGTGACCCAGTGGGCGGCCGAGGACCATCGGTCTCCCTCGACATAGATGGTCTTCCGGGTCTCGACCGCGTCGATGGCGTCGACCGACAGCTGCATGATGGCGGCGAGGTCCTGGCCGTCGCCGAGGTCGTGAGGTTCGTTCATGATGTCCCAGCCGCTGACACCGGGATGGCGCGCCAGGGCCGTGGCAAGCCGGTGCCACAGGTCGGCGAGGTGCTGACGCGTCAGAACGCCGTGCTTCGCGCCGACGATGTGGTTCACGCCATCGACGGAGCGACCCATATAATTGTGACAGTCGAGGAACACGGCTTGATCCACGCGCGCGGCCGCGTCGGCCACGGAGGAGATCTCTCCGAGGTAGGTCGGGTCGAGCGGGCCGCCGAGATCCCGTTGGAGCCGTTCCCAGCGGAACGGCAGCCGCGACGGACCGGTGGTCCGCGCCGCGAGATAGCGGAGGTCGTCGGGGCTTGCGGCGAAGTAATCCGTGCCTTCTCGGCCCGGGATCGTCGAGCCGCCCTCGAGCCCCTGAAAATTGACATTGACCCAGAACTGCCGGTCGGCCGATGCGGCAATGCGCGACCCCAGCGGCAACAGGCAGGCCGCCGCGAGGAGGGCGCGCCGATCAATGGCGGTCGGGTCCGTGTTGCGCGACATGGCGGCCTCAGATCGTCTGGTTGTAGGGGCCGACGCCATCGTTCTCGCGCAGCACGCCGTCGATAGCCGTGAACATGGCGCGCATGCGATCCTCCGACACCGGGCTCTCGACCACGACGACCAGTTCGGGCTTGTTCGACGAGGCACGCACGAGGCCCCAGGTGCCGTCCGTGACCGTGACCCGGACGCCGTTGACCGTGTTGACGTCGCGGATCGGCTGGCCCGTGAACCCCTCCCCGGCCTTCGCCATGGCCTCGAAACGGGACACGACCGCCGACGCCACGCCATACTTGCGCTCGTCCGCGCAGTGCGGCGACATGGTGGGCGAGCCCCAGGTCTTGGGCAGGTCGCGGTAGAGATCCGCCATGCTCCTGCCGGGAGCGCGGTCCAGCATTTCGAGAACCGCGATGGCGGTCAGCAGGCCGTCGTCGTAGCCGCGGCCGATCGGCGTGTTGAAGAAGAAGTGGCCGGATTTCTCGAAGCCCGCCAGGGCGCCGAGCTCCGACACGCGGCGCTTGATGTAGCTGTGGCCGGTCTTCCAATAATCGGCCTTGACGCCGTTGGCCTTCAGCACCGGGTCGGTGGCGAACAATCCGCTCGATTTCACGTCGACCACGAAGATGGCGTCGGGGTGCAGGCTCGACAGGTCGCGGGCCAGCATGACGCCGATCTTGTCGGCGAAGATCTCGTGGCCCTCGTCGTCGACGACGCCGCAACGGTCGCCGTCGCCGTCGAAGCCGAGCCCAACGTCGGCGCCCACTTCCCTGACCTTCTCGGCCATGGCTTCGAGCATGTGGAGGTCCTCGGGATTCGGGTTGTAGCGCGGGAAGGTGAAGTCGCCGTCCACGTCGAGCGGTACGACCTCGCAGCCGAGCGCCGCGAGCAGCCGCGGCGCGAAGGCACCGGCGGTGCCGTTGCCGCAGGCCGCCACTACCTTGAGCTTGCGCGTGATGGTGCGGCCCTTCTCGAGGTCGGCGAGATAGCGCTTGGGGAAGTCCTCGACCGGCAGGTAGGCACCGCCCTCGGCGGGCGACCCTTCCCCGCCGAGCACGATGTCGCGCAGGCGGCCCATCTCGTCCGGGCCGAAGGTGACGGGCCGGTGCCTGCCCATCTTGACGCCGGTCCAGCCGTTGTCGTTGTGCGAGGCCGTCACCATGGCGACGGCCGGTATGTCGAGCGCGAACTGGGCGAAATAGGCCATGGGCGACAGGGCGAGCCCGATGTCGTGGACCCGCATCCCAGCCCGGATCAGCCCAAGCGCCAGTGCGTGCTTGATTGAGGCCGAATAGGAGCGGAAGTCGTGGCCCGTGACGATGTCGCGGATGCCTTCCGCCCGCAGCATGGTGCCGAGCCCGAGGCCGAGCGCCTGCGCGCCGAGCAGGTTGAGCTCCTCGGGAAAGAGCCAGCGCGCGTCGTATTCGCGAAAACCCGTGGGCTTGACCATGGGCTGCAGTTCGGCCGCGAAGCTGTTCGGGTCGAGGCCGGATACGGGCTTCATCGGGGTTCTCCGAAAGTGGAGCTGGGGCCTGTCGACGGTCGCCGACCGGAAGCCAATGTTGGCGTCGAACCCATCAGCGGCCGTACACGTCTTCGAACCGGACGATGTCGTCCTCACCCGTGTAGCTGCCCACCTGGACCTCAATGAGTTCGAGGTCGATCTTGCCCGGGTTGGCGAGCCGGTGGACGCAGCCGATGGGCAGGTAGGCGGCCTCGTTCTCGTGTCGCAGGATCACCTCGTCGCCCACCGTCACCTCTGCGGTGCCGCGCACCACCACCCAGTGCTCCGCGCGATGGAAGTGCTTCTGCAGGGACAGGCGATGCCCCGGCTTCACCGTGATGCGCTTGACCTGGAAGCGTGCGCCCGCGTCGATGCGCTGGTAAGAGCCCCAGGGGCGGTACATGAGCAGGTGATCGTCGGCTTCGGGCCGGTGCTTGGCCTTGAGCTGGACGACGAGGTCCTTAACGCTGTCCGAGCGGTCGCGGGACGTCACCAGCACGGCATCGCGGGTCGCCACCACGACCACGTCCTCGAGGCCAACGACCGTGGTCAGCATGTCGTGGCTGTGGACGAGGCTCTTGCGGGTGTCCACGACCTCCACCTCGCCCCGGAGCACGTTTTCTTCCGAGTCCTGGGCCGAGGCCGACCAGATAGCGCCCCAGGTGCCGATGTCGGACCAGGCGAACGACACCGGCAACACGCCGGCCTTGTCGGTGCGCTCCATGACGGCATAGTCGATCGATGTCTTGGGCGAGGCTGCGAAACTATCCGGGTCGAGCCGAATGAAGTCGAGATCGGTGTGGGCCTTGTCGACGGCCGCCTCAGCAGCCGCGAGAATGGCGGGCGCAAAGGCGCGTAGCTCGGCGACCATCACGTCGGCACGGAACAGGAAATTGCCGCTGTTCCAAAGGTAACCCTGTCCCATATAGGACAGGGCTGTCTGCCGGTCGGGCTTCTCGATGAAGCGCTCGACGGCGCGGACCGCACCCTCGCCGACACCTGCGCCGGGCTGGATATAACCATAGCCCGTTGCGGGCTCGGTCGGCTCGACCCCGAGCGTCATGATGAGGCCGGCGCGCGCGCCTTCGGCGGCAGCCCGGCACGCCGCCACGAAGGCGTCGGTATTGGGCACGAGATGGTCGGCCGCCAGGATCAGCGCGACGGCTTCAGGATCCTGACGAGCCGCTAGGCAGGCCGCGACCGCGACAGCCGCGGCAGAGTCGCGGCGCTCCGGCTCAAGCACGATGTCGGCCTCGACCCCGATAGCCTGGAGCTGCTCGGCCGCGATGAAGCGAACCTCGCTCGTCGCGACGACCACAAGACGGGCGAAGTGCTCGCCCGCGACACGCTGGGCCGTGGTCTGAAAGCTCGATAGGGCGCCGAACAGCGGAATGAATTGCTTGGGCATGCTTTCGCGCGACGCCGGCCACAACCGCGTGCCCGCACCGCCGCACATGATGACCGGGACGATCTTGCCAGCATCGGCGACATGCCGTGGGTCGCGGGCTTCGCCCGACTCGTCGCGCCGGCTCGTGTTGGCCACCTTGGTCTGCATGTTCATGTCATCATCCGTCCGGTGTCGCATTATGGTCGGGTCAGTCATGCGCCGCGCCCGGAAAGGTCGAGGCTCACCACCCAGAGGAAGCGCCAAGAGTTGACGAGGTAGCGCCGGAACAGCCTTTGCGGCTCGCAAGCCAAGCGCCAGGCCCATTCGAGGCCCACTACCTGCATCAGCTTCGGCGCCCGGGACCGCGTGCCGGCGAAATAATCCAATCCGGCACCGAAGTTGAGAACGTAGCAATCACCAAGGTCCGCGCGGAACCGGTCCGTCCATACCTCGGACTTCGGAGATCCCAGTCCGAGAAACAGGTGGGTGGTGCCATGCCGCCCGATGGATGCCGTCAGCTCTCGCGAGTATCTGTCGTCCCCTTCAAAGCCGAACGGCGGCACGCGAAACGCGAGTGTCTCGGCCGGGAAGCCGCGTCGAAGCATATCGACCCGGAGCCGATCCGCCGTTTCGGTCGAGCCAACCATGAAGAACAGCTTGTGCCGCGTCCTCGATACTTGGCCGAGAATGCGCCGGCACAGGTCGGACCCCGTAACACGCGCCGGGATCGCCAAGCCGCGCAGCTTGGCATAAAGGAAGACCGGCATACCGTCCGCAGTAATCACCCAGGCTCGCCTATATGCAGTTTTAAATTCGGTACTGCGCGACATGTTGACCACGTGGTCCAGGTTCGCGGTCGCGACGACGAGCGGACCCTCGCCCGATCGGACCTCGCGCCCAGTGATGGTCTGCGCCAGTTCGGCTTCGCCGGCACCGCTAAATGTCAAGCCGAAGATGGAATCAACCATGATGCTTCCGCTAAGGTGATCCGCGGCTGGGCCGCGTGGTGTGGAATGAACCGGGGCGCTCACGGGCGTCCCGGACGACAGGCCGTCAGGCTTCTGCGGGGTCGCCGTATCGGATCGGGGCCGGGCTTGCCTGCAACTGACCCTGCGTCCAAACTCGAACCGGGGGAGCGCCGGGTCTGCGATCTCAGCAGCGGAGCTGTCCTTCGGCCCTGGAGGGCTCCGTAACAGAACCACAGCAGGGCCGCCGTCTTGATGGTCAGAAGTGCGAAGCTCACCATCATGTTGAAGGCCATATAGATCATGACAGCATGGATGATCCGCGTCTTATCTGGCCTGTCTTCAGTGCCCGCCATCGCTATCGTGGCCCAAAGAGCGATAGCCACGAAGATCGACTGCGTCGTGATCAGATAGGCGATGCCACTGTCCACCGCTTTGGACATGAACTCATCAGACAGCCCCAGGTATTCGGACACTCCATAGTTGCGGAGCAGAAAGACCGTATGGGCGATGCGCCCGGGGAAGTCGTCGCCACCCGGCTCATAATGGCCGAAGCTCACCAGCATGAAGCCAAGTGCCACGATGCCCGGAATATACACCAGGGCGCTAAAGCGGGGCATCCGGGGCGCCAAGGTGCAGCACAGGACCATGGGCAAGATCGCCGCCATGGCCAAGCGGCCGTCGCAGCCCACCATGGCCAAGGCGGTCGTGATGGCCAGGAACCAGGCTGTCGGCCTGCCGAGTTCACGCCAGCAGGCGCACAGGAAGGCCAACACAACCATGCAATAGTTGCCGAGCGATACGGGCTCCAGAAAGATCGAAGACAGCCGGTGCAGGTCGACGATGCTGAGGAAACTGCCGTCCGGTCGGGTAGCACTCACGTATAGGTTGGAATCCTTATTCCAGAAATCCTCTGCTGTGTAACCCCGGGTGTTAATATAATAGTCCTGGATTTTAAAGAGATTGGAGTAGGCGTCGACGTTCATGGCCTCCAGGACGAGAAACACTACCATCACGATCTGGGCCGCCACGAACACCCGGCCGAGGCGGCGCGCGTCGAAGGTCATCCCCAAAACCACGAACGTCGGTATGATCATCACGTCGCGCAGATATTTGACGTCGATCGTTTGCGACGACAGCGAACGCATGACGGCGAAAGCGGCGAAGAGCCCTAATAACGCATACCAGGGCGCCATCTCCCGACGATAATTGGCCAGCGCCAAGGTGTGGGCCAGGGCCATGAACATGACCTCGGCCACCACGACCGGAGCCTGCGTGAGCCCGGCGACATTGCCGTTGACGATCGCCAGCCCCGCGTTGAAGCAGACTGCGCCGACGACGATCAGGCCCGGCAGAAGCGCGAGCCTGTCCGCCGCTGCCGGGCGGGACGCGAAGTCACCCTCGAAAGTCCCAGCTCTCAAGGTTCGGCTCCGACGGTGTCGCGCGCTACAACTCGGCAACCAGCCTCACCGGCGGCCGCGAGCCGGTCTATCGCAGCCTCGTAGGTTCTGGCCGCGAGATGGTCCCGAAGATGGTCACGAAGTTTCAACGCTGCAGCGCGTGCTGCACTTTGGCCGTCGTACAGGCGGCGAAGCTGGATCGACGCATGGACCACCGACGGTTCCGCCCACACGGCACCGTCCATGTCGGCGAAGGAGAGGTGTCGGTCGCGCACCGGTACGAGGTCGTATTCGACCGGAAAGCATAGGTCTGAACGGGAGAAATCGGTACTGCCGGACCAGTTGGTGGTGACGATGGGAACGCCGGCGGCAATGGCCTCGGCGAGAGTCAGGCCGAAACCTTCCGAGCGGTGCAGCGACAGATAAGCGCTGGCCGCCGTCAAGAGCCCGTCGAGCCGCGCCTCGTCCCACACCTCGTCGATCAGCCGGATGTTGCCGGCATCGCCAATCTCGGCCATGAGCTTGGCGCGGTCGCCTGGATATTTTGCCCCGTCGCTCACCTTGAGGACGAGTTCGGCATTCTCGCCCGAGCCAAAAGCGCCACGGAAGGCCCGAATGGCCGCGAGCGGGTTCTTGCGCTCGAATGAGGAGCCGAAGTTGAAGATGCTGACCACTCGGAAGCGGTCGACCGCCGGGACCGGCCCCAGCTCTGCGCGCAGCGGCACCGGATGAGGCACCACCAGAACGGGCTTATCGGTATGGCGCTCGACAGCGCGTTTACAGAACGAAGATGGCACCATAACGGCGTCCACGAAACGGATCGTCTCGACCCACTCGCGTGGCAAGGTTTCCAGTTCCCAGGCCCAGTAGCCCACGTTGAAGGTGCGCAAGAATCGCACCGGGTTGGCCCGCATGATGCCCGGCAGCAGCATGGGAGGGTTCAGGTGATAGATCGACACCTGGGCAGGACCACGCTTCTCGGCAGAGGGTGGAAATGGAAGGCCGTCGTCGCTGTCGTAGAGGCTCGCCACATTGACGCCCGATACGCCGTAGCCGGCTCGTCCGAGCACGTCCAAGCAGAGCCGCGCCGACTTGCCGAGCCCGGAGGAGGAGGACAGGAGACCCACAACACGCAGATCATGAAGGGCGGAAGGCCACCTGTGCGCCAGATGGGGCAAGACGCGCGGTAGCACGCTGCGACGGGCGGCGCGCGCGACGGGCGTCACGGCCCGGCGTAGCGTGCTCTTGAGGTTGAGCGGTGCTTTCATGCGGAAAACACCGGGCTGTGGGACCGTGCGCGGCGGAGCACACGCCGTTGCAGGCCCCGGTCACCGCTGCGGGCCTTGTTAAGCACGACTGCGACGATCCGGTTCGCGATCGTCTCCGACGTCGCGAGCGCACGCTCGACATCGTCGATGGTGGTTCGGCCAAACTCGGTGACGACCACGAAAGTGTCGACGAAACGCGCGACGGCCTGAGAGTCGACCGATGTCAGCAAGGCCGGAAGATCCAGCAGCACGTAGTCATAGTTCGCCTGAGCGCTTGCCAGCGCTCCTTGCATGCCGTGGGACCCAAGTACGTCGAAGGGATGGAGAGGAGCATCCCGTTTGCCGCGACCTAGCAGGTCGAAACCGGATTCCGTGCCGACCAGGCAGCGATCGAGCATCACGCTGC
>JAABUK010008053.1_pt1 | contig 14944 bp, 9 predicted proteins | sample 5559141 | NCBI WGS metagenome assembly JAABUK01 (sample SAMN10711869, study PRJNA513367) | rock metagenome | isolation source: Antarctica rocks | place: Antarctica: Victoria Land, Pudding Butte nord | collected 2016-01-03
AAGTTCGGTGTAAGATATGGTTGGAAACAGGTCCTTTGGAGTCAGGAGTAACGTCGTCCAGTCCTGCAACCAAAGAGCACTCTTATGCGCAAGGCAAGTGCGATGCGCAACCATATCGAGAAGATTAGATTGGGTCTCGACAGTCGCATCGTTATGAGAAAATTCTGGAAGGATCTTGGAGACGGGCTGCTCCCAGTCTAGAAGTTTTTCATCCACAAGTATACTCACAGCTGCTCCCGTGAACGCCTTTGAAAGCGACGCAATATGGTATACGGTATTCTCATCTGGAGAAATCTTCGCAGCAACATCACGATAGCCAAAGCCAGCAGTATAGATGACTTGATTCTGGTGAAGTACACCTACGGATGCCCCTGCTGTCCCAGATAGCTCGCACAATTTTGAAATGGTAGGGCCGACCTCTTGGAGACGCCTAGCAATGTCTTTCATCTTCAGAACTGTGAATGCCGCTAGTCAATAGTCGTGGATCTACCGCGCACAGCATTGACTCACACTGTATTTGATCGCTTCTGATTATTTCGTGGAGATCAAGTCAACCTCTAGCCTTCGAGAGTGTTCTCAACACCGAACGCACTACAGATTGAGGCCAAATTTGCTCTGATGGCGCGGGAATTGTCAATGTATTTATTCATTTGATCCGGAAACTATCCTGCCCGGAAACTATCCTGCTTCGGTCTGATTTAATAAAATATGCAATGTTGAATTCGATTTGATGGTTCTACACGCGATAATGCACTTTGGAATGGCGGACGCAATCCCTCAAGACGAACATGTCCCTTTTAATGCTGTGGCGAAGACAGTTGGCCTCAGCACAGATCGTGTGCAGCGGATCCTTCGCCATGCCATGACAAACAGCATGTTCCATGAACCACGTCCTGGATATGTTGGTCACACGGGCTTACCTTCCATCTTGATACGGCAACCAGCAAGCAAAGCATGAATCTTACACAGTTTGGAAGATGTACCGACGGCCAAAGTTATCCAAGCAATGAAGAAGTGGGGAGACAGCATAGACACGACCGAAACGGCAAGCCAGCTTTACTTTGATTATCTCGCTTCGAATTCCGAAGGGACCTGCTGGTCAGTAATGGAGAGTGATGGGGAGGGCAAGAAGAAAGGATACAGGATGCAGAGGTTTGGAGAGGGGACGTCCTGGGTTTCTGGCGGGACGAGCAGTAGATACGATTACTTGTTGCAAGGATTTGACTGGGGCTCACTTGAAGAAGCAACTGTCGTTGACGTAAGTTTTGATATGTACGAGGAGGCTCATATGGAGCTAATGCAGACCTACATACAGGCTGGTGGTTCTACTGGCCGCTACTCCATCACTCTCGCTCGATAATATCCCTCCTTGAGCTTCGTCGTTGAGGATTTCCCTAGCGTACAAGACGATTTCGAGTGAGAGCTTCCCACAGAACTCAAAGACCGGATCACATTCCTCCCGTGCGATATCTTGACTCCACAGCCCGTGAAAGCGGCCTTATACTTCTTACGCGCAAGCTTACATGGTCATTCCGATCCTTATGCCGTCAAGATAATCCAAAACATTGTTCATGCCATGACACCAGGTAGTAGAATCATCATCGCCGAGGTTGTACTGCCGAGTCCTGGGACAGCGCCTAACCCAATGCTCAGATTCAATCGCAGCAGTGCTTTGCAGATGATGGCAGTACTTAACTCTAAGGAGCGGTTCTATGAGGACTGGGTTGACTTGCTCGCAAAGGCAGACGAGCGACTGAGGCTTGTTAGTGTCTAAAAGACGCCTAAGGTACAATCGATAATTGAGGTATTGATGGAATGACTGGGATTATTGCGGTCTTTATACTTGGTTAGACGAAGGCACTTGATAACATTGAATATTCTACCGTCGCTCGGCAGTCGTGGTGGTTCGATTTCTATCTATGACTCCTGCTATCGCGCTTTGAACGGGTAACAGCTCAGACAACCACTGCTCGTTGGAAGTTCAGAGGTTAACACCACCGCCACCGCACCACGCCCCAGCTCCTATTGCTCCAAAAGGGTCATAAGTCGAAAGCTCACCTTGCCGTAAGCTGTCGGGGTGATTGACAGGAGCCTGGGGGAGAACGGTGCCGGAGCTAGGACTACTCTAACACCGGACCAACGTAATTCATGCACGTCATTTGGCCCAGGCAGGGTTAAGGTACCTTCCCGGTTCCGAGGGTAAAGTAGTTGAGTGGGATTAAGCCGCCCAAGAGCCCTTAACTCCGCTTAACGCCAAGGGTTCCTCTATCAATGAAATAGATGCCCACGTCTTCCACGTAGCGAAGCTTTTCTTTTTAACAAAGCATTGCTCCTTCGCTCCTCAAGTCGATCAGCTTTGAATAACAAACAACTCAACCACCTACCACCTACCACCTACGCACAATCAACAATATACCCATCCAACAATCCACACGCGAATCACAGCCAGCAATGGCGTCCCAAAAGGTTGTTCTCGTCACCGGCGCCAACGATGGTATCGGCTACGAAGCCGTCAAAGCGTTTCTCGAGTCTGGCAAGGCCAAGTACCACGTTTTTCTCGGCAGTCGTTCTCTGGAGAAGGGCAAAATTGCCATCGAGAAGCTCCACAAGGAAGTTCCAAAAACCAGTAACACCGTTGAACTTATCCAGGTCGATGTGACCAGTGACGAGTCGATCCAGAAGGCTTTCGAACAAGTCAAGGCTAATCCGGGTCACCTTGACGCGCTCGTCAACAACGCTGGAGCTACCTTCGATATCCGATACGTTGCCGGTAAAGCGTCTCTCCGTGACTGCTTCAACAGGGCCTACGACGTCAACGTTACCGGTGCAAATGTTATGACCTACACCTTCATGCCGCTCTTGCTCAAGTCGTCTGACCCCCGTCTGATCTTCGTGGCCGGTCTCTCCCAAATCACCGTTGCAAGCCAGAAGTACTTCCCTACACCGCCCCTACCGGCTGGATGGCCTAAGAAGGTGGACTTTGAGACGATCGGATACCGTTCTAGCAAGACGGCCCTTAACATGGTGATGCTAGACTGGAACCATAAGATGAAGGAGGATGGAGTGAAGGTGTGGGGTGTTGGACCCGGCTTCCTCGCTACGAATCTCGGAGGTATCAAGGAGAAGATCGCAGCTATGGGCGGTGGCCATCCGAATATTGGTGGAAGAATGATTAGGGACGTTGTGGAGGGCGAGAGAGATGGTGATGTGGGCAACATTGTTGGCAAGGATGAGGCTGGCAAGGACAAGCTCATCCCATTCTGAGTCGAGCAAGATGGATCATCGACATGACTCCGGGAGGATGCAGTAGGAGAAGTCTGAACAGCATGGCTTTATCGTAGCTCTTCTAAGCAGTTACCAATCGCTCTTTCTCATGGTGCTGCATCTGTACGACAAGCACCTTTCCGTCGGTATTCACAGCATCCCTGATCCGTCTCTGAGCCGCTCCCTCACTCTCGATTAACATTTCGTTCCCAGCAGACACGCAATGGCGCCGATGTGTATGTGCCATGGCAGCCACATATTGCGTCCTTGAGAATCTTTCCCTTAGACAAGCTTTCAATGTTGACCAATTACTAGTCGGACCTCTAAATGGCCAAGTAGTCACCGTCACCAGCAATTCCAGCTTGCCAATCACAGGCTCAAGTGGCCCTTCGCATACAGCACAGAAGTCACAATATTCGAACACTGTAAGAATATTACAATTAGGATTAAGAGACAGTACTGCCCAGAGCGCGCTTTCCCCCAAGCCAATTCGTGACTTCTCTGTAGAATTGGAGCACCCGGGTTGGTCACCGCCAGCTTCCTTCTACCAATTGGTGAATCATCTTTTCGGCCGTGTATTTTGCAGTACACGGCTTTTCAATGAATACTGATCCCGACGACAGACCATACGAGTAGATATTAACACCACAGACATGGTGACCACAGCTGTACATGGCACTGGCACGCCAGCATTTCTTGTCGTTTGAAATCGCGATCTTCCAGGAATCTACCTCATATGGCTTAAGTAGATCTCGGGATCACCTTTGGCTTCACAATAGGCTTGAGTTATGTTGAAGCAATAATGGGAAGCAACAGTAGAAGCGGAAGGAGTAGTCGTCCAATTAAGAACATACCTTAGTAGTTGCGGTGTCGTTAGACTGCCCGCTAGCCTAATTGAGACTAGCGCTAATTGCGACAATGACATATATCAAGAATACAAGGCTGAAGCAAAGAGACTATGGGAAGGTTGCAAGGACAACAGTGGCTACAGAATTGCCTTGCTATCCGACAAGAAGGAATGGAAGGAGTTATAGATGAAGTATATGGGCCAGTATCTAGTTCAGTGGCGACCGACCTGGGTGGACAAGGAAGATGTCCACGCAGACAAAAAGGTACGGCAGTTCCTTGCAAGACAGGGACGACAGTATAGACAATGAATACAAGCAATCTGGTATAAATATGTCGTAACTACTAGATGTCTTGAGGCACCTTGCATCACGTCCCTCGCTACCCTCATGATGTTGGGTGATAGATGGCCTTATTGGCAGGCTGCTACCACTCTTCCAGTCTTTGCAATCTTCAGATGATCACTGTCGTCAAAATTCTCTTGTGGGCTCATTCCCGTCGACGGTATTCTGATACACCCATGAAGCTCATCAGATGCATACTAGTCAACGATTTGAGCTTTCCTTTATTATCGGAACGGTCTATGTCTACGAACACTTCTACAAGCTCGTGTCTCCTCCTTCGATGCCTCGATCGTTTTAGCAAGAGAGCTTCCAGACTGAGTGAATAGCGTAGTAATGTCTCATTCCTTATTAATGATAGGTCGGATTTCCAAAGGAAGCTGGCATATTTTATCGTGTATCAGATCACTTTCCTCCGGCCACTCAACCAATAGCTGAGAAAGAACAGATTGAACGTGAGCCCGAAGGGTTTTGAAGGTCTATATAATATTAGTGTAGATCAGATAGAAGTATTTGAACTCAACGTACATTATCTATCGTCATTTGCATGGCGAAAGTACTGTGTAGAGATAGTCTAAGCAGCCGTCACAATTACTCATCCGAAAGCTCAACACGCTATTCGTTATTCCCAACCTTCAATCTTCGCACAGCTAGCACTTCACTTCACCTCATCAAGCCAAACTATTTCTTGAAGTATTGCAAGGTCGTGACACCTTACCATAAGACTGCCAAGAATTAGATGAGCTCTCTTAGTTCCAAACTTCCAATCAGCTTCGAAATTTCAATTGCGAAGCACCAAATTCAGGACAGCATTGAGCCAGCCGTCAAACTCGAGATGACTCATCTTTCGCAAGACGATCGCACCATTATTTCAGACCACATGTCTCTCACTCTAATCATTCCGCTTCCTCCTTCAGTTTTTGCGACCTTCTAAGTTCTCCACGAGGCTCTGAGATTGGAACACCTAGACGCAGATGTACTGACGCTCTGTGACTTTAGGAGAACGTTCGAACATTGCTAAGAACGACTTCCTAAGATCAGATGTCTGGTGGAAAATGCCGAGTTCATAAGGTCACTTGAATATCGGAATCTAGGACCTTGGTGATAATCGCCCAGCAAAAGCTCGCATCTCTGCGTAATTTTCGAAAGGTGGTCCAAGACGGTCTGCCATATCAGATTACCCTTGTGACCAACGTCTCTGAATCTCTTCAATTCTTATGTTCTCATTTTCTCTTGATGGAGCTTCTGCCGCGATGTGATGGTTTCGCCTGCACTTTGCTAACACCGCCCTTGTGATCAAGCTGATAATATGTGGTTGTCGATGAAACTTTTGATCTTGTAATTCTGAGTTCGACGAGTCAGCCAATGGCCTGTAGAGTCAATGTAAAATACTTGCCGCCCAGAGGATATTGCTCCGGGACACTGGTCTCCCTTTCGTGTAGCTTTTGATTTCGGAACTCGGGCCGTGCTAGAAGAAAACGCTTCTGCAGTGTAGGGCCGATTTTCACGCGTAGCGATAGAGTCTTCAGGGCTGGGCAAAGGATGGTTGAGGCTCCAACCATCAGGTTTGAAACCATCAGGAGGAGGCCAGCTGTCGACGGAAGATTCGCTGTAGACTGAATGAGGCGACTCAGGCGGAGTCCTCGCATGAGCTCGTATCGCATATCTTTCCGCTATGTGGTCTTGAACTTCAACCAAGTAGTCAAGGGTATCTGGATGGAATGGCACATAATCACCCCACATTGACTGTGCCGATGGTAGAGTAGGTGAAGGCATGTTCAAATAAATGTGATGTTGAGTAAATATCGGGGGACAAAGAGGATGTTAGATCAGAAGGTGTATCATGTGATATGTAAGGCTGAGAATGCGGGGCATCCACAACGCGCGCACTCTTTCCAAGGGGTTGACATTATTACCCATCCTTCGCCCGCATATTATACTTACCTCAGGATGGCAGCCACCTCCGCCAGCTCAAGCGCGCAGCGCGAGTTCTCGGGCATTTTCGCAAGACTGCTGCCCAAGAACTCGGAAGCACAAGCATTGTTTTCTAGGGCCGTGAGGTACATGGAAGAGACGGACGACAAGTATCATCTCCAGTTTATTGACTCTTTAGGAAATGAAGGAGCTGGGGTAACTGAGCCTATTGAGACTGATACTGACTACGACACTGCTACATCTTGAGTTGAGAAAGAGCAGGGTTTTCATCATCTTGTCTTTTCACTTCGTAACGATGATTCGCCGAAGTTTTTAAATTTGGGATGGATGGCCGGTAGAGGAACGTCGAACTTGCAAGATCGCAATGTCGATTTCCTCCTTGCTAAACCTCGTGATCCTAAAAGCAGGAATGTGGCGAACGTGCACATGTGCTTTCGATTCAATCGCATTTCCGGCATGTTGATGTTAGTTGCAGTGAGTTCGAAGGCGCCGGTATATCTCAATCTGGCAGGTACCTGGCACGAGTTGGAATATCAATCGGAAAAGCTGCTGTATCAGACGACTACAACAATCAAACTGGGTCCCTTTGAGTACGATTTCGAGTACACAGTCGAGGAGTATGAGAGAGAAAGCTTTTTCAAATGCAGAAATGCCTTTCTTAGAAAAATGTCTATTGACTTACCTCTACCTCCGAAGAGTATGTGGAAGCTGCATCTTGATAAACACAAAATAATTCAGCACTTTCTCGTCTTTGAAACTGTGGGATCTGGAACCTTTGGTTGGGTGAACAAAGCAATGAACATAGACACAGGAGAGATGGTAGTTCTGAAAGAGCTACCGGTCACAAGTACGCGGACAAGGAACGCGTTTCTCGAGGAGGTTGCCTGGGGAGAATCCTTTAGGGTATGATATTCTACTCCTAATGTTACTGATTTGTTAATCATTCCTAGAACCGTAAAGGACTTCTTCCTGCACTATCATCTTTCTGTGAGCATGGCAATTCTAAACCATGTGGCATTTTGCCAGAAAAGGTCTTTATATGCTTGCCGTTTTGCGTGAGGAATTTCACTCCGCCTATCTGGACTTCCATTGAGATCAAAAACAAAATGCGACTGTTGAAAGATACTCTCGAAGGCATCGAATCTTTACACAACATGGGCATTATGCATCGCGACATCACTCTCAAGAACATGCTCATTGTTTCTTCTGAAAGGCCTGAAGCGGTACTCTGCGATTTCGGTAAAGCCACATCAGAACCTTTTTCCCGGGACACTCGTATTGGTCCGATACGAACGTTGGCACCAGAGGTGTGGGGTAATACTGAATATACTGTAAAAATCGACCTGTGGGCTTGGGCGTACGCTGTGGCCGAAATATTGGGATATTCGACCGATACTGATGAAAAAATTACGGTCGTACGCCTGGCGAAGATGCATACAATGCTTAGCAGGCATGGTGAAGACGTTCCAGAAGATCAACCTTTAGTATACTTACTATATCAGCTGCTGGTCTGGAATCCGACGAATCGCTTGTCTGTCGATAAGGCGCTGGCTCATGAGTGCTGGATTGTCTTGAGTGATGATAAGCCTGACACCGTCGAGCTCAGCTCCAAAGATCGCCCGACCAAGACAAAACGCACGCGAAGGGAAAGTACAAAGAGTGTCTCCTCCTTCGTCATCTAGACTTTGGTAGCGTCCACAGGCCCTGTCTGCTATGTGGAGAGGAATTGCGAGAGTGCACTAAAGTAAGCCGACACCGAACGTGCACCGACAGTCAACGAGCACTTGGCAACCCACTCACATACCAACTTCAAGATAGCATAACATAAGGCGCAAACCAATGGGGATCCAGGCGTGAGGGACTTGGTCTATCCCAATATCGTGGAATCAGCGGTCAAAGGTGAGGGCGCTGCTCAAAAGACCGAAGAGGCTGGGGAAAGCTAGGATAGGAGTCGTTAACCTATCTATCGTTCTTGGACGGTATTCTTCTGCGGCCCAAGCAGGCCTGCCACAAGGATCCCGCTTTCCCCTATCTTATTCCTTTTCTTCAACGTCAACCTTGTTCAAACTAAGACCAACAAGAACCAAGGAGCGATAGCTTTCGTCGATGGTTCAACAATCGAAAACACGATCAAACTACAGCAAGACGTTATTCTTAAAGCAGAGCTATGGGAAAGTCTAAGTGGCGCTACCTTTCAACCGGAAAAGACAGCGTTCGTACATTTCACAAGAAGCCACAACCGTGAGGATGATACTCTGCTACTAATCAAAGGAAATCACGTTCAACCGGCAGAGTCGATAAAACTTCCAGGAGTTGTCTTCGACAGAGAACTACGATTCAAACTTCACATGGCAAGGACAGTGAAAAGGAGTATTTAGACAGCATTAGCCCTTAAGCTCCTGAAAGACCTACGAGCTTCAACGTGCTGGCAATTATTTCAATTCACTGTTGCATCAGTCATGGATTATGCGTCGGAGGTATGAGCTTCAAAGGGCACAAAAAGCACACTTAAATGCCTGCAGCCACCCCAGAGAATAGCTGCACAAGCCATCACAACAGCCTTCTCATCGGTCTTTCTCGAGGTGGTAGAAGTCGAGGCGGATATTCAGTTGATACAGATCAGGCACTTTGAACAGCAGCGGCGGTTCTGGATCAACGGGCACACTTTAGAGAAAACCCACCCGATCTATAAGTCAACATCCCGAGCTAAAAGGAGCGCCAAAGGGTTCACTTCTCCACTGCAGACAGTGGCATTCACCTTTAGGAATCTTGATCTATTGAGACTTGAAACGATCACACCGTACTGCACATCACCGTGACAATCGAGACCTCAGGTCGTGATACCGCCATCGCGAGAGGAAGCCGCCAAGAAAGCGAAATCCTCGGGCACTCCTGCGTTGTACATCGATAGATCCGCAAGAAACGGTCTGATAGGTATAGAAAAAAGATGATCATCACAATACTCAGAGGCAACAATCATCGAAGATGAAAATAATCTGAACGCTTATTTCGCAGAGCTCTTTGCCATTGATCTAACAATACACAAGTTGATTCCCGCGATCGACACTATAGCCCAGATCCCAAACTCGATAATAATATTCTCAGACTGCCAAGGGGCGTTAAAGTCCATGGCACACCCCGCTCACCAGAGCGGACAAGCATTGATACGCTCGATCATCCAACGCCTGGAATGAGTGCGGACCCACCGACAGTATACAATAACCCTTCAATGGACGCCTGGACACGAGGGAGTCCAGGGAAATGAACAAGCTCATGCGGAAGCGTACCAAGCAATAGAAATGAGGAAGTCATACATCAACTCCACAGCCTGAAATCAGCCGCGCTGCGATGCAGCAAACGCTCATACCAACCCCGAAAGCCGGTATCAGCAGCAAATACAGGTCTTCACTCAAAACGGGTAGACAAAGCTCTGCCAGGGAAACATACCAGGAAATTATATGACGTCCTTAAGAGGGAGGATGCCACCATTCTCTCCCAGCTTCGGACAGGAAAATGCCGGCTGAACGGATATCTACATCGGATAGGAGCTACCGTCTCGAACCTGTGCAGTTGCGGAAGGAAAGAAGAGAGAGCGAACCATTTATTATTTAAATGTACCGGATGGAACTCACTGCGGCATATCCTAGGGAGAGAAGGACTCACACGATGGGGAGATATCTTGTATTACTTGGGGGGATGGTCAGGGAGGGAACAACTAGACGGACCCAGAGGGAAATGGTCCCCCAATGTGAACACTGTGAAGGCAACCATCGCATTCGCACGAGCAACCAAACGCCTTGACTTGAAAGCTCTTAACTAACTTCTCTCTCATACCTCAACCGACGCCTGTCAACACGCCATCACGCCGAATAGCCTTTCAATCGACCTTCGACACTCGAGAAATCACTCCCGAATTGGTGGCCACTCTGGGCAGAAGGAGGAACTCATTTACTTTTAATACTAATGTTCTTTTGGGCTCTATTTGGGATCAATGATGGACTTGACTCACCAGTGTGTGCGAAAAGTGATGAAACCATAAGCGGCCAAGCATAACCGAGGCATTCTCACCCGTCAAAACATCAAATAGCTATATATGCATAAGATTCATAGTAACTTAAATATCATCAACTTTAAAACTGAAGTGTAAGATTAAAAATTGTATGAACTAAATTTAAATATGTGACAGTTCAACAGCTGTCAACTATGTGTATGTACAAAAATGACTGACGTTTTCTGATGCTGATTTTGAGACTTGACGCTTCACAAAAGAAAAGTCAATACTTTTAAAACTTTTAAAGAAATACATCTTTTAACTTCCCGCTCTCATCAAATACTTCACTTCTTCCCCTCTCCCCTCTCTCACCCCCTCAAACCCAACACCTTCCCAACCACCGCCCCACCCTCCCCCTATAAAACCCACCGCCCACTTGTCATAAAATATATATACCTCAATTCTCCCATGCCTTTCACATACGGCCATAGACAACAGAAAATTGGGCATCCCGTCCGCTCTGCCATACACAAGCTGTTGATCGGAAGACTAGTAGTTGGGTCGGTGACGACCAGCGAATCCCTTCTGCTGTATGTTTTTGCTTTTTTTGGGAGGGCATGGGGGATGGGAAAGGGCAAGGGGGTTGGGCCTACTATATGTAGGTTTATGGAATGTGACGGTCTGATTACTCTTTGGGTGGTGTGTTGATACGGGATGGACGGAGGGTCGGGTGGTAGTTCCTTACGCATGGTATTGGAGTGGTTTCCTCCATTCTTTTTCAGAGACCAGGAACATACAGCACACCGGCCACCCCTTGCACCAGCAACCAGGCCACATGCTAGGCATCACGATAAAGCTACACAGTAGAACAGCAATTCCACAAAGCAAGTGAATTGAAAACGCTCTATCATCCTAGAGTACAATTGAAAAAACCTCCCGAAACAAAACTCAAACCGGTGCAGCACTTGCGACCGGGAGGGTATATCCGCTGCAAACAAGACGTCAGCGAAAATCACCATATCGACATAACCTTCGTAACTCGCGTTACAACGCGCTGCTGAATAGCCCCCAAAGGGCCAAGAGAGAACAGAAAGAGAGACAAAACCCATGACCACAAGACTTTCTGAAACCGACGAGACCAAGAACCTTGAAACCCCTTGAAAACCACGAAACCCGTGAAACCCTCGCTCATAATACAAACGCAAAACGCATAAAAATCACAAATCACAAACGCCTTCATGCCAGGTCCCCCGTCCCGAATGTGAAATTCGGAGCAAAGTCCGCCGTAAAGCCCCCATTCATCAACTCCGCAACCATCCTCTTCCGCTGCAAGGGAATATCCAGACTCGAGTATGCTTCCGGATTAATCCCCAACAAGACCATCTTCGCCGTTGTAACTGCAAACACCCCACAATCACTGCTGTTGCTCTGCTGCGGTCCTCCACCATCGGCCAGCACGACCCTCCACTCGTCTTCTTTGTAATTCTTGCCCATCTCCTGCTTCAACCAATCCTTCGCGACCTTGATAAACGGTCCAGGACCACGGTCCAAGCTATCAAAGTACTCAATGGTATGGGCGATGGGACTAACGACAAGGAGGGTCCAATGAGCGCCGGAGTGGACGGGGATGAATACGCGTTCGACTGATTCGAGGTTCTTGCCACCGATCTTGGCTTTGATGGCCCAGCGTTTGACACTCTGGACACCCTTGTCACGGATGTTCTTGAAAAAGAACGTGTTGAACGCGTGGTATTTTGGGATATCGCCGTCTTTATAACCCGAAATCTCCCTTCCATAGTCGACCACGGCTTGTAAATATGCCATGATGACCTCGTCGTTCAACCATCCACTAGCGGGATCTCTACCTGGTTGTGGAAAGAGCGTTCCCAAGTCCTTTCGAGTCAGTGCGGTACCGGTAGACGTTTTAGCAACCACATTGTTACTTTGTTTAGCCATTGCCGCATCGACCTTAGCTTCCCAATCAGCAGTAAGAGGCTGAATGACTTTCTCGACCGGTATCTCGCGAACGCGGTTCCTCTTGCGTTCCTCCTCGGCCTCCTTGGCTGCGCGGGCTTTTTCTTCGGCCTTTTCTTTCTCAAGACGTGCCTTCTTTGCAGCAGCTTCAGCCTCTTCTCTCTCCTTGCGAGCCTTCTCTTCGGCTACGCGTTGCTCTTCCTCTTCGCGGAGCTTTTGCGCCTCCAGCTCCTTTCTTCTCCTACGTACCGAGTGTCGGCGATCTGATACCTGTAGGCTTCCAAGTTGGCTTGTGAGATCCTGTTGGGGCGTGCTCTCATTGCTAGCGTTGGCCAGTTGCCCAGGAGTCGCAGCCTCCTCAGTGGCTGTGTCCTGCTTCTGAGAGGTATGTTCCTGCCTAGCTGATATGTCTTCCTTGGAAGATTCAACAGGGAGACCTTCTGCAGGCGAAAGACACTTACCCCCTGTTGTAATGAACGCAAATTCTACCGGTGTCGTTGTTGGCGTCCTTGGCGGTCTTCTGGCCGATTCAGGAGGTGAGGTGACGTTCTCCTGCATGATCAGAGATTCCATAGAAAGTTTAGAAAAGCTTCTAGCTGATCGAGGTGGTGATCGAGATTGTTTCTTGATCGGGCTTCCCTGAGCGGTGACTATGATTGAAGAAGCTCCTGTGCGTCGACGAGTCTGACGGGGTACGTATTGGTTGTTGTGGATCGTCGCGAGTATCGGTCCATTGGAAGGGAGAGAGGCAGCGGTTGATACAGACCCAACCGCGCCTACAATCTCACTATTCGTCTGGCCGATGTCAGAAGATCCATGCGAAATGAGAGAGTCATCAGCTGGCGTATTGCCAGCGTAGCCTGCTATCTCAAGTCCTGTGTGGCCAATAGTAATTGGACGAGTCTTCTTGTAGAAATTGCCGGCCGGATCCGGATTTCCAACGGGAGTATCATCATTCGTCGCAAAAGCCAGGCTTGGCTGTTCCATTGCCACGGAGGGTGTTGAAATTCCTTGGTTGAAACGCCCGTAGGCTGCTGCCGCTGCTTCCATGACGGGGTCATCATATACTGAGACATCGCTGTCGATGGTACTCGAGATACTGCTTCCATCACTCTCCTCAGGCGGGCTTGAGCTGACGGGATGAGCCATTGATTCGCCTATGTAGTACTTCTTCACTCGGTTGACTGGTCTGCCGGTCTTTGGGCTCTCATAGAACCCGACCGACTTTTTGGGAGACCGCCTTGCTGGTGTCATAGCAGGTGGTGTCATCATGTCCAAATCCGACGGCGGATCAGATAATGGTGAGCTCAGAGGCTCTTCGTGATTGGTAGGTAATACTGGAGATGGTGGAGGAATAATGGAGTTGCTAAATCCACTAAAGGCTGATTGCGTAATTTGAGAGTAGATCGACCTGCTCAAGTCGCTAAAGGCTGAAGGCGAAGTCTGCTCTAGATTGGCGAATGGAATCTGGCTTGGCGGAGAACAGATGGGGTAGCCCAATCCACTGACGGCTGACGGTGGAGGCTGAAAGCTCTCGGGCAAGCTCGTCTCACCACATTCCAAAGTCAGATCCATTCCCGATTCGTCATTTTCGGCGTTGAGGCGCTGGAGCTCGTCAACAGCCGCCCATCGGCCGCTATCAGCAGGCAATTCAACTTCAAAATCCATATCATCCGTGATAGGGGACTCAAGATCATCATCTTCAGACATGAGTTCATCCGTCTCTGAGTCGGAACTGTAAGGAATGTCCAAAATAGATGTCTCCCACGGTTCTGAGAGGTAATCATTTGTGGCTATCGTTGGTATAGTGGCTGAGATTGTGTCATTCATGTTTGAATCGAGGCTATCGTTATAGGGAAGCATGGCCAGGCCAATTGGTGCAGATTGTCTCAGGTCGGTCTCTGTAGGCACACTAGGCGCAACGCTTGTCGTAGGTCGATTATCCTCTGGCATAGCACCTGGCATCGAAAATTGGAAGTCTGCAGAGGTCGAAGTGGTACCTGATAAAATAGGCTGAAAGCTGGAGGAGGGTTGGATCACACCAGGCATTGTGGGCTGGAAATCCTTTGGACTTGGCAGAACACCAGACATCAAAGGCTCAAATCTGCCTGTGCTAGAACCCATGATGTCGATTGCTGCAGCCTCTGACGCTTCCCTCCTTTCACGTTCCTCGTTTTCAACTTGTATTCGGACGGTAGTCATATTAGGCTGACGTCGAATCCGAGGTGGTGACCGTCGGCGAGGAGGTGGAGGTTTTGGACGAATAAACTCTATAATGCGACGTTTGGTTTCTGAAGCCCCTTGTGCAAATTTTGTCACAGTCTCAGTCACAGTCTCAGTAGCACGGCCTCGATTCTGATATATGAATCGTCCGGCTTTATACGTTCGATCGCCGAGCAACCTAGCACAATTTGCGGTGACAGTGGTAATTAAAACGGTGACCGTCGTTAGGGCGCCAGCACAGCGATCCCACCATTCTCCTTGTGTCTGCTGATTCAAGTCTGGCAGTGGTGGTAACGGCAGCCCCAAGGTTGACTGACCGTATCCGTAATATGTGTTGGGCTGGAAGGGAGGAGGTTGGTCGGCAACAGGG
>JAABUK010008054.1_pt1 | contig 14944 bp, 12 predicted proteins | sample 5559141 | NCBI WGS metagenome assembly JAABUK01 (sample SAMN10711869, study PRJNA513367) | rock metagenome | isolation source: Antarctica rocks | place: Antarctica: Victoria Land, Pudding Butte nord | collected 2016-01-03
TCCGGCAATCGAGTACTCGAAAGACGGGCGCAGCAAGCTGACGCCCCTACAAGTCGTTTCTTGCCACTTTCTTTATGTCTTCAGAAATTACAGTTCATTCTCCTGATGCCGAAGCGTTGCGACTTTTGCTGGGCAACCAGGACGAAACGCGGCGCTTAATCGAGCGCGAATTGCCGATCAAAATCGTGGTGCGCGGCGAAAATCTGGTCGTGCAGGGCGAACTCAAAGACGCCGAAAAAGCCGCGGGATTAATTGAGCAACTGCTGGGCGTCGCCAAAAGCAGTTTGAAAGGCGGGCGAACCTTCGGCGCGTCCGATGTGCGCTATCTTTTGGGTCGCTCGAAGAATGGCGAAGGCGTTTCCGATGCCGGAAAAATGCTGTCCGATACGGTTCTGGTTTCGGAAAAAGGCAAATCCATCGGGCCGCGCACTGCCGGACAAAAAGCCTATGTCGAAGCCTTGCGCAAAGGCGATCTGACCTTTGCTATCGGCCCGGCGGGAACCGGAAAAACGTATCTCGCGGTGGCCGCAGCTGTCGCGGCGTTCAAAAACAAACAGGTTCAGCGCATCGTTTTGACGCGCCCGATTGTCGAGGCTGGTGAAAACCTGGGTTTTTTGCCGGGCGACTTGGAAGCCAAAGTCGACCCGTATCTGCGCCCGCTTTACGATGCTTTGTTTGAAATGATGGACGCCGAAAAAGTCGGCAAGCTGATGGAGCGCCGCGCCATCGAAATCGCGCCGCTGGCCTATATGCGCGGTCGCACTTTGGGCGAAGCGTTCATTATTTTGGACGAAGCGCAAAACACCACGCCCGCGCAGATGAAGATGTTCTTGACGCGTTTGGGATTTGGCTCCAAAATGGTCGTGACCGGCGACCTGACGCAAACCGATTTGCCCGCCGGACAGGAATCGGGACTGCGCGTGGCCGCGCGCATCTTGCCTGGAGTCAAAGGCATCGAGTTCGCCACGCTGGATAAAACCGATGTTGTGCGCCACGATATCGTGCAGCGCATCATCGAAGCCTACGAAAACAGCGAAGCGACGGGAAGAACCTAACAAGGATGAAAGATGAAACTTGAAGGATGAAAGCCGCTTCGTTGCGCGACCGATTTTTCAGGTTTTAGATTTCCTACTTCATCCTTTCGACACACCTTTTTCATGGACGATTTTCGCTCTCAGCGCGACCTGGCCGCTGCTCCGATAGCTGCCGCTCCGATAGCTGCCGCTCCGAAGACGGATGAAGGCGTCTCGCCGGAGTCTGCATTGCCCATCGAGTACTCGATTGACGGCGCGGACTCCAAAGCCACGCCCGAAGGTGCCGAGGCAACAGCGCTGGCCGAAGCGAGCGAAATGCTGTCGCAGCAGATTTTGGGCTACACGCCTTTGGTTCCGCCGCGCGCGCCGTTGCGAACGCGCATTGCGTCCTCGATTGCGAGGCATCACGGTGTTTTGCTGGCATTGTGCGTGCTGCTGTTGTGGGGCGCTATGACGTTGCAACTGCCGGGCGCAAACGGCGATTTGCGGCCCGGAGCGCGCGCCTCGCACGACATCATCGCGCCGCGCGCCACAACGGTTCCCGACCGCGAATCGACGCAGGAACGGCGCGACGAAGCCGCGGCACTCGTCACGCCCGAATACGATTCCGATTTGCGCGCGCAAGGTCAGGCGTTATCGAATTTGAACGTTCTGGTGCGCGCGGTTCGCCAATCGGCAGCGCAAATACAAGCCGCTGCTTCCCCTGCTGCGCAACCATCGCAGGCGCCGCAAAACTCTGCTTCAGGCGCAATGCGCCAACACGAATCTTCATCGTCGTCGAGTACTCGAACGCCCACCAAGACGGTTGCGGCATTCGGCGCGAGTGCGCAAAACACACCTTTGGAAACAGTCCGTCATTTCAATGGATTGTTGCGGGCTCGCGGTCTGCCTGCTCTGCCGCCGAACCAGGTCAGGAACGTTTTCTCGGTGATGATTTCTCGCTGGCCTGCCATTGAAAGAGCCGCGCGCGACGGCGTGCGCGCCGCCTATTTTTCCGGCGGACGCGTGCAGCAAATCCGCTCCGATGTCGATGATGATTTAATCTTGGCGGCGCGGCGTACCCAATTGCAATTGGACGGCGCGGTGACACCTTCCAGTCTGGCATCGAGTACTCGAAAGAGCGTTGTGGCTTTGTCGCCGGATGAAAAAGCGGTCGCGCTGACTTTGGCCAAAGTCGCGGCGCGCGTGCCGAATCTGGTTGTCAACGAGCGTAAAACCGAGCGCGCCCGCGAGGAAGTGCGCGGCGACGTTCCGGCTGTCGGTCGCAGCATTTTGCCGGGCTCGGTTTTGGTCGAAGCCGGTCAAGTCATCGACCGCGACCATTGGGCGCAGCTTCAAGATTTGGATTTGGTGGCGCCGCGATTGGATGTGGCGACGGCTTTGGCGCGCCTGTTGTTGTGCGCCATTTTAGTCGGGTTTGCGGCGGTTTACATTGGTCGCGCCAGTCCATCGGATTTGCGCTCGCCCGCCGCATTGTGGCTGCTGGCCTTGACGCCGCCGCTGACGATTGTGCTGGCGCGTGTCTTGTTGCGTGTGCCGTTTGGCGAAACTTTGCTGGCGCCGCTGATTGCCGTTGGCGCGATGGCGCTGACAATTTTGCTGAACGCGCGCGCCGGCATTTTGTGCGGCCTGGCCACTTCGCTGTTGTGCGCGGTGCTGGTGCGACAGGAAAGCACGGCTTTCGCCGCGACGACGCTGGGCGCGGCAATCGGCGTCCTGGCTGTTTCGGGCATCGTGATGCGCGCTCATCTGGTGCGCGCCACGCTGCTGCTGGGTTTGACCAGCGCGATGTTGGCGTGTGTCGCGGGCGCTTTGCGCGAAACGCCTTGGAGCGAACTGGGTTCAATCGCAATTTTCGCGGGCGGCAGCGGCGCGATTTCGGTTTGGATGGCGGCAGGAATTGCGATGTTTCTGGAAAGGCCGTTGGGCATCACGACGCACCTGAGCCTGCTCGAACTATCGTCGCCCGATGAGCCTGTGATGCGCCGCATGCAAAGCGAAGCGCCCGGCACCTACACGCATTCGCTGATGGTTGGGCAACTGAGCGAAGCGGGCGCCAAAGCGGTTGGCGCCGATCCCTTGCTGTGCCGCGTCGGTGGTTTATATCACGATGTCGGCAAGTTGCGGCGCCCGCACTGCTTCATCGAAAACCAGGGCGGCGTCAACGTCCACGACCGCCTGACGCCGCAGCTTTCGGCTTTGCTCATCATCGCGCACGTCAAGGACGGGCTGGAATTGGCGCGCGCCCTGCATTTGCCGCGCCCGATTCACGACATTATCGAGCAGCATCACGGCAAAGATCTGGTGTCTTATTTCCATCATCGCGCCGTGCAATTGACGCATCTAAGCGGCGAATCGAGTACTCGATTGGTTGATGAAACGACTTTTCGTTATCCGGGGCCGCGCCCGCAAAGCAAAGAAGCCGCCATTGTGATGCTGGCCGATGCGGTCGAAGCGAGTTCGCGCGCCTTGGCCGACCTGACGCCGGAAAAGCTGGACGAGCACATCAAAGAGATGATTGAGAAGCGCTTGCACGACGGCGAATTGGCCGAATGCGAACTGACGATGCGCGATCTGAGCACGATTCAACGCGCTTTTGCGCACGTTTTGCGCGGCGCCCTGCACCAGCGCATCGAATATCCCGACCCATCGCGCGACCTGAAAAACGAAGAGAACGCCACGTCGCGCCAAGCCGATTGGACGCGCCAAGCCATCCGCGATCCGCACATCGAAACGTTGCGCAAAAGATCGCGCCCGCTTCGTCGCAACGCGCGCACGGAAGGCCGCGAAATTGTCGCTGCTTCCAGCTTTAGAGCGTCCAGTTCCGGCGCTCCGCAGCGCAGCGACACGCCTCAGAAAAACGGCGGCAACAACGTCGCAGAGTCGCAGCACACAACGCCCGGTTTTTCGTTAAATTCAGGCGCTTTCGCCAAAACTTCTCAACCTGCTCAATCGACAAATACGGGCGCGCCGCAAAACGGAAATACAAACAGCGCAGCCACAAATGGCGCAGCCACAAATGGCGCAGCCACAAATGGCGCAGCCACAAATGGCGCAGCCACAAAAGGCAATGCGACAAATGGCGCAGGGGTGAGCGACAACAAAGCGCCCAAAACCAATGCGCGCAATGTCAGCCTGGCTTCTTTTGCGGCGCACTTCAGTCAGGCGCGAACTTCGCCTTCTCCGGCGGCTTCGGTTACGGACACGGCGGCCAATACGGCAGTCAAAGAATCAAGTGAAACGGGTGAAAATGAGTCGTAGAGATAGCCCGCTTCAAGTCGCGATCGTGTGGAGCCGTGCGGCACGCCAGGCTTCGGGTCTGGCCAGCGTACGCGCGCTCAATACGACCGCGCGCCGTGCCGTGCGAGCGGCTGTCGAGTCGGTTTTGCAGCTGCATCGAAACGCCAAAGACGCTGAATTGAGTACTCGAACCGACACAGAAGAAGCCTGGGAAGTCGTTGTTTCAATTGTTTCCGACCAGGAAATTCACGCCATGAACGTGCAATATCGTCACAAGGACAAGCCGACCGATGTGCTGTCTTTTGCGCAGGACGAAGGCGAAGCGTTTCCGCCCGAAGCGTTTCCTTCCCAGCCGTTTTCGCCGGACGAGAACTCTTCAGTTTCCGCGCACATGCTGGGCGATGTTGTAATTTCAATTGAAACGGCGCAGCGGCAAGCGATTGAACGCGCGCATTCGCTGGAACACGAAGTCCAATTTTTGTGCGTTCACGGCACTTTGCATTTGCAAGGCTTCGACCACATGGAAGCGCGCGACCGCCGTCGCATGTGGAAGCAACAAGATGCCGTGATGGAATTGTTGGCGCAGCGACGATGAAGCCCCAAACGCAGCCTCTCGCGGCACAACGATTGCGCGCTGGATGCGCCGACTTTGCAATGCTCGGAAACGCAGATGTGAGAAGAAAATTTCTCATCTTGAGAGGGTGGGAAAGGCGAAAAGAGTGTTATATCCGAGTGTCTGTCATCCTGTAGAGCGTGTATAGGAATCTTTTAAAACGATGTCGAAAAGAGTTTGTCATCCTGAACACAGTGAAGGATCTTTTAGCTAAAAGTCTAATTTGGTTGTCAGCTAAAAGATCCTTCCGGGCGCCCTTTGGGCAGGTTCAGGATGACAGACGCTCGAACATAACACTTTTTCTCCTTTCCTATATAACCCTCGGAATGACAAGTTCTCTTCTTCCTCGGAAGTTATATTTTGCAACTCACTTGAGACTTTGCAAGCACGCTCGGGGAGTTGATCCACAACCTTTCTGCCGCGTTGAACGCAGTCCGCTTCTTATTTTTCCAATTTTTGTTCATTTTCATGTGGATCGCCGTCGTCATCTTCTGCACGCTGCTCGAGGGCATTTTCACGGCTCTCGAAGTGGCGATGAACGCGGCTTCGCGCACGCGCCTGCGCTCTTTATCGGGCGAGGAAGCGGACGCATCGCCGCCTTCCAATCACCAAATCGAGTACTCGAACGCGTCCGCTTTAACGTCCGCTTCCAAGGCCAAACGCAAGATTAATCGCGCCTCTCAAGTGCTGGTTTTGCTGGAAAGTCCCAAGCGTTTGGCCTTGATGTTTTTGACCGTCACGTCGCTGACGATGTGGACGGCGGCGGCTTCGCTGGTGTGGTTCGCCGCCATCGAAAACTGGGATTTGCCGCTGCTGGTGCTGGCTCTGGTGCTGGTATTGTTTTGTGCTGAAGTGCTGCCGCTGCTGATTGCGGCGCGCCATCCCGAACAAGTCGCCATGCGCGGCGTGCGCTGGATTGGCGGCGCGCTTCGAGTACTCGAACCGTTGATTATGCTGCTCAAAGGCATGGGAAATCTGGGCGCGCGCGGCTTGGGCGCGCCGCGCAACGCGTCTGCAGGCGTGACGCCGAACGAACTGCGAACGGCTTTGGCGACCGCCGAAGAAGAAGGCGTCATCGAAAGCGACGAGCGCGCGCTGCTGGAAGGCGCTATGGATTTCCGCGAAAAGCAGACCCGCGAAGTGATGACGCCGCTGCGCGAAATCGTGTCGGTGCGAGACAATTCCAGTTTGCTCGATGCACTGCAAATCGCGATGCGCGAAAGTCATTCCCGCTTGCCGGTCGAAGACGAAAATGGCCGCATCATCGGCTTGGTCGCCGCCAAAGACCTGATTCCCTACGCCGATGAAATCTTCGCGGCGCAAAGTGACGCAATGAAAAACGACGCCGCGCAAAGCGAAACCGAAAGCCAAAGTCGTTGCGTGCGCGACATCATGCGAGCGCCGTTGTGGGTCGAAGAAAGCCAGCCGATAGCCGCGGTTTTGGAAGAGTTGCGCCGCCGTCGTTCGCTGATGGCAATCGTCGCGGGCGCGAACGGCGCAACAGCCGGCATCGTCACGCTCGAAGATTTGCTGGAAGAGATCGTCGGCGAAATCCAGGACGAATACGATGATGAAGAGCCATTGTTGCTGCGCGAAGACGACGAAAACAACGCAGATGGAGAATCGAGTACTCGACTGGCGGCCTGCGGCGTTTTGTGTGAGGCCGACGTGAAAGTGCGCGAACTACAACGCTTCTGGCGCGAAGCGTGGAGTGAAACCGTGCGCCTGCAAGTGGCTGGTGAACCGGCGCCTTCGTCGCTTGCGCTGCGCGATTTCGCCTTGAAGTTGTTTGCCGACATCGCGCCCAAAGTCGCGCCGAGCACTACGTCGAGCGCTACGTCCGATGCGAATGAGAGATCGCCCGAAAACGCCATGGCTCAAACCTCGTTGCCGGTTTGCGGCGCGAGCGTTGTCGCAGGTTCAGTTTTGTCCAACGGTTTCTTCGGGGCCGAAGACAGTGAAGAAGCTGCGGAACCTTCGTTGCTGGAATTAGAAATCGTCGAGATGGATGGCGAACGCATTGAAAAAGTGCGGCTGCGAAAGATTGTCAAGAGCGAAGAACCGTCGTCTGAAACGCAGTGAGAAACGCGGCTTTGCAAACGTCGTTTTGAGGACCGCGCGATGTCACTGCAAAGGCTGCCGCGGATGACAAACGCTTACTTTGTAACGCTTTCTAAAACTTCCGGCTCGCGTTTTTAAACGACATTGATGTAACGATTTTGAATCGTTCGATGAGTCGAAAATTTCATGCTTTATCTTGCCCTGATCGTTTGCTTGTTGATGGTGGCGTTGCTGTCGGCGTCCGAAGGCGTTCTGCTGGCGACGAATCGCGTGCGTTTGCAGCAGTGGCTTCAAATGCACACCGGAACTCCGGCTTCAGGCGCGAGTACGAATGAGGGCGACGAAACACCGGGCTTGGCCAGCTTGCCGGACGAGGCGCAGCGCTTCATTGCGACGGTGACAATCGCGGCCAGCGTGCCGTTTCTGGCGGCCTCGTCGCTGTGCGCGCACCTGATGTTGCGGCATTATGGCGCGAATCTTCCCTCGTTTGCGGCTTGCCTTTTGTTGGGCTTGCTGGCGATTGCGGTCTTCCAAATGGTGCCGCGCTTGTTGGTGGCGGCTTCGCCTCATAGCGAGTCGTCGCGTCACGCATGGTGGTTCGCGCCGTCGCGGGCGATGGTTTGGCTGTTGCGTCCGCCGGTCGCGTTGCTGATGATGGTAGGCGCGATGTTGTTGCGACCATTTGGCGTTTTGAAAACACCACCGCGACGGCGCGAGACCCTCGCGCGCAGCGATGATGAAGAAGACGAGCGAGACGAGGAAATCCGCGATCTGGTGGAATCGGCGCACGACGCCGGGGCTTTGGAAGATGGCGGGCGCGAGCTGCTGGAAAGCATCTTCACTTTCGGCGATACGCGCGTTCACGAGATTATGGTGCCGCGACCGGATATTTTCGCCTTGCCGCTCGATGCTGCTCCAAATCGAGTACTCGATGCGTTGCGTGAAAGCGGTTTTTCGCGCGTTCCCGTCTATGAAGCTGATGTCGATCACGTTGTGGGCGTGCTGCACGTCAAAGACATTTTGCGGCGCTGGGCGCTGGGCGAGCGCGATTTCACCTTGAGCGACGTGATGCGTCCCGCGCTTTACATTCCCGAAACGCAGAAAATCGACGAAGCGATGACGCGAATGCAGCGCACACGAACGCACCTGGCGCTGGTGATGGATGAGTTTGGCGGTACGGCGGGATTACTAACAGTCGAAGATATTCTGGAAGAGCTGGTCGGTGAAATCGCCGACGAACACGACAAGCGCGAACCAAATCCATTGCAGATTTTGGACGAACACACCGCAATTGCCGACGCGCTACTGCACACCGAAGACTTGAAAGAGATGTGGGGTTTGAGCTTGCCGTCCGGCGAATTCGATTCCGTCGGCGGCTTTATGATCGAGCAACTGGGGCGCGCACCGCTGGCTGGCGACCGCGTGGAAACAGCGAACGCGACCTTAACCATTCAAAGCGTGCAAGGCCGCCGTCCGCACAAAATTTTCATTGTGCGAAAGACGTTGCAAAGTTGAATCTGAAATTTGGCAAATCGAGTACTCGACGAGCGGCTTCAGCTTAGATTTCCGACTTCTGCATAGGGCTGCTATGAAGCCGAAGTAAGAACGAGAAACGGAGATAATCAGAGATGAACTTAAAAGTCGAAATCGGGCAGGAAGATGATGGGCGATGGATTGCCGAAGTGCCGGATTTGCCGGGCGTTCTGGCTTATGGCTCAACGCGTGAACGTGCGGTGGCAAATGCCGAAGCGTTGGCTTTGCGCGTCCTCGCCGAACGATTGGAAAACGAAGAAGATGTGCCGGACATGGCGAATTTGTTCCTGGTAACCGCATGAACCAATGGAAGTCAACTAAAGCGCGCCGCGTTTTGGCGGCTTTGCTTCAGATCGGCTGGAGCACCAAACGACAAAGCGGCTCGCACCGTACGCTTGAACGCAAGGATTGGCCCAATTACGTCTTCGCCTTTCACGACAATAACGAGATTGGGCCGGTCATGCTGTCACGTATCGCTAAACAAACCGGCTTGACGCCCGAAAATTTGTGATCTCGACCGACCAGAAGAACGCGACTTTAACCATTCAAAACATGAGAGGTCGTCGTCCGCGTAAGATTTTTATTGTGCGTAAACAGCATAGCACCTAACGGTACGCGGATTATACAGAATCGTCCCGAAACGACAACGGAAGTTTAATTTGGTATTGCCTTGACTCCGGTGTATTCGTTTGGATGTCCTCCCGCTGGCTGAATATCAATTCTATAACGGGGGTCGCCTTCTTTCAAATTGCCTAAAGCGAATAAACGCTCTTTGTCGCTTGTGGTGCCTGAAAGGTCATCGGTCCCAATAAAGAAATCTATAACTTGATTATTCTGGCTATGAAAATTTACTGCTAAGTCCACTTTTGCCTTTTGCCAAGTTTTAAGATGTTCATCATCGCCATTTGGCCAGACATGATTAGAATTATCTTCTGTTGAAATTCCTAAAATAGCCTGAACGTCGTTTATATCTTTACCTACCAGCGAAGGCACATCAAAAACAGCAGCAGTCGCGGCAGAGCCGTTTGTGTATTGCGCGTAACCATTGTTAGGATCGCTATGCCAAGACATAAATACTCCCAAGATCAACAAGAACGAGACGGCGCCGACTACAGCCCACTTAATTGGTATGTTGATGTTCATAATTGGAATAATTTACAACAGGCTCAAGAAACTTTGTATGCAATAAAGCTGCGCGTGTGACCGGCTAACAAAAGTTTATTCTTCTTGTTCAACTCGCTTCGGGATAGCTGCCCATAATCTTCACCGAAACCGTGTGGTTTTGCAGTTCTTTGAGGGCGTTTTGCAGCAAGTCGTCGTTGCGGTGCGCTTGAAGGTCGGCGAAAAAGCGATATTCCCAGTTCGCCTGGCGGCTGGGGCGCGATTGGATCATCGACAGGTTGATGTTGTGCTGCTGAAACACATCGAGTACTCGAACCAGCGCGCCCGGCTGATGCGGAACCAGAAAAGCAATCGAAGTTTTGTCGTGTCCGCTGGACTTGGGCGCTTTGCTTTCCGGCGCGACCACGAAAAAACGCGTCTTGTTGTTCGACAAGTCTTCGATGTCCGCGGCCACGATTTGCAAGCCGTAAACATCGGCTGCGACCGAAGCGCCAATCGCCGCTGCGCCGTTTTCAGTTGTCGCCATTTCCGCGCCGCGCGCCGTGCTGGAAACCGGAACCAAGGACGCTGAGGGCAAGTGCGCGCCCAGCCAGTTGCGGCATTGCGCCAGCGCGTGCGGATGAGAATAAACCGTCGTGATGCGCCCCAGATCGGCGTTCGACAAAAGGCAATGATGAATCACGATCTCGATTTCGGCGATGATCGTCAGCGAAGCATCGGCCAGCAAATCCAAGTTCGAGGAAACGATGCCTTCAATCGAGTTCTCGATGGCGATGACGCCATAATCGGCGCTGTCGGGCGCGTTTTGAGTACTCGAATTGCGCGTGTGCAGGCCGCGCAGAACCGCTTCGCAAACGTCTTTGGGCGTGCCGCACGGAACCGGCGCGAAGGCCGAACCGAAATATTGCACGGCGGCTTCCTGCGTGTTGGTTCCCGATGGCCCGAGAAAAGCGACACGCGTCGCGCCTTCGGCGTTGCGGCAGGCGGAAATAATCTCGCGGAAGATCGCCGTCACGGCCAGTTCGCTCAAAGCGCCGCCGTGCGCCTCGTTCTGCGCGCGCAGACGATTGTAAATCGAGCGTTCGCGGTTGGGGTCGAAAAGCGGCAAGCCGAGGGCTTCTTTCTTGGCGCCAACGCTCAGGGCGCACGCGACGCGCTGATTGAGCAAACCTAAAATCTCTTCGTCTATGGCGTCGATGCGCGCGCGTTCGGGCGCCAGATCAGGCGCAGGCTGCGAAGGCGAAGTGTTGTGCGAGAACGACAATGCATCGGCATTGTGCGAAGGCTGCACCGAACCGGAAGGCTGCACCGAACCGGAAGAGGACGCGCGCCAGTCGCTTTCGGAAGTGTTTTCAGAGGAAGAAGTGTCGTCGTGATTCATCATAAGAAGGCGCATCGAGTACTCGATTTGGGGCTCGAAGCGAAGCGAGATTGGCGTGCATTATTTCACGCGAGGCGCTCAATGGCAACCTTTGCGCGACGAAGTGGCGGCAACCGAACCGCCAATCGCCTTGAAGCCGCGCCCTAAATAGGTGAAGATTAAGAGGTTTAAGTAGAGAGGTTTCGATGGCGAAAGCAGGATTGCCCCCCAACAACCCACCAAAAAACTCCGGCAAAGCAGAAGGTCTGGTGCAGGGAAGCGGCTCGAATTTGAACGGGCTGAACACCAACGGTTTGAGCGCCATGTCCAACGGCAACGCGGCCAATGTAAACGGTCGCAACGGCGTCGAAATCAATGGCGCGCATGGACTGAACACCAACGGCCTGGATGCAACGGACCGCGCGTCGGCGCTGCGTTTGGAAAATATTCCCGACGACTTGATGACCAAGTGCGACAACTGCGGCGCGCTGCTGGTCACCAAAGATTGGTTGCGCGACCTGAAAGTGTGCGCGCGCTGCAATTATCACACGCGCTTGCCGGCGCGCGAACGATTGGCGCTGCTGACCGACGACCAGTCGTTTGAAGAATGGGACGCCAGCCTTTTGCCGCGCGACCCGCTGCAGTTTCCGGGCTATGAAGCCAAGCGCACGGCGGCGCAGTTGAAGACGCACCTCAAAGATTCGTGCCTCATCGGGGGCGCGCGCCTGGACAATCGAGTACTCGGAATCGGCGCCAGCGACTTCGGTTTCATGGGTGGCTCGATGGGCAGCGTTTTCGGCGAAAAAGTAACGCGCCTGCTGGAACACGCCCTGGAAGAACGCATGCCCGCCGTCATGGTCATCAGCACCGGCGGCGCGCGGATGCAGGAAGGCTTGATGAGCCTGATGCAAATGGCGAAAACCAGTGCTGCCGTAGCGCGCCTGCAAAACGCCGGTTTGCCTTATCTCGTTGTGCTGACCGATCCTTCGACGGCGGGCGTGCAGGCCAGCTTTGCTTCTTTAGGCGATGTCACAATCGCCGAACCGGGCGCTTTGATTGGCTTCACCGGCGCGCGCGTCATCGAACAGAATCTGAAAATCAAATTGCCCAAAGGTTTTCAATCGGCGGAATTTCAAATGGAACACGGCCAGCTGGACATGATCGTGCCGCGCGCCAAATTGAAAGAAACCATCGCGCAGTTGCTGAGCTTGCTGCTGGATTAAAAAATGAAGCTCGAAGATTGATTGCTCGCAATGCTTGAAAGCTTGATATTTCAAAATAAAAGTCGGGGTGTCATCCTGAACAAAGTGAAGGATCTTGTAGCTAATAGTAGTCCGATTAGATTCTCAGCTACAAGATCCTTCACTTTGTTCAGGATGACACCCTCTTAAAACACGCTTTTTCGCACTTTCTCTATGCTGTCAATGCGACATCTCAATCCAACCAATCGAGTACTCGATTGCTGTCAAAACACACTTAAAACAAACCGTTGCAACGTCGTTGAGTTCGGAGTTTTCATGCTTTCTCGTTGGTTGCCGCTCGAAAAACCGCTGGTTGAACTGGAAGAACAGATCGAAGAATTGAAGCGTCTCACGGCGCGCGAAAACATCGACAAGTCGGAGCAAATCGCCCGTCTTGAAGAGCATAAGCGCACCCTGATGGAAAGAATCTTCCAAGACCTGACGCCGTGGGAAAAAGTGCAGATGGCGCGTCACCCGAAGCGTCCTTACGCGCTCGATTACGTTGGCGCTTTATGCAGCGAATGGATCGAACTGCACGGCGACCGCGCGTATGGCGACGACGGCGCAATCGTCGCCGGATTGGGGCGCTTCAATGGCCGCGCCGTGGCGATCATCGGCAACCAGAAAGGCCGCGACACCAAAGAACGCCAGGAGCGCAACTTCGGCCAGGCCAGCCCCGAAGGTTTGCGTAAGGCGCAGCGCGTAATGGAACTCGCCGCGCGCTACAATCGCCCCATCATCAGCTTTGTCGATACGCCGGGCGCGGCCTGCACGCCCGCTGCGGAAGAGCGCGGAATCAGCGAAGCGATTGCGCGCAATCAGTGGGTGATGAGCCAGTTGCCGGTGCCGATTGTCGTCGTTATTACGGGCGAGGGCTGCTCCGGCGGCGCGATTGCCCTCGCGCTGGGCGACCGCGTGCTGATGCTGGAACATTCGTATTATTCGGTGATTTCGCCCGAAGGCTGCGCCAGTATTCTCTATCGCGACCCGGCCAAAGCGCCCGAAAGCGCCGAAGCGCTGAAGATTACGGCGCAGGACGCGCATCGTTTGGGCGTCATCGAAGAAATTGTGCCCGAACCTTTGGGCGGCGCGCACCGCAATTTGGGCAAAATGTGCATCGCGCTGGGCGATGCGCTCGACCGCCAATTGACTGAATTGTCGCGCTTGTCGCCCGAACAACTGGTCGAGCAGCGTTACCAGCGCTACCGCAAATACGGCGATTTCGATGAACGCGAAATTGCAGATGCGGCGATTCAATCTGTGAATTGAATTGTTTGAACGACGGATGGTGCGGCTTGGATTCGCCCGCTCGTTCACGGGCGGGCAAATCCAGACTGATTACCTAACCTTCTCCACGCGAATCGAGTACTCGATTCGCGCTTTTTATGTCGACATTCCTCAATTTGTGGCTACAGAAGTTGCCGTTTTTAGCGCCGCTTTTTCAGGCCGCGACCTGGTTGGGCAACGAAGAGTTTTTCTTGTTGCTGCTGCCCTTGGTTTATCTGTGCATCGACCGCAAAAGCGGCCTTCGCCTGGGCGCGCTGATTTTGAGCTGCGACGCGCTGTGCGGAATCTTGAAAATCGCCTCTGCGCTGCCGCGCCCTTATTGGGTGGATGCGCGCGTCCACGCCTGGGCGCAGGACGCGAGTTTCGGGTTTCCGTCCAGCCATGCGCAGGTTGGAACAGCGGTCTGGTTGTTCATCGCGCAGCGTGCTGGGAAAAGTTGGATGTGGATTGTAGCGATTGTTCTCATCGCGTTGATTTCGCTTTCTCGCGTGTTTTTGGGAGTGCATTATCTGTTCGATGTCGCTGGCGGCGCGCTGATTGGTCTGGCGTTTTGGGTGGCGTTTCTCCAGGTCGAGCCGAAAATAACGACCTGGTTTGCGCGTCAAAATCTGGCAACGCAAATCAGTTTTTCTGCAGTTGTCGCGTTAGTGATGTTGCTGCTTTTCGGACTGATTCGAGTACTCTTTGCGGCGGACACGACAGTTTCTTACGCCAAATATCTCGGTGAAGCGCGCAGTTGGGACGCCATTGTCGCACGCGCCGGAGCGATTTTCGGATTGGGCTGCGGTGCGGCTCTGGCGTTTCGTTGGGCGCGCTTCCAAACCGCCGGTTCAATTGCGCAAAAAGCGGCGCGCTTCGTTGTCGCGCTGGTTGGCGTTGTAGTTTGCTACATCGGATTGAAGACCTTGTTTCCATCTCAGCCTGAAAGTGCGGCGCTGGTTTTTCGCTTTGTGCGCTACGCTTTGCTGACGTTGTGGATTACCTTTGGCGCGCCGCTGGTACTTTTGAAATTCAATTTGCTGCCTCGCGCTACCAACAAAAATGTTTAAAGTGTCCCTTTTTGAAATAGTGCAAAAGCAACCATCATGCTTTGTTAAACGTTCAATTTCTCATGCCAGAACTTCCTGAAGCCGAAACCGTGCGCCGCCAACTCGAACCGCAAATCGTCGGGCAGCGCATTGCTCGGACGTGGGCGCGTTTGCCGCGCATCACCAAACCCAGCGTCCAGGAGTTCAACCAGACGCTGTTGGGCGCGCAAATTGTGGACGCCAAACGGCGCGGCAAGCAGCTTTATTTCCCGCTCGACAACGGTTCAAATTTGCTGGTTCATCTGGGCATGACGGGGCGGCTGCACATCGAAGAAAACGATGGCGAGTTGAATTCAGAAAACTTGCCCAAACACGTTCATGGCGTTTTGCAGTTCGAGAACGGCAAGCGCCTTGTGTTCACCGAT
>JAABUK010008055.1_pt1 | contig 14943 bp, 15 predicted proteins | sample 5559141 | NCBI WGS metagenome assembly JAABUK01 (sample SAMN10711869, study PRJNA513367) | rock metagenome | isolation source: Antarctica rocks | place: Antarctica: Victoria Land, Pudding Butte nord | collected 2016-01-03
ACGTTCCCAACGAACCCTCTACGGACTACGGACCACGGACCACGGACCACGGACCACGGACCTTTACTCCACCGTCACCCCGCGCCAGAAGGCGAAGCGCCCGGTGATGTTCTCGGCGGCGGGCTTCGGCGCCGGGTAGTACCAGGCGGCGTCTTTGTTCTCTTTGCCGTCCACCACGACGCTGTAGTAGCTCGCCTCGCCCTTCCAGGGACAGGTGGTATGCATGCCGCTGTCTGTGAAGTACTCGCGATTGATCGCGTCCGCCGGGAAATAATGATTACCCTCGACTACCACCGTCTGGTCGCTCTCTGCGAGCGTTGCGCCGTTCCAGGTCGCTTTCATGTCCATCCTCCTGATCGTTTTTCGTCACGCGGTCACGCCGATCGGCCATAGTTGCCAACGCCCCGTAGGAGCGTATATTCCGTGCCCATTAGCGCATTGGTGCTCTTGCACAAGGGCGATCGGGCGCGCATGATTCCCGCGTTATACAGGCCGGACAGATCGAGGGTCGGGTGCTGTGCTGTTGTGCCGATGGCACTAGCGGCGACGGGCTATAGGACGAACAGAGGGTGTCCCGATGTGGCTGACCCCGCGCGAATCGGAGAAGTTGCTGATCTAGGTCGCCGCCGATCTCGCGCGGAAGCGACGGGCGCGCGGGCTGAAGCTCAATGTCCCCGAGGCGACCGCGTTGATCACCGAGGCGCTGCTGGAAGGCGCGCGCGCGACGGACGATCGGTCGCGGAGGTGATGGCGCTGGGACGCCAGGTGCTGACGCGCGAGGATGTCATGGAGCGGGTGCCCGAACTCGTCTCGCTCGTCCAGGTCGAGGCGACCTTCCCCGACGGCACGAAGCTGATCTCCTGTCACGATCCGATCGTGTAGCGAGTAGGCCAGTAGTGCGAAGTAGGCCAGTAGTCAGTGGCCGTGCTGTTGGAAGGGTTCGTGTGCCGCGACCTGATCGTGGATGCTGCCGGGGTCGAGGAGTTTTTGCACAACAGCCTTGCCTGGTCGATCATCCCCGCCGATTGCGTGGCGCTCCTCGATGCCCACCGTGCCGCGCTCGCCGCCGACAGTGCGACGCTCTGTGCCATCGACCGCGCCCTGCACACCACGAAGCTGGCGGAGGAGTTGCGCGCCGCCTCGCGCCAGTATGGGCGGCGTGTACTGACCGAGACGGCGACCCTGGTGGACACGCCGATCCTTGCGGTGTATCGCGCGGCGGTTCTTGGCGGGGCGACGCCGGGACATGGCGCAATCGCGCTCGGTGCCCTCGCCGCCGCGCAGGGGCTGCCGGGCGAGGTGGCGGCGCTGGCCCTCTGTCACGGCCACGCGGTCGGCGTCCTCGGCGCGGCGATGCGGCTGCTGCGCGTGACCCACATGCAGATGCAGGCGATCCTCCGCCGCCTCCACCCGACGATCGCGCACGAGTTGGGGCGGGTGGAGGCGCGTGGTTGGCGTAACATGACCTCGTTCACCCCGGAACTCGATCTGGTGGCGATCGGGCACGAGACGGACGATCTGCGGCAATTCGCGAGTTGAGCGCGCCGCACGATATGACAGTAGGGGCGAAAGGCGAGGGAGTCATGCAACGAACGATCCCGCGTGTCGGGATAGGCGGGCCGGTCGGGTCGGGGAAGACCGCGCTGGTGGAGGCGCTGGTGCCGCGCTTCGTCGCACGTGGCCTGCGCCCCCTGGTGATCACCAACGATATCTACACCAGCGAGGACCGCGAGCATGTGCGGCGCACCCTTGCCGGGTGCCTCGATGCCGACCGTATCCGGGGCGTGGAGACAGGGAGCTGCCCGCCTGCGGCGGTGCGCGACGATCCGAGTCTCAACCTATTGATGGTCGAGTAACTGACCGCGACCTATCCCGACGCCGACCTGATCCTGATCGAGAGTGGCGGCGATAACCTGACGCTCACCTTCAGTCCGGCGCTCGCCGACTACCAGCTCTATGTGCTCGACGTGGCGGGTGGCGACAAGCTGCCGCGCAAGCGGGGACAGGGGATCATGCAGAGCGATCTGCTCGTGATCAACAAGACCGATCTCGCGCCTTGTGTCGGTGCCGACCTGGAGGTGATGCGACACGATTCGGCGCGGGTACGGGGCAATAAGCCCTTCCTCTCCACCAACTGTCGCGGCGGGGAGGGCTTGGACCCGGTGGAGGAGGCGATCCTGAGCGGGATCGGGCCGCTGACGGGCAGTGTCCGGCGTTAGCCTCGCCACGCGCCCCTTCGCCGGGCTGGCCGATCTGACGTTCGCGCCGCGCGCTGGGCGTACGCGCCTCGTCGTGAGCCAGATACGCCCGCCACTGCTCGCGGGGCGCGTCCTCTACCCCGACGAGGCGCTGCCCGACCTGGCGCACCTGATCCTCGCCAATCCCACGGCGGGTATCTTCGCGGGCGATCGCCTGCACGTCCGTGTGCGGGTGCGCGCGGGCGGGCGGGCGCACGTCACGACGCAGGCGGCGACGCGGATCCATACGATGCTGGCGGGCGGTGAATCGCAACGTATTGGCTTGTTTGTGGAGGCAGGCGCGGAGCTCGAATGGCTGCCCGATCCGACGATCCCGTTTCGCGGGGCGCGCTTCACGAACAGCACGCAGATCATCGTCGCGCCGGGCGGCACGAAGATCTACGGCGACATCTTCACGCCCGGTCGGGTCGCATCGGGGGAGAGCTTCGCCTATACGCGGCTCACTACGCGCCTCACCGTGACCCGCCCCACCGGCGAACTCCTCTATCGCGAGGCCGCGAGCAGCGTCCCCGCGCGTCGCTCACCGCTCGGGCGCGGCTTGCTCGGGGGGGGCGCGGCGACGAGCGGCACCCTGCTGATCGTATCCGACATATCCCCCGTCGTGCTGCGCGACGCCGTCCGCACCGCACTCGCCGAGGTAGCGGGAGAGCGACCCGACGTGCTGGCCGAGGTGGGCCTCCTGCCGGGCGGGGGCGGCGTCTGCGTCAAAGTTGCTCGCCGCCGAGGTCGCGCCCGTCACGGCGCTCCTGCGCGCGGCGTGGGGCGTGGCGCGGTCGCAGCTCTGGAGATGCGCCACTACCGCAGCAGCGCAAGTATTAGCCGCTGACAGAGTGAGGCATAAGGCGTGAGGCGTGAGAGAATAACGCTGCGAGCGGAGTGCGAGTTATCGCGGAAGGGCAACTATGTCCGACAGTGTACCGCCAGCACCTCCCTTATCGGCATTGATCGCCGCGCTCCGGCGATTACCGGGCATGACACAACATCTGGCGACACAGTTGGCGACGCAACTAGCCGGTGGTTCCCCGACACGTGCGCTGTCACTGGCAGCGGCGATCGTCGCCGCTACCGCGTCTCCCCTATTATGCTCCCGTTGCTATAACCTCTCGCTCAGCGATCCATGCGCGCTCTGCCGAGATGCCACACGGGAACGGCATCGCCTGCGGGTAGTCGAGGAGCCGCTTGATGCTTTCGTCTGGGAAAACCTCGGCGGCTATCGTGGCCTCTACCATGTGTTGCATGGCGTGCTCTCGCCGCTTGATGGTGTCGGTCCCGACAATCTCCGTATCGCGGAACTGGTGCGGCGCATCGAGCACGACTCGCCTCCGATCGAGGAGATCGTCATCGCAATGCGCGACGATACTCCGGGCAAGGCGACCGCGATGTACCTCTGGAAAACGTTGCAGCCCTATCGGCGCGTGCTCTCGCACGATAGCACCGGGCTGCCGAAGCTACGATAGGGACCCTTCTGTTGGCCCCCATCGCTCGCCGAAGGCATCTGCTACCATTCTGGCGTATTTGTGCCGCGCGAGTGGATGGACCGGAGGAGGCAATTACCCATGTCGATTCGCATCATCGCCGATGTGGCCGAGGCCCAGCGGACGATCCTGGCGCGGCGTCCGCCCGAGGAGGAGACGCTCTCCCCGCGTATGCGCGAGGGGATCGCGCGGGTCTTCGGCGCGGACCTGAGCGTCGGTGAGGTCGTCGATCGGATCCTGGCCGATGTGCGGCGCGATGGCGACACGGCGCTGCGTCATTACACCGCAGCGATCGACGGCGCGCGGCTCGATGCATTGCTAGTAACCGAGGAAGAGATCGCGGCGGGGGTGGCGCAGGTGCCGCCCGAAACGCTGGCCGCGCTGCGGACGGCGGCGGCGCGGATCGAGGCGTTCCACAAGCGGCAATTGCGGCAGAGCTGGGTCAACTTCGATGAATATGGCACCCTCGGCCAGATCATCCGCCCGCTGGCGCGCGTCGGCCTCTACGTGCCGGGTGGCACGGCGGCCTATCCCTCCTCGCTGCTGATGAGCGCGATCCCCGCGCGCGTCGCCGGGGTCGAGGAGATCATCGTCGCCACACCGCCGGGTCGCGACGGCGCGCTACCCCCCGTGACCCTCGCCGCCGCGCAGATCGCCGGGGTGACGCGCATCCTCAAGGCGGGCGGGGCGCAGGCGATCGGGGCGCTCGCCTACGGCACGGCCAGCGTGCCGCGCGTGGACAAGATCCTGGGGCCGGGGAACATCTTCGTCGCGCTGGCGAAGGAGCGGGTCTTCGGTCAGGTCGCGATCGATGGTGTGCAGGGGCCGACCGAGACGATGCTGATCGCCGACGACAGCGCCACCGTCGCGCTCGTCGCCGCCGACCTGCTGGCCCAAGCGGAGCACGACGCGATGGCCTCGCCGATCCTGCTGACCACCTCGCCCGAGCTGGCGGAGCGGGTCGCGGACGAGCTGATGGAGCAGTTGCCGACCCTGGAGCGCCGCGCGATCGCGCTGGCCGCATTCGAGAATAACGGCGGGATCGTGGTCGTGCCGGACCTCGAACGGGCGCTGGCGCTGGCGAATGAATATGCGCCCGAACACCTCTGCCTCCTCGTGCGCGATCCGTGGGCGCTGGTGCCGCTGGTGCGGAACGCGGGCGGCGTCTTCATCGGGGAGGCGAGCGCCGAGGTGCTGGGCGACTACGTGGCCGGCCCGAGCCACACTATGCCGACGAGTGGCACGGCGCGCTTCTCCTCGCCGATTAACGTCGAGGAGTTCCTGAAGGTGATTAGCATCTTCGGCCTCAACGCTCGCGCGGTGCGCGAACTCGGCCCCGCCGCGCAACGGCTGGCCGAGGCGGAGGGGTTGACGGCGCACGCCGCAGCGGTGCGGCGGCGGTTATGAGTGGGACAGTAACAGCGATGCCCCGCTCCTCGGATGGGGAGAGGGGTGGCGAGTCCGTGAGGACGAGCCGGGGGTGCGAGTCGTATCCAGAACCCTCCCACGCTAATAACGAGACCCCCTCTCCTTGAGAGGGACAGGGGTGGCGAGCTGGGGTGAGGGCTGTTCACCGGCGTGGGACAGCCGCCGGGCCTGCGTAACCGTTAGAATACATACCCATGCAGGGCAGACTGTACCCATGAAGGGCGCAGTGCCTCCGGGGGACACTGCCCCGGCTAAGAGCGGCTCCGCCGCCACGATGGGGTACACCAACCTTCTCTTCTCTCGTCGCTCTGTGTCCCTGCGTCTCCGAGGCCAACATTCTTCCGCCTACTCAGCCCCGCGCTGTCGCGTAGACCGCCGCCGCGCTATAGAACGCCTCCGGTGGTCCCACATTCGCCATGAAGCCGATGTAGGCACTGAGGTGGGCCGGGTCGCGGACGATGCGGCCCAGGTTCGCGTTCCATTCGTCCGGCGCGACACCGGCGGGCGGGCGCTCTACGGTGAAGTCGTAGAGCGGACGTACCAGGGCGTCGCGCGCGCGCCCATACTCGATCAGCGCGGCGGCACGCGCGCTCGTTGGGTGGGCCAGCGCCGCGACGAGCAATTCCGCCGTACGGAGCGCGTCCGCGATGCCGCGCCCGGTGATCGGATCGCGGTGGTAGCCCGCATCCCCGACGAGTGCCCAACCCGGCCCCGCCGCCTCCCGGAAGAAGTTGGTCAGGTCGCCCGCGCCGCGCCATGCGCTGACCGCCTCGGCGTCCGCCAGTCGCGCGCCCAGGCCATCCTTGCGCGCGATCTGCGCCGCCAACGCCGTCTCGTGGTCGCGGCGGACCTGGTCGAAGTCGGCCTGTGGGAAGGAGAGGGCCAGCGTCCAGAGGTCAGCGTCGCAGGGGAAGAGGTAGCAGAAGCCTCCCGCAGCGTCGCGGTATGCCTCCAACGTCGCTGGCGTGAGCGGCGCGACGCCGCGATAGTAGCGGTAGTAGGTCGCCAGGATCGGTGGGACGATATCGTACTCCGCCGCACCGACCGCGCGCGCGACCGCCGAATGTCGTCCGTCGGCCCCGATGACGATCCCGGCGTGTGCCGCAAACGCCGTGCCCCCCGCCCGCGCGGTGCCGCGTACCCCATCGACCACGCCGTCCAGCCGCGTGATCGCGTTGACCGTGACGCCCTCGCGGAAGGTGATGCCGGGCGTCCGCCGCACCTGAGCGAGCAGCAGTTCATCGAGGACGATCCGGCGCACGCTCAGCAGCGGTGGGAGGTCGCCCTGCGTCGGAATCGGGGCCTCATTGCCGTAACGCCCGAAAGCGAGGCGGATCCGTTCGATCGGCGGCGCACCGGTCGCCAGGGTCGCGTCGAGCAACCCCAGACGATCGAGCGCGGCCAGCGCGTCCGACCAGAGGAGATGGGTGGAGAGGGTATCGCTGGGGAAGGTTGCGGCGTCGAGGAGGAGGACGCGCGCGCCCTGCCGCGCCAGGCCCAGCGCGGTCGCCGCCCCCGCGATCCGCGCGCCGACCACGAGCGCGTCGTACCTGTCCACGGCTGCGTCGTTTCGTTCGCTGGTCATCTCTTATCCTCTCGCGTGCGGTTCCCGTCGGTAAGTATAGCCATTTTGCGCCGAGGGCGACCGGAAGAGGCGTGTTAGAATGAGGGGAATGTGCGTTCGTATACCGTGTGGAATAGGGTGATGACTGGCGATATGAACGACGAGGCGCGGCGCGGCACCCTGGCGCGGCGTGGCCTGATCCGCGAGACGGTGCGCGCCCTCGCGCCCTACACGCCACTGCCACCGATCGAGCGGTTGGCCGAGAGTGTGGGGCTGCCGGTCGAGCGGATCCTGAAACTCGATCAGAACGAGAACCCCTACGGACCGTCCCTGCGGGTGCAGGAGGCGCTCGCCTCCTACGATCGCTTCGGGCTCTACCCCGATGCGGAGGGGCGCGCGGCGCGGGCGCGACTCGCCGCGTACGTGGGGATGCCCGCCGAGCGTCTGTTGCTCGGCAACGGCGCGGACGAGCTGATCGATCTCCTCTACCTGCTGACCCTCGATGTCGGCGACGAAGTGATCGTCGCGCCGCCGACATTTGGCGTCTACGCGGCGCGCGCGCCCCTCTACGGTGGCCGCGTGGTGCCTGTGCCGCGCCGCCCCGGCTTCGGCCTCGATTTCGACGCGCTGGCGGCGGCGGTCACGTCGCGCACGAAGCTGATCGTGGTCGTCTCGCCGAACAACCCGACCGGGAACACGATCGATCAGGAACAACTGGTGCGGCTCCTCGGCCTCGGCCCGCTCGTCGTCCTCGATGAGGCGTACATCGAATTCGCCCAGCGCTCGCTCGTGCCGCTGGCGCGCGAGTTCGATAACCTCGTCGTGCTGCGGACCCTCAGCAAATGGGCGGGGCTGGCGGGGCTACGCCTCGGCTACGGCATCTTCCCGACCGAGCTGATGCCCTACCTCTGGCAGATCAAGCCGCCCTTCAACGTCAACGCCGCCGCGCTGCTCGCGGTGGAGGCGACCCTCGATGATTTCTCCTGGGTGCGCGGCTCGGTCGCGCGGCTGCGCGTCGAGCGGGGACGGCTCTACCGTAACCTGCGGAAGCTCAATATCCTCCAGCCCTACCCGTCGCAGGGGAACTTCCTCCTCTGCCGCGTGATCCACGGCGAGGCCGCGCGCCTGCGCGAGCGGTTGGCCGAATTGGGGATCATGGTGCGCGGCTACGAGGGGGAATTGGCCGGTTGCGTGCGGATCAGCGTCGGGCGCCCGGAAGATACCGATACGCTGATGAAGGCGCTCCTTAGCATCGCCGCGCGCTTCTGAGCGGCGTTTCTGAGCGGCGTTTCTGAGCGGCGTTGTGGAGAGGCGAAAGACAACGGGCCACCGCACGATACTGTGCGATGGCCCGTTACTTCGTTCTGCGCGCGCTGGCTGGTCAGTTGTTGGTGTGCTCGTCGTTGAAGGCGCGCGCGCCGCGCAGGAGGGTGCGCGGCATGGTGAGGACCGCGCGCGGGCTCTCGCCGTTCGTGATCAGGGCCAGCGCGGCGGCGCTCATCATCCACACGAAGATCGTGCAAGGGATCGCGGCGGCGGCGGTCAGCGGGATCAGGTACTCGGTGTAGCTCATCGGGGCTGCTCCTTCCTCGACGCGGCCATGACAAGGGTCGGCCAACGCGCGGCGCTGCCAGTCGTCGGCGCAGTGGCATTACCAGCGGGCCGCGCGGCATGCGAGCACATCGGCCAGGATCGACACAGGGAGCGGCTCACTTTTCTCTATACTCGCAGTGTAGCGCCTCGCCGCACCGCTGTCTATAGGGTCGTTCGGGCTGTGCGATACGCGGCCAGAAGTACCGCCTGCACAATACTGTGCGGGCGGTTACGCTGTTCAGTGCCGCTAGTGAAGGCCGAGTAGTATCGGTCTTGTCGGTCTACCGTGCGATCAGGCTGGTGCCGGTCATGGCGGGCGCGCGGGGGAGTTCGAGGAGTTCAAGCAGGGTCGGGGTGACATCGGCCAGCCGCCCGCCCGTGCGGAGCGTGGCGTGGCGGAGCGGATCGCCGACCGGCGAGGCGAGCCAGATCGGCACCGGATTCGTCGTATGCGCGGTCAGCGGCTTGCCGGTCTGCTCGTCGATCTTCATCTCCGCGTTGCCGTGGTCGGCGGTGATCAGCGCCGCGCCACCGTGCGCCAGGATCGCATCCACCACGCGCGCGGCCTGGGCGTCGGCCACCTCGCAGGCGGTGATCGTCGCGGCCAGGACGCCGCTGTGGCCGACCATATCGGGATTGGCGAAGTTGACGATGATGAAGGCGAAGCGCCCCGACTCGACCGCCGCCACGACCTCGTCCGCGAGCCCCACCGCGCTCATCTCCGGTTGCAAGTCGTAGGTCGCCACCTTGGGGGAGGGGACCAGGCCGCGCTCTTCGCCGGGGAACGGTGCCTCGCGCCCGCCGTTGAAGAAGAAGGTGACGTGGGGGTACTTCTCCGTCTCCGCCGCGTGGTATTGCTCCAGGCCGTGCGCCGCCACGACCGCCGCGATCGGCTCCGCGATGTCCTGTGCCGGGAAGGCGATCCGCACCGGCAGCCCCGCCTGATACTCGGTCATCGTGACGTAATAGAGGTCGTGCGGGACGCGCGCGCGCGGGAACCCGTCGAAGGCCCGATCGACGAGCGCGTGGGTCAACTCGCGCGCGCGGTCGTTGCGAAAGTTGGTGAAGATGACCGCGTCACCATCGGCGATCGGCGCGAGCGCCGCGCCATCGTCGCCGACGATCACGGTCGGGATCACGAACTCGTCGGTCTGCCCGGCGGCGTAGGCCGCCTCCAGCGCGGCGACGGCACCTGGCGCGGTGGGGCCATCGCCGAGCGCGACCGCCGCGTAGGCGCGCGCGACGCGGTCCCAGCGCTTGTCGCGGTCCATCGCGTAGTAGCGCCCGCAGAGCGAGGCGATCCGCCCGGTGCCGAGTTCGGCCAGATACCCTTCCAGATCGCGCAGGAAGCCGCGCGCGCTGTCCGGCGCGGTGTCGCGCCCATCGGTGAAGGGGTGCAGGAAGACGCGCGTCAGCCCCTGGTCGTGGGCCAGCTTCAACACGGCGCGGAGGTGGCTGTCCGAGGCGTGGACGCCGCCATTGCCGAGCAGCCCGAGGATGTGCAGGGCGGTGCCATGCTCCCTGGCGTGCGCGATCGCGCCGCGCAACGCCTCGTTCGCGAAGAAGCTGCCATCCTCGACGGCCCTGTCGAGCCGGGTGATCCATTGATCGACGATGAAGCCCGCCCCGAGGTTGAGGTGTCCCACCTCCGAGTTGCCCATCTGCCCGGTCGGCAGGCCCACATCGCGCCCGGAGGCGGCCATCTCGGTGTGGGGGAACTCCTGGTTCCAGCGCGCGACGTTGGGGGTGTGCGCCAGGCGGACGGCGTTGCCGGGATAGGGCTTGTAGACCCCGAACCCATCGAGAATGATCAGCGCCACCGGGCGATGTCGCCCCTGTCCCGCCCCGCTCGTCATCGTCGCCCCCCTCGTCTACTGACTCATGTGCCTTTCGTTATCAGCCACCGAGTATAGCATCGGCGTGTTAAATGACCTGGGCCGGGATGTCGACATCCCGGCCCAGGTTTTGTTATGTGGTCGAAGTGCGGTCGAACGTTGGCGTTAGGGCAGTTCGTAGAGCGAGGCCCCCGCCGCCTGATTCTCGCGCCACTTCACGGTCTCATAGATCACGCGGGCCACGAAACGCCGCTCGGCGGAGACCGCATAGTTGCTATCGATGAAGAAGCTCGGGTCGGAGGAGAACGCCTTGGTATAGAAATCGAAGGTGACGAGGTCCTGACGGTGCCCGGAGCTCACCGGGACATTCGGGAAGGAACCGTTATCGTTCTGGTACTGCCAGAAGCCCTTGGCGACCATTGCGCGGGTGATCAGGGAGATGATCTGTGCCTGGGTGATCGAGCCCACCGGCTGGTAGGTACCATCACCGAAGCCACGCGCCACCCCGTAATCGGCCAGTACACGGATGGCGTTCTGCAGCTCGGTATCGACGACGGAGATGTCGGAGAAGCTGTTCGCGCCGCTCTCCGTGGTCCAGCCGAGCGCACGAGAGACGATCACCGCCGCCTCGGCGCGGGCGATCGGGTCGAGCGGACGGAACTGCCCATTCGAGCCCTGGACGATACCGCGCCCTTGGAGTTGATAGATCGCCACCGCATAGGGCGAGGTGGAACTGATATCCACATCGCTGAACGAGCTGCGGTAGCCGGTGTTGTACATGATGGTCGCGGTGGTCGAGACGTTATTCTGCTGACCGTTGTAATAGACGTAGATCGAGAATTGCTGCGGCTGGGTCTCCTGAGGGGTCAGGTCGCCGGAGAAGGCGACCACCTGCGGCGTGGTCGTCGAGGTGCCGCTGAAGTTCCCCGAGGCCGAACCGTCGACGGTCCGCCAGGTCATGGTCGTGACCCCGGCGGGCTTGTAGAGGAGGGCCGAGAACTTGCCATCGTACGTCCGGTTGTTGCCAACGATCTCGAGCGTGACCGTTGTGAAGGTGCGGACGACCGGGTCGAGCACCTGGCCTGCGGCGTTAGACGAGCGTACCTGGTAGGTGTAGGTGGTATTCGGGGCCAAACCGCGCAGGGTCACCGCGTGGTTGGTGACGAGGTCCGAATTCCCGGCGGAGCAGTTCGCGGTCGTGCAGTTCGTGTCGAGCGCGACGCCATTGACGCTGAAGAAGACGCGCGACGAGGACGCGACATCGGTCGTCCAGGTGATCGTCCCACTGGTCAGGGTGCTCGGCGTCTGGAAGACGCTGCTGATCACAGGGATCGTCGTTGTTGGGGTCGTCGTCGGCGGAGCGACACCGCCGCCCGTCCCGGCGAGGGTGGTCAGGTAGATGCGGGAACCGCTGGTGTGCGCGTAGAGGATGTAGGCACCGCCGGCGGTGTCAGCGACGACCCACGGAGCCTGCGCGCCACCGCCGGGACGGGCGATCGTGCTCGAAGAGCCCCAGTTGGTCCCGTTGTTCTCGCTGGTGATCACGTCGATGCTCGCCTTGCTGTTGTTGTCGAAGGCGATGATCAGGCGGCCATTGGCCGACCACGCGATTCGTGGCTGCAACGTCTGATTGGTTGCCGTCGCGATGATGCGATCGGAGAAGTTCGTGCCGCCACGGCCCGCTTTCACATAATGCAGCTCGGTGAAGTTCTTGGAGTAGGCGATGTTGATGTCGCCGGAGTTCTTATCGACCGCGATGCTGGAGAGGCCGGCCCCGTTGCTGCCGGGGACGACGATCTTGCTGCTGAACTGCCCACTGGATGGGTCGCGATACGAATAGCCGACACCGTTGTTGCCGTCACGCCAGGTCAGGCTCACGAAGCCAGCGTTGTCGACGCCGATGCGGACCTTCTCGGCGTTGCCATCGGCGGAGATGGACGTTGCGCCGCTCCAGGAGCCGTTGGCGTAATTGCGTACCTGGAATGTCCCCGGATATTGCCGGTATGCGAGCCAGACTTGCCCGTTCGTGTCGGCGTAGAGCGAATCGATATCCGGGCCGTCGCGGTCGAACTCGACCGAATACTTGCTCGTCCACCCGTTCGCGGGGTCGGAACCGGCCGGGAGCATGCGATAGGCGACCTGGCACTGCCCGGTGCACTCCTGCCAGACGGCGTGGACATTGCCCTTACCATCGATCGCGCAGTGGGCCTTGCCGATATTCGGCGCGGTCGAGAGCTGATAGGCGTTCGCCGGGCTCGCCACCCCGTTGGTGGTGTTGTAGAGGCGCACGTAGACGCCATTGCTGTCGCCTTGATCGTAGGTCGACCAGACCGCACAGAGGAGCGTGCCATCCGGGCTGATCCCTTCGGCAGGCTCGGCGGTGCTGCCCATGTTCCCGATGTCGAAGCCATCCGCCGCCGCCACTGGCTGCGCGGTGAAGAGGCCCCCGGCCACCACCAGCGCCATCAGCGCCGCGAGGAGCAGCCGCCACGTTGTCTTCTGTCCGTTGCGTATCACGCTTGTTCTTCCTCCTGCTCGGGTTCTCTCATCGATCACGCGCATCGCGTGCTGTTGCGAGATGTCTCTACCTCCGTCTCGCTGCCTCGCCAATATCGGCGCACCTCGCGGCGCGCGCAGATGCTCTGCCACAGGCCCCGCCAGGGATCATTCGCGTGGATCCCCTTGTTCAGGCATTGGAACACCGCTGGAGAGCATGTACTGCCTTCAGTGTAGAGAGCCTATCGCCCCCCCCGCTATGGTACTTGAGTACCACATTGCGCGATCCTGGCACGCTCCAGGACGCTTGTCGCCGCCATAGCCTCGTATGAACGTCTGCTTTAACGGATAGGGTGCGCGCCGGTTGCGCGATGGGTGCGAACGCGCGGTACTTTCGGCTGAGCGGAGCGATCAGCCCTGGCCGTCCTCGGCAATAGTGTCGTCCGGGCGCGGCGGGGCGGGCATACCGGTCAGGCGCTCGGCGATGATATAGCTGGGGCGGCGCTTCACCTCGTCATAGATACGCCCGAGATATTCACCGAGGATGCCGATCGTGACCAGCTGGACACCGCTGAGGAAGAAGATCGCGACGGTGGGCGTGGTGAAGCCGAGGACGACGTTGATGCCGAAGACGCGCATGATCAGCAGCACCGCCCCGTAGATGAAGGCGAAGATGCTGACAAGGAGGCCGAAGAGCCAGCTGAGGCGCAGGGGCTTGTAGCTGAACGAGAAGACCGCATCGAAGCCGTAGCGGAAGAGTCGCCCGATCGTCTGCTTCGGTTCCCCCGCCGCGCGCGCCGCCCGGTCGTAGTAGACGGTCGCCTGGCGGAAGCCAATCCAGCTCCGCATCCCCGGCAAGAAGCGATTGCGCTCTTTCATGCCGATCAGCTCGTCCGCCGCCCGGCGGTCGAGCAGGCCGAAGATGCCGGTATCGGAGTCGATCGGGAAATCGCTGATCTGGCTGAAGAGGCCGTGGAAGAGTTTGAAGAGGACGCCGCGCAGCCCCGCATCTTGCCGCGAGCGCCGACGCGCGAGCACCACCTCATAGCCCGCTTGCCAGGTGCTGAGCAGTTCAGGGATGATCTCGGGCGGGTCTTGGAGATCGCCGTCCATCAGGATGATCGCGTCGCCGCTCGCCCCTTCCAGCCCGGCCGTGACCGCCGCCTGATGCCCGAAGTTGCGCGAGAGGTCGATCACGACGAGGTGGGGGTCGCGCTTGATCAGCTCGCGCAGGAGCGGCAGCGTGTTATCGCGGCTGCCATCGTTGACGAGGACGATCTCGTAATCGCCGAGCGGCGCGAGGACGGCGGTGAGGCGCTGATGCAGGATCGGCAGCACCGCCTCTTCATTGTAGAGCGGGATCGCGATCGAGATGTGCGGGCGGCGGTGCGCCACGGCCATAGCGTTCCCTCGATTATCGATCTGCGCGCCGCTGGCATGGCGGTGATCTTTGCGGGCCGCGCGCCGCTGGCGTGGCGATGACCATTGCGCTGACAGGGTGCGGAGTCTAGCAGATCGCCGTACCGGTCGCTATCCTACGCGCCTGCTTCGGCGCTGCCTCAGGGCACTGAGGCAGCGCCGAGGTCGAGAGGAAGAGGTCTTTTCCTGATAGGCGGTAATGGCAAGATGTCATCGAGCATCGCGCCTGCCGCCAGCAGCCGCTCCCGTAACTGCGCCATCTGCGATTCCTCCGCTTGGAACACGGCGTGGAAAGGGAGCGCGAGGCGGTCCGTCGAGTCGCCACGCACCATCGGCTGGCGATACGTTTCCCCGGCGTCCTGCACTATCTCGATGAAGACCCGTAACCTGCTCTGCTCCTCCGTGAGGAGCGCCTCGGCATCCATGATCCCGATGACGTAACCGGTGAGTGGCAACCAGTCCATGTCGTCGCTGAGGCATTCATCGAACGCCGCCCAGTTATAGCCGAAGTACCACGGGAACTGGAAGGCGGCGGCGAACTCGTCCCATAACCCGTGGACCGTCGTCATCCGCCGCGCGCGGAGATGCCGCGCTACCAGCCCGCCGAAGCCAGCAACGCTGCAGATTCGATTCACCTCGATGCGCGCGGCTGTCAGGAGGTGCAGGTAAGGTGGGGCGATCGTGCGGAGCGTCTGGATCGTGGGGTGCTGGTCGACCCGTTCCATCGTGCTCACCTCAATTGTTGGCAGACATGTATTTGGTCGCTCATAGCATAGCAGCCTATCCGGAAAGTGGGCGGTTGTGGTAGCCTCCCGCTATGGATGAGAAAGAGGCCGCGGCGATGGCACCCGAGAAGACGAGAGACGCGCCGACGA
>JAABUK010008060.1_pt1 | contig 14932 bp, 12 predicted proteins | sample 5559141 | NCBI WGS metagenome assembly JAABUK01 (sample SAMN10711869, study PRJNA513367) | rock metagenome | isolation source: Antarctica rocks | place: Antarctica: Victoria Land, Pudding Butte nord | collected 2016-01-03
AGGTGTCGAGCGCGAAGCGGCGCGCGGCGTCGGTGTCGTCCACCTCCAGGCCGCCGTAATCGATCGCCTCCTGGAAGGGGCGCCCGTAGCCGGTGCTGCCGCGATAGTCGGGCGCGATGACGACGTAGCCCTCGTCGACCAGTTCCGCGATGACGTTGGCCTCATTGGCCCCGAAGTGGCTGTGGACCCCGCCGTGCGGCTTGACGATCAGCGGATATTTCCGGCTCTGGTCGAGCCCAGCTGGCAGGAAGACGTAGGCCGCGATCACCAGCGGATTCCCGGCCCCCTGCGCGGTCGGATTCGGCTCGTGGCGGCGCGGCGGCCCGGTGAAGCGCACGTGCTCCACCCGCGCGACGCCGCGCAACCGGTCGCGCAATAACGACTCATCCAGGCTGCGCGTCAGGGCGTCCAGCGCGAAACCTTGCTCCTCCACGATCCGCCGCAGCCGCGCCACCTCGCCCGCCTGCCCCGCGTCCTCGCTCATCATGCCCCCTTGCGCGTATCCGATGGCGCGCTATCGCGCCGCGCCGCTATCTTACACGGGCGGGGGACTTAATGGCCGATGAATAGGGGCGGGCTCTTCGTTATTTCTCGCTGGTGTGCGCGCGCGCGCCCGCGCCGACCGTGGCTCGCCGAGGCGCAGGCGGGTGCCCTCCCGGCTCGGGCCGGGAGGGCACCCGCGTCGCTGTGGTCGGATCAGACTGGCTGCGGCTGGCCCTTGGCGAGCGCCTTGACGGCGGCGGTCGTGAGCGGTTGCCCGCCGATCCCCCAGTCGCCGCTCTTGACCTCCTCCACGACCACCCAGGTCACCCCGCGCATGTTCTCGCCCTCGATCTCGACCATCGTGTCGGTCAGCTTCCGGACCATCTCGTGTTTCTGGGCCTCGTCGAAGACACCTTCGATGATCTTGACATTCAAGAACGGCATGATCCGCCTCCTTCTTCCGTTTCGATACATCCCACTGGACCTGAATGCGCGTGTTCGCCTCACCGTGCCATCGCAGCTCCATCCTATGCCGGACGCTGGTGCTCGTCCGGCCCGGTCACGCCACCGGGGCGCACCAGTCCATACCGCAGGCAGCGACACTCCTCACGGGCGGGAGATGCCCGGCGGGCGCGGCCTGCGGTTGTCGCGTCAGGAGAGGTAAGAGGTATTACGGTGGTGGGTGGTGCTTGTCGCCGTCCGCCCCGTGCGCGATCGGCACCGCCAGGGCGGCAAGGTAGCCACGGAGCAGCTGTCCCAGCACGGCGATGCCTTGCTCGATCTGTTCCTCATCCACCGCCGCGAAATTGAGGCGCAAGAAGGGTTGGTCGTTCGGCTCGGGGTAGAAGGCCGCGCCCGCGACGAAGGTCACCCCCGCGCGCGACGCATCCTCGAAGAGCGCCGCGACGGAGATGCCCGGTGGTACCCCTACCCAGAGCACCAGGCCACCTGCCACCCCCGTCCAGGTCGCCCCCGGGGGGAAGTGCCGTTCCAGGGCGCGCAGCATCGCCGCGTGACGCCGCCGGTAGACCCGGCTGACGTGCTTCCAGTGGCGTCGGATCGTCCCGCCCTCCAGGTAGCGGCAGAGCGCCCGCTGCATCAGGGTCGAGGAGAAGAGATCCGCCGCGCGCTTCAGGGTCACGAGCCGCTCGTGCAGCGGGCCGCGTGCGACGATGTAGCCGAGACGGAGCGCGGGCATCAGCGACTTGGTGAAACTCCCGGTATGGATCACGGCACCGTGGTGATCGAAGGCCGCCAGCGGCGGCGGGATCGGGCTGCCGAAGCGGACTTCCCGCACGTGGTCGTCCTCCAGGATCGGCACCCCGTGGCGATGCGCCAGTGCGACGATCTCGCGGCGACGAGCTGCGCTCATCACGCAGCCGGTCGGGTTGTGGAAGGTCGGCACCGTGTAGATCAGCCCCGGTTTGCCCTCCTCCAACACCGCCGCGAGGGCGTCCGCGCGCAGCCCCTCCGCATCGAGCGGCACGCCGACGATGTGCAGGCCGCGCGCCTCCAGGACGTCGAACACGCCCGGCCAGGTCGGCGTCTCCACGACGACCGTGTCCCCCGGGCGGAGGAGGGCGTCGCAGACCAGGCCGATCGCCTGCTGCGTGCCGGAGGTGACCAGGATCTCCTCGGGTGTGACGGTCAGGCCGAGTTGCCGCAGATAACCCGCCAGCGCCGCCCGCAGCGGCGGGTAGCCGTCGCTGTGTTCGGGGCCGAGCGCCGCCGCCCCATCCGCGTCGAGGACGACGCCGAGGAGGTGCCGGAATTCGCCGATCGGGACGAGGCGCGGGTCGCCCGCGCCCCAGGCGAAGGAGATGGTGTTGTCGACGATCGGCCCGCGCAACACCTGCCGCAGCATCCGGTCGCGCACGGAGGGGCCAGCGGTAGTCAGGCGTATCTGCCAGGGCGGGAGCGATACCATGCCCGCCGACGCACCGGTGCCGGGTGGTACCCAGGGCGGCAGCACGAACGTGCCGGTCCCCGCCTGTGCCTCCAGGAGCCCCTCGGCGACCAGCTCAGCGTAGGCATTGTCCACCGTGATCCGGCTGACGCCCAGATCCCGCGCGAGTTGTCGCGACGAGGGGAGTCGCGCGCCTGTAGCCAGCGTGCCATCGGCGATCTCGCGGCGGAGGCCCGCGCCGATCTGGCGATAGAGAGGGGCAGAGCTGCCAGGCTGCAGAGTGAAGGCCATTGTCGCACCTCACCGATTGCTGCGTGTTGTCGCCAGGGATCGTTGGTCTGGTCATTATGCCCCGTCATGGCCCGCTTCGCTATAGCCACTTCGCATGTATTTCGGTAGGGCCACGGCGAGCTGGTGCGAGGGTCGGTACGCACACCGACAACGGTCGGCAAGCGCGACGCTGCGAGGTCGTCTGCGCCGCGAGCATAGCGGTCACCCACACGCGAACCGTTGTCGAGCGGCGCGGCGCGGAGTCAGGCTGGCGCTGGCGTGATCGGGGTGCCTGCCGCCCGCGCATGGTTCCCTGGCAGGGCGGCGGCATATTTCGGGGTACGTTTACGTCATGGGGCGTGCGCCAGGCACCCGGTGCGCCGCGTGCCCGGCGACTAGCGTTCGTGTACGCCGTGCTTCTCTCTCTCGTCCCCTGTGCCTCTACGTCTCCTGTTCCGTCCCCCATCTCTCGTCGTGCTCTGCGTCTCTGCGTCTCTGCGGCGACTTCGTCCCTCGTCCCTTTACCCGCCCACGCCGACGCGCACGCCCTGGTGGCTACGGGTTTCGGTGGCGGTGCGGGCGCGCATCGCGGCGATGGCGTCCAGGGATTCGTCCACGGTGTGCAGGTCCATCAGCTCGATCCGCATCTCCGCGCCGAACGGCACCCCCGCGAAATAGCTCTTGTAGAGCTTCTTGAGGGCGTCGAAGTGCTTCCCCTCCTCCGTCCAGGTGTCGCGCCAGAGGCGGATGTGCGCCGCCAGGAGATCGAGGCGCTCGACGAGCGTGATCGTCTCCGGGTCGATCGTCGGGTCGAAGAGCCAGAGATTCTTGAAGATCCCGCGCCCCACCATCAGCCCATCGACGCCGCTCGCGGCGGCCTTCGCCAGGCCGTCCGGCACGCTCGCCACGTCGCCGTTCCCGATGATGACCGTGTCCGGGGCCAGCTCGTCGCGGAGCGCCACCACCTTGGCGATCTCCTCCCAACGGGCCGGGAAGGTCGACTTCTCCCTGGCGATCCGCCCGTGAATCGTCAGCGCCGCCAGCTTCTGCGTCAGCAGCGTCTCGGCCCACGCCTCGGTCTGCCATACGTTCGTGCCGCAACGGGTCTTGACCGACACCGGCAGCGCGCCCGCACCCGCCTGGGTCGCCTGGACGATCGCCAGCGCGCGGTCGGGGTGATCGATCAGCCCGGCGCAGGCCCCGCGCTTGACGATGCTCGTATCGGGGCAGCCCATGTTGAGGTCGATGCCGGCGTAAGGGCCGAACTCCCCGGCGGCGAGCTGCCGCGCGACCGCGTAGAAATGCTCCGGGTGCGTCCCCCAGAGCTGCGCGATCAGCGGCGTCTCCGCGTCGGTGTGCGCGAGGCGATGGCTGATCGCGTCGCGACCCGGACTCATCAGCCCATCAACGGAGACGAACTCGGTGAAGAAGAGATCCGGCTTGCCGTATCCGGCCACCACGCGACGGAAGACCGTGTCGGTCACATCCTCCATCGGGGCGAGGCAGAAGAACGGCCTTGGCAGGGCGCGCCAGATATTGCCCTGCGGCGCGGTCGAAGTGCTCATGGAGGTACTCGATCTCCTGCTAACGCTCTGCCTGTTCCAGCGATACAAGAGGAAGTGTACCGCGCCTGGTCACGAGCGCGACGATCTCGCGCTCGCGGCGACGAAACCGGCCTGTACCCCCTTCGTCTTATGCTACGGTAACTGACACCTGACGATGAGGATCGGTTTGGGAGGACCACGATGGCGCGTATGGCTCTGGCGCGTCTGCTGCTGGTGTGTGGTGTCCTGCTCGCCGCGTTCCACCCGGTGCTGTCCGCCCGCGCCGCGCCGGGGGAGCGCTGCTTCACCGAGACGAACCAGTGCGTCGCGGGACGCTTCCTGGCTTATTGGGACGCGAATGGCGGGCTGGCGCGCAACGGCTATCCGCTGACCCCGGAACGGCGCGAGACCCTGGAGGATGGCAAGGAGTACACCGTCCAGTACTTCGAGCGGGTTAGGATGGAGTACCACCCGGAAAACGCCGCGCCGTACGACGTGCTGCTCGGCCAGTTCGGGCGCGCGATCTTCCGCGAGAGCTTCTGGATCGAGTCCTACAAGTTCGTGCAGGCGACCGCCCCGGTTCCGCAACAGCCCGGCCAGACCTACTTCGCCGCGACCGGGCACAATGTCGGCCCGCGTTTCGCCGCGTACTGGCAGGCGAACGGTGGGTTGGCGCAGTTCGGCTATCCGCTCGGTGAAGAGCGCGATGAGTCGCTCCAGGTCGCGCCGTCGCAGCCCTCCCAGTCGTTCCGCGTGCAATACTTCGAGCGGGCGCGCTTCGAGTATCACCCGGAGAACGCCGGGACAGCGTACGAGGTGCTGCTCGGCCAGTTCGGACGGGCGCTCGCCACGCTGAACAGCGATGCCACGCTCGTTGTCCCGTTTGGGACGCTCTACCGCACGAACGCGCAGGCGCGCGAGCAACTCGGCCCGCCGACGCTCAACTATGCCGACGCGAGCGGCAAGGCGACCGGTCCCAGCATCGCGACGCTGCCGGGCGCGTTCCTGGCGTTCGAGCATGGGGCGATGCTGTACACGGGTAACGGTGGTCTCGGGGGCCGTATCCAAATCCTCTGTGGCACCGCCGACACCGGCAGTACGGCGATCGCTTCGCGCGGTGGCTTCGGTTCCGAGGATTACTGGACCCCCGATCAGCCGGTCGGCGGCGGGCCGGGGCCGCGCCCAGGCACCTACGAACCGAAGCGCGGCTTCGGCATGCTGTGGAGCGGAGCGACGCGCGAGTGCCTCGGCTACGCCCGCAGTGCCGACGAGACGGCGTATGCCCAGACGATCCAGGGGTTCTCGCGCGGTGTCGTCTTCTCGGTGCCGGACGGCGCGAGCGCCTATGTGCTGTACAAGGCTCTGTACGCCCCCGGCGATTTTTACACAACGGTCGGGCACTACCAGCGCTACGCCCTGCCGAAGTGACGGGCGAGCGCTCAGCGCTGCAACCAGAGTTCCGCGCCCCCGCCCGTGTAGGCCGAGAGGGCGAGGCTGTGGACACCGGGGGCGAGGTAGGTGCCGAAGGGCCGGTCGCTGGTCCACTCGCCCTGTGGCGTGATCGTCACATCGATCTGCGCCAGTTGCGCGCGCACGGGCCGATCGGTCTTGTTGATGACGCGCAGGTGCTGCGCGGGCTGCACCCGCTGGCAGCGCGGCGAGGGGGTGTCGCTGTTGACGCGCACCGTCGCCACCGTCCCCGGCGTCACCGGGCAGTAGCCGGAGGCCGGGGACTGGATCACCGGCGGCTCCGGGCCTGCGGCGTAGAGCAGCCGCCCGAGCTGGCCGAGTTGCACCTGATATTGCGGGTCAGCGGCCTCCGGGTGCCACTCGAAGCGGGCGCGCTCGAAGTATTGCACCGTGTATGCGTTGCCGTCCGCCAGTTGCTCCGTGAATTCCTCGCTGAGCGGGTAGCCGAACTGCGCCAGTCCGCCGTGGGCCTCCCAGAAGTCGCGGAAGCCGGTGTGCAGATTGTGCCCGGTCGCGGGGAAGAAGCGGGCACCGGGGCGGGGCGGGGCGGTCGAGTCGGCGGGGTGCAGCGCGCGCCCGAGCTGGCCGAGCAGCACGTCATCCGGCGCGGCGTTCTCGGGGTGATATTCCAGCCGCGCGCGCTCGAAATACTGCACGGTGTACTCCTTGCCGTCCGCCAGTCGCTCCGCCACCTCCCGACTGAGCGGGTAGCCAAGGATGGCGAGGCCGCCGTGCATGCGCCAGTAGGCGAGGAAGGGCGCGGCGACGTAGAAGGAGAGGCCACCTGGGGGGACGAGCGATGCGCCCGGCAACGCCTCGAATGGCTCGACCGGGAAAAGCTGCGAGGGCTGGTCGGGGCCGAGGCAGGGCGGACCGCCGCCCAGCGGCCCTTCCTCGGCCATCGTGCCCGCTGGGTGGGCGACGAATTGCCCCGCGTCGCCGGGGAGGATCACGATCGCGGTGATCGGGCCGTCGATCGGCGGAGGTGCGCCCCCGACCTTCTGTGAACCACACCAGTTGCTCCACTGGAAGCTGGCACCCGCGCCGACGCCGGCGGAGAGGGCGACCGGCTCCCCGGCACTCGGGCTGGGCGGCGGACTGGCGACGAGGAGGTTGCCTCCCGCATCCCATAGCTGCAATTGCGGCTGTCCGGCGAGCGTGCAATCGGTGTCGGGCTGGGTGGTGGTGATGCTGATGTGGACGCGGGTGGTGTCGGTCACTCCTTGATGGCTGATCGCGGCGTCAAGATCGGTGGGGCGGCAGGGAGACGAGGCGGCAGTACGGAGATCCTCGTACGCCGCGCCTACAGGAGCAACGCCGCCGCCCGTAACTATGAGCAGGAGCGCGACGGCGACGATGGCACGGCGAGGGGACCGGGACGAACGGTGCCGGGCGGTGCGCGCGATCATGGCGATCTCCCTCCACTCTGGGTCGCGACGGATGCCGTCCTGACCGCCTGCGGTTCGATGTGGTACGCCGTAGTAAGACGAGTATCCGACAGCGCTGTTACGGTTGCAACATCTCCTGCCGCCCGTGCCCGGCGCGACCCGTTGAGAACACCGACCGCGAAGCCATGATAGGGCATGCCGCTACCCGGACGCTGCCGCCCGGATCACCATTGCGCGCTTGTGGACCATTGCCCCCTTGACAACCCCGTATCCCCGTCGCTATACTGTAGAACATAAGTTCTATACGTACAGCACCGAAAACCGCTATACTGTCGCCGTGACAGGTGGCGAACGATGCGGATGGGGGCGGCGATGGCCGGGCGACGGGTTTTTCACATCGATCTCGATGCCTTCTTCGCCAACGCCGAGGTGCTCCGGCGCCCCGAACTCGCCGGGCAGCCGGTGGTCGTCGGCGGCGACGAGGACGGGCGCGGCGTCGTTTCCTCGGCCACCTACGCGGCGCGCGCGTTCGGCGTCCGCTCGGCGATGCCCGCCGCGCACGCCCGCCGCCTCTGCCCGGACGCCATCTTCCTCCGCCCGGACTTCCCGTATTACCGCGACCTCTCCGGCCGTTTCCGCACGCTCCTCCACGATCTCAGCCCGCTCGTCGAGATCGCCTCGATCGACGAAGCCTACCTCGAAGTCGGCGCGCGCGAGACGGTCATCAGTCAGGACGTCACCATCCCCCCGCCCATGCTGCCGACCGCCGACTGCCGACTGCCGAACGACCCCCTCGCGGAGGCGATCAAGGCCCGCTTCCGCGCCGAGACCGGCCTGACCTGCTCGGTCGGCGTGGCGACGAACAAGACCCTCGCCAAGATCGCCTCCGACCTCCGCAAGCCCGATGGCCTCGTCGTCGTCCCGCGCGATGCGGCGGGCGCGGCGGCCTTCCTCGCCCCCCTCCCCGCCGGGGCCTTACCGGGGGTCGGGCCGAAGGCGCAGGCGCGGCTCCTGGGCTACGGCCTCCGCACGATCGGCGACCTCGCCACCGCCCCGCCGAGCACGCTGCGCCAGATCTTCGGGGAGCGGATCGCGGCGGTGGTGGCGTTGCGCGCGCGCGGGGTCGACGACCGCCCGCTGGAGACCGAATCCGCCGCCAAGACCCTCGGCCACGAGCGGACCTTCTCCGCCGACATCGCCGACCTGCCGACGCTCCGCCGCGTGATCCGCGATCTCGCCGAGCAGGCGGCGGCGCAACTGCGCCGGGCCGGGCTCGGGGGGCGCTCGGTGCAGCTGAAGCTGCGCGACGAGACGTTCGAGACGCTCGGGCGGCAGCGCGCGCTCGGCGGCTCCACCGAGCTGGCCGAGCCGATCCGCGCGACCGCCGAGGCGCTGCTCGACGAGTTGATGGGCGCGTCCGGCACCCCCTGGTACGGGCGGCGGATCCGTTTGCTCGGCGTGCGGGTCGGGGGTCTCGGCCCGCTCGCCCGGCAGCTCGATCTCTTCGACGAGACGCCCCAGCGGGACGCGCGCCTCCACGCCGCGCTCGATCGTCTCCACGAGCGTTTCGGTCCCGGCGCGATCGGGCGGGCCGGGGGCGTACTTCCCCGCACGCCCCGCCGCTAACCGCACCACGTTTCGCCCGTATCATCCGACTCGTCCGCGCGCTCGCGGATGGGGGGAAAGCCTGAGCCATAGCGACCGGCACATCGACGACTCGTTCGCGCGCTCGCGGACGGGGGACATCGGCCACCCTGCGGCGCGGCCCGCCAGCCCCCGCCCGGTGCCAGCAAAACGCCATCTCGTGATCATCTTGTGAGAGGAAGGAGTGTCCCGATGTTCGCCGATGATGCGGTGCCACGCGCCGCGACCGCCGCGCCGCGCCGCTGGCTCTGCCACTGCACCACTCCGCCACTCCTCCTCGGCACGGTGGAAGGGGGCACCGTCAACCTGAAAATGCGCGACCGTTACTACCACATCGAAGCGGTGCAGGGGCGCATCAGCACCAGCTGCCCGAAGTGCGACCACCAGCACACCATCGACTTTGGCATGGTGACGAGTGGCTAATGGGTGGAGTGGGCGAAGTGGGCCACTGGGCCAGTAGGACGAACGGAGTAGACGGAGTGGGCGAAGGAGGAGCGTGGGGCTTGGCGATCGGTGTATGCCGGGCGGGGCGCGGGCCGCCAGCGGGGATCGCGCCGCTATGCGGAGGGTTTCCGTGATCCAGACACGCCGACCAAGGCAAAGAGCAACGCGCGCTATGGCCTGTTTGCCCACTCTTATAGCGGCGTCTGGGGACACAAATGCCAACATCCCGCGCCAAGACACTGGCCGCCGGCAGGCGGGTACTCATCCTGCAACGTCGCAGCCTCACTCAGCAGGACCCTCTCCCTGAGAGGCGGGTGCCCGCTGGGCGGCGGATGGCGAGCCGGGTGCCCCTTGGGCGACGAGCCGGGGTGCGGGCCTTACCCCCGCCCACGTCAGCCACCAACCCAAGCAACGCCCTTTCCCCTCTCCTTGATAGGGAGAGGGAGAGGGGTGCGCGAAGCGCCGGGGTGCGGGCCGTCCCCCCACGCGCCTACTTCGCCTACTCGTCCTACTTGACCCGAGCCCCGAAGGGCCAGCGCGAGCGCGATAGCGCCACGGTGATGCCGCCCTTGAGGGAAATCATGTCGCACCACGCCTCGCAGACGACGATCACCCCCCTGCCTGCCGCCACTGCCTCACAAAGCCCCACGCACGACGCAGGACCCACGACTCCCGACTCGTCCTGGAACTTCGAGCTGACCCCGGCGCTCGATACGCGCCTCAACGCGCTCGCCCTGGCCGCACGGATCGATCCCGCCGCGCGCAACGCCCTGCATGCCCAGCTCGCCGGGAAGATCGCGCGCTTCCTCACCCCCTGGCGCGGGCGGCGGATCGCCCTCGGCGACTTCGACGATCTGCGCCAGGAATCATTCCTCGTCTTCGCCGATCTGGTGCTCGATTGGTCCGGCGAGGGCTCGTTCGCGCGCTACTTCCTTGGCTTCTTCCCCTGGCGGCTGCGCCACGCGATCGAGGCGCACGAGCGGCGCTGGCCCGCCGATCGTCTCCTGGTCGTCCCCGATCAGGCCCTGCTCGCCGCCGAATCGGTCGCGGAGGATACGCCCGACCCGCTCCTCCCTTTCTGGCCCCTCGCGGACGAGGATCGCCGCTTCCTCCTCCTGCGGCTGCGCGGGCATAATGTCGAGGCGGCGTCGCGGCTCCTGGGCTGGACCCGGCGCACCGGTTTCCGGCGCTGGCGGGCGCTCGTCGCGCGCCTCGGGCCGGGCGGCGCGCTCGCAGCCACGCAGGACCGGGCCTCCTGATGGCGCGGGAACAAAAGTTCGGTTCCGGCCCTGTTCTCCGGGCCGATACGGGCGATTTCCCTTGACAGCACTAGGCAAACGCTTTAGACTGCGATCCACGATGTTTCGGTGTGGCCGGCTAGCGATGACCGGGCGGGCGTGCAGAGTCCGCGCCACACCGAACACAGCAGGGAGGACATCATGCGGAAGCAGGACCTGATCGACGCCATCGCCGCCCAGCAGAATCTGCCTAAGCGCCAGGTCACGATGGTCGTTGATGCGACGTTCAATGCGATTCGCGATGCGATGGCGAATGGCGACAAGGTGACCCTGACCGGCTTCGGCTCGTTCGAGGTGGTGCAGCGCAATGAGCGCGAGGGTCGCAACCCGCGCACCGGCCAGACGATCACCATCGCCGCGCGCCGTTCCCCGCAGTTCCGCGCCGGTTCCGAGCTGAAGCGCGCGGTCGGCGGCGACGACAGCGACGATTAGTCGTCCACCGCACGAGCCTTCAGGGTGGCGGGGTGCCCTTCGGGGGTGCCCCGCCACCCTTTTTTTGTGCGGCTGCGGGCCGATTCGGTGCGGAGTGGGGGGATGACGATACCGGGGGGAAACTATCCCATTCTGGAGTTCGATCCGTCGTCGCAGGCCGTCATCATGCCTGTGCCACTTCCAGTGCCTACTATGCCTCGGCACGCCATCCTCTGCTGCTTCCGGGATGTGATCGCGCACCTCCGCCGCGATCATGGCGCGCAGGTCATCGCCACCTTACAAAGCGACACCGAACTCGGTCCTCATCATCTATACGAGGTACGGCTTGATGGCCGTAGCCTCACTGTTTTCCACCCTGGCGTCGGCGCACCGCTCGCGGCGGCACTCCTGGAGGAAGTGATCGCGCTCGGTGCGCGGTCGTTGATCGCCTGTGGGGGTGGGGGTGTCCTCGATCCACTATTGCCGGTCGGGCACCTGATCCTGCCCACCGCCGCGATACGGGATGAGGGCACGTCCTACCATTACCTGCCCCCGGCACGCGAAGTAGCGGCTAATGCTGCGGGTGTGGCAGCATTGTCCGAGACGCTGCGGGGCCACGACATGCCGTATACGCTGGGAAAGACGTGGACAACCGATGCGTTCTATCGCGAGACTCCGGCCAAAGTGGCGCGGCGACGTGCGGAGGGCTGTCTCATCGTCGAGATGGAGGCGGCGGCGCTCTTCGCGGTGGCGCAGTTTCGGGGGGTGACGCTCGCACAGCTTCTCTACGCCGGGGGCGATAGCAGCGGCTTGACCTGGGATGACCGCTCGTGGGAAAGCCATGAGGTACGTGAGCGTCTTTTCTGGCTCGCCGCCGAGGCGTGTCTGACGTTATAGTCTGGATAGAGGAGCAATTTTCCTGAACAGCGCCAATAGCGGGATGCGCCTATGAGAACACCGGGGCCGGACGAGACGCCGCTGATCATCGCCTGCACGGAGCCGGTCGCCGGGAGCGCCGAACGCCGCGCCCCGCTGACATTGCGCGCGGCGGGCGCGGCGCGGCTCGTCGGGCGGGACGTGCAGGCGTGGAACGGCCAGCTCGGCAGCTACGGCATGGGCGGCTACGGCTTCTTCGGCCTGCGCCTCGCCCCGACCGCCAATTTCCCCGCCGAGTGGCTGATCCTGACCCTCTTCGCGGCGGATAACTGGCTGCTGCTCGATGGGCACTGGGTGGCCGCGCACCCCGTGCTGTGGGCCATACAACGCCCGTTGACCGCCGACTTCGGCGGCGACGAGAGCTGGGACGACCTCTCCGCACAGATCGTCGGCGCACGGCTCGTCGCGGCGACGATCACGGACACCGCCGCGCGCTTCATGCTGCGGCAGGGGTCGACGGGCGCGCTGCTGGAAGTCCCGGCGGAGGCGGCGCTGCTGCCCCCCTTCGGCGGCACCGGTGAGCCCCGCCGCTGGAACCCGCGCGAGAGCCTACGCGACGCCTGGGTGCTCTCGGCGAGCGGCGATCTGGGCTGAGCGGGCCTGGTTCGTGCCAATACTTCTCGATCTAGTTCTTCTGTATAGCGGGGGTGACGATGGCGACAGGATACGGCCCGGAATACGACGCGGCGCTGGCCTTTCTGCTCGCGCCCACCGATCCGAGACGTCCCACGGTCGCCAGCCCGACCGCCGATCAGAATCTGCCCCGGATGCGCCGTCTCCTCGATCTCGTCGGCGCGCCCGATGCCCGCTATCCGGCGGTCATCGTCGCGGGGACGAAGGGGAAGGGCTCCACAGCGGCCACCCTCGCCGCCCTCCTGCGCGCCGCCGGGTTGCGCGTTGGCCTCTATAGCCAGCCGCACCTGCACGACTACCGCGAGCGTGTCCGCGTCGATGGCATCCCGATCGCCCCGGAGGCCCTTGTGGCCGCAGTCGCGCGGCTGCGCCCCGCCGTCGCCCAGGTGGCCGAGGAAGGGGCGCTCGGCGCGCCTTCCACCTACGATCTCGGCACCGCGCTCGCGCTCGATCATTTCGGCGCGGCGGGCGTGGATATCGCCGTATTGGAGGTCGGGCTCGGCGGGCGCTACGACAGCGTCAATACCATCGTGCCGCGCGTCTCGATCATCACCGCGATCAGCCGCGACCACACCGCCGTCCTCGGCGGCACGATCGCCACGATCGCCCGGGAGAAGGCGGGGATCATCAAGCCGGGCGTGCCGGTCATCGCCGAGCGTCAGTCGGAACCCCATGCCGCCGCCGTCCTGAGCGAGGTCGCCGCGACGGTCGGCGCGCCCCTTGTTTGGGCCGACGACCTCGTGACCGTCGCCGCCGCGCCCGATCAGCCCGATCCGCTCACCGGCACGCAGCGGCTGGCGATCACGGTTGGCGAGTCGTCGGCCGTCGCTCGTCGGTCGTCGGACGGGGGGGTGAGGACGTCGGGCGTCACCCCACAGCGGACCCTTGCTCCGGACTCCGGACTCCGGACTCCGGACTCTTTCTCCCGACTCCCGACTCCCGACCCACGACTCCATTCGTCATTCGCCGCCACCCTGCCCCTGCTCGGGCATTTCCAGCGCCCGAACGTCGCGGCGGCGCTCGCGGCGGCGATCGTGCTCGCGGGGCAGGGGCTGCTGACGCTCGATCGGGACACGATCGTGCGCGGCCTCGCGGCGACACACTGGCCGGGCCGCCTGGAGATCCTCCGTCGCGACCCCTTGACCCTGACCGATGGCGCGCACAACGACGACTCCGCGCGCCAACTGCGCCGCGCCCTCGCCGAACTCTTCCCCGGTCGCCCCCTCACCCTCGTCCTCGGCACCTCGCTCGACAAGGACATCGCGGGGATCGCCGCCGCGCTCGTCCCCGCCGCCGCGCGCCTGATCCTGACCGTCTCCGCCCACCCCCGCTCCGCCTCGCTCGCACTCCTGCGGGAGCAGTGCGCCCCTTACAGCGTCCCGCTGGAGGAGACCGCGAACGTCGCGGACGGCCTCGCGCGCGCCGCCGCCGTCACCCCGCCCGGTGGCCTGATCTGCGCCACCGGCTCGCTCTTCGTCGTCGCGGATGCGCGCGAGGCGCTCGGCCTCGGCGGGGCGGTCGCGGTCTGACCGTTGCCCTCGTGACGTTAAAAAGATTTCACACGCACTTAAGAAAGAGAGTTTCTCACTTTTCGGTTAATTCGCGGCGGTACTTTTGTACTTTGTCAGCATTTTTCCTTCATTGGGAAAGTGTAAAAGCGTGATCTGAGGGAAAATGAGAAATCCACAGAATGTGGAGATATTTCTGTGGATTTCTCATTGACAATCCCCCTGGGCGGCCCTATAGTTAGTGTAGTTCCACACCACAAGCTGTACCGAACGGGCGCAATGTCCAAGGCCCGAACGGACAAAATGAGCGTGTGATAGGTACGTTGAGACCCAGTCTGCCTTGGGGGAAGTCTGTGATTCGACGCCTCACGCTGCTGCTGTCGGTGGCCCTCCTGGTCGTTGGAGGTTGCGGTTTCTGGCTTTTCGGCTCACTCAAGAATGCACCCCTCGCGGTGGCTGCGGCCCCCACCGGCGCACCCCGCATCATCAATGATGCCGATGTCTACATCTACATCCCCGCTACCCTCGATAGCACCCAGCCGGCGCAGATCCTTGTCACCATGCATGGCATGGGGGACAACGGGCAGAACTTCTGCCAGAGCATGGTCCCCGTCGCCGAGCGTAACGGCTGGATCATCGTCTCCCCGACTTTCAAGTACCAGGATTACAAGAACGCCAATAGCTCCTTGCAGGACGACCTGACCTTCCTGCCGAAGCTGGCGAGCATCCTGGACGGTGTCCCGTCGCGCACCGGCCTCGCCACCCGCAACAAGGTGCTCCTCTTCGGGTTCTCCCGTGGCGGGCAGGCGGTCCATCGCTTCGCCACCATGTACCCGGAGCGGGTCGCGGCGGTGGCGCTCAACTCCGCCGGATCGTACACCCTGCCGCTGGACTCGATGCTGGTCAACGGGCGCTCGCAGAACCTGCCGATGCCCTACGGTGTCGCAAACATGGCGGCGCTGACCGGTCACGCTTTCGACTTCACCACCTTCCAGCA
>JAABUK010008061.1_pt1 | contig 14931 bp, 8 predicted proteins | sample 5559141 | NCBI WGS metagenome assembly JAABUK01 (sample SAMN10711869, study PRJNA513367) | rock metagenome | isolation source: Antarctica rocks | place: Antarctica: Victoria Land, Pudding Butte nord | collected 2016-01-03
AGAGGCGCATGTCGGCCATTGTGCTTTAGTCCTTTCAAGAAATGTTTGGCGACAAATCTTGTCAAGGATAGCGGCACGGTGGCCTTTTATGCAGTTTCAAAGATCGATTTTTGTCCTGTACTAAGATCGAATGTATAAAGCCAGCCGCCGTTTTCATAGATGATTGCGGGCGCATTGGTTCCACCGAGACTCGGATATTTCACGTCGAACTCACGATAATTTGTGATCTGCTTCATCTGCTTCGCGGCTAAATCATAACGATAAAGATTCATTATGCCGTCGCGGTCTGAAGCAAAATAAATCGCGTTGCCATACCACATAGGCGAAATGTCTGCTGCGTCGGCGTGCGGAATTTCGTCGTATTTGTTGGTTTTCAAATCATAGAGCGAGACGTAAGACTGTCTGCCGCCGCGATAGCGTTTCCAGAAACGATATTCAGTCGAGATGCGATTGTAGGCGAGCTTCGTTCCGTCCGGCGAGAAAGACGCAAGCCCGGTATCGGGAAGCGGTAGCGCTTCGGGAAATCCGCCTTCCAGTCCGACAGTGAAAAGTTTGTTAATTGGATGAATAACGCTCGCGCGTCTTGAATAAAACAACACGCGCTTACTGTCGGGCGTCCAACCGAGAACTTCGTCATAGCCGGGATAATAAGTCAAACGCTTTGGCTCGCCGCCGCCGGAAGGCATTACATAAATGTCATAGTCGCCGCTGTATTGCGCCGTGAAAGCAATCCATTTTCCGTCGGGCGAGAGGTGCGCGCAAAATTCCGTTCCCGGATGCGACGTAAGCTGTCGCGCTTTTCCACCTGTGCGGGGAACAATCCACAAATCGTTGGCATAGGTAAAAACGATGCCGTCATCGGAAACAGTCGGGAAGCGCAACAAACGCGTGCCGTCGGAAGTAATTTCTTGCGCTGCATCGGTGAATGAAAGAGTCCACAATAACAGGAATATCGAGACGACAAAGAAGAGATTTTTCATAAATGCACACGTCTGTCCAACTTTTGCTTCTGATTAAGGCGACGGTTCGATAGAGCAACAAATACCAATTTTGATTGAAGAAGTCTTGGAAGATTAAGACATTTTTGGAGGAGTCTTTCCGTTTCGCATAGCAGCGCGAAATTCGGCAGGAGTTAGTTTGGCGTGAAGTTTGAAAGCGTTTGTAAAGTGGCTTTGGTCGTAGAAACCGGCAGCGGCGGATACTTCGGCTAATGAGCGTTCGGATTTGATCAATTCCTGCGCGGCGAATTCCAATTGCAATCTTCGGACATACTCGCCAACCGAGCATCCGTAATGCTTGCGGAACATCCGGGCCAGATACGTCGGGTTTACTCCGATGGTCGCCGCAACGTTTGACAAATTAATGCCTTGCGCAAAATTATCGTGGATAAAATCTCTCGCTTCACAAATCCGGCGAGGTGGAACTGACGAAGAAGCTTTGATGTTGCGGCGCGAGGTTTCAGCCAGCATTTCAAGTATCAATCCTTCGATCATTAACTCGGACGCGCTTTGTCTCGTTTGAAATTCCTTGTAAATTCTTCCGACGAAGGCAGGCAATAATCCGCCTTGGATATGAGCCGGAGCATCGAAAAGTTTTGAGTAGCGATTAACAGTCTCCAAATAATATGGCTTTACTTCAATGACCAAACAGTGCGCTCCTTCGTTGCCGTATTGATTGGCGTGAGATTCTCCGGCAGGTTTGACCAGTAAACTCGAAGGCATCGACTCTTCGGGACTATTGCCGATAACTTCTCTAAAAGAGCCTTTCAAAGTTAAGTTTATATTGGCGCATTCGTGGTCGTGGCGCGACAGCACAAGGCGCGGCGCATGAAAAGTTTCGGTTAGGATAAACCCGCCGATTTCGAGCTTTTTGAGCTGTTCGCCGAATGTTATCGAAGTGGTTTTTTGCGCCATAACCGTGGTGTTTTATTTTTAGACGAGAAAAGTTTTTGTTTCAAACGCAAAAAAATCGTCAGTTAAAAATCTTGTGGCACAGATAAATTGGAAACTCATATTGGCCGGTCAATCTTCTCCCCCATACTTCCGCCTTCCGCCCTTCCTATTTCCCTACTTGGGTTCGCCTTGTTACTTTCGCAATTGTTTGTTCGACTTGTGTGAAGTCAAATGGTTTGCCGATTACACCGTTGATTAGATTCTCTTCACCGGTGGGCGGCGTGGTGCCTTTGCCGTAGCCCGTCACGAGCACGATGGGTGTTTCCAAGCGGCGGCGAATTTCGCGTGCCACTTCCCAGCCGTCCATTTCCGGCATCGAGAGGTCTGTGAAGATCAGATCAAAGCTTTGCTCGGCGAGTATCCGGAGCGCCTCATGTCCGCTTTCGGCCCTCACAACTTTGTGCGATAAGACCTCCAGCATTTCGCCGAGCGTCTCGCGCACAAAAGTTTCATCGTCGATAACAAGCACAGAAAGCGATGCGCTTTTCTGAGTAATTGCTTCGTCCTTCTTTGCCGCCTGCGGGGTGGGCACGACAAACGGCAGCACAAGCTCAAAGGTTGTTCCGACTCCAAGTTCGGATTCGGCGCTGATGCGTCCGTGGTGGCGCTCGATGATGCCGTAGCTGACGGCGAGGCCGAGTCCTGTGCCGAGGACGCCCTTCGTTGTGTAGAAAGGCTCGAAGATTCGCGCGCGCACGTCTTCCGTCATGCCCGTGCCTGTGTCTTTGAAAAGCAGTCGCAAATGTTCCCCGCTCTTCGCGCCACTGATGGAAAGGCGTCCACCGTGCGGCATTGCATCCACTGCGTTGACAATCAGATTAACGAACACCTCGCGCAGTTCGGAAGCAGTGCCGAGAGTATACATTTCAGGTTGAAGATCGAGCGTGACCTCATATTGAAGCCCGCACGCGCGCGCTTCGTTTTCCCAGTGAGTGCGCGTAATTTCGGTTGCGTCACGCAACAGAGAATCGACTGCGAGCAACTCGAACTCTTCTGTCGGCGATTGGCGCGCGAAGGTTTGAATGCGGCGCACCGTGGCGGCGGCGTCTTCGGCGGCGGTTTGAATAATATTTAGATTGTGCGCGAGCGCTTCATCCTGAACATTGCGGCGCACGAGTTGGACGCGTCCGAGAATAGCGGCGAGCGCATTGTTGAAATCATGCGCGACGCCGGATGCGAGTTGTCCCATGGCGCGTAGTTTGTCGGCTTGCGCGGCTCGCTCGCGTTCCTGTTTCTGTTCTGTGATGTCGCGCGCGATGCCGAGCACGCCCGTTGTCCGGCCATCGACAATGAGCGGCGCTTTATCGACGAGCGAGTAATACAAATTGCCGTCGCGCCCGATATAACGAATCTCTTCGGTTTGCGGCACGCCGCGCAAGGCGCTCTCGAATACTTCCTTGATGCGTTCGCGGTCGGCGGGCAACACAATATCCAAATAGTGCTGCCCGACGAGTTCTTCCAACTTGTAGCCGCTCATTCTGGCGGTGGCTTCATTGCACCATTGATAATAGCCGCGCGTGTCGAGCGCGAAGATTGATTCGCGCGCGCTTTCCAGAATATTCGTGAGCAGCGTTTGACGTTCGCGTGCGACTGCTTCGGCTTTGCGCAGCTCCGACAAATCGCGCGCCGTGCAGACGACGCCGACTGTTTTGCTTTCATCGCCGATGATGGGTTCAACCGTCACCAGCAGCGGGCGATTGATGCGTTCCGGTGTGACTTCGACTGTGACGCTGCGGTTCTCGGCAAACGCTCTTTCGACAATACACGTTTGCTCGTCGTCGCTGCCGGAGCGCAGTATGTCGCAGCAGTGGCGTCCCAAAAGCAGATGCGGCCAACTGTCTTCAAAGGCCGCGCCCGCGCGATTGACGCGCGCCAACTTTCCCGCATTGTCGAAAATATAAATGCCGTCGGACATCGCATTGAAAGTCGTTTCCCATTCCTTCCGCGCGCGTCTGGTTATTTCGTATAACTCCGCCTGCGCCACGCCGGTCGCGAGTTGCGCGGCGACGGCTTCGACAAGCGCAATCTCATCTTCGAGCCAGTGTCGCGCTCGATCCGTTTGATGAATGCAGAGCGTGGCGCGATAGCGGTTATCGACGACCACAGGGTAATAGATGCTTGAACGCAAACTTGTTGCGGCGGCGTGCGCGTGAAGATGCGTGTTGAATTCCTTTGCGCCTTCCGTGTAATTCATCGCGTCGTCAATGACGATGGGTTGCATCGAGCGCAGCAAATGCTGTCCGATTGGATCGTCATAGCTGCCATCGACATGCCCGATGCTGGCAGCGCCCGGCGCGACGTATTCATGCTCGACGGGCGAAATGGAGCGCGCCGGATCGTAAAGACGCAGATACACGCGGGAAGCCTGTAGCGCCGCGCCGAGTTCGTGCGCCGCCGTGCGCAAAACTTCCGGCAAACTAAGCGAGGCGCGAATGGCGAGACTCAGGCGATTGATGAGCGATTCGCGCTTGGCCTGCTGCGCAAGGGCTTCGGCGGCTTCCTGTTGCGCGAGAAGTTGGACAATTTGTCTTGCCAGCGCGACGACGGGCAGCACGCTGCCGTGATCGGGCGCGCGTCCCGAACGCGGATCGTCAAGCGAGATAATACCGATGTAGTCGCCTTCGCGTGAAACGAGCGGCACGAATAGTTCATCATCTTCGTGCCAGCCGTCTGCTTCGGAGTGCGGCGGCTTTTCAAGATGAGTTTTGTAGCGATCTGGAAATGCGCGATCAAGCAGATGATAACGATCCGGCGGATAATATGCTGCAAAGCCTAATTCGCCGACTTCGATTCTGACTCCTGCTTCGATTAGCCTGCGCATCTCTGGGCGCGGATATGAGCCGGAGATAATTCGTTTGATTTCATCGGGCGGCACGTTGGAGGAGTGGGACAACACACGTAGGTTGTGCGGCGGGTCGTCTGTGAAAAGCCCTAGCAGGCAAGTGCGGTAATCCGTCGAGGCAGCGATGGAATCGGCGAGGCCGACAAGCAACTCGTTCATCTCCCGGCTGTCGTTGACGGCGGTTGCAAGCGCCGTCAGCGTTTCCATTTGCTGCACGGAAGCGAGCAGCCTCTGTTCCGCTTCGACGCGCTCTGTAATGTCGTTGGTGATTGTCAGAAGGCAGCGCTCGCCGCCGACTTCAATGACTTCCGCCGAGAAAAGACCCGTGCGCACTTCGCCGGATTTGGAACGAAACGTGATTTCTTCTTTATAGATTCTTCCGTCTTCGGCCAGCCTGTTAAGAAGCTTCGGAGCAATCGTCTCGTCAGCCCAGATGTTCAAATCGAGCGGCGTGTGGCCGATCACTTCCGCGCGGTCGTAGCCTGTGATGCGCAGGAAGCTATTGTTCACCTGTAGGTATTGTCGCCCGCCCTCGTAACGATTAATCGTCATCGGATCGGGGCTGGCGTTGAATGCTTTGAAGAAGCGTTCTTCAGACGAGCGCAGTTCCCGCTCGGCTCGGATGCGCGTTGTAATGTCGCTTGCCATCACGAGACGATCATGCTTGTTGGCAAACGCCGCTTGATGCGAAGTTATTTCAACGTCAATAATCGTTCCGTCTTTTTTGCGATGCCGGAACTGACCCGAATACGTTAATCCGGCAGCGATCTCTTTTACTTTATCGAGCAGATGTGGAATATCATCGGGCGGGCGTATGTCCTTGATCGTCATGGAGAGAAACTCTGCGCGCGAGTAACCGTAGTGATGCACGGCGGCGTCATTGACGGAAAGAAAGCGTAGCGTCACAGGATCGAAAATCCACATCGGATGCGGGTTGCTTTCAAACAGCATCCGATAGTGCTCTTCACTCGCGCGCAAAGCTTTCTCGGCCTGATGGCGCTCTGTGATGTCCGTGACGAAACCTTCGAGCTTGATTTCTTCGCCGAAGGACACGCTGCGTCCCTGTTCCCAGACGCATTTCTCTTTGCCCGACGCGGTGATGATCCGGTAATTAAATTGAAACGGCCTGTCTTCCCGCACAGCGATTTGCACAGCGTCCCACACGCGCTCGGCGTCGTCGTCGTGAATCAAACCACCATATGAAATTTTCCGATTTTCGGTTAACTCTGCGGACGTGTAGCCGGTCAAATCGTAACAACCGCCGCTAACGAACTCCATCGTCCACTCTCGATCATTACGGCAGCGATAAGCCATGCCCGGCAGATTGCTCAACAGCGTCGAGAGGCGTCGCTCACTTTCCTGCAAAGCTTCTTCGGCGGCGACGCGTTCGGTAATGTCGCGCACTACGGCGCGCGTGCCCGTCGCGCGGCCTGCGGCGTCGCGCACAATCGTCACCACGTTTTCAAGGCAGCGCAGCGAGCCGCGCGCATCACGCAAGCGATAAACGATTCGCAGAGGCTCGTCCGACTCATGCGTTTGCCTTTTCGCAATGTCCGTCGCCGCTTCCTCGCCGATCAAAACGCTGATGTGCTGCCCGATTAATTCTGCCGCCGGAGAGCCGTAAAAGCGCGCGCCCGCTTCATTGATGCCGGTGATAATGCCCTGCAAATCGCTTGTGCCGATGATGTCCGCAGCTTCTTCGACGATTCCTCGATAACGCTGCTCGACGCGATGACGCTCGGTCAGGCGCGCGACTTTAACGAGCAATTCCTGACGGCGAAAAGGCATTTCGAGGTAATCGTCTGCGCCCGCCAGAAGCCCGTGCAAGCTGTCTTCGGCAGCAATCAGCACGCCGCTCGCAAGCAGCACCGGAAGATTCGCCGTGCGCGCGTCTTGTTTGAGGCGGCGGCAAAATTCAAGGCCGTCCATCTCCGGCATGACGACATCGCTGATAACAATGTCCGGGTCAACCGAATGCGCGAGTTCGAGCGCGCTCGATCCGTCGGGCGCAGAGACTACGTTGTAGCCTTCGTGCTGGAGCATTGCGGCGATCATTTCGCGCACTTCCGCGTTGTCGTTGACAAGCAAGATGGTGGAGCGTGGTGTGGGATGTGGTGTCATGCTCATTTTGTAACAGGCCGCAATTGCTTTCGGGATCGCTTCTGTAAGAGCTGCGGGACGCGGCGAGTCGAGAAAACGAATTATAACAGACAGGGCAAAAAAAGAGCCTATTGCGCGGAGACTTAAAACGCGAAGCATGACAGAGATTAACTGTCAGCTTCGCGTTTATTTGTGGAAATTGAAAGCGCCTAAGATTAAAGGCTAGCGATGAAAGCTTAATGATGAAAGCCTATCTTGCCATCTTTTCTGTTTACGAGCGGCGACGTTTCGTATTCTGCGGTTTCGGTGAGATTGAATCCACAGCCTTCGCAAAGTAGCCTTCGCGGTATGTCAGCCGCAAGTTTTGTTTGCGCAATTCAGGAGCGGCGATTTCAATTTTAATCTGATGATATGAACCGTCGCGCGTTTTGTTCGTCGGCGAGTACGCGACCAGATATTGCTCGCGCAGATCGCGCTGAATCTGCGCAAAGGCCGCGCGCAATTCCGATTGGCTGCGCGGAAAATAAGCGCGCCCGCCCGTTAGCTCCGTGACTTTGCGCAACGCGCCTTCGTCAACTCCCGTGAATTGATAACTGTCGCCGATGCCGACGGCGTAGATAATCGCGTCCGCTTTGATGGCGCGGTCAACGGCTTCGCGCAGCTTTTTCTGGCCGCTGGTGTTGACGCCGTCCGTGACGAGAATAATGGCGCGGCGCGTGCGCTCCGGCGCTTCGGCGAGCACTTCGTCGGAGGTGATCCAGAGCGCGTCCCAGATCGCCGTCGAGCCTGCGAGCGATTGATTGCCGCCGGAGAGCGGCGGCGTTCCGTAAACAGGCGGCCTGCCGGGAATGTTCGATGAAGAAGAGGGCGGCCCGTTCTTCGTGTAGCCGGAAGGGTTCACATATTCGATTTTGTCTATGGCGCGGCGCACGCGCGCGACGTTGCCGGACAAGCCTTGTTCGAGCGTCGCTTCGCCTGTGAATGAAACGACTGCGGCTTCATCCTTTGCAGGGCGCACGACCTGATCGACAAAATCGCGCGCGGCCTCTTTTTCATCGGGCAGCGTGTTGATTTGCGAACCGCTGGTGTCAATCAATATGGCGAGCGAGAGCGGCAGATCGACTTGCGTCTGAAAAGTGAAAATCTGTTGCGGCTGTCCGTCCTCGAGCACGCGTATGTCGCTTTGCTTGAGTTTGTCGAAAAAGCGCCGCTGTTTGTCCGTCGCGGTAAACAGCACGTTCGTTAAATTCGATTCGACGCGCACGACTTCGCCGTCGTCCTGCATCACCTCTTCTTCCTTCGGCGTTGCTTGCGGCGAAGCACTCGCGGGCGGCGTCGGCGTTGCTTGCGGCATCGCAGATGTTTGTCGCTGCTGTTGTTGTGGCGACTGTGTCTGTGCGTTGCTTGTGCGGCGCGCGCGATTTGCGTTCGGCGCGGCACTTTCGCCCTGCGCGCTGATCGTCACGGAGCGCACAAAAGCAGCGCCCGACAAAAAAACCGCGAGCAGAAGAAGCGCGAGGAAACGTCCCGATGATTTTTGAAAAAGCATTTGTGTTACTACCACTACTCTGAAAATCTTTATCGTCTGGAGGGCGCGGGCGCAGACGTTTCGTTTGCCAGCGCCGTGTAGCCGCGCCTTGTTCGCAGTTTAAGATTATTGCCGCCGTTCGTTAGCTTCACGTCGATGCGGCGAAACTGCCCGTCGTAGCGCTCGTTCGTCGGTTTGTAGGTGACGATATACTGCGTGCGCAATTCCTTTTGTACTTTATTAAAGGAGCGTTCAAGCGCCAGCATATCGCCGTTGAAAAAAGCTGCGCCGCCCGTCTCCTCACAGAGCTTTTCGAGGTCGCGGTCAATCGCGCTGTTGACCTGTCCGGCTTCCACGCCCGGCACTGTGGCGAGAAATCCGGCTTTGGTAGAGATTGCGAAAATCGTCGTCTCGGTGCGCTGCGCAATGTCTATCGCGTCGCGCATGGTGGCACGGCTGTAGTTGCTATCGTCGCCGTCCGTGATAACGACCAGCACGCGGCGGCCCGGCATACTGCGCATTTTTTCATCGCAGAATTGCCAGATTGCGTCATAGAACAAAGTTTTAGCGCCGAGCTTTTTCACTCCATCGACGGCGCGCGCAAGCGAATCCGACTTGTCTGTGAAATCTTGTCGCAGCTTGATTTCATCATCGAAGGTAACGAAGGCCGCGCGGTCTTTGCGCGGGCGCGTCACAGTGTAAATAAAATTCTTCGCCGCCTCCTGCTCGAACTTGAGTTTTCCCGCGACAGAGGGCGACGTGTCCATCAGTATGCCGATGTAAAGCGGCAGGCTCTCGCGCTCGTCGGCGAAGGATTCAATTTGCTGCGGCTGCTTATCCTCGAAAATCTGGAAATCGGAAGCCTTCAATCCCGGCACGAGTTGGCCTTTTTTATCGAGCACGGTGATCGGCAAACGCACGCGGCGCGTGATAATCGGGCCGATGCCGTTGTCCTGCTCCTGTGGAACAGGCGTCGGTGACGGCGCGGCCTTTTTTTGCGGTTGCTGCTGCGCCCGCGCCGGAGCGTTGTTTGAAACCGATGCGCAGACAAAAAGCGCAAGCAGTAAAAGTGATAAATAAAGCGGAGTTCTCATAAAAGTTACGAATGAATTGAATCCGTGCGAAGGATGCCGATGGTCTTGGAACGCAACGGCTTTGATGCCGCGCGCGCAAAGGCTCGTTGCCCTTGTGCTGCGGGACACAGCCGAATGCTTGCGTGCAATGAAGCAAAAAGGCGGCGATGCTTTATGCAAGATAGTCGAGAAACTCCGAGAGCGCGGCGGGCAAGGCGGCTGTGAAATTCAATTTCTCGCCGCTCTGCGGGTGTCGGAAACTTAGTTTTTCGGCATGAAGAAATTGCCTGTCGAGCGTTGCCAGCCGCGCGCGCAACTGCGGCACATCCGACAAATTGCGGTCGCGCCCGCCGCCGTACACTTTATCGCTCACGACAGGATGCTTCAGCCACTCCATGTGTACTCTGATCTGATGCGTGCGCCCCGTTTTGATTTCGACATCGAGCAGCGTGAAGCGCTCGAATCGCTGCCGCACGCGATATAAAGTGAGCGCCGGACGCCCGCCGCGAACTACAGCCATGCGCACGCGCCGCGAAGGATCACGCGCGATGGGTTGGTCAATGCGGCCTTCATCCTGTGCGACGCGCCCATGAACCAGCGCGACATAGTTTTTGAAAACTTCGCGGTTGCGAAATTGATCGCTCAAGTTTTCATGCGCCGCAACATTGCGCGCGACGACGATCAAGCCGGACGTGTCTTTGTCCAAGCGATGCACGATGCCCGGACGCGATTGTTGAATGAGGCTCTCGCCGCCGACAGGCAGATTCTGAAAGCGATAGGCGAGCGCGTTGGCGAGCGTGCCAGAAGCTTGCCCCGCGCCCGGATGCACGACGAGTCCGGCGGGCTTGTTGACGACTGCCAGATCGTCATCTTCGTAAATGATTTCGACGGGAATATTTTCGGGCGCAAAGTTGCTGACAATCGGAGCATTGAGTTCGACTTCGATTTCATCGTGCGCGCGAAGTTTATACGAAGGCTTCACGTCAGAGCGGCCTGCGATCAATACGTCGCCGTCTTCGATCAGTCGCTTGATGCGCGCGCGGCTGAAGTCCTTAACGTGCGCGGCGAGATAGGAATCGAGACGCGCACCGGATTCCGTTTCGGGAACGTGAAGTGTGAGTGTCTCCGCCGAATTTCCCGTCGCATCGTTTTTCGTTACGTCATTTTTCGGCGCATCGTACGGCATGAAATTGTTTGTTTCTACACGCGCGCGTGGCTTGAGGCGGAACGCAGTGCTTCGTTTTCTTCGTGTTGCGCTGAATATGCGCTATGGCGACGGCGCAAGAGAAGCATGATGAGCGCGCCGACGCCGATAATTAAACTGATGAGTTGCGAAGTGGAAAGATGCGTGAGCGTGGTTATCCCGGCGATGTCGCCGCGCGGATCGTCGCGCAAAAATTCGATGCTGAACCGCGTGATGCTGTACAGCACTGCGTAGCAAAGTATGACCTGCCCGTTGAAGCGTTTTCGTTTGTGCATCCAGAGCAGAAAGAAAAAGATGGCGAGCGCGGCGAAGGATTCGTAAAGCTGCGTCGGATGAATGTCAACGTCAACGGGGACGCCCGTGATTTGATGGCCGAGCGCGGAGAAGCGCACGCCCCAAGGCAAATGTGTCGGCTTGCCCCAGCAGCAACCGGCGGCGAAACAACCCTGCCTGCCGATGGCTTGTCCCAAAGCGATGCCCGGCGCAAACGCGTCCGCCGTTCTCCACCAGGGCAATTCATAACGCCGCACGAGCACATAGCCCGTCAAGACCGCGCCGATCAAGCCGCCGTAAAAGACGCCGCCGGAGCGCAGAAAATCGAGCGAAATAAGATGCAAAGGATTCGCGCGGTATTCCGGCTCGACCCACAACAGCAAAAGTTTCGAGCCGACGATTGCCGCGAGCAGCATCCACAACCCTAGATCGTAAATCTTTTCGCGCGGCAATCCATCGCGCGCAGCTAATCGCGCGGCGACAAGCAGCGCAACAAGAAAAGCCGTCGCCAGCAGCACGCCGTAAGTGTTGATCGGAAAATTGCCGATGCGAAAAAGTTCTGGGTACATAATTTAGTGGTCAGTAAGCAGTGGTCAGTGAACAGCAGGCTGTAATAAGATTTCGGTCACCAAAAATCTCGGCGAAGTTCCGTTCCTTCGGATGGCGGATGAATAGTAATCAGCTGGCAGCTAAATGTTATCGCTGAAACTGGCCACTGCTCACTGCTCACTGACCACTGCTTTCTGATTCCTTCCCTCCAAAAACAGATCGCAGATCAAGAGCAGCGCGCCCGCGCAAATGCTCATGTCGGCGACGTTGAAGACAGGCCAGTGAAACGAGCGATAATACGCGAGAATAAAATCGACGACGTAACCGAGCCGCGCGCGATCAGTTAAATTGCCCAAGATTCCTGCGAGCAATAACGCGCACGCGCCGAGCACTCTGTCATCCATGCGCGTGGTGCGCCAGAAATAAACGAGCACCGCTATCGCCGCTAAAGCAGCAAGCACGACAAAGAACCAGCGTCCGGTTGCGCCGCCGCCCTGCAACTGCCCGAACGCGATGCCGGGATTCTCCGCGTACACGAACGAAAGCAGTCCGGGAATAACGTCGCGGTCTTCGCCGTGACGCAGCGCGCGCACAGCCCACGCCTTGCTCGCCTGATCCGTCATGTAGATGCCGAACGCGGCAATAAGGTAGGCCGCGCGCCAGCCCATTCGTACACGATTCACGACGCGACTTCCTCCCGCTCAATCTCATCAAGCGCCGCCACGCAGCGCTCGCACGCCGTCGGATAGCGCGCAGATTCGCCGACGCGCACGGAGTAGTTCCAGCACCGCTCGCACTTTTCTCCGTCCGCACGTTCAATTCCTATACTCGCGCCGATGGGTGATGGCGCTCCGGTTTCGTGTACTTGTGAAAGCGACACCTCAGATACGATAAAAAGGTAGCGCAAGTAATCTTTGTAGCGTTCGAGAAACTTATATGTTTCACCGCTTGCTGCAATCCATACACGCGCTTCAAGCGAACTCCCGATCAACTTCTGATTACGCGCCGTCTCAAGTTTGTTAAGAACTCCTTCGCGGAAGCTGAATAATCTCTCCCACTGCGCGAGAATTTCCGAGTTCTGTTCACCACGAGCCGCAGGAAATTGTGCAAGGTGAACTGAAATGTTAGCTTCTGCATTTCCACCTGCCTGCGGCAGATTCTCCCAGATTTCATCTGCTGTAAAGACAAGTATCGGCGCAAGCAAACGCGCGAGCGTATTGGCGATTTCATAAAGCGCGGTTTGCGCCGAACGCCGCTTGATGTTGCGCGGCGCGGCTGTGTAGAGACGATCCTTGATGATGTCGAAGTAGCGCGCCGAAAGCGTCACGGTGCAAAAATGGTAAAGCGCTTGATATGCCAGATGAAACTCGTAAGCCTCGTAAGCTTTGCGCACGCGCTCCGTTAAAACAGCGAGTTCTAAGAGTGCCCAACGGTCAACCTCCAACATCTCTTCTGTTGAAACTGAATCGCGCGCAGGCTCGAAGCCCGCGAGATTGCCGAGCGCAAACCGCGCCGTGTTGCGCATCTTGCGGTAAGCGTCCGAGACACGTTGCAAGATTTCCGGCGAAAGGCGCATGTCTTCGTGGTAGTCGGTTGAAGCGCACCACAGGCGAAGAATCTCCGCGCCGCTTTCCTTGATTACTTCGTTGGGTGAAACGGCGTTGCCCGCAGATTTGTGCATCGCCTTGCCTTGACCGTCAACCGTCCAGCCGTGCGTCAAAACGGTGTGATACGGCGCGCGGTCATGCGCGGCGAGTCCGAGCATCAAAGACGAATTGAACCAGCCGCGATATTGGTCGCCGCCTTCGAGATAAAGATCGGCAGGCCAACGCAAGCCTTCGCGCTTCTCCAATACTTCGATGGAAGACACGCCGCTATCGAACCACACGTCTAGAATGTCCGTCTCTTTCGTAAACTCTGTGCCGCCACATTTCGGGCATTTGAAATTCTCCGGCAAGAGTTCGCGCGCTCCACGCGTGTACCACACGTCCACCGTTTCCTGCTCGAAGATGTCGGCAACGCGGCGTATCAATGCAGGCTCGGCAATCGTTTCGTTGCAGTCGGCGCAGTAGAAAACAGGAATCGGCACGCCCCACACGCGTTGACGGGAGATGCACCAATCTGGACGCCCGTGCAGCATATTACGCATACGGTCACGCCCCCACGACGGAATCCATTTCACGCGCTCGATCTCTGCGAGTGCGCCTTCACGCAAAGAGCGCGGCGCGGCGTCCGGTTCGTTCTCCGTATAGTTGCTGCGATAACGCCCGTCTTCATCCGTTTCAACTTCATTCGATGCAGCGGCGGCGGACACGGCGTCCAGCGAGATGAACCACTGCGGCGTCGCGCGAAAGATAACGGGGCTGTGGCAGCGCCAGCAGTGCGGGTAACGATGCGCGTAATCTTCCGTGAAAAGCAACGCGCCCTGCTCGCGCAAAAATGCAACAATCTTCGGATTCGCATCGAACACGCGCTCGCCCGCGAAATGTTCGACTTCCGGGAGAAAGCGTCCGGCGTTGTCCACAGGACAATAAACTTCCAGCCCATAGCGCTGTCCGATCACAAAGTCGTCGTGGCCGTGGCCGGGCGCAGTATGCACGCAACCCGTGCCAGCGCCTTTCCCCGTGCTCTTTTTATCGCGCGCTTCTTTTACATCGAGTTCGGTTTCCGCGTCCGCTTCACCGCCCAAAGTAACGTGCTCGCCGAGCATCACGAGCGACGGGCGATTAAGCCATGCATGACGACACTGCAAGCGATCAAGCCGTGCGCCGGGAAAACGCGCGAGAACATTTGGCGCGATCAATTCACCGTTCGCGTCGCGCTCGCCTATGCCGCACTTTGCCGCAACCGCTTCAACTAATTCCGAAGCGACAATGTAAACCTCATCATTGTTTTCAATCGCCGCGTATTCAAACACAGGATTGACGGCGATGCCTAAATTGGCGGGCAGCGTCCATGGCGTTGTCGTCCAGATGAGAAAAAAGACTTTGCGTCCCGCAAGTGCCGGATCAATCGCCGCCGGATCATCCGCGAGCGGAAACTTCACATAGACGCTCGGACTCGTATGCTCGGCATATTCGACTTCGGCTTCGGCAAGCGCTGTTTGATCGTGTATGCACCAGTAAACCGGACGCGCGCCCTTGTACGCATAACCGCGTTCGACGAAGCGCCCGAACATGCGCGCCGTTTCCGCTTCGTAGCCGTTCGACATCGTCATGTACGGATCATCCCAAGCGCCCATCACGCCGAGCCTTTGGAAATCCTTCGTCTGACGTTTCAAGGCTTCCGCAGCATGTTCGCGGCAGGCGCGGCGCACGCTGATGGCGGGCATGTTGGCTTTCTTCGCGCCGAGCTTTTTATCCACGTAAAGCTCAATCGGCAATCCGTGGCAATCGAAGCCGGGAACATAC
>JAABUK010008062.1_pt1 | contig 14929 bp, 19 predicted proteins | sample 5559141 | NCBI WGS metagenome assembly JAABUK01 (sample SAMN10711869, study PRJNA513367) | rock metagenome | isolation source: Antarctica rocks | place: Antarctica: Victoria Land, Pudding Butte nord | collected 2016-01-03
GACTTGGATTGTGCCTTGCCAGTGGAAGGCGTCTTGCCTTGAAGACACTGTGCTGAGTCAGTACAGCAGCTGGCCCTGCTTTCATGCATGTGCTGACGTGTCCTAGAAATAAGAGGTTATTTCATCCCTTGCATCGCAGATGTGCGCACATGGGCGTTCAACCCACCAGGTGGGTTGGTCAGCCGCAACCTGAACCGGGTGCTGGACACCTTCTGCACAAGTCTGGTGGTGGGCAAGGACATGGTCAGTAGAGGCACTGTGAACAACCTCAGCAGGCTCATGGATGAAATGGTCACAGCCTTGGCGCGATGCAGGTGAGACAAACAGGATGAAATGGTCACAGCTTTGATTCGGTGCAGGTGAGCAGACCAGGATTGATTGCCATGCACCATGCATTGTGTCACATCATGGATGAAGTGGTTACAGCCTTGGCGCGGTGCAGGTGAGGCAACCAGGATGCATTGCCACGCTCCATGCATTGTGTCACATCATGGCATCAGCATGCTAAAGGACTGACTGCCTGAAAGACAGACTCCTTCACAGCATGCACACAGCCAAGATATACATGTCATGTCATGTCATGTCATGTCATGTCATGTCATGTCATGTCATGTCATGTCATGTCATGTCATGTCATGTCATGTGATATGATGGGATACGATATGATATGATATGATACAGTATGATAGATGTATGACATGATGGTATGTTGTAGTCGTTGTAAGTATACATTGCTCTATTGATTGTCTGATGCACTTGGGTCATCATTTGGATGAGAACTGCAGACCAGACTTCAAGCTGTTTATCTGCCCCGCATGCTGCACTCAGCGTGTACTATGTATGTGGCAGCAGTTCTGTATATAGTGTGCATGCATTGTAGCAAAGTGCGTTGGCGGCGGCCAGCACCACTTGCAGAGGTTGCTCATCAGATCTGCAGTCCTGACCATTTCTACCTTCCTAAGCACGTTGTTGTCATAAGATGCATGCAATCACACAATGGACAGACCAGACCTTGCCATGCACGTACCCAGCTCATCATGAGCCAGAAAGCCGATATCATTGTTGTCATCGATTGATCATCTGATGCAGATTTATGGTCACTGCAGGTGTCACAAGCTGCATGTGATCACTATTGATCACTATTCAGTAAACTTACATACATTCATTGTGAATGCAGGTATCACAAGCTGCATGTGATCATGGGGGGCTGGTGGTGGAAGGAGCGCAGGCCTGCTCCAGATGCCCTCTTCTGCTCTTACAAAGCAATCCCCAGAGAGGCTCGTGCTGTTCTGGAAAGGTGGTTCCCCTTCTTTTGAGAACCCTTTCAGCTTGATCCATTGTATTGTGAGGTCCTAAGCTCTGTTCACACAACCTAGGGTAGTGGGTTGAAGTGTCGCCCCTTGAGCATGTGTTGAGTCATATATGTTACTGGACTTTGTTCTGACATACTGCTGAGAGGTGGTTTTGGCGTAAAGTCTGCTAGGCTCAGTGTGCCTGGCTGACAAGCTTGCACTGCTATTGTCTCAGGCCCTTTGAGCGACGTCAACTTCCCATACATATTCAGGGCGACGCTTTATGCACCAGACAAATTCAGGGCAGCTGGAAATGCATATACACATGCGGGTGATACATCTATTCTGGGTGCATATATACACTTCGAATGCGGTTTCCATCTCTCCAATCAAGGAACTTTGTGAAACTGCTGCTTCGCCTACAACAAGGGATTTGGTGAGATTGGACCCTTTTGTGGTGGTGCAGGTATCATGTGGCTCAAGAGAGGAAGGGGCGCGCCTTGAACATGTACCCCCCTGGCCGCATCATCTTCCTACGCCCCATCAAGGTCAGGAAGAGGAGAAAGTCTGGAGAGGAGACCCACAAGATAGAGAAGCGATGGGACGCTGTGTGGGTCAGCCCCAGGGAGGTGGTGGGGGAAGGGATTTTGGTCTCCAAGAGGGTGAGCTGCATAGGCTGGAGTGTGTGCTCAAAGTTTTCTTTTGACTGTACTGCTGCATCATGAACACACAGTACAAGGTGGTTCTGTGGAGCTGCCCATGGCTGGTCTGGGAAGTAATTGGCAGTTGTGCTGTGTTTGCACCTGAAAGGCATATGCTAACACTATCATTACTGATACATAGTAAGGTTCCCAGAGTTTATGGTCTAATTTTAAGTACGTGACATATTGTCTCAGGTGTCAGGAGGCATCATTGCATGCTGTGAGACTGCAAGTGCAAAGAATCAGAGCTTGGGTCATAAGTGCTCTTTTGGTGATGCCATTGTTGTGCTGCTTGTAAGCAGCGTTTACATTTGTTCCAAGCAAAAGATTGTTTCAGCTCTCGGATCCTTCAAGGTATGTGTGCTGTATCAATCTGCTCAGCAGACTTTTGAGTCTGTGGAACTGGTCACGAGACTCAGAGCCCTCACCGGGACTCCCTCAGTGTCCAGACTCGGCTCAAGCTGGGTTGCCATCCTGTCTCATGCAGGCGGAACTAGCCTTTTGAGTTACGGGCTTTGGCCAGCTAAGTTGAGGTCTTTGAGCAGCACAGCAAAAAGGACCAAAAAGCTGTGTATGACAGCGTCTTAGAGGCCTTAATTCAGCAGTACTCAGCCTGATAGGTTGTCAGCATTGACTCACACTGTGTTGGCAATGTTGCAGATGCTGGAGGACCACCTGAGCGAGAAGGCCCTGATCCCTGCACTGCGTTTTGTTGCTGATAACCATCCCCAAAGGCTTACCAAGTCCAGCTTCAACCAGGCCAAGCAAGCGAGAGAGGCTGACCGCTTCGAAGACAACCTCAACGAGATTGTTGTTGACAAGTCGCCTCAGATGCATGTTGGCAGTTGACAGGATGGCACGTCAAAGCAGCTGTATTGTTCTATTTCATTTGACTTCTGTTGAAATGAGTCCGACATCTGCCTACATTCTTTAGATTTTGTTGACTGTGATTGTGGAACATTCTGCATTGTCTTTGTATCAACAGTCTGTTTTGTTGACATGGCGTGATCATATCAAGGCTGTGCACAGCAAGCTCAGATCAGCTAGCATGCACCTAAAAGGCTGCTCTGATCTGGTTGGCTGTGCACATGACGCTGCAAGTTGTCTAGGTATGCCAGTTCCTGGGGGACACCTAACAGGGCTGTGACTTAGCAAGTGTGTGCGTGTCTATGCACTGACAGTGTACAATTTCCACCAAGGGTGTTGATATGTCATTGGTACCACCGATGCTCAGCGAGCATGTGCTTTCAGGTGCTATGTACAGCTGATCGCAGATGATTGCAATACTGAAAGTGACGTCACCATGTAACCCCATCATGAGGTTTTGTAGCTGACATTGTGCCTCAGTTTCACAGGAATGTTTACATGAGATGTTTAAAGTATGTAGCATATGCATGCCACGACTGCTGTAGACTTCACATTAAATGTTCCAGCAAAGGCAGGAGTACATGCCATTTGAGACCAAACATGCTTGCTCCAAAAGTCAACAACCCTGCTTGAGCAGCTTATCTGATTCAAACTTTACAGTGTCAAAAATATGCAACTACTGACTGTCACTATGGTGCACCAGAAAAATCGTATCAAAGTCTGTCAATGCGTCAAACTTTAAGTGTCAAGAGTCAAGCGCCTGAGCCACCATGAGTCATGTGCCACATTGATGAGCTTGCCGACACTCAAGTGTGGACACTTGAGAAGTCACTTTAGAGGACACTTGATGCCATAGCGCAACAGCACAGCTGGATATGGCGTAAACCATCACAAGCGACATGATTTAGTGTTTGCAGGATGATATGCATAACAACAGCATAACAAGTATGACACCCCACAAGGCAGATGCCAGAGAAGATCCAGATTCCATCATGGGGCTAGTCACATATGCTTTTAGTCATAGTATACGAGCTCCTTGCTGATCGAGGCGCACAACTCTGGCTGAGTTGACTTCAAGTTTGCCCTCTTGTTCAAAAGCTTTGACCATTGCTTCTGCCACTGTCTGGCCCAGCTGTGGATTATCCACCACAGCTACACATGTGGGGCCTGCTCCGCTGATGGTGCACCCAAAAGCACCTGCAACAGCACCCTTACGTGAAATAGGCGTTGCACTCTGTACATCATGGACTTGATGGCATAGAGTAGATGGTATTGCATCTGTAAGCCTCACGAAAGTATGCATGTCATGCATGGTGTCGAACTTGATAATGTCCAGGGGAGCCTTATCATATCATACTCTCTTCACTGCTAGTTCCCACAAAGCTTGTCATACAACATTGCACCTGCAACAGTCCATGCCGTGTGTGCAGCACCAGCTTGTAGTCAAAACAACTTTGATATGTATACGAAATGCCTTAGAGACTCTGCCAAGTGATGCACACTTTGGCTGTCACATGGCAAGACTGCAAACACATATGTCTGCAGTCTTGCAGGCTACTGACTGCAAGACTGCAACCATGTATGCTCAACGCAAAGAGGAACACGGGCATACCTGCAGCCTTTGCTGCTGCTTTGACAGCTGCAAAGCCGGGTATGAGAGGGCCTCTGACAGGCTCAATGATGACATCTGAGTCCAGGGACTGGCCCACTAGCTCTGCATCCCCTGTCAGAATGCCAGCCACCTGCCACCAATTGCGATGTATTATGATGATGACAATAGTAAGAACAATAATATTAATAATAATACTAAATAATAACAATAACAACAACAACAACAATAACAACAACAACAACAACCACCACCATAATGACAATGATGATGATGATCATGATAATAATAACAGCAATTGTTTCCAGCTCACATTGAGCTAGGTATGGGCAGGACAACCAGAGCAGCCTGTCTGATAGTCTGTGATGATGCAACATAAGTTAGGTTGGAGATTGATTCAAAGATCCTGGAACAGCATCAGGTGACAATGTGGCATACCAGAGAGCCTCCCATGGCGGAGTTGTTGATGGCAGACAACATGGGGACCATTTTGGGCAGCACAGCCCTCATTTCTGCTGTGGGGGCTTCAAATTTGGGGTTCACTAGCACAAAGTACAGCTCACCCTTGGCAAACAAGAGCTGCCGGATGTCCAGAGGCTTCAAACCCCTGCAAACAGCCACACCAGTATGACAGGAGGAAAGTAAAGCTGGAGGCTCGTGCTTCACCAGCAATATGAAATACCTTATTGTGAGCAAGGGCAGTAGGAGAATGGCTTCAGGCTAATGCAAGCTGTTGTAACACAGGTGCACAAGGCTGTAACCCAGACTTGTTGCCCATGAACAGTGTACCCGGCCATTTGCAATGCAGCAGCACAGAAAAGTGTGTGCACAAAAAATATGCAATGTTAGAAGGGATGTGTGTGAAACCCGACACACTTCGTGCATGCTGAGGTCACAAAGGTGAACTGTTCTGATGCTGCCCACCAGGACCATGTTTGACATGTGCAAGGCAAACACACCAGATACAAGCATAGACAGACACACTCCTAACTGACAGAAACAAAGCCTCGCAGATAGAGACACTCCTACCTGACCTGGGCAGGCCGGTATAATACTTGGCTTCTCATTAAATTGACGCCGAAAGGCCTAATATTTTCTTTGCCTTTCTTGACATTTCTACCTGATAAGAACGAAACCCCCAAGCAAAGCCAGCGCAATGATATCTGCATGGTACCCACTGCTAGTGGCCTCACAGACAGACACATACATTCATACCTGACAAGCACAAAACCCCCAAGCAAGGCCGGCGCAATGTTGTCTGCATGGTACCCACTGACAGTGGCCTCTGATGCCAAGCCAGGCAGGATGAGCTCTTCCTTGCTCAGGGGGCTGCCAAACAGGGCATTCACGGCAACTGCCCCAGCTGCTGCACTGGCTGCGCTGCTCCCCATGCCGCTACCTAGAGGCAGGCCCTGAATGTGTCATCAAATGAAATGGATGATTGCACATTTGCATGCAAGACTGAGTCTCATGCTAGAGCTCTAGACAATGAATGGCGGATGTGGCATAAAACTCATGGCATGAAATTCAGAGCGCTTGACTGCTGAAAGACCTGTGCACAAGTATGTGTATACTATGTGAAGCATTGTGCTGATGCATATGTACAAGTTGTTTGACTCAGAGCAGTGTCATGCGTGATGACAAAGCTGCTTGACAAACTCTGCGCCAAGGGGTTGCAGCATGTTGGTTGGGCTTACATGCGGCATCGACTGAAGGCATGCATGCCTGAGCTGTTCAGCTCCATCGCAGAAAATTGATGCAAAGTTCAGGGTGTCATTTGATGGCAGCGTTGTTGGAGTGCAGCTTACCTTTAGTAGAGTAAGAGCAACACCGCAGTCAATGTTGCCAAGAAGCTTGATGGTCTCAATGGCAGCAATGCCAACACAGTTGTTGGCAGCAACTAGAGGGAGCCTGCCATCATCTCCAGTGATGCTCTTTATGACCACCTCGCCACCTGGAAGGTCAGGCATGGCTTCTGCAATCACAACATCTCCCTCGCCCTGCAAGAAGTCGAACTGCTTTTACAAGCTGTGGCGCGTATACCTTGGTAATAGTACGACCACGAGTTGGTACAGTGCAGCTACCCCATACAGGCGTCTTGGGCATGGAAGGCGTGTGTTCGATTTGAGCTTTCAGCATACCTCCACTGCACAGCCCATCCAATCGAAGCCTGGCCCGAGGTTTGCTATCGTAGCTGGAGCAAAGGCCTTGGCGATCTTTTGATGCGGACTGAGCTGGCCATTGGTTGACCTGGGCTGCGCGCTGACGATTGCATGCTGTGCAGTTGTGGGCTGTGTTTTGCGACAGAACCCCCTGTTTCGTGTATGATGGCGGCGGCAGAGTGGCGATGGGCTGTAAATGCCTGAAATAAAGTGAGAACAAGTGTGCATGCCAAAGTCCCTTATCGGAGTCGTCGCTTCGACACTCACGGCCAAACAGGCATGCACTGCGATGTGAGATCAGTTCTCAGCTTCAAAACTGCTCCTGCTCCTGTAATGGCAGGGGGTTGCCAAATTTAGACCAAAATGCGACGGATATTTGCACGGCGAGATCACCGCTGTCTTTGGTGCAACGCAGCTGGCGTTTCGGAAGATTGTGAAGATGGTGTTGGCTCTTCTTCCTCTAGTCTGTCGGAAGCACGGAGGCTGGGAATCCTGTACATTGTTGTCGCCACAGCGTTTGCAAAAGCCTGACATTGCTTGCACTGCTTTTCGAATAGCGCTTGCGCATTGCAGGCTTACCTGCAGGCTGTACAAGCCAAATACTATTCGTCACAAGCCTCCAACTGTCAAAGTAGGCAGCCATGCCTGCGCAGGTCCCAGTGCGAGGCTCGCACGGGGCCTTCGTACCACATAACTGCCGGTCTATGTTCGCAAGCGGCACCAGACTGCAGCATCCCAGATGCGTCAGCTCCGCAGCCGTTCGCACCTGCAGACTAAGAGTTTCTGCAGCTCAAGGGGTGAACCAGATGGAAGCCCAGTCAGCGGCTGACGCAACACCAACCCCTCAGGAACAGCACAACGGCAGCTCCAACCCAAGGCAGAAGGCTCAGCAGCGAGGTGTGCTGCACACTAAATATTTAGCATCTTTCTGGTTCGTACACTGATATCACGCATGCAACTCTCATGATCATATTGTTCACGCAGCTCCTTTGGACAGCAAGGATGCCTTCAAGTCCAAGTATGTCCCTTTCAACTCTGTCAAGGCCGGGCGCACAGATGACACAGAACAGTACTCCCTGGACGATGTAGTATACAGATCACAGGATGGGGGTCTGCTAGATGTTCAGCATGACATAGAGGCCCTTCAGCAAGTGGATGCAGCTGAATGGAAGCGACGCTTTGACAGCCGATCTGGCAGAACTGCTTGGCCCTATGGCTCAGGTGTCTGGTCCAAAAAGGAATGGGTTTTGCCGGTGAGAATATCCACGTTGTCATGGCTGCTGCTTTCTTGCTGCTGCTCAATTATGCTGGTTGCACAAGAGCTGCTGCAACAACATGCATATTGTCATGGCTGCTCCTTTCTTGCTGCTGTTCAGTTACGCTGGTTGCACAGGAGTTGCTTACTACATTGTTCAGCACATAAAACTGGAGTGTAGTTTGTACACTGGAAATTTGGATCATGCAACAATACTGCTTGTTGCAATGCTGGTGTGCACAAGCTGCAATTAGGATCAATGCAGCATGCAAGCCAATGCCAGGCTCACATGTTTGCTTGTTTGATGCAGCAAATCAGTGATGATGATGTGGTGAGTATGTTTGAGGGCAACAGCAACCTGTTCTGGGCAGAGCGCTTTGGGCGAGAGTCCCTCAACATGACTGAGCTTTGGGTGAAGCAATGTGGCAACAGTCATACAGGTGATCCACTATGTTACGATGCTAAGGCCTTACAGCAGGCACTGTCACACTAACATTGTGACAGCAGCAAGAGGGTGTACAATTATTTGTTGGTAGGGCAAGCAGACACTGCCCAGACAGTGCAAGCCTGCTTGTTTGACTGGCAGGCATGCAAATCATCATGCATGCAGGATGTACCATTACAAGGCCTCAACATCTACCTTCAGACAATGTTGCATTCCACTTGACAACCTAACTTCAGCGGATAACTGTCATACATGCCTCCATGCTGCAAGTCTGCATGAAGGGCGCCTGTATCCAGTATGCTAGTTGCTTAGGCAGACACACAGTCACAGCTCTTGGCATTGACATGCACGCAGCCCCTGTCCACCCACTGACGCACAATGAGATGCAGACACACTACCTGCTGGATGACCTGCTGTCACTTTTTGCGTCACTGCATCCTGTCAAAGTTGCACCGTGCAATGCCCTTCATCAACCACAATGCTTTCAACCCTGCTCAATCCACACTGCAGGCTCATTCAAGGACTTGGGAATGACTGTACTGGTCAGTCAAGTCAACAGACTGCGCAAGATCAAGCCAGACGCAGTCCAAGCAGTTGGTTGCGCCTCAACCGGTGACACGTCAGCAGCCTTGTCAGCGTACTGTGCGGCTGCTGGCATTCCCTCCATCGTCTTCTTGCCAGCTGACAAGATCTCCTTGGCTCAGTTGGTTCAGCCCATAGCCAATGGAGCCTTGGTCTTGAGCATTGACACCGACTTTGATGGCTGCATGAAGCTAATCAAGGATGTCACTGCTGACTCACCCATCTACCTTGCCAACTCCATGAACAGGTGTGCTCAAGTCCTTTAGATGCTTTTCTTACATCAACAACAAAGCTGGTGGAGAGCAATTTCACTCAAAAACACTTCACAAGGCATTTCATGCGTATCTGCCGTATCTGCCAGAGTAGTCAAACTGCACTATGTCCCATCACTACATGCATACACACATGCAACACTCTTGTGGTGGTATGTGTCCTGTTCAAGCTGAGCCCACCTTCTGCAATTTGTGATTGGAGGATTAGAAGACAGCTGACTTTCAGATCTGCCTCTATCTCATGTTGTTCAGGATCAGCGTACTCTCTGCAGTCATTGGACCAGAAGACATTTGCCCTTTTGCCTCTGTTTGGGCCCTTGATCTGTTGCTCATGCTTACCCAACCCCCCTTGTGCATGCAGTTTGCTTTGACCCTTGCCCTTTTGCTCAAGCTTAGCCTACCCCTTGTGCATGCAGTTTGCGGCTAGAGGGCCAGAAGACCGCTGCCATTGAGATCTGCCAGCAGTTTGACTGGGAGGTGCCCGACTGGGTCATCATCCCAGGAGGCAACCTGGGCAATATCTACGCCTTCTACAAGGGTTTCAAGATGTGCCAGGACATGGGCCTCATCAACAAGATGCCTCGCATGGTCTGCGCACAAGCGCACAATGCCAACCCCCTGTACAGAGCATACAAGAAGGTAAGTGGTGTCATGGGTTTAAGGTTTAGGGTTTACGCTAAGGCGCACAACATCAATCCCTGTACAGAGCATACAACAAGGTAAGACGGTGCCATGCAGGGTCCATGTACAATGCGCAATAGACATGTGCTCATTCGACCATTCAGTTGCGCAATGTGTGTCTTGAGCTGCTATGTGTCGGAATGTGACGCGGCAGGGTTCAAGCCTCAGGAGGGGTTCAACTTAGTGTCTTGTGTTTGTACATGTTGGCTCACAGGACTAAGGTTTAGGCACACCTAGTAATGACCTGTCAAGAACAATTAGCTGGAATGCCTTGAACATATTGTCAATGTGTGTCTTGCTGCACTGGTACATACAGTCCCAAGTAGCTGCCTGTGTGAGGTCCTGATGGTTGTCAGCGTACCAACAGTCACACCAGGTTATGCACTTGCTGCAGCACCACGTGGTGGCATGTTTGATGAGCTGCCTTGAGCAGATACAGGCAGGTTACTATGAGCAGTTTCATCAGCCAGCCGCACACAATGCATGCAACACTGGCTGCTGAAACTGCTCATAGTGACCTGCCTGGCAGCCAAGGCAGCAAATGGTCTGTATCAAGCACACATATGATGCAGCATACTCAGAGAACTCGTGAGCTTATAAGTCTTGCAGCATTTTGCTTCAGTAATCTAGTGCATCAACCCGGCATTGTCTTTACAAATGCAGTCCCAGTATGCCTTGTCAGTTTTGTTTTGATGTGCCTATAGGGGTCGCACGTTCCTGATGCCTGCTGGCTAAATACACGTTTCAATTATTATGCTTGTTACTATAGGGATGGGAGCACTATGAGCCCGTCAAGGCGCAGACTACCTTTGCGTCAGCCATCCAGATTGGAGATCCGGTGTCTCTGGACAGAGCCATCATGGCCTTGACAGAGACCAACGGCATTGTAGAGGAGGCCACAGAGGAGGAAATGATGGACGCTGCTGCCCGCGCTGACCTCACAGGTATGGGTCATCTACCCTTTAGCTCACTGTATTTGGGCAGTCATGCTGATGCTTTGGTTCATGCTTGGATGCCATCAGATGCTGAATCCTGATGCATGCGCTGCTGCATCGCAGGCATGTTCAATGATCCTCACACGGGAGTGGCGATAGCAGCCCTGATCAAGCTGCGAGAAAATGGCACAATCGGCAAGACAGACCGCACAGTTGTGGTCAGCACAGCACATGGGCTGAAGTTCACGCAGTCCAAGGTTGCATATCACTCAAAGCAGATAGAGGGTTTCTCTGGACACTACGCAAACCCTCCCACCCCTGTCAAGGAGAACTTTGGCTCAGTCATGGATGCCATCCGACAGCAATTTCCAAGCATGAAGAAGTACACTTGAGCATAAGTCTAGCACAGTTTGAGTCAGCGTGTCAGCTCAAGCCAGCACGTTCAACGAGCCAGGCTGACCCTAAGCGCATCAACTGCAGCGCTTTCAAGCCATATGCAGAAGCGCATTGCTGGTACCACAATGCTTGGTGTTGATATCTGATGTGCCAGAAGGCATGACAACAAATGTGGCTCTTCATTTCATATAGTGATGCTTGCACATTGTTCAGCCTGTTACAACTGCAGACTTTTAGTAGCGCTGATATGCCAGTGTCAATCCCTATGTTGTGCATGACTTTCAGGAGCTGCAATGTTTCGTGTGCTGTGTGATGTATTGGCAGTGTTGTTGGCCTATGTATGCCTTGCTTGCTTTACAGGTGTGAGCAGTGCTTATTTCAGCTGAGACCCCAATTTCAGACTGTGCTTGCTAGCTAAAGCCCTTGAACACTTTTACTGCGTTGGCTTTTGTGCAGAGTAATTATGTGAGTTCATGCTTTGTACCAACGCCATGTTCGTGATGCCTTACGACATAGGGCAGTTTCCCGGCGGCTGGTCCACGTGGGGCCCTAACGCGCGGCGTGGAATTAATTTCAAGCAGGTTACGTTTATTGCAGCCAACGGACCTGGGCCAGACTGTGAGAATCACAACGCGTGACTTGAAGACAACACACCGAAATCTTGGTCTGTTTGCGGCAGACGAGATCTGTTTGATTTCTTCGACTGTGTGTGCTTCGAGGACAGCGATTGTAAGCTGTTGTCTCGCACTTGAAGTGACGACGCTGTGAGCTGCTTTTGAGCTCCTTGTACGTAGTTCTGCGTGTGCGCTTGAGATCGAAACACAGCTGTTGAGTGGTGTCCGGGATAGGAACAACGGCCGCTGGCCATCATGCCCGAGATGCACCAAGACGAGTTTTTCTGGGTAGACAGTAACGAGCCCCATGCACAGAGGCGAAAGGCAGTTTTGGCAAAGTATGGAAGTCAAGTCCGCAAGTTGTATGGTTATGACAACAAGACAGCTTATCAGGTAGGGCTTTGAATCTTCACTTAGCTAACTTCAGCCTCCTTCCCATACAGGCCTTACATTGGCATACATGCCTACTGGAGTGCTAGTTCAGCTGGTTGGTAGCAGCAACTGACTGTGCTGTTGCAGGTCATGTTTGTCATGGCAGTTCAGTTTGTCATGGCGTATCACGTGCGGAATCTTCCCTGGTGGAAGGTTCTTGTCTTGGCGTACACTGTCAGCGGCACTTGCAACCAGAATCTGTTGTCAGCACAGCATGAGATCAGCCATTTCCTGGCTCTGAGAAAGCCATTTTGGAACAAGGTCCTGGCAATTGCCTCCAACTGCCCCATTGTTGTGCCAGTCGCCACCAAGTTCAGGCAGTATCACCAGGAGCACCACTCTCACCTGGTGAGCCACATTGCATTGGCCTGCTGTTCTTGTTTCCTCGCCAGAATGCGGCTCCTGCTGCTGCTATGCACCGTTGCTGCACATTGCACACATAGCCTGCTGTTCTTGTTTCCCTGCCAGAATTCGGTTCCCGCTGCTGCTTTGCACTGTTGCTGCACATTGCACTCATAAAAGCAGTGTACCAGCAGCTTGCACACCTTGCACACTGAACACTTTGTGTCCGTTATGCATGCTGTACAAAGGATGCAATCACTTGACAGTGTTTTGCAGCTTGTAGTATAGCATGTTGAGTTGCACAGGCAGACTGCTGATTTACTGTCTGGCCTACAGGGAGCTGCAGCTTGTAGTACAGCATGTTGAGTTGCACAGGCAGACTGCTGATTCACTGTCCGGCCTGTAGGGAGTGGAGGGGTGGGATGTTGACCTCCCCACCGGCATTGAAGCAAATGCCATTGTTCACACAGCAGCCAAGATTGGCTGGATGATAGTGTACATCCTAGTGTATGGCATCAGGCCACTGATCATCAGGCCAAAGCCTGTCGGCTTGGCTGATGTGATCAACTGGGGTTTGGTGCTGTCCTTTGATGGGGTTCTGCTGTACACCTTGGGATTCAAGAGCCTGCTGTACCTGCTGCTGGGGACAGTGTTTGGGGGTGGATTGCACCCCATCGCTGGCCACCTGATTCAGGAGCACTACATGTTTGTCACGGTAGGCCTGCAGTCCATTTGGTGCTGATTGGAATTTTTATTTTGTCGTGATAGGCCTATTGTACAAGGCTTCCCCGAGGTTGCCAGCAACTCCTGCTGAGGCTAAGGCCCTACCCCGTCAGGGGGCATCGGCTCCTGTGATGTGCTGATTGGAATGTGACTCGTCTGCTGTAGTGTATCATTGACTGTGATGCTGTTTTCCTATTCTGGGCATGTTGGCAGGCACAGTTTTGGTGATGCAGCAGATGTGCAATGCTGCAGTACAGCAGTATCATGGTTCTGTATATTCGTACAGTGACACCACAGTGCCTATACAGCCAACTGTCACAGCAGCATGTATGGCATGAGCAAGGTGCAGTTTTGTTGCACAGTGATGGCATGCAGCAAGTGTATACATGCACATAGCGCAGCATTGCTTATGCTGTTTGCTGTTGTACATGTAGGGTCAGGAGACGTACTCATACTATGGGCCACTCAACTGTTTCACATACAACGTGGGCTACCACAACGAGCACCATGACTTCCCACAGATCCCTCAGACGCGACTTCATGCGGTGAGCTTCACTGCTGGCTCTGTTTTGTGTGCAAGCTGTGTTTTGTCGGCATGCTCATGATGCAAAGCAGTTTTTGCTGGGCAGTATCACACTGTCATTTCTCCTGCAAACAGGCTATCTTGCCATATTTGTTGCGCAGTGCCAAGCCTATACATACATGCACATCAGCATACTCTGCATGGTGGGTTCAGCTTCTAGTCAGCAGACAAGCATTGACTCACTCCCTGTGTTGCAGCTACGTGAGATTGCTCCAGAGTTCTACACACCTCTGCAATGTCACACCTCATGGGTATGGGTCATCTGGAAGTTCATCTCAGACCCAGAGGTGGGCCCATGGACAAGGATGAAGAGGGAAACCAGGGAGGGCACTGACGGCGGCCAAGAGCCCATTGCCCTGCACAAGAAGACAGCCTTTGCAGACATCACCAATGTCCAGAAGTCTCCTGCCAGCAAGGCTGTCAAGTCTTTATAGACCCTGCACTGGGTTGTGTTCACACCTTGTTGTTTCTGACCTGTGTTTTCTCTGTTGTTCATGGCATTGTTCTCCAGCGCCACTGCACACTCTGACATTCAAATGACTAGCAGCAGCATTAGAGAGAAATCACCTTGACTTGTGGCACTGACTAGTACTTGTACAGTTGACTTTGATATGTCATATGGTGTTGCTAGCTCAAGATATGGCAAGGTCCTGTGGCTTTCATGTTACTACCGGTAGTATACGTATTGCACATTTCATTACAGAATTGTGTTGTGGAGGGTTTAGCCAACGTGCCTTTGTAATGCTGTGTGTTCAATTGTGGAAATCCGCTGCACAGTACAGCATCAAGATAAGTTTGCATTTGCGCTTTCGTTTCTGAATCAGTGGAAGCATGAGATGTTGACTCGATTGCACTAACTGATACTGCCTGCAAGGTGTCAGGTAGGACATAATTAGAGCTATGGAAGACTCTCCAATCATGAACATTGCACTGGAAGGTATCATGTTCCACTGCATTGCTTGGTGGGACAGCACCTGGTCGTCCACTTACCTACTGTGCAGGTGCACATGTAACATACAAATCACGTGCAGTCAAGAA
>JAABUK010008063.1_pt1 | contig 14928 bp, 7 predicted proteins | sample 5559141 | NCBI WGS metagenome assembly JAABUK01 (sample SAMN10711869, study PRJNA513367) | rock metagenome | isolation source: Antarctica rocks | place: Antarctica: Victoria Land, Pudding Butte nord | collected 2016-01-03
AATATTAAATAGGATATCTATTACTTTTTATTTTATAATCTTCCTAATAGCTATTAATTAAATAAGATTTCTCAAGTTAATAGCTTTAAGGCGGAGATCTAGAAAAGAGGGGATAAATAAAGAGGAGGAGCCTTAAAAGAGATATTAAATATATTAAAACTAGCTAAGAAAGTAGCTTATTTTATAATCTTAATAAAAATCCTTAAGTAATAAGGATTAATATAAGAGTATAAAATTAAATAAGGTAAATATTAAGTTCTTTAAGTATAATAATATAAATAGGGATTAAATAATCCTCTTAAGGAATTTAATTATTAATAATACTTAAATACCCGCTATATATAATTTTAGATACTATACTATTTATATAATTACTAGAAGCGATCGGGTTAAATATAAAGTTAAGGATATTATTATTATTATTATATCCTCCTTTAACCTTTAAGTATATCTCTTTATAATATTTACCTTTAATAATTATATCCTTCTATAACTTATACCTCTTTATAAGATATTCTTAAAGATATTAATAAGAGTTATAAATCTCCTTAGAAGATTAATTAATCTAGGTAATCTAGGCCTAATTAAAATTATAATATTTACTTTTAATAATTTTTAAGAGAGTTAGCTTACTAAAGTTAAAGTATAAGGGTAATACCAGGGTTATATTTTTTTAATATAGATATTAATCCCTATTTATATTAAGATAGGTTCTACTTCGCTAAGTAGGAGAGATATAAGGAGGGAATAGTATAAGAAAATATAGGTAAGAGAATAGATAAATAAAATATAGAAGCTTAAGTAAATATATATAAAATCCTAATTAGAAAGTCTATTATTTTAGAATTAAATTATTATAGCTAGGGCTATATTATTATATATTACCTTTAAAATTAATACGGGGATAGATATTTCCTTTTAGATTTAAGAATAGATCTTAATAGATTAGAGTATATCTATTACTTTATATTAAAGGCGGATAGAAAGGGCCTTAAATTAAACCTCTTTAAATATAAGTAATAAAGAGTAACTTATTAATTAAATTTCTATAAGTTATATAAATAGATATATAAGTTATTATTAAATTTTAATTTTAGACTTTAAGCTTAAAGGGTTATTAAAGAATTATAGATATAGCCTTTAAATTAATAATATATATACTTCTTAAGTTTAATATTAGATATTACTTAAGGTCTAAATATTATAAAGAAGTAGACTTATATTTATATTATATTATTATTAAATCTAACTTTATATTAAATCCTATTAATTTAGGTTTTTTATTATTTATTATTTATTATTTTATTATTATCTAGCTCTCCTTATTATAGCCTCCTTTAACTTAATAATTATAGCCTTTAATCTTTATAGTATCCTACTCTCTATAGATTCTATTATAAATAAATTTATAAAATACTTTAAATTTAATAAAGTAGTTAGTCTTATAATATTATAACGCTATTATTAATTAGAATATATATAGCGTCTTAATAATATAAGTATTAAATCCTTTTAAACTACCTTTATCTCTATTCTTTCCTAGCCGTCTTTATATCCTTTATTTATTACGCCTATTTCTATAGAGTAATATTAACATTTTTTAACTCTTAATTACTTAGTCTTAATATAGGCGCTTGCTAATTTTAGCCTTATCCTAGATAAAGTATTTATTAAGAATTTTATATAATCTTATAATTCTCTATCTACCTTTCTAGATATTATTCTTATCTTATCCGCCCTTATAAAAGATCTTTTTATTAAAGTAGTCGTCTTTTCTAATAATACGTATAATATAGCTAGTACCTTTATATATAAATTATTAGGTTTAAGTCCTTATTCTACTTTATTTATATATATTATTATAGTTAAAGAGGTTACTTACTTTAAGTCTTATCTAATAATATATTACTATCTAGCGGAGACAGTAGGAGTAGGCTATAATAAAGAAGATATAGGAAGGATATAATTAATTAATAGGAATCTATTTAATATTATTAGAGCTAGAGCGGTTAGTATACTTACTACGTAGGTAGATAAGGGTAGTACTAGATAGACTAATATAATAGTTAAAGGGGAATTAGGAAGGCCTATAATAATTATGAAGGGGCTTAAGGAGGCGGTTAAGGCTATAAAAAAGTATATAAATTAATAGTAAAGGGCCTAGTTTATTATTAAATATAATAGCTTTTTATTTATAGGAAGTTCACGCATTTAGTATTAATATTATTAAAGGGGGTGGATAGTTATATAATAAAGATAGAGTTAGTAGTCCTAAGATAATATTTAATACTTTCTTTATAAGATAGCTAGTAGGATATTATAATTAACGTAGTAAGGTTATTATTAACTTATTATCTTACCTAATTATATATTAAAGGTATATACAGTCTAAGTTACCTTCTTTAACCCCCTATAAAATAATAAAATATAATAGAGATAGATCTAATTAATATTATAGGATATTAAATTACTTTATTATATTTTAATTTATATTTTAGGAATACCTTTTATATTAAATTATCTTACCTTTTATTAATAATTACTTCTATTACTTATATATAGGTACCTGCCTCTTATTCTATTATTAATTAATTTTAATAAATTAGATCCTCTACTTTTAATATAAATTCGCCTTTAGCTCGCGTAACCTTAAGAGTTAAAATTATAATTAAAGATAAGTCCTTTTGCTTCAGCCTATAAGGTAAGGTTAGGAAAAAGGATATTATATTTTTAATTAAGGAGGGAACGCGTAAAGGTAAGATTATTTCTTATATTACTTTCTTAATAATAATTCTTTATAATATATAGGGTTAAAGGGATAAGATATTAGATCCTACGCTTATAATAATAGTAGTCTTCCCTACTAATAAAATTACTATCGCGTAAAAGGAGTTAATTTTAAGAGAGGATAGAAGATATAAAAGCTTTAAGCTCCTAGGAAGGGCCTAAAAGAGTATTTATACTATATACTTAAAGGTATATTAATTAGGCTTTAACTGTCTAAGGAGATACATTATAAAAATAAGCTTATAAATAGCTAATCTATAAGGATAAACTATTATAACGGAAGGTCTACCGAAGTATTCTTATTATCTAAGGAGTCGCCTAGTCGTATTCTTAATACGTGGAAATAGATTTCAGTATACTTTAGGGAAATATACTAAAGTTAAGATAAATTACTAAATAATACTATATATTAGTAGCTATATAAGCTTAGAGGATACTATTATTACTAATAAGCTAGAAAAATCTACTTATAGAATATAAGTTAAGTTAGTTAGATCTTTATAATTATAGGTTTCTTAATATTAAAGAAAATTAAGTATATCCTTTAATTTAATTAATTATTAATTTAGGCGCTCTGAATCTTCTTTTAAAGGATCTACTTTAAATTAATAGTATCCGCGGTAAATTTAAAAATATCCTTATATAATTTCTCTATAATTATAACCTTCTCTTTAAAGTTAAATTAGAAAGTAGCCTTATTATTAATATATATCTTTTTCTTAATATTAAGGGATATAGCATCTTTCGCGTTAAGTTTCTAAAAAATTATATCCTTAAAATTATATAATATCTTAAGGAAATTAGGCTATATTAATATATAAATAAGGTTTCTTTAAATTTTCAGGATTTAATTATATTTATAGAAATTATTAGGTAGTTATAGCTAGCTAGCTCTATAATCTTATTAATATTCCTAAAAGACACGCCTATAATAATAGTCTTATAGCCGTATTTCTTATAATATTTAAAAATTTACTATACGCTCTTAATATTAGGATCCTTATAAGTAGCGTAGTCCTTCTTATTAATAATCTTATATTAACTTAAGATATATTTAATAAAGGATAAGATAAGGAAAGTATTAGCCTTAATATTAATAATAGCTTAAAGTAAAGAGAATATAAATATTAAGTTATAATTAATATTATATTTACTTTAAAAGATATAAGTAGCTTTAATATCTTCCTATATAGAAATAAGCTTAATAAGGATATATAATTTATTAATAGTAGTAGATTTATAAAGCTATAATAAAATTAGTAAGGATAGTAGAATTAAGAAAGAAATATATTTATATTAATAATATAAAGGATTTTCTTAATAGAGTCCTAAATATTAAAGGAGAATTATATATTAACTTTAATAAAAATCTTATTAGGAATAATAGTTAAGATATCCTTACTTTACCTATTAATTAATTATTAATACTTTTTAAACTTATTATAGCCTAAATTAATTAAGATTAAAATTAGGGAATTAGGGAATTTATTATAAAAGGGGGTTTAATAATAGGTAAATACTTCTCTTTATCTTATTCCTTAATAGTTAAGTAATCCTTTAGGCGGGCGCTATTACTATAAATAGCCCCCGTTATTAACTCTATTAGAAGAGCTAGAACTTAGAGACTTTTAGGTAGTAGGAGCCTAAGTGTTACGGCTAGTCAAGTCAAGTAGTATATATGATACTAGTACAGGTATCCTATATTATAGGTACCTGCATGATAGCCCCCTTTCCTTAGCGAGCGACGCTCGCTCTGCTTAAGAACGAGTAAGACGAGCAGGGCTCGTCCTGCTCGACGGCGAGCATAACGAGCAAGGGAGTTTCCTATATCTATAAAGCCTGCGTGTTTCTAGTAGATAGGAGCTTCGTGCTTAACTTATGTTATAATCCTAGATATCTCCTAAGCACTGAATATAATCCTTTGTACTAGACCTGTTTAGACGAAGCCTACCTATCTGCATCCTTGATACTCCTCTCCAAGAGAATTAATCATAGGTCTACCCTCCTCAGAGTAAGTGGAACCGTAACACTGAGTTAGGTAGTAGTACTAACGAACGTTATAAATAACGCGAGTAGCTGTAGCTAGGTACAGGGTAGCCAATTTAGGCTCCTATCTACTACGCCCCTGTACTACCCTATAGTACTCCCTCGCTACTCCCCCCTGCTCCCTCGTTACTCCCTCTAAAGCGGCCCTACTCCCTTTCCTAATCGAAAACGGTAATTCCGAATCCTAAGTTCGGGGTATATATAATATATATATATATACATAAGCAGATTCTGTAAAGCTTTCTGTTTATGATACGTCTAGTAAAAATCAAGAATCCGGACATTCCTAACGTAGTTTAAGTACTACGATGATTGGCTCGGAGCCATTGCGAATGATTGGTTCCGCTGTCAGATCTAATCTTGGAAATAAGCTGAAACTAGCTCGATTAGCTCTACCCCGCCTGTTGAGAAAATAGGGCAGCTTCAAATAACGATTGTTTCCTCTCAAAGTGATCATCAACGAATCATCTCACGGCTGCGGTACTCGCCTCCTTGCACGCACCCGTCTCTCTGCGTTTCAAATGGCTTCTCTGGAGGCGGCTCGCCGCGATGAAGAGCGGATCCTCAAAGCCCTCATGGTATACCCAACCAAGACGGAGCCTCCATCGATCCTAGGCCGCCCAGAGCAAAGTCCATATAATGTCTGTCCTCGCTCTCTAGCAGGGCAAAAAAGACACAGGTCCTCGTCCCCTCTGGGAACTCCTCGAAAACGATATTCCTTCCCTGCAGAGTGTCTCCACGATCTCAAAGCCCTCGAGCCCCCTCACTCCGAAGACAGCAAGCATTGCTCCAGCTGTGGTTATCCTTGCTGGCGTTGCCGTTCCTCCAACCCTTCACCCGACCTACCTGGTTTGCCTGGCAACCAAATTTCCGACCACGAGAGCATGGAACCCCCGTCCACGCCGGCGTCTGGTTGTTCGACGCCTTCAAGCAAGAAGAGAAAGACTTGTGGAGCAAATGGGTTAAAATACGTTGGCCCGAAAGATGCGGACTTCAAGAGCTGCATCTTGATACCTTGTGGAATGGTTCTTGACAGGCGTGAACCATCGAACCTGACGCCTACCACCATATTTGGCACTCAGTCTTCAGCTCCGCCCTCGCAAGTTATCATTCGCAAAACAGAACAAGAATTAAAGGATATCATGGAGGACCTAAATGAACATAGGAACCGGCAGTACGATGAAAATGCACTTACCATGATCTGTGTTGATTCCATCATCCTGCGTGATCGGAACAAGTACAACGACCCATTTGATGAGCTTGAACACATCAGATCTGAGCGCAGAGATAAGTGGAAGCCGCGCAAAGAAGGACCGATTGCTGGTGGAGCATACTTCTATGATTGGGACCTTGAACCCGACGCCACCTACACCGTTTCCATAAGAATGTTCAATGCCAATGATCGCAGTGCTCTGAAATCGAAGGCTTGTGAACGCTGGCTTGCGGAAGAAGACTCGGTTTGCCCCTACTTAACGATCGAGTACAAGTCTTCCGAGAAGACGGGAAAGAAAAGCCATGCGATGTATCAGACTGCTGCGGCCTCTATGCTATGGCTGCATCAACGAAAGCAAATCCGCGATGCATTATCTAAACCTCTCGATGATCTTAGGCACTACTCAATTACGATATTCGATGCCGACTATAGTATCTCGGAGACCCATTTTAGAGGCGTCCAGTACCACATCAGAACGCTGGCTGAGGGAAAGTTGACTAAGATGGTTGATCTCCAAGGATACATCAACTGGAGCAATGCAATTCACACCTGGGGTCTTGGTCTGAACGCCACGTCGTTCAAGGAGGACATCCAAGAACTTCTCAAGCACGAACGGGTCCCGCAACCTTTCCCAACCCCAGAAGCCACAGACTCGGCCACAAGTACATCCGTCCCGACGCCTCCTACATGTCAAGAAAATGTTATGACAGAGACACCGCAACGAGACCCATAATAGAACGGAACTTACCTCTCGAGTGCAAAATGTCACCTCAGAAGTTCACGGAGGCATTAGCGAGGCACGTCGACGGTGTCCTTGATAGAGGTACGTAAGAAAGTCCTACGCGGTAGGCATATACGAGATCATATCCACAGTACTCCTCCCGATTTCTCTCTACGCCAGACGCCGGAACGGAGGAGTGGATTAAGCGGAGGTTTACGGGTTTGATGAGGTTTGATGAGCAGAGATGTTTCAAGCCAAGGAGCCACCCTACGGGCTCAAGGGGCGATAGGATGCCAGCAAACCGGTCTTTACTGATAGTAGTGTGTTAGAATTCAGCCTCAGCACCATGTAAGAACGATACGATCAACCCTACAGCATCAGAAGATTCTGGAGGGGCAGACACAATCTGATGGAGAGCTTGCGTTGAAAACGCATTCATGTACTCGATCGTCCAAGCCTATCATCCTCCTTGAGTCCCTCAGATCGTTCGATTTTGACTGCAAACCTGCTTGATTCACGAATTTGGGCACCATATCTCCAGAACCAGGCAGCAACAAAGCAGAAGATCGTCGCCAGACCGGCTAAAATGCTAGCAGCGACGTTACTGCCCAAGCCCGTGAACATCTGTTTGGCGAAGATGGGAAAAGACCCACTCAGCATTGCTCGTAAGAATGCAAGGGGGGCATTGGCCGACGCTGCGTAGGCTGCATATGAATCGGTGAGGTAGCCTTGCAATATACCGTCAAATTCGTTGGTGGCGGCGCCAACCAAGACAAGGGAGGCGATGGAGATGAACGGAGATACATGGGAAACTTTTGGCGGAATCGACCATGAAAACCACCAGAGAGCTCCGGCAAGGACCGGTGCTGCACAGTAGAAGCCGGTGATTTTGTCCTCGGGGGAGATGTTTTGCTTGAAACGGATGCGGTTGGAGATGATACGCCAGTCGTTGAGACGTAACGGGACTGTCAAGATGAGTCCAACGGCCCACGCCAAATAGACAAGGGAGGTTGAGCGTTCGCTGTAGCCAAAGTCTTGGTATGGAACGGTCAGGCCTTCTGTCTGAAGGTATATCGAAGCGAAGATGGTGCCGCTCATGATGCTGACAGCAGTGATAATGGGCTCAGTAAAGAAGAACCGGATGGGCCGAATGAGCATGGTCCGGGCGAAGGTGCGGAAGTTTGGGACCTTGTCGTTGTTTTCGAAATCAAGATCGTCGTATCCAGTGGCCTTCTGCACAATCTCACAGTGGCGCTTGAGGAGGACACTTGGTCTGCTCTCGTGAGTGCCGAAGCAAAGCAGACAGGTGATGGCTAGCATGATAGCTGCGGAATGGAAAACCCACGGCCTACTTCGATCAGCTGAGGGTTCAGAGGAGGAAGACTATGAAGCTTATACCAGCGCAGGGAGGAAGTGCTGATGTATGTGGCCATGAACGGGCCCAATGCGATCCCAACGATTGAACCCTTGATCCAGATATCAATCGCCCATATCCTTGCACGGACGTCCCACATGTCCTCGACGCTACCAGCACCGACCACGGTTGGCAGAGCTGACAGAAAGCCGCACACGAAACGGCCAACGACGACCGCCGCCAACCTTTGCGGAACGCCAACGACGATGCAAGTCACAGCATAGGCAGCTGTAGCGACGATATTCGTGGATTTTCGACCAAAGCTTTCTGTGAAAGGTGGGAGAACCAGACCGCCTACTGCCTGACCATAAAAAAAGGTCGAAGCAAATGCGATGTTCGCGCCAACTGAACTGATAGCAAGATCTGACGCTGCCGCGCGAGCCACTGAGGTGCCCACGTTACCGATCATAGCTGAGATAGTGACGAAGAGAGTGATCAGCGCCGTGTCGTATACCTTCCTCCTCACAGGCCAATTTTTGGGATGAGTTGGCGCATCGTCTCCCCAGATCAATTTTCCATCATCACCAACAGCCAGACCATGCTTAGTTAGCTCCTCCGACACACATTTAGGGACGTTTGGGGCTGCTTCAGACTGTCCCATTGTATAACTTTCTGATCACGCTGAGGAAGCAATCTTGGCGAGAGATTGAGAGGGTAGTATGGCATGGCGGTGTATTCGTGTATTCGCTGGCAAAGAGAAAATCGTTCAGGATTCGAATCTACGGCGGCAAACAGCACAATGGGAGGAAAGCTTCGAACCAATAACACGCGGTATGTCTGGGGCAAGCAGTGGGTCCATAGTTAAGGTCCATGGTTAAGGTACGTATGACCAGCTGCCCCGACTTACTCCGTAGGCAGTGGTGGGCGCAACATTCTCGGACTCTGTACTAGTATACCCGTTCCAACCACTTATGTGTACCGAAGCTAAGGATTGAGAGCGAATTCTCGACTGAGGCAGGCCAGATACTGATCAGTGAATTAGTGGCTTCTTCCGCCGCTAATCAACGAGCGGACTCACTTCTGGTTGGTGCGAGTGAAGTCTTCCTCAGCCAGGACCAACTTTTAGCTTCGGCGATGAGATTAGGTTTGGATAGATCTTGATCGCCAAGCATCCAATCTGTCACCTCTGACGTATTGGCTGATCGGATCTACAATCCCTAACTCTTTGACTCCTATGCTATGGATCGTAAGGTACGGTGCGGCGCTGCTAGAGGTTCACAGGCCGCACTCTCTACCTCACCACCTCGAATTGGCTTTTTGCAGGCGGAACTTCGTCCACAAATCCTCGTTCGCGAGCACAGTCGTACCAATGGTCTCACAGGTCCCCCAAAATCTTTGGACAGGGGACCATGGTGACGACAACAACGATGGTGAAGCGCAAGAGATAGTTTTTAAGAGGCTTGATGAAGACCGGATAGATCTTGCGCTCCAGTAACAGGACTGCCTAGCTGTTGCTCAAGGAATGACTCATTCCTACGTGATATATGGCTGGATAATTGATCAATCTCTGCGAGGCAGGCGTAGTCTTAAATCTTTGAATTCGGTTAGTATCCCACCAATTTCCCATTTTCGGATGAGTTGACAGGAGCGCTAACTTCGATTCGACTTACTACTACGCATTAGGTTTGTGAATATTAGGATGAAAAGAGGGAGACCCGCCAGATCTAGGTGGAAAGTAAGCCTAGGCGCTAACAATTGATTTGCTGGAGACCATGATTTTCATAAACCCTCGGCCAATCCTTTGACTACTTCCCTAGCTCGAGCTCTATCGCTTGTCTGTGTGCTTCTCTTTCGACATGGCTCTCTTCCCACGCTCGATCATCGACGCCTCTGGCTTCCTCGTCCCTTGAGCCCAGATTTAGTATGAGGAGTACAGCAATGGACGAGGATGTGTTAACCAGATCCATGTCCACTGCGAGCCAACGGCATAAACGCCTCTACGAAGACATTGACCACGAGGGATTGCAGAAAGTTGCATCGACCTGCTTGGCTAACTACGGAGCAAGAATCGAACCATTCATCGTCACAGGCAGCAAAGGTGCCTACTTCTACACGGCCTGTGGCCGCAAGATCCTCGACTGGACTTCTGGACAGGTTGGTGACATGCTGTGGAACACCGTAGAACGTGACCTGGTTTGACGGATGCAGATGTGCTCAGTACTTGGGCACGGTCATCCCGAGTTGGTAGACATCATCAACTCCCATGCGGCCAACCTCGACCATATCTCCTCCTGCATGGTGTCACCGCCTGTGATCAAATTGGCTAGTCGGCTCACATCAGCGCTACCCCCAGGCCTTGATCGTGCATTCTTTCTCAGCACTGGTGCAGAGAGTAATGAAGCCGCCATAAAGCTTGCCAAAAGGTATACGGGTAAGTTTGAGGTTGTCGGTCTCGGGGAATCCTGGCATGGTATGACGCCCATAGCACAGGGCGTGCAGTATCAGGCTGGGCGCAAAGGATGTGGTATAAATGACGGTCCCAGAACAGGTTTGCAGAAGCTGATCTGCATAGGCCCATCTCTGCCTGGACAATTCATGCTCCCGCAACCAAACGCGTACAGGTCAAGATTCAGGACCAGTGACGGCTCGTATGACTGGGAGTCTGAGCTAGACTACGGCTGGGAATTAATTGACCAGTCATCCTGTGGCTCACTCGCGGCTTGCATTGTGGAGTGCATACAGGGTGATGCAGGTATCCATGTCCTACCTCCCGGCTACCTCAAGGCCTTGAAGGTACACTGCGAAAACCGCGATATGCTGCTGATTGTCGATGAGGCGCAGACGGGCATTGGCAGAACGGGCGATCTCTTCGCCATCGATCATGAAGGAGTTGTACCGCACATCCTGACCTTGAGCAAAACCCTAGGCAACGGGCTGCCGCTCAGTGCTGTTGTCATGAGTGCAGAAATCGATGCCTTTGGCAAGGAAAATGGCTTTCTCTTCTTTACGACCCATGTGAATGACCCATTGAGCGCAGCAGTGGGAGACAAAGTACTCGAGATCGTTATGAGATGCAACACATTGGAGAACAGTAGGAGACGAGGTCAAGAACTTTTTGAAGGTCTCCAAAAGCTGAAAGAACGATATGGATGTATTGGCGACATCCGTGGTAGAGGGCTGATGGCTGGCGTCGAGATCGTGAGCGACCGCGAAAGCAAAGGACCTGCGATAGAGCTAGGAAGGGAGTTGAGTGAGAACATGCTACGCCGCGGTCTCTGGTCTCAGCTGCAGACACAAAGGACTGGCAACGGCGTCTTTCGGATAGGACCACCAATCGTGTCTACGGAGGATCAGATCCATAATGGACTGAATGTGATGGAAGATGCTTTCCGATCGACACCGGGGACATTGCCGCTGTATTGACCCTTGCTCGGTGCAATGAATGACCCGCTACAGCTGGAAATGGGCGATCGAGAGCGAAGGAGGGGAGAGAGTAGATGCAACAGAATCGAGACTTGGAAAAATGGGTAGTCTCTACCGGTCCATTCGTGGTTCGGACGGAAGGGCAGCAGCAGCGCGGGTTCGTGCGGTCTTGACTCGGAGATACATAACCACTCTCATTCCGCCCTCTCTCTTCACTCGGAGACCCACCTCAGACTCCACCCCAAGTCGTCCCTTTGTCCTTACTCATCGGTTGTTCATGTGCTCGAGCGGTACAATGGCCTTTCTTGAGCCGGACTCCCAACACTTCAATCATCAATCATAAGTCACGGCTGGCTGGCCTTGTGGCGGTCGGCTAACGACATCGGGTCTCCGTTTGGCCACCGCCAGCGCCAAGCATATTAAACCTATGGCTCTAGCGCCAAGTCACAGACCGAGCGGGGACCTTGAAGATCACGACTCTTCACATGAGTGACCTACTACCGACGGAGGTACCTTTCTCTGTGGGGTTTGCGTCAGCACCAGGAGTCAACGGCACCTGAATTGGCTCCTGAAGTAACCCACACTTACCATCTCTTTACTACTAGACGGATGTTCATTGATAATCCAGTTACCTCGAACGGACACGATACAAGTAGCCCATGATCAACACGTTGACCCCGCGAGTCTTGTGGACCCATCACGCGTTGCGTGAAGCAGATGAAAGTCCCCACGGACAGGCTCATGTGATACATCCCCACCAGAAGGCCGTGCCGGACACCCTGACCCTGCCGCCAATATCGACCGTGATGAAGCGTTCTGATCCAAAAACGAGTCGAGGGATTAGTAAAGGTCTGTCTACAAGGTATAGACGTCTCTGAAAAAGAACTTGACGATTTATAAAGACATCCAAGATATTGCTAGAATAACTACCAAAAGTTGAACATTCCACCGTAAATCATCATAATTACCGCCAACACCCTCCTTCACCCCGCATGAACTAGACCATAATAGCGAGGAACGTAGTATATGAACCCTGCACCCGTGACATTTAGAGCAAAACGCAAGCGAATACTAAAGCAGAAGACGAGACTTCCGTCTCCAAAGCAATTTCTAAGCGCGATCGCAGGCAGGAAAGGGACTTATAGCAGCGACCGCTTGACTTTGGAGGGGTATGAGATGAGGAGTACCATCCATCAAATACCAGTTCGACTGCCGTAGCGAACTCCGGACGCCGGGTTTGATTTAGAGGCTTTGTGCGTAGGTAGTGCAATTATGATGCAGGGATGTGGTAATCGACACGAGCTGCGCTGGAATATTTAATATCGCCCCTTATAATATCTCAACATTATAGGATATCTGGCCCTTATGAACAAAACCTTGTCGCGATCAAAACCACTGATCATTTTACTTGTAGTGGCGAGTGGCATTTCCCATGTAAATTAACGCTGTGACATTGTCCTGATGCACGATTTTGAGTAGCTGGTGTGGTTTCCTGAATTTGATGTTAGGGTGAATGGCTGTAGTTTTAGACGAGGGGAGATACTGTAATGGCCTTTTTATATATTCTGCTGGTCTAGACGAGTTTTAAAGACCAAGGAGTAAAAGTCTAGCTCATCTCATTGCAGGCATTTATGGCCTAACCATTGATGCGTGGGTTGAACCAGTGTCTTAGCAGCTTGTGACTCATCCCAAATTCGCTGCGGAGCCTGTAAGCCACTTATTCTGCAACAACACCTTGGCGGACGGTCTGTCTCTTGGATCTAGTCGCATGAGCTTGCAGATGAATTCCCGATCCTCCTTTGCGATTTCCCGAGACGAAGCCATTGCGAACGGCGTCCGCTTCTCTACTGAATTCATGATGACTGTGAGCGCATAAAGTGCATCATCATCCGCAATGCTTGTGTAGCTTAGTGGGAAAGGTCCGAAACATGTAGCTTGACGCCGTAATACCCCTACAGGATATGCCGAGTCTGTTGGATCGATATCGGAGGGCTTGAAGATATGCCAATTCTATCCCCATATCAGACTTATGAGCTGTGCTGAATTAGCATATGGAGCGAAGCTATTGGTATTGTGAGAGAGAACCTTACCGTAGCTCCCAATGACCAGATGTCTGTTGGTGGACCCCAGATGAGGTTGAGCATCGCTTCAGGGCTTCGAAAGATGGTGGCCCCAATGATATGCTCTGGGACGACGGAGTCCATGTGTGTGCTATCTCCGCAGTCCGCCAGCTTGATATCACTGAAGCGAATGCCACTGCCGCCGTGGTTGAATAGTATGTTATCAGGTTTGACATCTGTCATCAGAAGTCAGGTACTTGGAGCTGAAACGTTGTGAATACAGGTTTTCACGCACCCGTATGCACTATCCCCTCCTCGTGCAAAGCTGCAAGAGCCTGTAAGACAGCCTTTGTGACATGCTTTACTTCTGAAGACTCCAGCTGTCTTATTCCAGATTCGGTCAATAGATCGCTATCAAGGTGTTCCAAGACTAGTAGAGGAGGCTCTTGGACCTCGTCGACCAGGCGGCGAAGAGATGACACATGTTGAAATGGTTTGTAGGATGTCACGCTCGTTACGGTGGAAAAAGTCTGGCGCGCTTTTGATAATGACGACCTGGTTCGTTTGCTTGTCACTGCAGCAAATTCAGAGGAGCAAACCAAATCGGATGATGTGATGGGTGGGAGTCCTTACAGAGCACGCCATATATTTTGGTGGAGCTGCTTCAAGATTTGGTAATTGCCATGAGTGCCATTCACTTGACTACCGATTTTCATGGGTAAAGTGGAAGCCATTCTTCGAAACACCTTCATCGCATACTGACATAGGCTGGTGGGGAAAGAAGGTTTGATGTGGACCAGCCAGTTCTGACTCCTAGCTGCTCCAGCCCATGTATGTTTACGTGTCTAGGACAGAAACATTGAACGCATCAGAGTATGTGGTGTTGCAGCCCTATGTCGAAATGTGCCACCGCCGAGACATCATGGCTTGGCACTCTTGGCATTTTCGGCTGGGTTGTCACGTTTTTACAACGCCGTCACCCTCATAGCAATAAGGATGTGTGCCTTCCCTCCTCTCATTCCTAAATACCATCCCCCTATCTCGAACAATAAATGTCAAGAGAATCATACTTAGCCTTTCCTCGGATCCACTACGAAATAATCAATCCCGTAGCTGATCAGCTGCCCGACCCCAAAGTCTTCATTGTGCAGCCCCTCTCCCATGAGTGAAACCTTGTGTCCTTGACACAAGAAGATAGCCAATTGATCACCTCGTACTTACAGCAGAAAGAGTTGGGATCCCCGTTACCCAGACGTCTGATTCTGTATTCAAGAAGCCAAGACGTAACTTCATTGTTGGGAGAATCAAGGAGTGTATTCTTTCA
>JAABUK010008064.1_pt1 | contig 14927 bp, 15 predicted proteins | sample 5559141 | NCBI WGS metagenome assembly JAABUK01 (sample SAMN10711869, study PRJNA513367) | rock metagenome | isolation source: Antarctica rocks | place: Antarctica: Victoria Land, Pudding Butte nord | collected 2016-01-03
GATGTGGGAGCTGGCCCGCGTGGAGCCGCTCGTGGATCGGCTGATCGGCGCCGGCGCATCCACCGCCGAGATCCTTGAAGCGGTCGACGGGATGCTCGAGGCCGCGACTGCGCGCGGGGTGGTGGGACTGAAGACGGTGCTGGCCTATCGCACCGGCCTGGCCGTCAATCCCGACGTCACGCTCGCCGCCGCCGACACCTCGCTGCGCAGCAAGGCACCGATCCGCCGGCGGGGCAAGGCGATGCGGGACCTGCTGATGAGGCACCTGCTCGGCCGCTGCGCCGACTTGCGCCTGCCGCTGCAGGTGCACACCGGGTTCGGTGACTCCGAGCTGCGGCTGGTCGAAGCCGACCCGCTGCTGCTCGACGACGTGCTGAGGACCCCCGAGGGCGAGGCGGCGCGGGTCGTGCTCATCCACGGCGGGTTCCCCTGGCACGAGCAGGTCGCCTACCTGGCCGGCGTCCGACCCGGCGTCTGGGTCGACTTCTCGCTGTCGAACCTGATCAGCCCAGCCACGACCGCCGACCGGCTGCTGCGGCTCATCGACCTGGCACCGACCAGCCGACTGCTGTTGGGCAGTGACGGACACGGCGCGCCAGAGACGCACTGGTTCGCGCTCGGTGTGCTGCGCGACGCATGGGAGACCGTGCGGGAACGCCTGGGCGGTAAGGTCCGGCCCGGCTGGCTCGACGCGGTCGAGCAGGCGATCCTGGTCGGCAACGCCCGGTCGCTGTACGGCATCTGACCGCATCGGGAAGGCTGGGGGCGTGAAGGTAAAGGCGGCCGCAGCCACCATGCCGCGGTCCGGCATCCGGGAAATCATGGACGCCGCTTGGGGCCGTACCGACCTGATCCATCTCGAGGTCGGCCAACCGGACTTCCCGACGCCACCGCACATCGTGGCTGCGGCGCACGAGGCGGCGCTGGCCGGCCGCACCGGATACACGCCGACCGCCGGCATTCCCGCGCTGCGGGCCGCACTCGCGGAGAAAATCCGGGCGCGCAACGACTTCTCGGTCACTCCGGAGCAGGTGGTGCTCGGCAATGGTGGCGGCCAGGCGATCCACGCGACGCTCGTGGCACTCACCGAGCCCGGCGAGGGCATCTTGCTCCCGGATCCGGCCTGGCCGAACTTCGTGATGATGGCCTCGCTGCTCGGCCTGCGGGCGGCGCACTATTCGCTGACCGCGTCCGGCGACTATGTGCCCGACGTCGCGGAACTGGAGCGGCTGGTCACCCCGGGCACTCGAGTGCTGCTGCTGAACTCCCCGTCAAACCCGCTCGGCGCCGTCATCGGCCGGGAGCGGATGACCGAGCTGCTGGCCTTTGCTGCTCGGCACGACCTGTGGGTGGTCTCCGACGAGTGTTACGACGAGATCACCTTCGACGGCACCGCGGTCAGCCCGGCAGCGCTTGACGAAGACGGCCGTGTCGCCACCGTCTTCAGCTTCTCCAAGACCTATGCCATGACGGGCTGGCGGCTGGGCTACGTCGCCGCGCCGCCGCCGGCCGCCGCTGCCATCGCCAAGTCGCAGGAGGCCCTCATCTCCTGCCTGAACACCCCCACCCAATACGCCGCCCTTGCGGCCCTGCAGTCCCCGCCAGAGGTGGTCGGGGACATGGTCGCTGCGTACCGGATGCGGAGGGACGTGGCGATCCGGGCGTTGACCGACCACGGCGTTCAGGCCGGCCGGCGCCTTCTACGCCTGGGTGGACGTGTCGGGCTGCGGGACGAGCGCCCGGGACTTTGCGTTGGGCCTGCTGGCCGACGACGGCGTCGCGGTCGCGCCAGGTGGCGCGTTCGGCGCGGGAGGCGAGGGATTCGTCCGGCTCTCCCTGGCCGCGTCGGAGAGTGACCTCCTCGAGGGGGCTGCTCGGCTGGCCGACCGCTGGCGCCGGCTACGGGCGACGCCGGGGCCCCCTTAGCAACGGCGCGGATCCGGTCCCTCGGCGGAGCGGATCAGGTCCCTCGGCGGAGGTGCTGGGAAGGCAGCTGACGGTGCCCGGGTCGGTGGCCAACACGAGTTTGAGTCGGCGTGAGAACGTCAGGGCTTCGTCTGCTGCGGATGCACTGTTTCCCCGCGTTCCAGCATCGCGACAAACCCGACGATCTTTGCGGCGCGGGTCTGCGCGCGCTTGACGCTGTTGATCCGAAACAGGATGGCGAACCGGTTCTGGGCGCTGAGCTTCGCGAATTGCACCTGCGCCGTCGGACTGGCGTCGAGGGCCGCTTGAAGGTCCTCCGGCACCGGGGCGCCCTGCTGTCGATACGCGGCATCCCAGCGCCCGTCCGACTGGGCTTGCTCGACCTCGGCGAGGCCTGAAGGGCGCAGGCGGCCGGCGGCGATGAGCCTGCTCACGTGGTCGCGGTTGCGCTGAGACCACACGCTCCTGCGCCGCCGTGGAGTGAACACCTGCAAGTAATAATTCTTGTCGAGAGCCCCGGCCTGACCGTCGATCCAGCCGAAGCACAGGGCGCTGTCCAAAGCCTCGGCGTAGGTGATGCCTGGGTGCAAGGACGCCTTCTTGCGCAACCGGAGTCGGACGCCGGTGGGAGGGGGATCATCGGCGAGCCACGCCTCCCACGCCTCGACGGTGTCGACCTCGAGCACCGGCTTGTCCGAAACTCCCCCCACGACCGTCAAGCTAGCCCTATCGGAACGCCAACCTTCGCCCTGGCGCGCCCGGAAGTCCGGCCTCGAGCCCGTCGGACTTGCTCGCGCCACAGCCAGCCGGTAGGCGTTCATATCACCACTGCATCGATTGCCGTAATGACGAGGACCATTGCGCAGCGCGAGTTGGGTAACGAGAACGCGAAGGTGATCGATGCGGTGACGGCCGGCGGGAACCTCGCGAGACGTGGGCTAAAGCTGGGCTAAAGCGCAGCGACGACGGCCAGCAGGCGGTCCACATCCTCGGCCGTCGTGTACGGCGCGATCCCGGCCCGCACGCCTCCGGGCTCGCCCAGCCCGAGCCGCTGGGCGGCTTCCAGGGCGTAGAAGGAGTCCGCCGGAGCGTTGATGTCGGCGTCGGCCAGGCGCTGCGCCACCTCGGCCGGTGCGGTGCCGGCGATCGTGAACAGCACGGTCGGCGTCCGGTGTGCCGCGCGGCCGTACAACCGGATGCGGGAGTCGGCCGAAAGCCCGGCCTCGAGCCGGTCGCGCATCCCGTCCTCGTAGGCCTCCAACGCCGTCATCGACGCCATCAGCCGGTCGCGGCGCGCCCCCGTGCCGGGCACCAGCTCGGCGAGAAAGTCGACGGCGGCCGTGACGCCGGCGAGAAGCTCATAGGGCAGCGTCCCGAACTCGAAGCGTTCCGGCACGTCGTCGGTGGCCGGCAGCAGCTTGTCCGGCCACAGGGTCTGCAGCAGCGCTGGATCTGCCGCAACCAGGCCCAGGTGCGGCCCGAGAAACTTGTAAGGCGAGGCGGCATAGAAGTCAGCCCCCAGCGCCGCGATGTCGACCGGCGCGTGCGGCGTCAGGTGGACACCGTCCAGGTAGACCAGCGCACCAACCGCGTGCGCGGCCCGGCTGATCGCCGCGACGTCGGGGCGGGTGCCAATCAGGTTCGAGGCACCGGTAACGGCCACCAGTCGCGTGCGGTCGGACAGCTGGTCCGTCACCGCCTCGACCGGCAGCTCGCCGGTCTCGGGAACGAGCTCGGCCCACCGCACGCGAGCGCCGGCCGACCCTGCCGCCTGCACCCAGGGTCGGATGTTGGCGTCGTGGTCGAGGCTGGTGACGACCACCTCGTCGCCGGTACCCCACTGCTTGGCCAGTGCCCGGGACAGCTGGTAGGTCAGAGCCGTCATGCTGCGGCCGAAGACCACCCCGGCCGGATCGCCGGCCACGAGGTCGGCGACGGCCCCGCGGGCAGCCAGCACGATGTCGTCGGCTGCCCGCTCGGTGGCGGTAAGCCGGCCCCGGTTGGACATCCCGGCGGTGAGGGAGCCGGCGATGGCGTCGGCTACCTGCCGCGGTGCCTGGCTGCCTCCGGGGCCGTCGAAGAAGGCCGTACCGCAGTCCAGGGCGGGAAAGTCCCGACGCACTCGGTTGACGTCGTAGCTGGTCACGCCGGCACCTCGAACGCGTGCCAGGAAATCCTGCGTTGCAGCTCGACGGGACCGTCGAGATCCCAGCCCTCGTCGGCAGCCCAGCGGCGCACGTCGGTGCACATCGCGGTCAGCTGCTCGGGGGCAAACGGCCAGGTCCAGGAGAAGATCTGGTGCTCCCAGTCGTGCAAGTCCTCGGCCAGCGTGCGGGTCCCCACCACTGTGATCACCGGCAGCGATCGCACCCGGACCCGTCCGGCGAGGTAGCCGGCGACGACGTCGGGGTCGGACACCCCCGGGCGGACGGCGTGAACTCCGTGCCGTTGCCCGATGGCCCTGGTCGCGGCGTTCCAGGGCGCCGGCGTAGCCCCGCCGAAGTCGACCAGCAGCGCGCCGCCGGGCCGCAGGACCCGCAGCGCCTCGTCAACCGCCTGCTGCCACGGCGGGATGAGGTGCAGCACATGGCAGGCGAGCACCGCGCCGAACACCGCGGGCCGGAAGGGCAGCGCCGTCGCGTCAGCAACGAGCACCGGCAGGCCGCCACCGCCGGCGTTGTGGCGCAGGCGCCGCAGCATGGGCTCGGCGAGGTCGACCCCGACCAGTTCGACACCGCGCGCACGCAGCGGCAGTCCGATCCGGCCGGTGCCCACGCCAATCTCCAGCGACCGTCCCTGACCCGCCAGCTCCGCTACCAGCAGGTCGGCGACTTCGTCCCGCACGTCATCGGGCAGGGTCCGAGTCGCGTCGTAGTAGGTGGCGGCCCGGGCGAAGGAGATTCCGGTCACCGCGTAACGGTAGCGCGGGCGAGGTGCGACCCTGGCGCGGTGCCGGTCGTCGTCCGCGCGTGCACCGCCGAGGACTACGCCGCGCTGCTGGTTGAGCCCCATCCCGGCCGTCTCGCCCACCATCGCGCGCGGTTTGCCCTCCAGCAGCGCGGTGAGGGGGCATACCTGCTGGCGTTCGACGCTGACCGGGCGGTCGGCCGGATGACGCTGACGCGGTGGTCGAAGTACCCGCAGGTGCGGGCGGCTCTGGGTGACTTCCCGGAGATGAACGCCCTGGAGGCCCACCCGCCAGGCCGGGGTGTCGGCTCGACCCTGGTCCCGGCCGCCGAGGCGGTGGCCCTGTCATGGGGCGCCACGGCCATAGGACTGGCCGTGGGGACAGACAACCCGGCCGCGCAGCGCCTCTACCGGCGATTGGGCTACACCGACTGGGGCCGGGGCCTCATCGTCGACGAGTGGGTGGAGACCGACGCCGGCGGAGCCGTTTCGGTCACTCACCGCGACAGCTGTGCTTACCTGACTAAGGGCTTGTCGGGCATGGCGACGTAGCCTCGAGCCGGTGGAGGACATCGACCGGGTCGCCGGCTGGATCGCCAGCTGCGGCCCACGCCGGCTCACCGCCCTGGTAGGCGCCGGCATCTCCACCGACTCCGGCATCCCGGACTTCCGTGGCCCTCAGGGCGTGTGGACCCGCGACCCGGCCGCGCAGCGGCTGTTCACCCTCGACACCTACCTTGCCGACCCCGAGGTGCGCCGGCTGTCCTGGCGCAACCGGCGGGACCATCCCGCGTGGACGGCGGAGCCGAATGCCGGGCACCGGGCCCTGGTTGACCTCGAGCGGGCGGGTCTGCTGCGGGCCGTGATCACCCAGAACATCGACGAGCTGCACCAGCGGGCCGGCAGCTCCGCCGAGCGGGTCATCGAAGTGCACGGCACCCTGTACACCGCGCAGTGCCTGACCTGCGGCGACCGCACGCCGATGCGGGCGGTGCTGGACCGCGTGGACGCCGGCGAGGAGGACCCGCCGTGCCGGCGGTGCGGCGGTGTGCTCAAGGCAGCCACGATTTCCTTCGGCCAGTCGCTGGTCCCCGAGGTGCTGGCCGCCGCCTCAGATGCGGCCCGCGACTGCGACGTGTTCCTGGCGGTCGGCAGCTCGCTGTCGGTCCAGCCCGTCGCAGGGCTCACCGCCCTGGCCGCCCGCGCCGGCGCCCGGGTCGTCATCGTCAACGCCCAGCCCACGCCGTACGACGAGCTCGCCGACGCCGTCCTGCGCCAGCCGATCGGCACCGTGATGCCGGCGCTGGTCTCGCAGGCTCTGCGCCGCGTCCCCGACTCGGGCGCCAACACTCCGTAGACTCGAACGCCGTGGCGCTGCGAACGGACCTCCCCGGCAGCGCCCAACCCTCGGGTCAGACGCCCCGCCGGCGGCGCGCCGGCGCCATCACCGTCTACGCCGCCGCGGTCCTGGTCTACGGCAAGGTGCTCGGCCTGCCGACCGACCCGGTGCTCATCTTCGGGTTCCTCTGGGCCGGGGTCGCCGCCTGGAACGCCGCAGCGCCGTGGCGCGACCACCTGCGCTTCGCCCGCGACTGGTCTCCGCTGGTCGTGGTCCTCGTCGCGTACAACTTCAGCCGGGGCGCTGCGGACAACCTGGGCGTCCCGCTGCACGTCAGCGAGCCGATCAATGCCGACCGATGGCTGACCGGATGGCTGACCGGCGGGCAGATCCCGACTGTCTGGCTGCAGCAGCACCTTTACACCCCCGGGACCGTGCACTGGTACGACGTGCTCGGCTCATTCGTCTACTTCTCCCATTTCGTCACCGCCATGATCGTCGCCGCTGTGCTCTGGGTGCGCAGCCCGTGGGCGTGGGCGCCGTTCATGCGGCGCTTCATCGCCCTGGACGCGCTCGGCCTGGCCATCTACATCGGCTACCCGATGGCGCCGCCCTGGTGGGCGGCCGAGCATGCTCACCTGCTGCCGGCTGTGCCCCGGATCACCAACCGCGGTTGGGACGCGATCGGCCTGCACTCCGCCGGCCGCCTTGTCACCAAGGGCCAGGGCGTGGTCAATCCGGTGGCCGCGATGCCGTCCCTGCACTCGGCCTTCGCCCTGTTTGTCGTGCTGTTCTTCATCCTGCGCATCCGCAAGGCGTGGAGCCTGGTGCTGCTGGCGTACCCACTGGCGATGGGTTGGGCGCTGATGTACTTCTCCGAGCACTACCTCGTTGACATCCTGGCCGGCTGGGCGCTTGCGCTGGTGGTATTCGTCCTCGTCGGCGCCGGCGAGCGATGGTGGGCCCGGCGGCAGTAGCCTGCGAGCGACCTGGAGGTGCCCGATGCGTGTACCCCTGCTGACCGGTGACTTCCTCGACCGGGCGGCGACCGTCTATGCCGACCGCACGGCGTATGTCGACGAGCCGAATCAGCCGGCCGGCTCGCTGGGCCGCCCCACCTACGCGACGGTCGCGCAGCGGGTCCGTGCGCTGGCGGCCGGGCTCGACGAGCTGGGCGTCGGCCCGGGGGAGCGGGTCGCCGTCGTCAGCCACAACGCCGGCCGGCTGCTGGACCTGCTGTACGCGGTGCCGGCCGCCGGTCGGATCCTGGTCCCGGTCAACTTCCGACTGCGGCCGGGGGAGATCGACTACATCGTCGAGCACTGCGGCGCGAGCGTGCTGTTGGTCGACCCCGACGTCGACCAGGCGCTGCGGGACGTGACGGCGGCCCACCGGTTCGTGCTGGGGGAGGAGGCCGATGAGGCGCTCCTGCGGGCAGAGCGGGAGCCGGAGCCGTGGGCCGGCGCCGACGAGGACGCCACCGCCACGATCAACTACACCAGCGGCACGACGGCCCGGCCCAAGGGCGTCGAGCTGACCCACCGCAACATCTATCTCGATGCACTGACCTTTGCCCTGCACGCCGGCGTCAGCGACCGCGACGTCTACCTGCACACGTTGCCGATGTTCCACGCCAATGGCTGGGGGATGCCGTGGGCCGTCGCCGCCATCGGCGTGTCCCAGGTGGTGCTGCGGAAGGTCGACGGCGCCGAGATCCTGCGTCGGGTCGCCGAGCATGGCGTCACCTTCATGTGCGCAGCACCGGCGGTAGTCAACGCCGTCCTGGACGCCGCAGCGCAGTGGTCGGGGCCGATCCCCGGCGCCGGCACGGTACGGGTCATCTGCGCCGGCGCGCCGCCGCCCACCCGGACCATCGAGCGGGTGGAGGCAGACCTGGGTTGGGAGTTCGTCCAGATCTACGGGCTGACCGAGACCTCGCCGTTGCTGACCATCAACCGCACCCGCGCCGAGGACGACGGGCTGCCGGCGTCGGAGCGGGCCGCGCGGCTGTCGCGGGCCGGCGCGCCGGCGATCGGAGTGCGACTGGCGGTCAGCGAGGACGGCGAGGTGCTGGCCCGCTCCAACGTCATCCTGAGCGGCTACTGGGACGACCCGCCGGCCACGGCCGGCGCCTTTGACGGCGGCTGGTTCCATACCGGCGACGGCGGCGAGATCGACGATGAGGGCTACCTGTCCATCCTGGACCGCAAGAAGGACGTGATCATCACCGGCGGCGAGAACGTCTCCTCTATTGAGGTCGAGGACGCGATCTACAGCCATCCCGGGGTGGCAGAGGCGGCCGTGATCGGCGTCCCGCACGAGCGCTGGGGGGAGACGATCAAGGCGCTGGTGGTTCGAGCCGAGGGCTCGACCGTCGACGAGGCCCAGATCGTCGCCCACTGCAAGGAGCGGCTGGCCGGATACAAGGCACCGACGTCGGTGGAGTTCCCAGACTCCATCCCGCGGACCGCCACCGGCAAGGTACAGAAGTACAAGCTGCGGGAGCCGTACTGGGCCGGCCACGAGCGCGGCGTCCGATAGGCGCCGAGTGGGCGCCGGCGGACGCCGCTCGCCGACCAACCGCTTAGGCGGTGATCCAGGCGCCGGCAGTTACGTCACACGGCTGGACCGATTGCGCCTGGATGCCTGGGGTTGACCGCCGGCGCCGGCGGGCGTGGTCGCCCGGCTGGCGCCCGAAGAAGTGTGCTCAAACAGTGACGAAGGTGTTGCAGTTGTGTTCTCCTGTTACTAGGGTCCGTTTTTCGGGGCCGACTTGGAGGCGTGTGTGCGCTCGTCGCAGACAGCAACCCGGCTAGTCGTCGTCGCTGCACTGGGCCTGAGCGGGCTGGTCGCCGGCGTCGTCGCCGTGCCGCACGCGATGGCCGACCCGGCCAACCCGACTGACGCCCAGTTGGCCCAGAGCCAGCAGCAGGTGCGCTCCAAAGCGATTGAGGTGGGCCGGCTCGCCGCGGCCCTGGTGCGGGCTGATGCGGCGCTGGAGGCTGCGGCCAACCGGGCCGAGGCCGCCGCCGAGCGCTACAACAAGGCCCGGGTCGACGAGGACCTGGCCGTCGTGGCCGCGCGGTCGGCGGCTCGCAACGCCGTCACCGCGCAGACGACCGTGACCGAGATGCTCGACAGGATGGATGCGCTGGCTGCCGACACCTACCGCGACGGCGGAAGTCTCGGACCCCTGACCGCCGTGGTGACCGGCGACAGCCCCGCCGATGTGATCCACGACGCCGGCGTACTGGCGGTCATGGGCACGCGGCAGGCCGACAGCCTGCAGGATCTGGACCGGGCTCGGGTCCGGGCCAGCAACGCGCGGTCGGTCGCTCAGGCGGCGCTGCTGCACCAGACGGCCGCCCGGAGGACCGCTGAGGCCGCAAAGACCGAGGCCGAGCGGGCTCGGGCCGACAGCCAACAGGCAGCCATCCGGATCGCCGCCTTGAAGGTCACTCTGCAACGGCAGCTGGCGCAGGCGCAGAATCGCGCAGGGCTGCTCGTGGCCGCCCGCAAGGCCGCGATCGCCCGAGCGCGGGCGCTGGCAGCTGCGCGCGCCGCCGCCGCCCGGGCGGCGGCGCAGGCCAAGGTGCTCGCCGCGCGGCAGCTGGCCCAGGCTCGGCAGGAGGAACTGGCCCGGCAGGCCGAGCTCGCCCGGCAGGCCGACGCCGCTCGGCGAGCCGCACCCACGGCGCCCGCGCCGCCGGGAAGCTCGCCGGACCCCACGCCGGCGCCGCCGCCTCCGCCGCCCATGCATCCCGCCGGCAACCCGGCAGCCATCGCCGTCAGCGCCGCGCTGTCGCAGGTGGGTAAGCCCTACGTCTGGGGCGCCGCCGGCCCCGATGCCTACGACTGCTCGGGCTTGGTGCTGTGGGCGTACGCCCAAGCCGGCGTCTATCTGCCGCACTTCAGCGGCTACCAGTACCAGGCCGGCCCCCACGTCTCCATCGACGCTCTCGCCCCCGGCGACCTCGTCTTCTACTCCAGCAACGGCGCGCCCAGCGGGATTCACCACGTCGCGATGTACATCGGAGGTGGAGCCATGGTGGAGGCGCCGACGCAGGGGATCCCGGTGCGCGTACGCGACGTGTACACCAATGGCCTGCTGCCGCTGGGCACCCGGCCGTACTGACCCGCGGACCGCCTAGCCGGCCACCGCCGCATGTCGGACGACTCAGCCAGCCACCCGCCGGCGTCGTTCGGCCCGGGCCAGGTCGCTGAGGGCGTCTACCAGCTCGACCGCCTCGCCGGCGTCGCGGTGCGCCGCCTGGGTGCCGATGTGCCGGCCGGCGGTGTCGACGTGCAGCGACGCCAGGCGCAACCGCCGCTGCACGGGGCCTTGCACCAGCCGGATGCTCTGCACCTTGGCTAGCGGGACAACATCGAGTACCCGACGCAGTCGGCCATGGCGCACCACCAGCAGCCCGTCGGACACGCCGACCCCGAGCGAACGCCAGGCCACCGGGTTGCACCACGCCGCCCGGGACGGCGCCGGCTGCAGCTGCGCGGTGAACGCGTCGATCCCGCCCAACACCTGAGCCACGAGGTGCTCGGCCACTGGCCGGGGAGCCACCGGGAGCAGGGCGCGGGTTTCCTCCTGCTCGTGCCGGCCGCCGCTGTAGCCGGCCACGTCCACCTCGATGCGCACCCAGCCCGGCCGGCGCCAGAGCAGTGGCTGCACCATCCGCAACGCCTGGATACGCCCCGGTGGCACCGTCTGCGCGCGGGTCTCCAGCAGGCCGTGCCGCAGGCGCAGCCCGTCGGGTGAGGCAGCGATGGTGAAGCCGTACTCGCCCAGCAACCGTTGCACCGCATTGCGGCCGAAGCCGTAGGCCAGCGGTCCCAGCACCGGCAGCGAGCCTAGGAGGGCGCGGAGGTCGATCAGGGCAAGCGCAACCGCGGCGATCGTCAGCACCGGCACGCCGACCACGATCTGCCCGAGCAACAGAACCGAGCCGACCAGGTCCCGGGTCGGCACCCGGGCCAGCACCGTCTCTGCCGGCTCCGGCGCGTACTCGTCCACGCCGGCGGCCAGCGCCAGCAGCCGGGCTCGGAGGCGGTGCGCCTCGCCCTCGCCGAGATAGGCCAGCGGAGCCTCGGTCGCTCCCCGACCGACCACTTCGAGGCGGAGCTCGGCCAGCCCGAGGGCCCGGCCGACAAGCGGGCGCACGATGTCAATCGCCTGCACCCGCTCCAGCGGGACTCGCCGCGACCGTCGGAACAGCACGCCCGACTCCACATGCAGCTCGCGGCCCTCGACCCGATACCAGGTGAAGCGCCAGGAGAGCCAGGCGAGAAGGAAGCCGACCACGACGGCCACGACCAGGGCGTACGACGTGCGGCGCAGCCCTAGATCCGACATCTCGCGTACCGACACGACAGCGATCACCGCGGTGAAGAACTTGAAGCCGCGCAGGATGGGGGTCAGCGGGTGCAGCCGGTGCAGTGCCTGCGGCGGACCGCTCGCCGGCACCCCGGGAAGGTCGGTCACAGCCCGGCGGACCGCGCCTCGCCGAGGGCGGCCAGCACGTCGCGCAGCCGCGCCGCCTCCGCAGCAGGCAGGCCGGGGATACGGGCGTCGCTGGCGGCGGCGGCCGTGTGCAGGTGCACGGTCGCCATATCCAGCCGTCGCTCGATCGGGCCGGCGGTGACGTCGATGAACTGCATCCGGCCGTACGGCACAACCGAAAGCCGGCGGATGAGCAGCCCGTGCCGGACCAGCAGGTCGTCGGCGCGTTCGGCGTAGCCCCAGGAGCGGCAGGCCCGGCCGATCGCCCACCACAGCCAGCCAACCACCAGCAGGGCGGCCAGCGCGGCGACCAGGGCGGCCCGCCGGGAGACAACGGCCAGCCCGACGCAGGCGCCGAGCGCGACGGGCACCCCGAGCGCGAGCGCGCCAATGCGCCGTACGGTGACCAGCCGGGGAGAGACCGGCTGCCAGGTGACGTCGCCGGGGGACAGGGCGACATCCACGAGACCAGCCTAGGGCTCACTATCCTGGCGGCCGTGCTCCCCTCGCCGGCCCGCGTGATCGGTGCCGCCGCCGCCCTGCTGCTCGCCGCCGGCGCCCTGGCCGGCTGTGGAGCCGCCGGTCGCACGCTGTCTCAGCGCAGCCTCGAGGTGATCTTCACCACCGACCACTCGTCCGCCGACGTCGTCCGGGTCCGCGCCCGCTGCGACGGGGTGGGCGGGGCCAAGGCGTCGCCACCGGGCAAGGACTCGGCGATGAACCGGCGCTACCCCCTGCGCTTCGACGTCAGCGGGCTGTCCATGCAACAGCGCTCCAAGCTGGTGACCTGCCTGTCCGGCGACCGCTCGGTGCGCGCCTACCAGGACTCGGAGTCGACCTCCGGCGGCTGAGCGGTGCCGACACAGGGCGTTGGACAGCGGGTCACCGCAGATGACCGCGGATGACCGCGGACCCCTCGGGTGGGGGACACTTCTCCGGACGGAATGGCGCCGACCGGCAAGGAGCACAACATGAGCGACCGGACGTACGGGGTGACCGAGATCGTCGGCACCAGCCCCGACAGCATCGCCCAGGCAATCCGCAACGGGGTGTCCCGGGCCAGCCGGACCGTACGCAACGTCGACTGGTTCGAGGCCACCGAGATCCGCGGGCATGTCGTCGACGGCGAGGTGGAGCACTTCCAGGTGACCATGAAGGTCGGCTTCCGCATCGAGGACTCCTGAATGAGCTCCGCGCTGCCGGCCGGGTCGGGTCAGTCGACGCCGGCCCGCGACGCCGCGCTGCTCGAGCGGGCGCTGTTCGAGGTCAAGCGGGTCATCGTCGGCCAGGACCGGATGGTCGAGCGGATGCTGGTCTGTGTGCTCGCCCGCGGCCACTGCCTGCTCGAGGGCGTGCCCGGAGTGGCCAAGACCCTGGCCGTGGAGACGTTGGCGAGGGTCGTGGGCGGCTCCTTCGCCCGCCTGCAGTTCACGCCTGACCTGGTGCCCGCCGACATCGTCGGCACTCGGGTCTATCGCACCTCGGCAGAGACGTTCGACGTCGAGCTGGGGCCGATCTTCGCCAACTTCGTGCTCGCCGACGAGATCAACCGCGCACCGGCCAAGGTGCAGTCGGCGCTGCTGGAGGTGATGGCCGAGCGGCACGTCTCGATCGGCGGCATGACCTATCCGGTGCCGCTTCCCTTTCTCGTGCTCGCCACCCAGAACCCGATCGAGAGCGAAGGCGTCTATCCGCTACCGGAGGCTCAGCGGGACCGGTTCCTCATGAAGGTCGTGGTCGGCTACCCCAGCGCCTCCGAGGAGCGGGAGATCGTCTACCGGATGGGCGTGGACCCCCCGCAGGCCGCGCAGGTGCTCACGCCGGGCGACCTCAGCCGGCTGCAGGCCACGGCCGACGGTGTGTTCGTCCACTCCGCGCTCGTCGACTACGCGGTACGACTCGTGCTCACTACCCGCGACCCCGCGGCGTACGGGTTGACCGACGTGGGCGGACTGATCGCCTACGGGGCCAGCCCGCGCGCCTCACTCGGCCTGGTCGCCGCCAGCCGGGCGTTGGCGCTCATGCGGGGCCGGGACTACGCGCTGCCCCAGGACGTCACCGACCTGGCCGCGGAGGTGATCCGCCACCGGCTGGTCCTTTCCTACGACGCGCTGGCCGACGAGGTGACCGCCGACGAGATCGCCGAGCGGGTTCTCGCGGCGGTGCCGCTACCCGAGGTCAGCCCCCGGCAGAGCGCCGACTCCCGGCGACCGCCTCCGCTCGCCGAACGGCCGGCGTGACTGCGGCACCGCCCCGGCTCGACCTCGGGCCGGCCGAGGTGGTCCTGCGCCGGCTCGAGCTGACCGTGACCCGGCGCCTCGACGGGCTGCTGCACGGTGACCACCTCGGCCTGCTGCCCGGTGCCGGCAGCGAGGCGGGGGAGTCGCGGGAGTACCGCGCCGGCGACGACGTCCGGCGGATGGACTGGCCGGTCACCGCGCGCACCACCGTGCCGCACGTCCGGGAGGCGGTGGCCGACCGGGAGCTCGAGACCTGGGTGCTGGTCGACCTGTCGGCCAGCCTGGACTTCGGCACAGCGCGGTGCGAGAAGCGCGACCTCGCCCTCGCCGGCCTGGCCGCGGTCACCCATCTCACCGCCCGTGGCGGCAACCGGGTCGGCGCGGTGGTCGCCAACGGCGAGCGGGTGGTGCGGGTGCCGGCGCGCGGTGGCCGGGTGGCGGCGCAGGCCCTGATGCGGGTGGTACTGGCCACCCCCCGCGCGGCTCCCGGCGAGGCGACGGACCTGGCTGCGGCGATCCGACTGCTGTCCCGACCGCCCCGCCGGCGAGGCCTGGCTGTGGTCGTGTCGGACTTCCTGGCCGAGCCGACCTCCTGGGAGCGGCCGCTGCGCGCGCTGGCCGCGCGGCACCAGGTGCTGGCGATCGAGGTGCTCGACCCGCGCGAGCTCGAGCTGCCCTCGGTCGGCGTGCTGACTGTGGTCGACCCCGAGACCGGCGCCCTGCACGAGGTGCACACCGGCCGGCGCAAGGTTCGCGACCGCTACGCCGCCGCCGCCGCCGAGCAGCGGGCGACGGTGTCCGCGGCGCTGCGCCGGGCCGGCGCCGGCCACCTGCAACTGCGCACCGACCGGGACTGGCTGCTCGACATCGTCCGGTACGTCGCCGACCGCCGGCGCCACCGCGCCATGGGCACGGCCCGGTGAGCTTCCTCGCCGCCCGGTGGCTGCTGCTGCTCGCCGTCGTGGCAGCACTTGCGGTGGCCTACGTCGTCATGGCGCTGCGG
>JAABUK010008065.1_pt1 | contig 14926 bp, 14 predicted proteins | sample 5559141 | NCBI WGS metagenome assembly JAABUK01 (sample SAMN10711869, study PRJNA513367) | rock metagenome | isolation source: Antarctica rocks | place: Antarctica: Victoria Land, Pudding Butte nord | collected 2016-01-03
AGGACGACGTTGTAGCCGCCGCCCGCCGAGGGCAGCACCTGGAAGCCGTAGCCCGCGTAGTTGCCCGCCAAGCTCAGCGTGCCCAGGACCGTGCTGCCGCTGAAAAAGGCGAGCGTGCCCAGGCCGCCGCCGCCGGGCTGGTAGCTTACGGCGCTGAGCGGCCCGCCATAGCCATTATAGGCGATGGTGTCGCTGGGCGCGAACCCGCTGATGCCGCCCTGCGCGGTGAGGTTGCCGCTGCTCGCGCCCGCGTTCACGGCGTTGTAGGTTCCGACCAGCAAGGTGCCGCCCGCGCCGATGAAGCTGACCGGCGCCGTGCTGGGCGCCGCATAGCTGGTCAGCGCCAGCGTGGCGCCGGCGCCGATCTGCAGCTGGCCCGTGCCGGAAACGGGGCTGGCGAGGCTCAGCGTGCCGCCCTGCGCCAGGATGGTCCCCTGATCGACGATGCCGCCCGCGGCCGAGATGGTCCCGGTGCCGGCGATGCTGTGGCCCGCATCCACCGTCACCTTGCCGGCAGCAGCGCCGCCCGCGGTGCCGATCTCCAAGCTTGAGACGGCATCGACGTTCACGCTGCTGCTGCCCCAGGACGATGCCAGCAGCGCCAGGTTGCCGGCCTGCAGGGCGGCGCCGGCGTTCGCGGTCAGGGCGTCGTAGGCGAACGCCGCGCCTTGCGCGCCGCCCAGGGTCAGGGTGCCGTTGACGACCAGCCGGGTACCCGCCCCGCTGGCCTGCAGCGGGCCATACAGCAAGGTGCCGGACTGGGCCTCGAGCGTGGTGCCCGCGGCCAGGCTGAGCGCACCCATCGACGCCGCCGTGCCGACCGAGAACGTGCCGACGGTGAAGGCGCCGCCCAACGTCGTGTTGCCGAGCAGCGTCAGGCTGGAAGCGGCGCCCGGCCCGGTGACGACCTGGTATGACGCGCCGGAGGGCCCGGTGATGCCCACATCGTCGGCGGCGGTCGGATGCGCGCTTTGCGTCCAGTTTGCGTCCCGCGCCCAGCTGCCGCTGCTGGCGCCGCCCCAGGTCCTCGCTGCCATTGCCGGGCTCCACTGCTCACGAACAGCTCCACTGCTCACGAATACGTGTGTCACTCCTCGCAAGCTTATGCAAGCGAAACGAGCGGCCCGGCGGCGCGCCGACCCGTTGCTCCAGGGGGAGCCCCATGCTAGACGCCCGCTCGCCGGTGGAACGCCGGCCGGACCTATTTTGGACAGGACCTTCCAGCGTGGCTTCTGGCACCACGACCTCCGGCGGCGGCCTCGCCGACCGATACGCGACCGCGCTCTATTCGCAGGCGGAGGATACCCATGCGCTGGACCAGACGGTGTCCGAGATGGACGCCCTGGGACGGCTGATCGACACCAGCCCGGACTTCCGCCGGCTGCTTTCGAGCCCGCTGATCGATGTGACGCAGGCGCGCGCCGCCGCGACCGCCGTGCTGGCCGGCCAGGGGTTTGGCAAGCTGGTGCAGGATTTCGTGGGCGTGATCGCCAACAACCGTCGCCTCGGCGCGCTTCGCCTGATCGTGGCCGGGTTCGCCGCCTTGGTCGCGGCCAAGCGCGGCGTCGTGGTGGCCCAGGTCGCCAGCGCGCATCCGCTCACCGATATCCAGCGCGAGCAGCTGCGCGCCCGGCTGATCGAGGCCGGCTATGGCTCCGTGAACATCCAAGACAGCGTCGAGCCCGGCCTGCTGGGCGGCCTCGTGGTCCGCATCGGCGCCCGCCTCTACGACACCAGCTTGAAGTCCCGCCTGCAACGCTTGCAGTACGCCATGAAGGGTGCCGCCTAGTATGGAAATCCGTCCCGCCGAAATCTCGGAAATCCTCAAAAAGCAGATCGCCGCGTTTGATACCGAGCAGAACGTCGCCGAGACCGGGCAGGTCTTGTCCGTGGGCGACGGCATCGCCCGCGTGTTCGGCTTGCAGAACGTGATGGCCGGCGAGCTGGTGGAGTTCCCCTCCGCCGGCGTGAAGGGCATGGCGCTGAACCTCGAGACCGACAACGTCGGCATCGTGGTGTTCGGCGACGACACCCGCATCCGCGAGGGCGACACCGTCACCCGCACGCGGGACATCGTGGACGTGCCGGTCGGCCGTGGCCTGCTGGGCCGGGTGGTGGACGGCCTGGGCAACCCCATCGACGGCAAGGGGCCGCTGGTCGACGTCAAGCGCAGCCAGGTCGAGGTGAAGGCGCCGGGCATCATCCCGCGCAAGTCCGTGCACGAGCCGATGCAGACCGGGCTCAAGGCCATCGACGCGCTGATCCCAATCGGCCGCGGCCAGCGCGAGCTGGTGATCGGCGACCGGCAGACCGGCAAGTCGGCCGTGATCATCGACGCCATCATCAACCAGAAAGGCGTCAACGCCGGCAGCGACGAGGGCGCCAAGCTCTATTGCATCTACGTCGCCATCGGCCAGAAACGCTCCACCGTGGCGCAACTGGTGCGCACGCTGGAAGAGAACGGCGCGCTCGAATACTCCATCATCGTCGCCGCCACCGCGTCTGACCCGGCGCCCATGCAGTTCCTCGCCCCCTATACCGGCTGCACCATGGGCGAATACTTCCGCGACAACGGCATGCACGCCATGATCTGCTACGACGACCTCTCCAAGCAGGCCGTCGCCTATCGGCAGATGTCCCTGCTGCTGCGCCGCCCGCCGGGCCGTGAGGCCTATCCGGGCGACGTGTTCTACCTGCACTCCCGCCTGCTGGAGCGCGCGGCCAAGATGTCGGACGCGTTCGGCAACGGCTCGCTCACCGCGCTGCCGGTGATCGAGACGCAGGCCGGCGACGTCTCCGCCTACATTCCGACCAACGTGATCTCCATCACCGACGGGCAGATCTTCCTGGAAACCGAGCTGTTCTTCCGCGGCATCCGCCCCGCGGTGAACGTCGGCCTCTCGGTCTCCCGCGTCGGGTCCTCGGCGCAGATCAAGGCCATGAAGAAGGTCGCCGGATCGATCAAGCTGGAGCTGGCGCAGTATCGCGAGATGGCGGCCTTCGCGCAGTTCTCGTCGGACCTCGACGCCTCCACCCAGCAATTGCTGGCCCGTGGCGCCCGGCTGACGGAGCTGCTCAAGCAGCCGCAGTTCAGCCCGATGCCGATCGAAGAGCAGGTCATCAGCCTCTATGCCGGGACCAAGGGCTACCTGGACGCGATCCCGGTCGGCAAGGTCGGCGAGTTCGAGCGCCGGCTGATCGCCGACCTCAAGGTGCGTGAGCCCGGCGTGCTGAACGGCATCCGTGACAGCCGCGAGATGAAGGCGGACGTGGAGAAGACCCTGGTCGGCTTCATGGACAACTTCGCCAAAACCTTCGCCTAAGGGGCCGGTCGATGGCCAGCCTGAAGGCGCTGCGCGGGCGCATCAACAGCGTGAAGTCCACGCGCAAGATCACCTCGGCCATGAAGATGGTCGCCGCCAGCAAGCTCAAGCGGGCGCAGACGCAGGCCGAGGCGGCCCGGCCCTATGCCGAGCGGATGCAGCGCATGCTGGCCGCGCTGGCCGCCAGCGCCCAGGGTTCGCCGACGGCGCCCCGCATGCTGGTCGGCACGGGGCGCGACCAGGTGCATCTGCTGGTGGTGGTGACCGCCGACCGCGGCCTGGCCGGCGCCTTCAACACCAACGTCGGCCGCGCCGCCCGCACCGCCATCCAGCGGCTCGAGGCGGAGGGCAAGACCGTCCGCGTGCTGACGGTCGGCCGCAAGGGCCGCGACTACCTCCGCCGCGAGTATGCAAGCCGCCTGGTGGGCGAATACAGCTTCGCCGGCAAGAAGCGCGTCGAGTTCTCGGACGTGAACGCGGTGGCCGAGCGCGTGACCGCCATGCTGGCGGCCGGCGAGTTCGATGTGTGCACCATCGTGTACAACCGCTTCGTCTCCGTCATCAGCCAGGTGCCCACCGAGAGCCGGCTCATCCCGCTCGCTTTGCCGGAGGCGGAAACGGTGCCCGCGCCTGCCGGGCCGCAAGCGCAGTACGAGTTCGAGCCGGACGAGGAGGCCATCCTCGCCGCATTGCTGCCGCGCAACATGGCCATCCAGCTGTTCCGCGCCTTGATCGAGAGCGCGGCCGGCGAGCAGGGTGCCCGCATGTCCGCCATGGACAACGCCACCCGCAACGCCGGCGACATGATCAATCGGCTGACCCTGAACTACAACCGCACGCGCCAAGCGAACATCACGCGGGAGCTGATCGAGATCATCTCCGGCGCCGAAGCGGTCTGACAAAGGAAGCAACGCAATGGCAAAGAACAATGTCGGCCGGGTGACCCAGGTGCTCGGCGCCGTGGTGGACGTGCAGTTCGAGGGCGAGTTGCCCTTCATCCAGAACGCGCTCAACGCAAAGAACGGCGACGCGACCCTGGTGCTTGAAGTGGCGCAGGAGTTGGGCGAGAAGACCGTCCGTTGCATCGCCATGGACAGCACCGAGGGCATGGTCAGGGGCAGCGAGGTTGTCGACACCGGCTCGCCCATCACCGTGCCCGTCGGCCCCGAGACGCTGGGCCGCATCCTCAACGTGATCGGCGAGCCGATCGACGAGCGCGGCCCCGTCGGCGAGAAAAAGCGCTATCCGATCCATCGGCAGGCGCCGAGCTTTGAGGACCAGGCGACCTCCACCGAGATCCTGGCAACGGGGATCAAGGTGGTCGACTTGCTCGCCCCCTATGCGAAAGGCGGCAAGATCGGCCTGTTCGGCGGCGCCGGCGTGGGCAAGACCGTGCTGATCCAGGAGTTGATCAACAACATCGCCAAGGCCCATGGCGGCGTGTCGGTGTTCGCCGGCGTCGGCGAGCGCACCCGCGAGGGCAACGACCTCTACCACGAGATGATCGACGCCGGCGTGATCAAGCTGGGCGAGGGCACCACCGAGGGCAGCAAGGTGGCGCTGGTCTATGGCCAGATGAACGAGCCGCCGGGCGCCCGCGCCCGCGTGGCGCTTTCCGGCCTGTCGCTCGCCGAATACTTCCGCGACGAGGAAGGCCAGGACGTGCTGTTCTTCGTGGACAACATCTTCCGCTTCACCCAGGCCGGCGCGGAAGTGTCGGCGCTGCTGGGCCGCATCCCCTCGGCCGTGGGCTACCAGCCGACGCTGGCGACCGACATGGGCGCGTTGCAGGAGCGCATCACCAGCACCAAGAAGGGCTCCATCACCTCGGTGCAGGCCATCTACGTGCCCGCCGACGACCTCACCGACCCGGCGCCCGCGACCAGCTTCGCCCACCTCGACGCCACCACCACACTCAACCGCGCCATCTCCGAGAAGGGCATCTACCCGGCCGTGGACCCCTTGGACTCCACCAGCCGCTCGCTCGACCCGCGCATCGTCGGCGAGGAGCACTACCTCGTCGCCCGCGAAGTGCAGCGCGTGCTGCAAACCTACAAGAGCCTGCAGGACATCATCGCCATCCTGGGCATGGACGAGCTGAGCGAGGACGACAAGCAGGTGGTGGGCCGCGCCCGGCGCATCGAGCGCTTCCTCTCGCAGCCGTTCCACGTGGCCGAGGTGTTCACCGGCAGCCCCGGCATCTTCGTGCCGATCGCGGACACCGTCCGCAGCTTTAAGGCCATCGTCGACGGCCAATACGACCACTTGCCGGAAGCGGCGTTCTACATGGTCGGCACCATCGAGGACGCGGTCAAGAAGGCCGAAGGCCTGAAGGTGGCGGCCTAGCCATGCCGACGCTGCTCGAGATCGTCAGCCCCGACCGCCTGCTGCTGTCGCAGCCGGTGGACATGGCCGTGATCCCGGCGGCCGAAGGCGAGATGGGCGTGCTGCCGGGCCACAGCCCGATGATCGTGCTGCTGCAGGGCGGCACGATCACCCTGCACGAGGGCGGGCGGGCGACGGCGCGGCTCTACGTCAGCGGCGGCTTCGCGGAGATCACGCCGGAACGATGCACCGTGCTGGCCGACGAGGCGACGCCGGTCGCCGAAGTCTCCCGCGCCGCGGGCGAAGCCCGGCTGGCGGCGGCGGAGGCGGATTACGCGGCGGCCGACAAGATGGACATCCCGGCCGTAGACGCCGCCATGGGACGGATGCAGTCCGCCCGCGCCATGATCGCCGCGGCGGGCGCTGCCTAGAGCATGATCTGATCGATCATGCTCTGCTTGACTGAGAAAAGAGCAGCTTTATCCGAGCGATCGGATGCTGCTCTAGGCGCTGTAACCCGGCTGCCACATTCGGACCCCACGTGCGGCCCGGCGCATCCGGGCCCGGCGCACGCGCGTTACCGCGTCGGGGCATCCCTGGTATTTCAGTCAGCATGAAGCATTGGTCACTCGACGACGTCGCCTGGGATAGCTTCGACCGGGACCGCGCCGATCCCGCCATCGTGCCGCTGGTCAAGGCCGCGGCGATGGTGGAGCGCAACGGCCTGGACTACGCGATCTATCTCGGCCGCGTCTTCGCCGACGACCCCGATTTCCGCCAGGCGAGCGACCATTGGGCGATCGAGGAAGTGCAGCACGGCGATGCGCTGGGCCGCTGGGCGACCTTGGCCGATCCCGGCTGGGACTTCCTGGCCGCCTTCGAACGCTACCGCTCCGGCTACAAGCTGCCGCTCGACGTAGACGCCAGCGTCCGCGGCTCCCGCACGGGCGAGCTGATCGCCCGCTGCATGGTTGAGACGGCCACCAGCAGCTACTACACCGCCTTGGCCGAGGCGAGCGCCGAGCCGGTGCTCAAGCAGGTCTGCAAGCTGATCGCCGCCGACGAGTACCGGCACTTCAAGCTGTTCTACGACCACATGCGCCGCTACCTCGCTCGCGAGAAGCTGGGCCTGTTCGCCCGCCTGCGCATCGCCGCCGGCCGCATCACCGAGAGCGAGGACGACGAACTGGCCTACGCCTTCCATTGCGGCAACGAGCCGGAGGGCATGGCCTACGAGCACGAGCGCTGCACCGCGGCGTATATGGGCCGCGCCATGGGCTTCTACCGCCACAACCATGTGGAGCGGAGCATGGGCATGATCCTCAAATCCGTGGGCCTGCCGCCCCGCGGCCGCCTCTCGGCCGGGGCGACCCGGCTGGCCTGGGCGCTGATGCAGCGGCGGCGGCGGATGTTCGAGCGGATGCTGGGGCTGCCGGAGGCGGCTTGAGGCGCGGGGCGCGTCATTGGACGCGCTCCGCGCCCCATGATACCCCGCCGCACCATGCCGAACCCCGCCTCCTCCCACCCGCTCGTCGTCGTGTTGAACGGGCCCAACATGAACATGCTAGGCCTGCGCCAGCCCGAGCTATATGGCGCCGCGACGCTCGATGACGTCGAAGCGCTCTGCGCCGAGACCGCGCAAGGCCTCGGCCTCGCCATCGATTTCCGGCAGTCCAACGCGGAAGGCGAGCTGATCGGCTGGGTGCAGGAGTGCCGCGGGCGGGCGCGGGGCATCGTCATCAACCCGGCCGGCTACACCACCACATCCATCGCGCTAATGGACGCGCTGCTCTCGGTCGGGCTGCCCGCCATCGAGGTGCACATCACCAATATACACCGCCGGGAGGAGTTCCGGCAGCATTCCTACATCTCGAAGGCGGCGGTGGGCGTGATCGCCGGGCTCGGCGTGCGCGGCTATGCCTTGGCGCTGCACGCCATGGCCGGCCTGCTGGAGGATCAAGCGTGAGCCGCATCCTGTTCGACGCCGACTCCATCCGCAGCCTGGCCAACATCCTGCGCGACACCGGATTGACCGAGATCGAGATCGTCGAGGCCGACAGCCGCATCCGCATCGTGCGGGCGCCCGGGGCACCCCCATTGGCGTCGGCGCCGGCGGTCCAGACCGCCTCCGTTTCGCCCCCGCCGAGCGGGGAAACAACGGTCGCGGGCGCCGTTCCCAGCCCCATGGTCGGCATCGCCTACCTCTCGCCGGACCCGGCCAGCGCGCCCTTCGTGGTCGTGGGCCAGGCCGTCACCGCCGGGCAAACGGTGCTGCTGATCGAGGCGATGAAGACCTTCAACCAAATCAAGGCGCCCCGCGCCGGGACGGTCCGCCGCATCCTGGTCGCCAGCGGTGACCCGGTGGAATACGCGCAGCCGCTGCTGGTCATCGAGTAGTGTTCCAGAAGATCCTGATCGCCAACCGCGGCGAGATCGCGCTGCGGGTGCAACGCGCCTGCCGCGAACTGGGCATCCCGACCGTCGCCGTACACTCGACGGCCGATTCCGACGCCATGCACGTGCGCCTCGCCGATGAAAGCGTCTGCATCGGGCCGCCCCCCGCCCGCGAGAGCTACCTGCATCTGCCCGCCATCCTGTCGGCTGCCGCCGTCACCGGGGCCGACGCCATCCACCCCGGCTACGGCTTCCTGTCGGAGAACGCCCAATTCGCCGAGATGGTGGAGGCGCACGGCATCACCTTCATCGGCCCCTCGCCCGCGCATATGCGGATGATGGGCGACAAGATCGCGGCCAAGGCGGCCATGGCGTCGCTGGGCGTCCCTTTGGTGGCGGGCTCGGACGGCGCCCTGCACGACCTCGAGCAGGCCCGCAGCGTGGCCGCGTCGATCGGCTATCCCGTGCTGATCAAGGCAACCGCCGGCGGCGGCGGGCGCGGCATGAAAGTGGCGCACGCCGCCGACGAGCTGGACGAGGCCTGGACCGTCGCCCGCACCGAAGCCCGCGCCGCCTTCGGCAACGACGCGGTCTACCTCGAGAAGTACCTCGACCGCCCCCGCCATATCGAGCTGCAGGTCATGGCCGACAACCATGGCGACATCGTGCATTTCGGCGAGCGCGACTGCAGCCTGCAGCGCCGGCACCAGAAGCTGCTGGAGGAGGCGGGCTCGCCGGCGCTGGACCCGGCGGCGCGCGACGCCCTGGGCGCGGTGGTCACGGCCGGGCTGAAGCGTCTGGGCTACCGCAACGCCGGAACGCTCGAGTTCCTCTACCAGGACGGCCAATTCGCCTTCATCGAGATGAACACCCGGCTCCAGGTCGAGCATCCCGTCACCGAGATGGTCTGCGATGTGGACCTGGTGCGCGAGCAGATCCGCATCGCCGCCGGCCAGCCGCTCGGCTACACCCAGGCGGACGTAACCTTCCGCGGCCACGCCATCGAGTGCCGGGTCACGGCCGAAGACCCCGAGACCTTCGTGCCGACGCCGGGCCGGGTGGACGTGTACCAGCCGCCGGGCGGCCTGGGCGTGCGCGTGGACAGCGCGTTGTATGCGGGCTACGTGGTGCCGCCCTATTACGACAGCATGGTCGCCAAGCTGATCGTGCACGCGCCGACCCGGCCCGAGGCCATCGCCCGCATGCGCCGCGCGCTGGGCGAGTTCGCCATCCAGGGCATCAAAACCACCCTGCCGCTGCACCGCCGCATCGTGGACGCGCCGGAGTTCCGCGCCGGCGACTACACGATCCATTGGCTGGAGCGGTTCGTGGCCACCCCGACCTGACGAAAGCGTCACGGCCCAACCTGCGGAATCCTATTGGCAGAGCCCCCGATGCACCGCAACATGGGGCCATGTCGCGCCGTACCATCGAGGTCACGCCGGAGCTGATGCTGCGCGCCTACCGGGTCGGCCTGTTCCCGATGGCCGAGACCCGCCGCGGACTGCGGCTGTATTGGCTCGACCCGGAGCAGCGCGGCATCCTGCCGCTCGACGCGTTCCACCTCTCCAAGCGCCTGCGCCGGACCGTGCTGTCCGGCCCCTATCAGGTCACGTCCAACAAAGCCTTCGCCGCGGTCATCGCCGGCTGCGCGGCCGGCGCGCCGGGCCGGGAGGACACCTGGATCAACACCGACATCGAGCGGCTGTTCCAGGACCTGCATCGCCAGGGCGCCGCCCATTCCGTGGAGTGCTGGCATGAGGGCCTGCTGGTGGGCGGCCTCTACGGCGTGTCGCTCGGGGGCGTGTTCTTCGGCGAGAGCATGTTCAGCAAGGCCCGGGATGCGTCCAAGACGGCGCTGGTGCACCTCGTCGCCCGCATGCGGATGGGCGGCTACGTGCTGCTCGACACGCAGTTCGTGACCAGCCACTTGGCCCAGTTCGGCGCCATCGAGGTGCCGCGCGACGCCTACAAGGCCATGCTCGCCACCGCGGTGCAGGTGCCCGCCCGCTGGATCGCCGAGCCCGAACCCGCGGCGTTGGAGGCCGAGATCAAGCTGCTGCATCGCTCGCCCGAGCTGGACCCAGCCCACCCGGTGCCGCCGTGAAGCGGCTCCTGCGACTGGTGGCGGCCATGGTCCCGCAGATCGGATCGGCCGTGGCGCAGGAGCAGCCGCGCATCCTGCCGGCGCGCGACGTGGTCGCCGTCTATCGCGTCCAGGGTGCGGCGGCCGACGCCATCCCCGGCGGCGTTCCCGGTAACCTGCGCCTCTCCTGGAGCGCCGCCGGGCAGCGCCTGCGCGTGGAGCCGGATGGCCGACCGCAGGCCTTGCTGGTCGATCTCGGCACCCGCTCCGTCCAGGTGGTGGACAGCGCGCTCCGCGCCGCGATGGCCCTGCCGGTTCGCGAGGCCGACCTGCAGCCGCTCACGCTCGAGGGCGCCCGGCTGACCCGGCGCAGCCCGGAGTCGGTCGCCGGCCTCGCCTGCACCGCCTATGCCGTGCAATCCCCGCGCGGCAAGGGCACGGTCTGCCTCACCGACGACGGCGTGGCGCTCCGGGCCACCGGCGAGGTGGACGGCCGCGCCGGCAGCTTCACCGCGGTCTCGGTCAGCTACGGCGCGCTGCCCCCTGCGCTGTTCCAGGTGCCGCCGGGCTACTTCCAGCTCGCCCTGCCGGGCATGGGCCGCGCGCGATGAGGCGTGCGGCCCTGCTCCTGCTGCTGGCCGTCCCCGCCCTCGCCTGGGCCCAGGATCGTCCCCTGACCGTCCCCACGCGGGACGTGGATGTCGTCTACCGGGCGGGGGCCGGGCCGCAGACGATCGAGCAGCGCTCCCGCTTCCAGGCCGCCGACCAGAAGCTGCGGCTCGATACGCCGTCGCCGGGCCTCTACATGATCGTAGATCAACGCGCGCACACGATGGCGATGGTCAGCGACGCCGATCGCGGGGTGGTGGACATGGCCCTGCCAGGCGCCGCCATTCCCGGCATGACGGCGGCCGGCCAGGCCTTCACCGGCCAGGCCTTCACCGGCCAGGCCTTCACCGGCCAGGCCTTCACCCCCCAGGCCTTCACCCGCCGGGGCACCGACTCCGTCGCGGGCCTCGGCTGCACGGAATGGGAGACGCTGGACAGCCAGGGCCAGCCCACGCTCGCCTGCTTCACGCCGGACGGCGTGCTGCTCCGCGCGCGGCGGGGCGCCCAGGTTCTCGTCGTGGCGACGCGGGTCACCTACGGCCAGCTGGACTCGACGGTCTTCACCGTGCCGGCCGCCTACAATCGCGTCGCCGCGCCCGGCCGGCCGTGAGCAGCACGGCCGCGCTGCCGGCGCCGCGGCTGGCCTGGGCGCCCTGGACCGACAAGAAAGGGCGCCTGCATCCGCTGCGGGCCACCGTGTTCGGCCTGCTGCTGCTGCCCGGCCTGTGGCTCGCCATCCGCTTCGCCGCCGGGATGCTCGGGGCCCGGCCGCTGAACGAGCTGATCCACGGCGCCGGCTTCTGGACCGCCTGGATTCTGCTCGCCTCGCTGATCGTCACCCCGGCCAAGGCGGTGCTGGGCCTGCCGAACTTCCCGGTCGTCCGCCGCATGGTGGGCAATGCGGCGCTGACCTACGCCGTGATCCACCTGCTGCTGTACATTGTCGACCAGAAATGGCGGCTGCTGCACGTGGCCGCCGAAATCGCGCTGCGCTTCTACCTCACCATCGGCTTCGTCGCCCTGGTCGGCCTCGGCGTGCTCGGCGCCACCTCCACCGACGGCTGGGTGCGCAAGCTCGGGCGGAGCTGGAAGCGGCTGCACCGCATCGTCTATGGCCTCGCCGTGCTGGGCGTCGTGCACTATTTCCTGCAGACCAAGGCCGACGTCTCCCTGCCGCTGCTGGCCGCGGGGGTGTTCTTCTGGCTGATGCTGTGGCGGCTGCTGCCCGCCGGCCGGGACCGTGGCCCCCTGCCGCTGCTGGGCCTGGCCGTGGCCTCCGCCGTCATGACGCTCGCGGCGGAATACCTGTGGTATCGCTTCGGCACCCGAATCGATCCCCTTCGCGTGCTGCGGTCCGAGCTGGACGTCACCTTCGGCCTGCGCCCGGTGGGGCAGGTGCTGGTGCTCGGCCTGCTGGTCGCGGCGCTGGCGCAACTGCGGACGCTGGGCCAGGGACGCGCCGGGCAACTCGCGCTGTTCACGGTCGCCCTCTTCGCCCTCGGCGCCTGGGTGGGCGCCGCCGCCGCCTTCGTCTTCGGCCTCGAGCCCGACAGCGCGCCGGAGGGCATGGCCTGGTGGGGCTGGAAGCTCGCCTGGACCGCTCTGCTCGGCCTGCTCGGCTTGGCGCGCTGGGTGCTGCGGGACAGCCGGCAGCGCCGGTTGATCGACGCCCTCGGGGCGGGATGCGTGATCTACCAGGTGATGCTCGTGGCCAACGGCGTCCGCAGCGTCGAGATCGCTTTCGCGACGGCGCTGGCGGTGAGCTGGGGCATCCTGGCCTGGCAGACCTGGCGGGTATCCAGGGCCGCGGCCGTGCTGCTGGTGCCGCTCGGGCTGGTGCTGGGTTACGGCGTCGCCGGCTTCCTATAAGGCTTTTGCGGCCTGCATGACCTCGGCTGCATGGCCGGGCACCTTCACCTTGCGCCAGATGCGGGCGATGCGGCCCTCCTTGTCCACCAGCACGGTGCTGCGGTCGATTCCCATGTAGTTCTTGCCGTACATCGATTTCTCAATCCAGGCGCCATAAGCCTCGACCACCCCGCCGGGGTCGGAGGCCAGCGGAAAGGTCAGCCCATACTTCGCGGCGAACGTCTCGATCGGCTTCATAGCATCCTTGGACACGCCGATCACGTCCACCCCGAGGCCGGCAAGCTCCGGCAAGGCCTCCTGAAAGGCCTGCGCCTCCTTGGTGCAGCCCGGCGTGTCGGCACGCGGGTAGAAATACAGCACGAACGGCTTGCCCCGCATCGCGGCTAGGCTGACCGTCCGCCCCCCGGTCGCCGGCATGGTGAAGTCGGGCGCCGTCTCGGTCTCGGCGATGCTCATTGCAGGTCTCCCACCAGGGTCAGAAAGGCCGCGCGCACCTCGGCGGCCGTGGCTTCAAGGGTGGCGCGCAGCGCGTCCAGGTCAAGCCCCGCGCCGGCGACGCGCAGCAGCGCCTCCGCTGCCTGCGGCGGCAACTCGGCCGCACCCCGGCCCACGGTGATGCGCACCATGCTCTGCACCGTCCGCCACAGCCGGTCCGCGCGGATCAGCATCGCCGCCTCGGCTGCCGGCAATGCGCCGACCCCCGCCAGGTGCGCCAGCGCCGCCCGTGTGCTCTGGCACCCTGTCCTGACGCCGGTGACCAATTGCAGCGTCTGTGCGACGAACTCCACCTCGATGCCGCCGCCTGGCCGCATCTTCACGTCCCAGGGTCCGGCAGCCGGCAACTCCCGCAGCAGGCGCGCCCGCATGCTGGCCGCGTCCGCCCGCGTCTGCGCCGGGTCGTGCGGGTGGCCCAGCGCGTCCGCGATCGCCCGCTCCGTGCGCGCGCGGAGCGCGGGCGACCCGGCCACCACCCGCGCCCGGGTCAGCGCCATGCGTTCCCAGGTCCAGGCGTCGTGCATGTGATAGCGGCGGAACGCCGCCAGCGAGACGGCCACCGGTCCCTTGTTGCCCGAAGGGCGCAGCCGCATGTCCACGGCATAGAGCGGCCCCTCCGGCCCCGGCGCCGTCAGCGCCGCCACGAAGGCGTGCGCGGCGCGGATGAACCACTGGCTGGCGGGCAGGCTGCGGCGGCCCCGGCTCTCGGTGGCCCCCGGCGGATGGGTATAGATCAGCATCAGGTCGAGGTCGGACCCGGCCATCATCTCCCGGCTGCCTGCCTTGCCGAGCGCCACCACCGCCATGGCGCCCCCGCGCACCGTGCCGTAGCGCGCCGCCTGTTCGGCCAGCACGGCGGCCAGCAGCGCCGAAAGCGCGGCGTCGGCCAGCGCGGTGCGCGCCGTCCCCGCCTGGTCCACGTCCAGCCAGCCCTCCATCTGCCCCACGCAGAGCCGGAAGTCTTCCGATCGCACCAGGGTGCGGGTGATTCCCACCACGTCCTCGAGCGAGCGCGCGTCCTGCAGCCGCCGGGCCAGGGTTCGGCCGGGGGAGGGGTCGGCGCCGCTCGGCGCCAGCAAACCCTCGAGCGCGCTCGGCATCGTGGCCAGGTGTTCGGCCAGCGACGGCGCGGCGCCGAGCACAGCGGCCACGCGCGCCAGCAGCGCCGGGTTGCGCTGGAACATCGACAGCAGCTGCACCCCGGCCGGCAGGCGGGAGAGCATCTGGTCGAACCGCGCGAAGGCGGCGTCGGGATCGGGTTGCGCGCCCAGTGCCTCGAGCAGGGTCGGCAGCATCGCATCCATCAGTTCGCGCGAGCGGCTGGAGCGCAGCGCCCGCAGCCGCCCCGCCTGCCAGCCGCGCAGCGTGGCGATCATGCCGGCGCTGTTGTGGAACCCCAGCGCGTGCAGCGCCGCCACGGTGGCAGGGGGGGTGTCGATCCCGCTCAGGTCGAGCGTGGCCGTGGCGCCCGTGGGCTCCGGCACCGCCTCGAACACCGCGGCGTAGCGCCGCCGCACCCGGCCCATGTGGTGCAGCAGGAAGCCGGACAGCGCCTCGGCATCGGCGCAGCCCATGAACACCGCGAAACGCGCGAGCTCCGCGGGCTTGGCCGGGATCAGGTGCGTCTGCCGGTCCGCCACCATCTGCAGCCGGTGCTCGACCCGGCGCAGCACGCGGTAGGCGACGGCCAGCTCGGCGGCGGCGCGGCGCTCGAGCCGCCCGGCGCGGACCAGGCGGCGCAGCGCGCCCAGCGTCGTGGGGTCGCGCAGCTGCGGGTCGCGCCCGCCCCACACCAGCTGCAGCGTCTGCGCCGCGAACTCGATCT
>JAABUK010008069.1_pt1 | contig 14918 bp, 14 predicted proteins | sample 5559141 | NCBI WGS metagenome assembly JAABUK01 (sample SAMN10711869, study PRJNA513367) | rock metagenome | isolation source: Antarctica rocks | place: Antarctica: Victoria Land, Pudding Butte nord | collected 2016-01-03
CACGCCGCGCAAAGGCCGGCAATGCCACCGCCCACAATGACCACTGGCATTTTGATTTTCTGAAGCGGGGCGGGGAAGCGGACTGCATCGCGGATCTGGTGACCACGCAAGGAGCTATCGTTGACGAAGCTGCCGGTGATGGCGCGATCTGTTTTGGGGCTGAGCCCGATCAGCGCAGCGCTTAGAAAATGTCGGCGGTTCATAGGCCTGCAGCCCGAACTGCTTCGATGAAACGCGCAGTGCCGTGGGAGTATTCAGGAGTTCGATAGCGCTTTGCGTTGCTGGGCCCGCAGAATTTGATCGGTGTCGCGTTCAGCTTGACGGATGCCGGCAGCATGGAAGCAGCGCTGTCGAAGTACACAACGTTGGCGCAGTCGGACTCTTCGAATTCCTGCTGGACATGGTGCATCCAGCTCGTGGCGAAGATTTGGTGCTTCATACTATCGAACGGCCGGTTGCTCCAATCCGGGTTCAGCTTCTTATAGCCGGAGAGCGCAATGACGGACATGTCCAAGACCCAAACTCCGCGTTCCCGCAATCCTTCGCGGGAGATGTCAGGACCGAATGCGGGCCTGAGCAAAACGTGCCACCACGGTGTGTAGTAGTTCGGGCCGTAGATGAAGCCGGGTCCTTTCCCCTGGCGAACGTGGGATTCGGCAACGAGCAGCAGCCGCACCCGATCCGGACGAAACTGCTGCCGCCATTGATCCACTTGTTCCACGTCGCAAAGCGGCTCAAGGTATCGTTGGCCGGTGATCACTTCCACGGCATTGTAGGCAGTGCTAATGCGCGATGTCACTCCACTCCCGTTCGTAGTACCGCACCAGAACCTGATCGTTCAACCGGTTCACCTCCGCGGAGACGGGCTGCATGTCTTGCGGGAAATCGAACATGTTCGTCATAGCGGATTGCGAGAGGAACCGCAAGCCGCTGGGCAAAATAGATGGCGCCTGCCACGCATCGAATCCGGCCAGGACGAAACCCCACTCGCCGAAGCTCGGCACATACAAATGATACGGCGCGGTGGTCAGACCAGCCTTGCGCAGCGTTGCTTCAATGCACCAGAAACTCTGGCGCGCGAACAACGGCGATGTACTTTGCACAACAATGCGGCCGTGTGCGCTGACATGCTTGGCCAGCAGCCGGTAAAAGGCGGTGGTGTAAAGTTTACCGAGCGAGTAGTTTGTTGGATCGGGAAAATCTACAACTACAAAGTCGAAAAAATCTGCATGCTCATCGAGCCAGATAAAAGCGTCCGCGTTGATCACGCGAACGCGGCTATTGCGAAGTGAGCCATCGTTTAGCTTGGTCAGGAGCAGGTTCGTTGCGAATAGATGCGTCATCTCAGGGTCAAGATCGACAAGCGTGATTTGTTCCACCGACGGATATTTCAAAATTTCCCGCAATGCCAAACCATCGCCGCCGCCCAAGACCAAAACGTGACGAGCTCCTGGGACCGATGCCAGCCCAGGATGCACCAGTGCTTCGTGATAGCGGTATTCGTCACGCGAGCTGAACTGCAAATGAGAACTCAGGAACAAGCGCAAATCGTCTTTCCACTTTGTAAGCACGATGCGCTGGTAGCGCGTATCTTTTGAGAAGATCACCTGGTCCGCATAAAGATTTGTATCCGCGGCGGAGGCAATCCATTCGGAAGCAAACATTCCGCCCGTGAGAGCCAGCAGCACCGCTAGTGACGCAACGCGAAGCAAGAGCGGCCTGACGAGCTGAGCGCGAAACAACCACGTGGACCACAGAGCCACTACTGCGTTGATCACTCCAAACAAAAGAGCCGAACGGACCATGCCGAGATGCGGTACCAGCAGGAGTGGAAATGCGAGAGAGGCTACTAAGGCGCCTAAATAATCAAAGGTCAGTACGTGCGCGACCAGCTCGCGGAATTGCAGCTTGTTCTGCAGGATCCGCATCAGCAGCGGGATTTCCAGGCCCACCAGCGTGCCCATGGCGATAACAACCAGATACAACACCAACCGAAAACTGGTAGTTTCCGCAAACGCGAGGAAGAGCAGGGAAGAAGAGAACCCACCGACCAGTCCAACCATCAGTTCAATCGAAATGAATTGGTCGACAAGTGCACCGTTGATGAATCGCGAAAGAAAACTGCCGATTCCCATCGCGAACAGGTACGTTCCAATCACCGTGGAAAATTGGAAAATGCTATCGCCCAGCAGGTAGCTGGCGAGTGTGCCCGCCACTAACTCATAGATCAGACCACAAGCGGCAATCAGAAGTACTGAGAGGAAAAGAAGCAGCTGCAAAGGCGTCTAATGCACGGCGGCAGCAATGATGATACACATGCCGATGGACATGGCACCCAGAAGAATTGCTACTGCCACATTCTTCTCCCGGACCACCTCGGTCCAAAGATGAAACGGCGTCAGCTTGTCGATTGCGGCAAAGGCTATCACGAAGATCATAATGCCCAGCGCCGAATAAACTACCGCATTCAACAATGCACCCGCGTGAAAATCTTCCATCACTTGCCTCCTGTGTAACGTGAATATCCGCCGTATGTTGAGCGGTACGCTCCTGGATTATCCCGTATGGAACGGGGAGTTTCGCGGGCCTGGTTCAACGGGCTGAAAGACAAGCCGCGCCACTCCGCCCAACTCATAGCGGCAAGCATCGCCGCGCCATACAGAAAATAAAGAGGGCTTCGCATTAGCGTGAGCTCGCTTGCCAGCGAAGCCGCTCCACGCTGGCGCGCCGCCAGCTATGGAATATCGGCGGAAGAATGATCAGTACCGCGGCAATCCAGAAAAACGTAAATGAGCCCGCATTGCGGCGTACCGTTACGTCGAACTGTGCGCCTGGCGGTTCTGCTTCCATTCGCAAAGCGTACTGTCCGGGCTTCACTGAACCGATTACCGCGCGATCGTCTCGCCCGATGGATCGCGCAAAAGAGCGGGCTTGGCCTGACTTCTGATCCACCAGCGCATAATGAACGTAGAACGATTCGCTGCCGCGGTTTTTTGCTTCAATCCGCAAGTTGGATTCGTGCCCGCCCACAGTGAAGGCTGGTGTTATTTGCGCGCCGCCGGCCAGCGTTACGCCCTGCCGGTAAACCTCCTGGCCGCCAGCGCCTTTAAAAAACAAAGCCAATATAAATGCGGCCAGCAACAACTTCCAGGCAGGTCCCCACAACCCAATGCCGCCCGCGTACGGAGAAGGTTGGTTGGCGAAGGTCCCCTGAGAGGCTGGCGCGGTTCCGGGCAAGCCAAAGGCTTTCCAGATTCCTGACCTGATGTGTAGGTGCCAATCGACCAGACTGTTTCCTCTGGAGTGATTTCGCTGGAAAGCATCCGCGGAGGCGCAACGTAATCGGCAACGTTCGCGCTATCCCCCACGTGCACAATCCACGGGAACTCTCCAATAACGTACGTTGTCTCAGCCGTGCTGCGCGTGAACAGTTGAAAGTTCGTGCCTTTCACGCTCACGCGCGTATCCGAATGAATTTCCGGAACAAAATGCGCGATGCTGACGAAGTTCCAGTGGCCGTTGTATTCAGTCAGGTAGCGATAGCCCCGGTACGGATTGTAAAGCAGATACTCTTGCCAGGAATCGGGCCCATCGTCAGGATCGTTTTCAGTCCTGACTTGAAATCCAATTGCTTCAAACTTTACGCCTTCGAACTGGCCGCGGCTGCCTAAAGGGACGAGCGGCTCAACGCGCTGCACGGATTGCGCCTTTTGCAAAATCGCGACGTTCGGATCCTTCGCATCCAGTACGGAGTGGCAATTCGGGCAGACCACGCTGATCGCTTGCCCGAAGGTGCGTAGCTCGACAGAGGCACCGCAATTGGGACAGTTGAGCCCGCTTAACTTGGGAACGATCACTGCCAGCTCTCAAATTCCCGCAAGTTCTTGAATTGGAGTGCAGTTGGATCGACGGCGGCACCCATATAAATAAGAGGTGGCTGCTGACTGTAATCGATTGTCGCGAAGCGCTCATCAGAGGTTCGTAAATCAGCAAACACCGCCTCTGACTTATCCCAATATTCAAAAGGCAGCTCGCCTTCTACACGCCGGTAATGAGCGCGCGTGACCACTGTCACCTCGTAACGAACGTTATCCCAAATGAAACTGCCGCCCCGTTCCACTAATCCGGGCGGTAAGGCATTTCCGCTCGGCTTGGCAAACGATACTGCAAATTCCAGTTGCGCATCGCTTAACCAGCCGCTGACCCCATCGCTAAAAATAATGTGCCATTCGTTCCAGCCGCCGTTTTCGTATTCGTAGATGATCCGTCCGACCACTGTGAACGTCGTTCCCGCGTAAGTTCCTTCCGTCGCAATCTGAATTGGCGAAGCATCAGCGGGCAGGTCGCCCACGGTGCCGACTTTTTCTAGAATCACATCGTGCCGCACAAGGATCGATTTGCAAAAGGGACAGGTAGTCTGCACTGCGTTAGCCCAACGCAACTGAACCGGCGCTCCGCAATTTGGGCAATTTGCGCCGGTCATCTAATAGGGACGCTCCACACGCCGGACAGTCACTTGGCTTGCGCCAAAAGACTCTTTTAAGTAAGCTTCGAATTCCCAATCGGGCCGGGAGCGGCAGCAGAACACATTCAGGCAAAGGGCCCCGAATTCAGGAAACGTGTGGCAAGCCAGATGAGATTCCTCCAGCAGCGCGAGCCCGGTAATGCCGCCTGTCCCAGAAAATTGATGCCACGTTGGCTTGCCCACTGGGTGTAGCTTCAATCCCGCGATCAGCGCGGAAAACAACGCCTCTAATAAATCCTTGCACTGCAGGCTTCCGGTTGCGCAATCATGAGCTTCCACCAGCCATTCACAACCGGAGCGGTCGTTAGGATTGAGAGCCACCGCACTCCGGGCAGAACTTGGCTGACCTGGGCATGGGTTTGCCGCAAACAATGCAGAACTTAGTTTCCGCGGACGCTTGCGGGGCCGTCGGTGCGGTTTGCGGTGCTTGTGGCTGTGCGGCTTGTTGCGGAGGCGGTTCCGGCGGACGCATACCTGCGGCCATCGTTTGCCCAAACACTAAACCAGCTCCGATTCCCACTCCAGCCCCAGCCAGACCGCCCTCGTTGGCTGCCGCCGTGGGGATCGATTGCGCCACTTGAAATTGCGTGTACCGGTTCATATCGCCGAGCATGGCCATGCTGATCTTCTGATCGAGCACCTTTTGCAACTCATCAGGAAGAGAAAGATTCTCGACAACGAAGCTGTCCAGCGTCAGGCCCAAATCGATAAACACGGGTTTCAGAAAATCCGCGATCTTGTTTCCAAGCTCAATCTGGTTAGCGGCCATATCAAGAAACGGCACTTGACTGCCCGCAAAAGAATCCGACATGCGCCCGGTGATCGTGTTCCGCAGTTGGCCATCCAAATCTGCCACGTGATAAACGTCGCGGGTACCGCTGATTTTCGAATAAAAAGTTTTCGGATCGCTTAAGTGATAGGAAAAGATACCGAAGGACCGCAGTCGTATTGCGCCGAACTCTTTATCGCGGATCGTGATCGGTTGCGGCGTGCCCCACCGCTGATTAGTTTGCTGGCGGGTCGAAAAGAAATAGACGTCGCTCTTGAAAGGCGATTGAAAACCGGTTGCCCAATTTTGCAGATAGGTAAGGATCGGCAGAGTGTGGGTATTCAGCACGTACAAGCCGGGCCCAAAAACATCCGCCACTTTTCCCTCGTTCACAAAAACAGCCATTTGCGAATCGCGAACAGTTAGCTTGCCGCCATTCTGGATTTCGCGGTCCTGCATTGGATAGCGGTATGCCAGCAGCCCGTCTTCGGGCTCAGTGAAATCGATGACATCGATCAGTTGCTTTGAAAGAAAGGTTCGCAGGCTCATATCCGGTTCAAGCTCTCCACAAAAGCATAACGCCGATTGGACTCGAAAGGTTCAGGTGGTTTACCATAAAAGCGGCTCGCGGGAGTAACTCAATGGTAGAGTCACAGCCTTCCAAGCTGTTGGTTGCGAGTTCGATTCTCGTCTCCCGCTCCATCTTAGTGCGCCGGCGTAGCTCAGTTGGTAGAGCGCCCGATTTGTAATCGGATGGTCGTCAGTTCAATTCTGATCGCCGGCTCCATCCCTAAAAGGTTCGGCATTTAGCGTGCTTCAATCTGCGCAGAGAGTGTCAAAATGAGATATCTTTTTTGCACGGCTTTTGGGCGTACCGGGTGGGTTGATTCTCATTTGGTTTCTGTTCAGCCATATGCACTAGAGTAGGATGCATAGATTTTGACGCGCGTTCTGATAGTGTCGCCTCACCGCGATGATGCGGCTTTTTCATGTGGAATTGCGATCCGTGCTTTGGCGCGCCACGCACACGTCACCATAGCGAACTTTTTCACCATCAGCCGATACGCACCTCTGAGCAATATTCAGCCTGAGCTAATATCAGGACTAAGACAACAGGAAGATGTCGCGTTTGCCGGATTGGCAGGTGTAGAGCTACGGGATTTAAGTTTAATTGACGCCCCGGAGCGGCTCGAGAGTAGCGTCTCTCAAATATCCACCTTGCGGGAGTTCGGTGACGAGGACATTGCCTGTATAGAAAGAATCCGCGAGCATATCGTGCGGTTTGATGCGGATCTAGTGATTGCACCGCTTTCTCTCGGAAATCACATTGATCACAGGATTGCTAACGCTGCGGCTCGAAGGTTAGGCATAACGGCAACGGCTTTCTACGAAGATCTGCCCTATGCGGCGAGGCTGCCAGACAGTGCAGCAGGCGAACGCGCTGATGCGTTTCAGATGGCTCTTACGCCGCTTGAAATTAGGGCCGACGATGGGTACCAATGGAAACAGAAGTGTGTGCGCCGTTACCCGTCGCAGGTGGGGAACGAAACGGTATTGGAAATTTCCGAATACAGTAAGAAATATGGTTGCGGGGAGCGCCTTTGGCTTGCGCCCGGCGTTGCCGGTTGGCTAGGTCCACTCGTTGTATGACCTTATTAACGGCGCTCCGGGCAACTAAACTCGCGTTGAGTGTTGGCCCTCACGAACCGGTGTCTGACGGTGTTAAAACAGCGCTTCTGTATCGCGCGGGAGATTGGGACGCTGCGCATAAAATTGCGCAAACAATGCACAGCGCAGAGGGGAGTTATTGGCACGGAGTTCTGCATCGGACCGAGTGCGATTGGGTGAATGCCGCCTATTGGTTCCAAAAGGTAGGTAGCGATCATCCGATTTACCCCTTAATTTACTCTGATGTTGTAGGCATCCTGGCCCGCGAGCCTTCGGTCAATTGGAATCCAGGAGCTCAATGGGAGCCGCTTAAGTTTCTGAAATGGTGCGAAGAAGCGTCGTCACTGCAGGGTTCTCGTAAAGAGATCGTTGCGATCCAAATTCAGGTTTCTGAATGGCGGCATTTATACAGTTGGTGTGCACTGTGAACACCTTCGAATCGCTCAGGCAAGACGGGTATGTCATGTTGCCTGGTTTTCTTAATGCCTCCCGCGTGGCGCGGCTCATCGATCAGGTAGAACGGTTGTATGAAGCGGAAGGAGCGAGCGCCGGGTTGGAATTCCGGCAGGAGCCGAATTGCCGCCGTTTAGCTAACCTAGTCGATAAAGGTCCGCTCTTCCGCGCGCTTATCGGGGAACCGCAGGTGTTGGAACTAATTGGGTTCGTTTTGGGACCTGAATACAAGCTCAGCAGTTTGAATGCGCGCTCAGCGGACCCGAACTCTGATAGTGCGCAGCCTTTGCATGCGGATATGGGCGCGATTCCCGACAGGCTCGGTTTCTGGGTGTGCAATACGGTCTGGATGCTTGATGATTTTACAGAAACGAATGGAGCTTTGCGCGTTGTCCCCGGAACGCATCGGGCAGGGAAACTGCCGCCTTATTTGGACGCCGCTCACCCTGACGAAAAGCTGGTAACGGGCACGGCAGGTACTGTCGTGGTGATGAACGCTCATCTCTGGCATGGCGGATCGGGCAACCGGACGTCAGCGCACAGGCGTGCAATTCACGGCTTCTACTGTCGTTCTGATAAACCTCAGCAGCAATATCAGAAAGCTTTGCTGAAGCCGGAGACCGTGGCCAGCTTAACGCGTAAGGAGCGAAAAATCGTCGCGTTAGATGATCCGGCAAACGATATTCTTAGCGCAGACCCCACAATCGCGAGAAGTGGATTTTTACCTACGCGATAGGACTGCGGTTCTTCAGCCGCGTGTGCTACTCTACTTTCGTGGGTTCGGTAGTGGTTGGAACGAACACGCCTAAGCGACTGTGGCTTACGTTTTGAATTGCCTGGACAGGTGGGTGAGTGGTTAATACCAGCAGACTGTAAATCTGCCGTCCTATGGGCTACGAAGGTTCGAATCCTTCCCTGTCCACCATAGACTGGGTAATTTGAAGTTGCTTCGCTTTGTGTAACAGGCCGTTGTAGCTCAGATGGTAGAGCGCGTCCTTGGTAAGGACGAGGTCACCGGTTCAATCCCGGTCAACGGCTCCATTCATAATCATTTTCCGTCTATCGGGGTCTACGAAGTACGGGTCCTTTCTTTCCATACTTGGCGTGATCCCATTCTTTAGGGGTAAGCAGGTTGCCTTTGATGCGCCAGCTCATCGGAGCCGTATTCCCTGCAAATGCGACATTTAAATCCTGCTTTTCAACAGACCACTGTCCCGCTTGTTTTTCAGCTAAATCCCGAAATTCAGCCGCGCCATCTTGCTGAAGCTTTAGCGTAAGCTTCCGTGCGTCTGATCCCTTGACCGGAATCGATCCTTCATAAACTCCCGCTACCTGGGCTGGCTGCCGAGTCTCCGCTTGTGCAGCAACCACCACACACAAAGCCGTAAGCAGTCTTATTCTCATCCGTTTCACATTCTAGCGTTTCCAACTCGGCGATACTGAAATTACCCAAATTTTATATGGCATCCCGGACAAAGATGAGCCGTACTGCGGTGCCTTTAGTCGCTTCCCCATTTTCGCGATTTCCGCTGTGGGGCTATCTTGCGGGGTTCGCGCTAACGCTTTATATCCTGTTTGAAATCTACGGTCCCGCCCTGCACGGGCCTTTTGTTTTCGACGATATATACCTGCCGTACAGTAATCCCCAAGCCGCCTCTATTCCCCTCAGGACTTGGCTCGGTGTGCGGCCGATCTTAGGTCTTACATTCTGGACCGATTTTCATCTGTGGGGCCAAAGCACTCTTCCTTATCACGTCACCAATTTGCTGCTGCACTTCCTTTCCGGGGTGATTCTCTTTTTCATCTTTGAAAAGTTGCTTGTGCTTGCCGCCACGGCACAACCTACCCGCTCAATTCTCTCGGCCTTCGGAGCCGCGCTTTTTCTCTTCCACCCCATCCAAACAGAAGTGGCGGCTTACGTGGCCAGCCGTTCTGAATCCCTCAGTGTTCTATTCTTCCTTGCTGCTTTTTGCGCGTTTCTGTATAGGCGAACTACGGCGATCAATTGGCGCGCCACTGTGTTGGTACTTGCTCTATTTCTGCTTGCCATCGGATCTAAGGAACACACGGTCACTTTGCCGGCGCTCCTGCTTTTAACCGATTACTTCTGGAACCCCGGCCTTAATTTTTCCGGTGTTCGCCGCAATGCGCGTCTTTACGTACCTCTTGCTTGTTTCGGGGTGGCGGGTGCAGCCTTGGTGCTCCGTTACGTCTCCTCTGATCCCATGATCGGCTTTCATATTGAGGGATTGGGGCCAGGAACTTATTTCCTGACTGAGTGCCGGGCAGTATTCAAATACATCCAGCTCTTCTTTCTCCCGGTCTCTCAAAATGTCGACTACGATTTTCCTTTGTCGCATAACTTTGCCGAACACGGGGCGCTAATTGCTCTGGCCAGCCTACTGCTCCTGGTTGCGGCTGCGTTTCTTTTTCGTAAGCTTTACCCGCTGGCATCGTACGGTTTTTTTGCATTTTTACTGCTACTGAGCCCTACTTCTTCCTTTGTGCCAATCAACGATGTTTTGGTGGAAAGGCGGCTTTATCTGCCTCTATTTGCTCTCATTCTGATCCTGTTTGAGCCATTGCGCCGAATCCGCCTTCCTCCAAAGTATCTGGCTAGCGCATTAGCTATCATCTGTGCCGTAGCGGCTTATGCCGCCTGGGACCGGGCGCATGTCTGGGGTAGCGTCATCGATTTGTTCCGCGATGCGGCGGAAAAGTCGCCACAAAAAGCGCGCGTTCACATCGGGTACGCTAACGCTTTGTATCACCAGGGCCGCTGCAGCGAAGCAATCAAGGAATATGGCGCGGCAACTTCACTCAAAACATCAGATTACATTTTGTACTTCAACATGGCCGCCGCATACGACTGCGTCAATAATTCGGAAGATGCCATAACGATGCTGACCCGGTCGAATGCGATTAAGCCACAGGCAAACGCTTATGCTCTGCTGGGAAAAATCCAGAGCAAGCAAGGCAAACTCGATCAAAGTCTGGATTCTTTCAACACGGCAATCAGTATGAATTACAAGTTGACGGCCACCTATATTTATCGCGCTGCGGTCTACGTCGCAATGGGCAGGCCCGAACTTGCCTATGAAGACTACGCGGAATGCCTGCGATTAGACCCTGGGAATCAGGCGGCGCGGCAGGGGATTGCTCTTCTTACCCAACGGCGTTAACACGAGTGTCTCGCTCGCCTCCCGTACAAACATCAGCTGCCTCGGATTTTGATAAAATCTTGGCAGCCATTCTTAAGGAGTAACCATGATCCGCCTTGATGCCGATAAGCCTGCCGAGTTCTGCGACGGCCTGAAGCGGCGCGATTTTCTGCATGCAGGTGCCTTGACTGGCCTCGGTTTCGGCCTCACGGACCTGTTTCAATTGCGAGCACTAGGCGCCGCGCCGGCAGAGAAGAAAGACACAAACTGTATTTTCTTATTTCTGGTGGGGGGTCCATCGCAACTCGACACATGGGACATGAAACCCAATGCTCCTATCGAGATTCGCGGTCCTTACAACCCGATCAAAACCAACGTTCCCGGTATCGAGATTTCTGAAAACTTTCCGCGCATGGCAAAGCATGCCGATAAGTACACCCTGATTCGGGGCATGAACCACACAGCGGCGGCTGTTCACGATACGGGCCATCAGATGATGCAAACCGGGCGGCTTTTCACCGGGGGCGTGGAGTTTCCCCACATCGGCTGTGTTCTCTCGAAGTTAAAGGGTCCTAATGGAGATGTGCCCGCGCACGTGTTGATGCCGCATCCCATTGGCAACACCGGGGGCAACATGCCCCATGGCCAGAACGCCGGATTCCTCGGCAAGACATTCGATCCATTCGTGCTCAACGCTGACCCTTCGGACCCGAATTTCCGGGTACCGGATATGCTCCCTCCGGATTACCTGACTGCTCTTCGCGTGGACCGGCGAAAGAACTGGCGTGAGATGGTGGACCGCACCGTGAGCAAGTTTGAAACGTCTCAGGATGCCCGGCTCATGGATTCCACTTTCCATCAGGCGTACACGCTGATGTCTTCGCAAAAGGCTCGTGACGCGTTCGATCTCTCGAAAGAACCGCAAAAGGTGCGGGAGAAGTACGGCCTCAATCGGTTTGGGCAGAGTTGTCTTCTTTCCCGCCGCATGATTGAGGCGGGAGTTCGTTTCGTAACCGTCAACATGTTTGAGACAGTCTTCGATGAGATTACCTGGGATATTCACGGATCGAAGCCCTTCAGCCCCATTAGTTGTTATCGCGATTTAGTCGGCCCCATGTACGACATGGCATACAGCGCGCTGCTGGAGGATCTTTCCGACCGGGGTTTGCTAGCCAGCACACTTGTCGTATCCACGGGAGAGTTTGGGCGGACTCCCAAAGTGAACCCTGCCGGTGGCCGCGATCACTGGCCCCAATGCTGGTCCATGATGATGGCCGGGGGCGGTGTAAAAGGCGGCGAAATCCATGGGTCCTCTGACGAAATTGGAGGAGCCCCGCGCGATCAGCCCAGCAACCCGGCTCAAGTCGCCGCGACAATATACAAGGCGCTCGGTGTGCCTCTTGAACTTGAACTGCCTGGCTCACAGGGCCGGCCCATCCCATTAGTGGAACGCGGGACTGAGCCTTTAAAAATATTTTCTTAAGTTGAAGGCCATGTTGAAAATTTCCTCTGCTCTTGTTTTTGCACTGCCCCTACTGGCTGCTGATTCGCTGCAAATTCTGCCCTCTGCCGTAACACTTGCGGGGCCTGAGGCGCGGCATCAATTGCTGGCGGAAGCGTCAGTCTCCGGCCACGAAGAAGACTGGACCAGACAAGCGAAATGGTCTTCGTCAAACGCTGCTATAGCGGCTGTCGATCAAACCGGAGTGGTTCAGCCGCTCGCCGACGGGGTGGCGCGCATTACCGCAGAAAACGCAGGCCGATCTGCCTCAGCAGAAATCACTGTGACGGGCCATCAAGTGCCCTTTACCTGGAATTTCCGCAATCACGTGATTCCCGTGCTCACCAAAGCTGGTTGCAACCAGGGTGCCTGCCACGGAGCGCTGGCTGGTAAGAATGGCTTCAAGCTAACTCTTCGCGGCTATGATCCCGAAGTAGATTACGACACCCTGACCCGCCAATCCGCCGGACGCCGTGTTTCTCTTTCGCAACCGGCACACTCTCTTATGTTGCTGAAGCCCAGCATGGCGGTGCCTCATGGCGGCGGGAAGAGGTTCGATACGAACTCGCTGGAATATCGCGTGATCGCCGAATGGATTGCTGCCGGTGCGCCCGCTCCTGCCGATTCAGACGCAACGGTGACCGGCCTTGAGGTGTACCCCGCCTCGGCCACACTGAAACCTGCAGCCGAACAGCAGCTTGTAGTCCGCGCACGCTATTCCACGGGTGAGACGAAGGACGTAACCAGATGGGTCAAGTTTTCCTCCAGCGACGAGGGGGTCGCCTCGGTCGATGACTTCGGCCATGTGAAAATGAACGGCTCAGGCGAGGCGGCCATTACTCTGTATTACTCCAGCCGTGTCCTGTATTCGCGCCTGAGCGTCCCGAATCAAACCCCAGTAGATCCGGCCATCTACACCAGTGCCCGCCGCAATAATTACATTGACGATTTAGTTTTGGCGAAGCTGAAAAAGTTGGGGCTTGCTCCTTCTGCTTCAGCAACAGACTCCACATTCCTTCGCCGCGTTTACCTGGATGCCATGGGCGTGCTGCCCACTGCTGAAGAGGTTGAAAATTTCCTCGGATCGAAGGATCCGGAGAAAAGAACAAAGCTGATTGAATCCCTTTTCACTCGTAGCGAGTTCATCGATTATTGGGCTTACAAATATTCCGACTTGCTCCTGGTCTCCAGCAAAAAGTTGCGCCCCAATGCGATGTGGGCCTTTTACAACTGGATTCGCGACAGCGTTAAAGAGAACAAACCATGGGACCAGTTCACCCGTGAAATCTTCACCGGTACAGGAGACACGTTACAGAACGGTGCGCTGAATTACTTCGTGCTTCATAAAGACCCAATCGATCTGACGGAAAATGTAACGCTCGCCTTCATGGGCCAGCGTCTTACGTGCGCGCGCTGCCATAATCACCCGCTTGAGAAGTGGACACAGAAGCAGTATTTTCAGATGGCGAATATGTTCTCGCGCGTGGGGTTGAAGAATGGTTCGGAGCCGGGCGATACAGTCGTATTCGCCAAAGCGTCGGGAGACATTAATCATCCCCGTCTGCTGAAGCCGCTTCCACCAACGCCTCTCGATGGAACTTCCATGTCGCTCGATTCAACGGAAGACCGCCGCCTTCCGTTTGCCGCTTGGCTCACAAGTCCGAAAAATGACATGTTCGCTCGCGCGATTGTGAATCGCATCTGGGGCAATTTCTTTTGGCGCGGTATTGTTGACGCGGTGGATGACTTGCGCGCCACCAACCCGGCCTCGAATGAAGAATTGCTTGCCGCGCTAACAAAAGATTTCGTGGCTCACAAATTCGACACTCAGTACTTGATGCGAGTGATTATGAATTCTGCCACATATCAGCTCTCGTCTGACGCGAATGCGACAAACCAGAATGACAATCGTTACTTTTCAAAGTACATTGTGAAGCGGTTGCCGGCAGAGGTTTTGCTCGATGCCATGTCGCAGGTGACTGGTGTTCCTACCGCTTTTGCGAACTATCCCAAGGGATTCCGCGCCATGCAGTTGCCGGATGTGCAGGTGAAGTCTGATTTTCTGTCCGCATTCGGCAGACCTCCACGCATTCTTTGCGATGCCGCTGAACGCTCCGTCGAGCCCAGTATTGCGCAAGCACTCCATGTGATCAATGGAGATACGTTAAACAAAAAACTGAGCGCTCCGGATGGGTTTGCCGCACTCTCTCTCAAGCTCGGCCTGTCAAATGCGCGTTTGCTCGAAACGCTCTATCTTTCCGCGTACAGCCGCTATCCTTCCGAGACCGAAAAGGCGTCGATCTTGGGCGCGCTGAACGGCGCTTCTGTAGCTCCCTCCGGCGCAATACGCCAGAAGCAAATTGAGGATATGATGTGGGCCTTGCTGAGCAGCAAAGAGTTCATGTTCAATTACTAGCTTTCCTGCTCTGCGCGTATCCGTTGTGCGCGGAGGTAACGCTCTCAATAGCTGCTAAGCCTTCGAACACCTTTGATCCAAACATCGCAATCGGTGCCGGCATTGACGGGCATGAACAAGGTGAGATTGCAGATAAGCTTTCACCTCCCAACGTGGCGCGGATGCGCAGTGCTGGTTTGAAGCCGCTTATATACCGTCTTCGCACTGAGCTCGCCGGTGAAGCGTGGCACTGGAATTCTGAGGGCACTTGGAGCGACGCCGCTCACCACCAGGGCTACTGGACTGGCAGCCAGAAGTCCCTCGAGCCTATCCAGGTCAGCTACGGGTTTCGGTTGCCCCGCCGCGGTAACAGTATCGATCAAGCAGATAACGACGGTTATTCGCGCATTGACGATGGGGACCCCGATACGTTCTGGAAGAGTAAT
>JAABUK010008070.1_pt1 | contig 14917 bp, 20 predicted proteins | sample 5559141 | NCBI WGS metagenome assembly JAABUK01 (sample SAMN10711869, study PRJNA513367) | rock metagenome | isolation source: Antarctica rocks | place: Antarctica: Victoria Land, Pudding Butte nord | collected 2016-01-03
GATAGAGAATCTGCTTCCAGCCGTTGAACCAAAATGGGCTGCAAACACCATCCAAGTCTGGGTGAAGAAGTCAGTGAGCATCATGTTTGGCGGTGTACAGCATAATATTTTGATCAAGCATGTGCAATGATGAAGAATTGCTGCCTGTCTACGTGTAACAAGCATGCAGCAGCAAAGTTCACTGATCATATCTGCATGCATATGACAACATGGTATATGCCTTGTCTGCAGTTGGTGTCAGGCCAGGCAGTGGGCACGCTGTTTGACCTGGAGGAGAGCAGATACATGCAGGAACGCATGGAGGCGGAAGCTCAGGATCAAGGTACATAGCCTGCTTTCAACACCTCAGGACACAATTAACTCAGTGATATTCACATGCCACACATACATTCCTTCATACACGCAACATGAATGTGCTGCTCTGGCATTAGCACTTGTACTAGCGACATGGATTACACTAGGGTGCTATCTCCAACACAATGTGAGTGTCCTTGCAAGCTGTGAGACTTGTTAGACATCAAAGATTAAGTGTCCTGGTGAGCACTTTGTTTTGTGCATTGTCTTAGCAGAAGTCCTTAACTCTGCCAGGTCCTGGAGCACACACAGCATCCCTGATTTGTTGTACTCAATGAGCTGCTTGGGCCTTGCACTTGTCTGATGTACCCACTGCCAACCACTTAGCAGCTGCAGGTCAGCATCAGTCTGGCCAGTAGGGCAATCTCAAACAGTGCAATAAGCAATCCCATCAGACTAGCACCATTTGCTGCTAGGGCTGACGATTGGGCTGAGTCTGCCTGCTAATGGTCTGCTGCCTTCAAACTCTGCCTGTCAATTCTCTGCTGCCTTCTGATCCTGCCTTTCAACTGTGGGCTGCAGATCCTGAAGCCCCTCAGCAGCCCCCCAACAGCAGCAGGGAGCTGGCAATCAAGGCCAGAGATGCCTCCAGGACGCTTCAGGGCCTGTCCAGTGAAGCCAGAGGGAACCTGCTGCACAAGATTGCGGACGCCATAGAGAGCAGTCAGGAGATCATTCTGCAAGAGAATGAGAAAGACTGTCAGGTGAGCACATGCACCTGAGCTCTTCTCAATCCCAAAACGCCTATTTTGATTCAGAAACGTCATTCCCACACTAGAAATTCAACTTCAGAAACGTCTGCGGACGGTAAAGACGCGTTTCTACATTGTGGAGATGTTTTAGCGCCTTCAATGGCTGACTGGTCAGATTGCAGCTATATGCTGATGGGTTTAGGGTTTGATGACTATATTTATGGTCTAAACCCTAAACCCTTTAAACCCTGAAGCCTACAAAGTCATGCATCAGCAACACACACAGCAGAGAGGCAGGCATGCCTGCTCTGTATTGTTGCGCCCTTATGTCGCAGTACGGCTATGTCAACCACTGTCATACATGTACTGTATGGTATGTATGATGTAAAAGTTTACTTCTCAAGCATGTAGCTTGTCGTGATGCTTGACGTCTTTGCAGATGTCACAATGATCTGGTGAGGGCACCCTACTGTCCTCCTGTGTCAGCATCATGCAAGATTGTCATCCCATCCAGAGTCTTGCAGATGCAGCAAGCTTTGCACCTCCTGTAAGATGTTCAATATTACACAGATTGCGTGTGTCACAGTCTCAGACAGAGCATTCAGGCTTGTGCGATTTGGAGGTGTTTGTTTGCAGGAAGCCAAGGGCAAGATCAGCGAGCAGCTCATGCAGCGCTTGAAGCTCAAGCCCGAGAAGATCAAGCAGCTGGGCGCCGGCCTGCGCTCCATAGCAGCCCAGGATGAGCCAGTAGGCAAGACTCTCAGCCGAATGGAGATTGCAGAAGGGCTGGAGCTGGAGAAAGTAACAGCCCCCATTGGGGTGCTGCTGATCATCTTTGAGGCGCGGCCGGATGCCCTGCCCCAGATTGCTGCCCTGGCCATCCGGTCTGGCAATGGCCTGCTGCTGAAGGGTGGCAAGGAGGCCGCCAGATCCAACGCCTGCCTCCATAAGATCATCACTGACTGTATTGCTAAGGAACAACCTGAGGTGTGCTTTGAATCTCTTCAGGCTGTCATGCATGTGATGCGTGATGTGCTGGTGCTTGAGTTGTGATGACTTGCATGAGCTACATGCTGTCACATAATGTCCCGTGCGGCATCCCATGTGGTGTCCTGCCATGTACATCACTTTTGAGTCCCTCGTGCTAGCTGAATGTTGTGATTTGTACATGCACCCACTCCTGTTTGAAACATCTGAATCACAGCATGCACAGCATTGTTGGGTTTCCGAATCCTGTTGTTTGTTTGGTGTAGGTAGGCAAGGATGTCATTAGCTTGATCACCACCAGAGAAGATGTGGACAATCTGCTGAAGCTGGATGACGTCATTGACTTAGTCATCCCCCGAGGCAGCAACGCCCTGGTGACTCACATCCAGCAGAACACGAAAATTGCAGTGCTGGGCCACGCCGATGGCATCTGCCACATCTACATTGACCCAGACTGCGACATTGATATGGCCTGCAAGATCTGCATAGACTCCAAGATTGACTACCCAGCAGCCTGTAATGCTGTGGAGAAGGTTCTGGTGCATGAGGCCTTAGCCAAAGATGGCAGGGTAAGCTCTTCCCTGTGGTCTTGACTGGCTGCCTTTGCTGCCCTGTACTGACTGCCCTTCCTGACTGCCTTTTGCTGGCTGCCTTTCCTGCCTCTTGCTCGTTGGTTCTCTGCCTATCCCTGCCTTCTGGTTTGCCTTTTGCTATTTGTATGGTCTGTTGCTGATGGTGACCATTCAGTTGCACAGTTGCCATTGGTCTGTGTTCTCACAGCAACACATCTTCCGGCACCTTCCTGGCAGCTTCACTAGCCTGCTGCTAGCGGGCAAGGCTCAAGGGGTGTGACAGCTTTCTCAGCATCGAACTTTGCCATGCATGCTACCTGTTTGTGTTAAGACACAGCCTGTTGTGTCTGTTGTCATCCCAGGCTTGCAGAGTAGGCCAATGAGTCCTTCTTGTATGCAACAGTCCTTGCAGAGAAAACTTTGCTGCTTTTGTCATTTCAGCCCTTTGACTTCTTTCGTATGTCTGTGCTGCAGCTCTTCCAGCTTCAGACAGCTCTACGTGATGCCAACATTGCAATCTATGGTGGTGAGCGCTCCAGCAAGTACTTGAGCCTCCCCAAGGCTCCCAGCCCCAGGCATGAGTATGGGACAGCTGCTTTGACCCTAGAGCTGGTAGAGAGCATGGATGATGCCATTGACCACTTGCACGCAAATGGCTCAGGCCACACTGAATGCATCGTCACCGGTAAGTTCTGGGACTGACCACAAAAGGAGCATGCAAACTGAACACCATAATTGTCACTGCACACAAAGCCGCTGTTGTGCACCACTAAGTTCTGCTTGGTTGTGCGTACGATGAATGCTGTTCACTTGCAGCCTTGCACTGACAGGTTCAAAAGCGCGTTGGCTGTCTGACTCTTTGTAGTGAGGGGCTGTTCATGACAACTGGTGTGTGCTTCAGAGAACAAGGACACTGCTGAGGAGTTTCTGCGAAGGGTAGATGCAGCGTGTGTCAACCACAACTCCTCGACGCGCTTCAGTGATGGATTCCGGTATGGTCTCGGAGCTGAGGTGGGAATCAGCACCGCCCGTATCCATGCCCGGGGCCCCGTGGGGGTAGAGGGGTTGCTGACCACCAGATTCCTGCTGAGGGGTCATGGGCAGACTGTAGAGAAGGATGCTCACATTCGTTACACTCACAAGCCGTTGCCTCTACATTCAGAAGACCGGGCACCTGTAGCTGCGGTGGCAGGAATGGAACAGAGCAATGGGAGCCAGGATGCAGCTGATAGGGAAAAGCCAATAAGCAATGGGCAGCATTGAGAGTGTGATTAGCATCCAGATGCTGCTTCCAATTGAGTACAACGTTGTTTGAACAAGTTTCTGATGCAAAGTGACACTCAGGCAGCTTTCTGCACTTTTCAGCCAGCTAGGATTTGTTGCTCAGCTGCAAGTGTGCATGCTTGCAAATATGCTGCTTTGAGCGCAGATGTGTAGTGCACCAGAGTCGATTTACGTGCAGTGATGTCCTGGTTCTGTGTGCTCTTGAACAGTTCAGTTACTGATCTTGATGCTTTTCTTGTTTGTGTGTCGTAAAGCTCACCTGCAAATGTCAGGGTCCAAGTAGCAGGCTTTCACATATGCTGTTGTATTTGATGCATATAAATTCGTAGCTACAAAGGTTTGACGAGACTGTTGGGCAATTAGCATGGAAAAGTGATTTGCTCGATGATCTGGACGCCTTTATGGCACTGGCTGGCATGGAGTCGTGTTTCTTTCGTGTTTTGCCAATATCTCAGTAATCTGATTGCAGAGCTTGTATCCTTCTTCTTCTTCTTCTTCTTGTAATAAAAGCAGCCTCACCAAGGCATTCTTGGCAGCTGATGTGGGACCGGATGCTGCAGAACTGATTCCCACGTATGCAGGACTAATTCTCACAGCAGCACTGCATTTGTGCCTGCCCCTCAGACGCTCACACAATGAAGCCCAGCACATTGTCAAACCCAGTGCAGTGATGCAATCTGACATGGAGCGACGAGTCCCAGCCAAGGTGCTTAACCAATGCGGTATGACCTTGGCTGGAACTCGTCGACCCATGTCAGAGTACATGACTACACTGTATCTGGCAATGAGTCGCCATGCAAAGCCAAGCTGCCCAATAGCCTTGTATCTGCCACACTCAGTGATCAAGCCTGGCACAGAGTCATTGACTAGCAGGTGCCCTACACTCTCAGCAGCGTGAGCTCAAACATGCCGGGGTGACTGAGAAGCACCTGGACATGCTAGCATTGAACTTCAGCTCCTACCACATTACACAATAGCTTGCTGCGCCCAGTAGCAGTCTGGCACAGCTTATCAGCATGGAAAGCAGAAAGTCAGTTCTGCTTCATGCAAGGCCTGAGCCTGACTGTTAGCAATGTCTGCACATCATGACGCCAAGTCTGCTCAAAATTGGATTTTTGAGTTCATTCATTACAAAAGTAATGCCATGGCTCAGTAGAAGAATCCCAAGACCTGCAGCATATCAGTACAAGGTCAACTGCTGAGCAGAGACAAAGGCTTACAAACATGCAAGGAGAAGCTCTGACAAGAACAGCAGCTTGCTGAACACACAAACAGCATGTCCAAAAACAAGGGCAGGCTGCAACAAACGATGCCCCGCCAGAAAGACCCTGCAACATATTGCGCAAGCTGCAGTAGTCCCAGCATGAAACGGAGACTAAAGTTAGGCAGACGGAGGGCTATTGACAGCCTACCTTGCCTCCCATCTTTTTTCGCCTCGCCTCCTCGTGGTCCATGATGCCTACACTGGTTGTCAGAATGATCTTCCCGAACTGCAAAAACACATCATGCTTACTTAGCCTCATGTTCTGCAGCTACCTAGTGGACACACTGCTAACAATATGTCTTAAGTGCTGCTGCATTTGCTGGCTAGCATTGTAAGGTTGCACATGCAGGGTCGCTGCATAGTGCTGATGGAATAAATCGTTTTGTCACCCAAACAAAGTAATGCAGAATTGAAGATTTACCAAAACCCAGATGCTGTGTTCATAGCTCTGACCCACAACAGTACTGCAGGAAGGCGTGCACAGCAAGATGCAAGCACTCAAACGCTCAAAAGCGTAGACTCACCAGACGGGAAGGCAACAACCGCGCTACCCATGCCTCTATCTCACCGTGGTTTACATCGTATCGTGGAGAGATGACTCCACACTTGTTGAGCCTGCATATGACGATTGTGCTCAGCAACAGATTATGGCCATAGTCTGCTGTACCAGTGAGCATTTTTGCAGCTGACAATAATGCCTGGTATGCTGCTGCCTACCTGCCGTTCAACTCCACAACAATCTTGCCACCTCTGTGGTCATCTACGTACTCAAACTCCCCAATGTACCCTGCACATAAAGGAGCTGAGACCAACATCGTTTCGACCTTTGCTGCTTGCTGGCTTGTGGCCATACTAGTATGCTGATAAATTATGCTGAGACTGCACAAGGAGGTGAAAACTATCATTGCTGCAGGAAGGCTATTGCTGCATATACTGCCTGCTGATCGTCGACACCGCACATCAGCCAGCTTGGGGTGCTGTATGAATCAGTTGTGCTGCTGGCCAAGTCTAGCTGCTCACCGTGCTTCATCATGACTTGCAAGAACTTGATAACCACTTTGGAAGAGGGTCTGATCAAGACTTGTCGCTTGCCACGCTTCTCTGCGTTGTACATGGTCTTGAGGGCATCGTGCAGCACGCTGATTCGCACCATTTTGCCAGCTGCCCCTTGCAACTCCTGCTGCAACGCGCAATTCCGAAAGAGTCCAAGCTAAGCCGCCTGTGAGTCATATGACTCTGGCAACGTTAGGTTTGGTATCCCAAATGTACGCATCCCGTTCAACACGCATTCCGTCAAGTACGCTTCTTTGCACAACATGCTCATCCAGCTTGCTTGCAGCTGGACAATCCTCCGGAAACGTACCTGGCAACCCTCCTAAGCTGAAAAGGGCAGGACCGCCGGCTGGCAACATCTGCAGGCGGTTGAGTCGCTTGCCGAATAATTAGCAGTGTCACCCAGATAGCTTGACGACAGAGCGGGCACAGCGTCTCCCACCATGACAGAAACATTGCGTAGGGGCTACCCAGGCATGAAGGTAATTGATTCCTTATGTTTTGGCTGTGTTCATCCGCGATCAAAGGAAACTCGCTACTGACGAATTGCTGACTCCAGCCAGTTGGGCCTGCAATTTATGAAGGACAACTTAGTGATCTTCAGTTGGTTTTTGGCTTTTACATACTGCATATTTTGAAGGGGATGGCTTCGTCACTGGACGTGATAAGCAAGTGTCTTTGTGTGTTTATGCAGTCCATCAAGGACATGCCGGTGCTCCAAGATGGACCTCCCCCTGGAGGCTTCCCATCAGTCAGATACGCCCGCAGAATTCCCAGCACTGGACCAGCTGGGTTCACACTGTTTGCTGTGACAGCATCAATCATGGCATATGGTTTCATCAAGGTCTGTCCACCCCCACACCACTAGTCGGCCCATGGCACCACTAGATTTCTCTGGCTTGCAATGATCAATGTAGACTTGTGCTGCAGGTAGGCCAAACAAATCATGAGAGACGAGCAGCCAAGGCAGAAAAGAAGGCAGCGCGATTTGCAATTATGCCAATTTTGCAAGCAGAAGAAGATCGACGGTGAGCTGTGGTTACATGCAATGCATCTCACTGGTAATGCCAACACTGTGTGTTGAGTATATGCCACAGCTGTGCTGTATGAGCTGATTCAGTGTCCCTGTGGCTACTTAAGTGCTGCAGGACAATGTACAGTTGGTACCTTGTCTACACACCAACCTTACCCTCGAAAGACCGCAGACTTGCTTGAAAAGCGCATGTATGCATGTCGCTACAATGTTTGTGCTTGCCCAGCTGTGCTGCATGGTCTTCAACCCCATACGCCTTACAAGAATGACTGGGCAGTGCTTGAATGCATTGTACAGGTATGTTCAAGCCAATGAGGCATTCATCAAGAAGGAGAAGGAACTGATGAAGAATGTACCAGGCTACAAAGCCGGCGAGCAGTTATACAGTGGTGGCCGCTGGATGCCCCCTGCGCCCCGCGTGGGTGCTTGGGGTGGGGCATAAGCCTTCTTGTCTGACTTCATGCTTTGTGGGCAGCATTGGCAGCGTACTTGCCAAACTGGCTTGCAGTGATGGAAGCAGAAAATGCGTCAGCTGCATCTGCTGAACAGAATGCAGGTGTCATATAGTGCTGAGGCAGAAGATGTATGCTGCGCAGCGTGCTTGTGCAGAGCAGCGCTTTATGCGTTGAGGCACCACGCGTGCAGGCTGCTGCTATTGTTTACAGTGATCTGACCTTAAGCGACTGTAGGTTGCATTTGCATAGTTCGAATGCTTCTTCAGATGTAGTGACTGCTCCAGCAGAGTGTAAATTACCACTTGAATGTTGTGATATTGTCGCTGCTACGTGGGACAAATTCTTGTTTTTGTCTGCCTCAGCTGCTCTGTGATGGCGTTATGTTCAAGATTTAGATTACTATGACTCTTGGGTCAAGGCGCATGCCGCTATGCATGGCGACTGAGGACGCACAGATTGAAAACGTATCTGCCTGCTGTGCTTCTCAACAGCATTTTCGTGCAGAGTTCTTTGCGCGCTTTACGGCCTTGACGTTGCTGAGCGCCATGTCGTCACTGCTACCTCGGTTAAGTCAGTATGCAACGCAACTTGCCGCCTCACGACAAAGATACAATGTCCCTTCCCATAGAACCACGAGCAGTTGAGCACCAATCATTGCCACAAACAAGTCGGTCTCTGTGCGTTGCGGCTTGACTGGTTTCTGAGATCACAGCGATGAGCGGATATCGTCAACAGTGCTGGGACTTTCGCGGAGCTGTGTCAGAGCCTCTTGAAGTTTGCGCTGAGGAGAAAAGGGTCAGTAAAACTTGTGCCGATGGGAAGAATCAGACTTTGTTGAGATGGCGTCAGAGCTAGGCTTTATTTGGCTGAAATGCGAACAGGTGCTGGGACACCACCTGTCCAAAGGCGCGACAGCATTGTTCCAAACGGCTCAGGCAACGGCCAGCTGGTCAGTAAAGGTGCTTCCAAGTTTGGAGGAGGACAACACAATGCACAAGCTTAGGCCAGAAATTGAGCACAACATAGAGCGGTATTTGATGAGGTGTGATACCCTGACACAATTGAAATGCAGCTTTGTGAATTGTGCAGGTGGCTGTGGGTTTCATTGTTGCTGCAGCATTGCACGATTAGTAAAGTGCCTGCAATCATCATCTGATGGATCTGTGCTGACTTGTCTTTGTCATGTGTATGCAGGCACATGCATGGTCAGGGTTTGACTATGGGTAATCTTCCAGAAGACCCACCTATTGTAGATGGCCTAAAGACAGTCCAGATCAAGAAGAATGACTATCGCAAAGGCTTGGTGCAGGTCAGTGGTGGGGAAGCAATTGCCTTGACACTTCCATTGACCCCTGCACGTTTGTTTGGGCAACATACCAGTGGACTATACGCTTTACATCATCATGATGTTTGTCTGCAGCAGTCAGAATTCTTCAAACGCAGTAACATGCATGTCCATAAAGTCTGCGTCTACGCATATTGCATGAGCTCAGTTAGATGTAGAACGAATCAGATGCAGGACAAGAGTGTATCTAATCTTGCTTTGCCATGAAGGCTACCATTCAATGAATACCATGCTTGCAGCTGCATCAAACCATCACAGCTTGAAGCCTGTTGTACTGAGATGCCTTTGAACTAACAGCATGCTGCGCTGTTGTTGCAGGACAATGCTGTGCATGCCACTCATCCTTTGCCAGCTGGCAGGGTATTAGGCGTCTATCGCAGCATGACAATCTTGCCATCAGAGGAGCTGCATTTGAGGCACCACCCACCTGAAAGCTACCCCAAAAGCACTGCCCATTGACGTCAGGCCATTGACGCCTATGCTGCAGAGCTTGCGCCTCCCCCGCAGAAGACCTGGGGCAAAAAGCTGCTGCGAGAGGTGTTTGACACGGCCCTACAGGTGCGGCCTGGCTTTGCAAATGCTGTCTCAGCTTGCTGCAGAGCAGGACTTCAGGGGCGCTGCGTTTCTCCCTGTTGAATGTTGCCTAGCAGTTCTGCAGTCACAGCAGAATTGTGAAAAGGTTGCCTTCATAGTGACCGCAACAGGGATGATTTGTGATGCTTTACGCTCGTTGGGTCTCAGCATGAATGGCACTTGCACATGGTGTTGCAAACGAGGTAGCAGTCCTTGCTGGCCCATGAAAAAGGATAGCAATTGCGGTATGATACAGCTAGACTCCATGAGCAGGCTGGGCAATGCTTGTGGCTCAAGGAGGAACTGCATGCCTTGCAGCACAATGCTCACAATAATGTATGACCATTTGAGCATCATTCCCAGCAACGCAAAGTCTGGTTTCATAGTCCATAACCGTGGTATTTGGCACATGCCAAACAAAGCGGTACCTGGCTCATGTACTGCATGAGACATGCTATGCACAATAACTCACAAGAGTGACAGATACACAAATTAGCTGAGACGCTTCTGTAAGTACTATCTGCAGCATCTGCTGCCCATGCTGGGAGTGACATCTTTTTTGTGCATTCATCTCCGGTGACAGGTCATAGTGCATCATCATTGTGTCTGTGCATGGTGCAGGGCCAGCAGCTGGTGTGCTCAGGCTTTGGCTGCAGCAACATGTCAGCCTGCATCAATGATGGGCGAGCAGATCCCATGAGTCCTGAGGCCAGCAAGCGAGATAGGGCAGCTAACGTGCAGCTGCTTCCTGTGGCAGTGTGCCGCTGGCCGTTCCTCTTCATGATCACCTCTGAAGACGTCACACCAGGTGGGTGTGTTGATTACTCATTGTGTACATAGGGAAGAGTGCATGTTGAATCTCAGGTGTGAATGGGCTATGCATCCCAGATGGGTTTACACAGGATGGGTGCGTACTCTGCATCAGCAGCATGTACTGGCTATATGCATGGCAATGAGATGCATGGCAATGAGATGCATGGCAATGAGATGCATGGCAATGAGACGCCTGAAGCATGAGCCAGCAGGAACAGCTGAACAGACAAAGATAGGGGCAAGGCAGTGCACCATCAGTCAGATCTTGCTGCATTTGCTGCACATCATGTATGCAGTGGTTGCATTGCATTGACTTGATGGTATATTTAACTGTTCAGGCCTTTGATTCAAGTTTGCAACACATGTCATCAAGCCATATGACACTGACCATGCTATGCATGACATTTGCTACAGCACATGTAATCAAGCCATGTGACACTGATCAGGCTATGCATGACACTTGCTATGACTGCAGGGGAGCTATACCTGGACTATGGCAGGGGCTTGTGGGATATTCAGCGTGACCGCCTCATGGAGATTGAGGCCTGGCAGAGGGAGCTGGACAAAGTGTTGCAGGTGCAACCTAATGATGATGCTGAACGGAACTGCTCTCAAGCACAGTTGTGCATCTGCTCTCTCTTAGAGGGCATTCACACTGACGGATTAGCGGGTTATGGTTAGTAACTGGTGTGAACTGGATTAGTGTACAAATCAACAGCAGGTTAACGTCCGTGCGTAAGCGCTGCAGCTTGAGATCAAATGCTTTCTTGTTGGCAGCTGTCCAGGTTGATCTGATGTGTGTTGTGGGATTTGACTGCGCAAACAGCAGCATGCTGTTCACCATTCAGACACTGTGCATGACTCCAGAAGTTTGGGGATGTAGTCACATCCAAGATGTGTTGATGCCCCATGTGCAGAGGGAAAGGCAGTTGCAGCGGTCACGAGGGGTCAGCAGCTCTGCCTTGCAGGACACTGCCTCACAGGTACCACCATCTGAAACCACTGGTCTAACGTGCACCGTAATCCCTCCATGCGACATGCAGTGCTGCCTTGCTGTGAAAGCATGAACAGCATGCAAGCTGAGACTTGTTGGAAAGCTTTGCATGGCGACAGGTTCATGTGCTGCCCCCTGTCATTCTTATACATTTTCTGTCTACGTCAATGAATCTACCAAACAGAACACATCGCTTGAATGGTGCAAAGATGCATGCAGCGCAAGGTGTAGGCACTGTTACTGTGCTGGCTTGTAACTACAGTTCCTGTCCCAGATCTGTCTGTGTGGCTGTTTGTCTGTCGCTCTTGATGTCGCTGCTTGCCTATTGCCACACTCTGTCTGTGCCTGCCTTGACTTGTCTGAGCTGTGAGGTCGGGCTTCAGCAGCAAGCCGCAAGGAGCAGGGCTGGTTCCAAGAGACCAAGGCAGTCCTGTGATCTGAAGCAGAATTCTGCATCAAGCAAGCAGCTGTGTGTCAGGTCAGCCTGCTGTGGCCAACTTACTGATATTGCAGCGTGAACAAGCATGCGTGTTCTGCTGCCAATCAGGCTGCATGCTAGCCACGGATATGCAGCAAAAGCTGGACCATTGCTTGCATTGTTAGCAGACCACCATCGCTGTGTTGAGCGCGGTTCATTGCTGGCTTGCAATTGTCAAGCATGGACAAAGCAGCTGGGTCGGGATACAGGTCAAAAGTGTCTCAAATTGAAGAGTCACAGAGCGAGCCAGCTAAAGAGGCTGCTAAGGCAAACACAGCACAGCAGACAAGCAAGACAGCAACTTCAACACAGCAGGCAGAGCAGGCAAAGCAGCCTCAGCCAGCAAAGCAAATCAAAGTGGCTCAGCAGGCTAAGCAGGCAGAGCCAGATCAGCAGTGCCAACTGTCCCAGCTAGCAGAGTCAGCTCAGCACGCCGCATCAGCAAAGCAGGCAAAGCAGCCACAGCAGGCAAAGCAAGCAGAGCAAGCAAAGCAGGCTGCCCAATCTGAACTAGCTGAGTCTACAAAGTCAGGACAGCAGCCAAAGCAGCAAGCAACAGAGGCCAGGCAAGCAGAGCAGTCTGAGCCAGCAAAGCATTCAAATTCAGTGCAGCAGGTCAAGCAAACTCAGGCTGTTCAACATGCTGGACAGGCACACACAGCTCATGCTGCAGGGCCGTCCTTGTCAGCAGAGCAGTCCTTGTCAGCAGGGCAGTCTCTGCCAGCAGAGCAGTCGATGCAGCCTCAGCAGGCAAAGCAGCCTCAGCAGGCAAAGCAGGTTCAAATGCCATTGCAGGCACAGCAGCAGCCAACAGCCAATGCACCAGCAGCTGGTGACGTATGGCGGCCTGTAGAGGGCCGTTACTGGTGCCCTGACCCAACCTGCCCCAAGAGCTACTTCCAAAACAGCTTCGCTGGATACAGCTATGTTAGGTCTGTCAGGTGTGCTGCTACACTTTTGTGTGGTTCACGGTCTGTCTTTCTGTTATCTGAGCAAGAAGTGGTAGTCAAATGGCATGCAGTGGTAGACATATGGTGAAGAACACTCAGCGTGCTCTGGCCATTGTGACCTCTTAGTCGTAAATGCTCAGAGTTCAGGTCAGCCAGATGTGCATGCATCACAGCACGTGCTCATACAGAATTGCATCTGCTGTCATACAGGAGACATATGAGGAAGGCAGTGCGGGCTGATGTAGGTCACCTGGCATTGAATGCCATCCTGACACAGGAAGCCTCAAGGAAGGCAGGCTTAAAGGATGCTTCCATCAGCACAGGCAGCATCTATGGCGCGGGTCTGGCTGTATCTGGTCCAAGCAACCAATCTGGCCCTAGCAATGTTGCAGCAGGCTGTGGCAATGCGATAAACACGCAACTTTCACAAGAATGTTCACCACGCGAAGCCAAAGAACCACAGGACAACTCTACTGCTAGGCTTCCTGCTGTGCCTGCTGTGCCTACAAAGGACCAGTGCAACTCTGCTATGGATCAGGGCATCCCCGCAAGGCATCAGGGCATCTCCATCAAAGATCCAGGCAGCACCACTGAGGTCAGGGGCAGTTGCACCGAGGACCAGGGCATCCCTGCAGAAGCGCAGCGCATCCCCAGTGAGGCTCAGGGGGTCCTGATGAGTCAGCCTGCCCCAGCAGCTGTGGACTTTGTGCTACCAGCAACTGCTGATGATAGCAGTGTGGCTGCTGGTGTTGAAGCCCATCAAGCTGGCATGTCGCCTTCATCTGCCGGCCAAGGTATTGCTGATTGGCTGTTTTTTGAACCTCTTACAGATCATCTGCATTGGCTGGGGCCTTATGAAAAGGCCCAGCCCCAAAGGTCCCCTTGTTTGGCTGCCTCTTGAACCCCACAGATCTCCTTGTTGGGCTGCCTTTTGAACCCATGGGTCCCCTTGTTTGGCTGCCTTTTGAACCCCACCAAATCCCTTGTTTGGCTGCTGTTAGCCAAAGGAAATTGTTGTTTTTTGCTGCCTCTGCAGACTCACCTTGCCTCCTGCATGCTTGACCAGCGTACACCCAGTACAGCAACCATGACTTTATTTAGTGTTTAGGGTTTATATAAAATAGAGTTACCCAATTGGTCCTCAAACAGCTTGACATGACTGCAGCTATGCACACCTGCACACATGTCCATGCAATCTTCACCACATAGTCAAGGCTTCCAGCAAATGGCATCATACTGATGCTGTAGGTGGAGCCAGTCCAGATACAGTCATGCAGCGTACAGTGCCTGAAGGCGCTTGTGCTGCCAGCAAGGTGCTTGAGCAGGCACATGCTATAGAGCACTCTGAGCAGCAAGATTTGCAAGAAGCACGTGTAGCCACTCAAGTACCTGGAGCTGATCAGGTATGCAATGCTGGCTGATCAGGTAACTGTCGGGTCTAGCTATTTGGCCTCAAATGGTCAAGCAGGGTGTACATACGCCCTTGCTGCACAGCATTGGGTTGTTTGGGGCAAACAGTCGTGCCAGGCGCTCATGCAGCACTCAAACATGTGTACAGAGCACGTACAAGTGTTAAGCCATGCATAAATTGGACCTGCTGACACTCGCCAGTCCACTCTCTGAGCACTAAGCAGTGACGGGCAGACCAGCATGTTAGCACACAACAGTCCTCTGTATTATTTTGTACCTCTTGGACTGGCATGTCTATTGACATCTGCAAACTCTGCTGAAGGACGCACCAGCCTCAGGCGCAGATGATAGCCTCCTTACCCCAATCAGCCCTAAATGCATATCAGCCAAGGCAGCAGCCAACATGCAGGTAGACAGGGCTGATGCTCACAGCCCTCTCCCAGGGCCCACCCTTGAGCCCTCTCCTGCTCACAGGGCAACAAAGGAATCAGAAAGCAGCGCCCTGCCAGCTGGTGCCCAGCAAACTTTGTCTGCAGTAATCAGGGCAGCTGAAGCTGTAGCTGCAGCACTAGAGGGTGACAGTCACCTTGACCCAGCTGCAAACAAACCTTGTTGCCCCAGGACTAGTCCTAAGCTCAAGACAGATGTCAATCAGGCTTC
>JAABUK010008072.1_pt1 | contig 14914 bp, 17 predicted proteins | sample 5559141 | NCBI WGS metagenome assembly JAABUK01 (sample SAMN10711869, study PRJNA513367) | rock metagenome | isolation source: Antarctica rocks | place: Antarctica: Victoria Land, Pudding Butte nord | collected 2016-01-03
AGGCCAGCCTCCGCTGCGGGAGCTAATTTTTTTTAATAACCTTTTTCATAATTTTTAAAATTTAGAGCCTTAAATTACAAAAGGATTCGATGCTGCGTTTCCCGAGGTACGAGGGTTCGGTTCAACATGCGTATTGCCAATATTGGGGCTGGACGGAATTCTAATGAAGCTTTGGAATATTTTGTAAACAGTATATCTTTTATGAACTTTAGTAATGCCAATCCCCTAACATCGGCAATACGTAAACGTTGGTGGCGATTTTAGAATTGTAGTTCCCACCATCACTTAATGAATATTAAAATCTACAAATTAATTTTACTAACGGTAACTATTATCGGAATATTAACTCCGTATATTGATTCATTTGTTATTGTTCAAATGTTCATTTTTATTATTCCGTTTGCAATAATATTTGGTATTTCGCTGTTGGTTTTGATTTATAGTGTAATCAAGTATAAAAGAAATTTTTATAAACAACCTTCTACTAAAATTATTTCAATTGTTCCGCTATTTTTAATTTCTCAAATTTTTTCAGTTTTTATTTTAGACAATATTCAAAAACTAAGAAGTCAACGTTACATTAATCAAATTGAAGCAATTAAAAAATCTGAAAAAATATACCCAAAAGAATTTAAAACATATTTAGGTATTGAATACTTTAAGGCTGAAAATGAAGATAACTTTAGTTTGTCTTATTCAAGAGGATTTATTGTTAGGGAAGTATATAGCAGTTCGAATAAAATTTGGAAAAGCCTTGGCTGGAATGACTAAAAACCGCCGCTAACAAGTGTGTTTATAAAATTGTGGCTGGACGTTTAGCATTCAACTATAAATCATTATTTTGCTTTTGTGGTTAATTGAACCTAACGTTTTTCAATTGCCACAACTTCATAAACACTTTAACGTTGGCTGAAAGGCTTTCGAGTGCATAAATTAATCGTTTTCAACCTGAACGATTTAGTAATACATTAGTTAATTTACCTGCTTAACAGCTTCTTTGTTACAAATTTATCAAAAAAGTAATTACGATAGGCATTGGCGACAGGGATTTCATGTTTGCCAATAAATGTTTATCCCAGCGATGATGACCCACCATCCCGCTGATGGTGACCCACCTCTTTAGAGAGAGCAATAATTGTGAGAGTTTTTAGTAATTTAAAGATACATTTATGCCGGTATTTTTTGAGTTATTATTTTTTTCTTCTTGAATCTCCTCTAAAGGCAGGTGTTCTTCCCTGCTGGTTTAAGTGTTCCAGATTTAATATTGCACTGGTCAACAATGACATTACACTTCAGGCTTTTGACCTTTTTCAGAACTATCGGTTGAGTCACGGACTTTTGATAGCTGATAGTCTTATTGCGGCTACTGCTTTAATTGCTGACCTCGAACTTTTTACTTATAATGCTAAAGACTTTACGTTCATTTCTAACTTAAAGCTATACACTCTTTAAAGTTTTTATCCATAAGGCAGGATTGTGTCCGGTAAAAATAAGGTTAAATACCATTCATTTTTTACCCTATATCTTATCACTAAAAGTTTCATGGCACCCGTTATCGCTTCCCCGACAGTCACTACTCTCGTTTTATAACTTTCACTGAAATAAAATTGGATAGTTTCTTTCAAAAACCCTAATCAGCCGCTTCCTTATTCTGCTATTTAAAATTCTTTTTTGATTTCCTGTAACCTTTTTACTTTTTTGCAGTAATCAATTATATAACCTCAATTCTTTTAATGTTGACGGCAGAATTATCTGATGAAAATATTATGCTGAAAGTAAAAGAAGGTAACCTGTCTGAACTGACGGTACTTTTTGAGCGGTATCATGTGAGGTTGTTTAATTTTTTTTTAAAGCTAACCTTAGATAAAGCTGCCAGTGAAGATCTGACACAAAGTTTGTTTTACAGGGTTATTAAATACCGTCAGACTTACAGAACAGAAGAAGGGAATTTTAAGACATGGATATACCAGATGGGCCGTAATGTATTTTATGACTTTTATAAAGAACGGCAAAAAATAGCTGTAAACTTTATGGATATGCAGGTAAGCCATGAAACGATAGCTGATACCAATGAAACAAATAAAGAAGAAGAGCTGGAGAAATTGAACAAGGCCTTAGCCCGGTTGGTGCCAGACCAACGTGAAATGATCATCTTGAGCCGCTACCAGGGATTGAAATACAGGGAAATAGCAGAGATAAAAGATGTATCGGTAACGGCGGTAAAAGTGCAGATACACAGGGCGTTGAAACAATTGAAATGTTTTTATTTTAATCAACCATAATCCAAATGTTATGACTTGTGAAGATGTTGAGTTAATGTGGATAGATTATATTGATCACCAACTCAGTGATGTTACCAGGTATAGCTTTGACATTCATATAAAATCGTGTGAAAAGTGTGCGAAGGAATTGCAGCACCTGCAATTTCTTGCAGACCTGATGAGAGATGAAAAAGAAATAATTCCTGATGAAGGCGTGCAAAAAAAATTCAATGCAATGCTGCAGTCTGAATTGAATTTGCTGGCTACGCAAAACATTATTGAAAAAGATGTAAAGGCAAAGATATTTTCGCTGCACCGCAATTCGTTGATCTGGAAAATTGCCGCTGCATGTGTTATACTTTTTGCAGGCATATTAACCGGTCTTTTTATTAAAGATTTTCGTACAGCAAATACCTCTCTCGAGCAGCTATCCGGGATTAAGAAAGATCTCAAAGACGTGAAGGAAACACTCATGTTCAGTTTATTGAAAGATGAATCGGCAAGCCAGCGAATAAAGGCAGTAAGCTATGCTGAAGAAATGCCCAACCCTGACCAACAAATCATTCGGGCGTTGATTAACACTTTAAACGAAGATAAAAATGTAAACGTGAGACTGGCAGCTCTTTATTCAATAAATAAATTTTCAAATGACAGAGAAGTACGCGACTCATTGGTGCAATCATTAAGCAAACAAACAGAGCCTATTATTCAGATTGTGCTTATAAATATGCTTACGCAAAAAAATGAAGCTAAAGCTATAGAGCCAATCAGGGAAATTATCTCCAGAACGAATACTAACCAGGAAGTAAAAGAAATAGGCAAGAAGGCTTTGAAGGAACTATAAAAGTTGCAACAGTCTTTTTTTAATAAAAAATGAAAATATATCGTGTTGGGTATATTTCAAATTGTCTCTTATTTTAGAAATGCAACGTCATTGGCAGGTGGAACGACGAAGCAATCTGCTTATGAGAAGTTTCTTAATTACAAACCAGATCGCTTCGTTCCTGCCAATGACGAAAGCTTGAAAAATAACAGCAGACAGTCAGGTACAGGAACGGGAATTTGAAACGACGTATTCTGTTCTTCAGCATACTTATGTTTTTTTACAAATCATATCTTAAAATATTAAATTTAGTACTATAAAAACCATGGCAAATTCTGGTCTGCCTGTTTTTAATTATTCCATCCTTTAAATAAAAAAAATGAAATCAATAAAGTTCGCAGTTTCACTCCTCATTCTGTTTTTAATTTCAAAAGCATTATCAGCGCAGGAGTATAAACTACAGGTAGAAAATACAAAAGCAGGCAAGCTTATTTTAAAAGATTTTGGCGGTGACTTTCCTGTAGAAGGATATAATGGTAATGAAGTTATTATTACCACCAATTCAGACAGGTTTACCAAAATTCCCGAGCGGGCCAAAGGATTGAAACCGGTTTATGCCATGGGAACAGATAATACCGGTATAGGTCTTAAAGTAGAAAAAAAGGGAAACGTTGTTACTGTTCAGTATTTGCTGCCAGTCACACAACGGGAAGTGTATAAGCTAAAAGTACCCAACAACATGGCTTTGGATATCAAAAGCGGTTGCGGCTTCTCCGGCAATATCACCATCAAAAATATTAATAATGAAATAGAGATAAATAACTGTAATTCTATCAATCTAAAGGCCGTGAGCGGGCCATTGGTACTCTCTACTATCAGCGGGGAAATAGATGTGGTCTTAAACAGTCTTAATAAAGATAAGCCAACTTCCATCGCATCTGTCAGCGGCAATATTGATATTACCTTACCGGCAAAAACGCCTGCTAATGTTGAGATGAGCACTATCAGCGGCAGTGTGTATACCGATTTTGATCTGACAAATCCTAAAGATAAAATGCAGCGTATTGGCGGTAATAATATTAAAAACAGCCTTAACGGGGGCGGTGCAGATTTGAAGATAAGTAATATAAGCGGAGATATTTATCTGAGAAAAGGATAGTCTTATTTACACTATAATAAATTATAATTTTTTTAAAATTAGTTATATGAAAAAGATAATTGCCATTATTTTGTTGCCTTTTATCGCTTTTAGTCTCAATGCACAAAAAGTTATTGAAAGGCATGTTAACCTGTCTCCCACCGGATCTGTTAATTTAAATATTCAAATAGCTGACAGCATTACAATCCGCACCTGGAACAAAAAGGAAGCCTATGTAAGAGCCTTTGTAAATGTAAACGACAACAAAAATAACGACGATTACAAATGGGATTTTGATGAAACAGGCGGCAGCCTGAATGTTACCGCCAAATTTGATTTTCCTAAGGGAAGATCAAATGATTGTTGCAATAATAAGACTATAATCACCTGTTTTATTTATATTCCCAAAAATACGAATCTTAGTGTGGAAACAATCAATGGAAACATTACTATCGCAGGAAAAACTGCAGAGATAAAAGCTAAAAGCATTAGCGGATTTGTTGATATGGCTGTATCACCGCAACGGGCTGCAGAAGTAAAATTAAATACCATAACAGGCACTATGTATTCTGATTTCGACTTCGGCGAAAAAGATAAAGATATGAAAAGAGTGGCCGGTACTGCTATCAACAGCAGCTTAAACGGAGGAGGTAATAATTTTATTAATCTTGAAACAATAAGCGGAGATATCTTCTTTCATAAATCATAATATTTTTCTTTTTTACCTGTTTTAATTAAAAATAATTACCCTGCTATATTCGGACATTATTATAAAAAGTCAGAAGCGTTGTCAACAGGAAAAGGTTTATTTTAATGGCTGGATAATTAAGAGCAATCATGTTGACCTGATTTATTATTTACTGCATATATTTAGCGTACATCAGCTTTTAATATGTAAGCATTCTAACTTCCATTTATCAGGAAAAACGTATTGTACCGGATGTAATGAAGCCGGCTTAAATTTCTGTTTTATCCGGGTACGGTTTGATTTACCTGAAAAACCAGGATGTACGACACGTGCATATTTATCTGTTTCGCAAAAGAGGTTCTGGCAATCAATTAACTGCAGTTTTCTGCCCCATAAACTTTTGAACTCCAAATCAAGTCTTTTGAATTCATTTTCCTGATTTTCGCAAACCATCTTTATGATATCTTCTTCTGAAAAATCTCCAAAATTGCTGAAACACTTTCTAATTCCATCCATCGCTCCTGGTCCTGCCTTTACAAATTCCATCTCAGAAAAATTTGTAATATTACTGTAGTTAATATCCGTAATATACTGATAAGCTAAAAAAGAACCAATGCCTGGATATGTCAGCAATTTTTCATATCCGTCTTTCATACTGCCATGTGTAAGCAACTGTGCCGGCAAGTTATCTTCCATCATTTTTTCTAAAAGCCGCAAATGATTTTGATGCTTATATTGGTGGTTAAAGTATGATTTGCCGGAAGCCATCATATACGCGTTGGAGTATATTGGCAAGCCGTTGCTCCTCGCCTGCTTTAATAAATCAGCATAAAATGTAAAGTCAAAATCACTGTATTTTATTTTGCCTGCCTGTTGATTGAGATATTCCCAGGTCTCAATCTTATTAAACAGTTTAAACAACATTATTCTAAAAAAAACTTCCTCATTTTCCTGGCTTCCTTTTTTAATAACATTCGAGATCAGGTACTGACTAACTCTGTCACTAACCCTGTAAGCATTGGTAAATTTGTAATTTTTTAAAACCACATCATTCGTCCAGCAAAGATCTGCAGGATTTTTTAATCTTCGGAAAAAGATGTCTTGTCTTTCAGCAGCAAATTTCCAGTAGGTATCAAAAACAATAGTTGCCTTAGGTAAGGTTTTTTTTATATGGAATGACAGGTTGCCGCAAACCATGATTTTCTGTTATTAAATTCAAATCATAAATTTATCAAAAATACTCTTCCGCTTTTGCTTTCTCAATAGGTAGTAATAGTAAAAATAGAAGATTGTTGTCAAGCCTGGCTTACTTTTTTCATTTTTTCGCCTTTGCAGTACTCTTCAACTGCAAACATGAATTAGCAAAAAGCAGTTGGTGAAGAACCCCAACACCGGCTATAACTTATCTTAGTAAAGTTACGGTTCCCTTTATGATTACCTCTTTGTCTTGCATAACCCCTTTGATGAGATAAACATATGTGCCAATGTCCAAATCCCGGCTCTGGTATGTGCCGTTCCAACCTTTTGTGATATCTGTCGTTCTGAAAACAACATTTCCCCAGCGGTTAAAGACTGAGAACTCACGTAAACTAAGAGAAGCATCCGGGGGAATACGAAACGCATCATTTTTCCCGTCTTTATTTGGCGTAAAAGCAGATGGCATGTACAGTTTGTGAATGACTTTAACGACTAATTCTTTACTGGCTGTGCAACCATTTGCATCAACAACAGTGAGATTGAACGCCGTGTCGTGCGTAAGCGGGACGGTAGAGGATGTTAACGATTGCGGCGTCAGTAATGCTGCGGCAGGGCTCCATACAAACGAGGTTGTATTGGCCGAAACAGATGCACTCAATTGTGCCGGCTCACCTGACGGAATTGAGATTTCAGGAGGTGAAAACGTAATCACAGGAGCGTTTCTTACCGTTACCACTTCAATGTTGGAAGAAACTTTTGCCGTTATGAAACAACCTGGAATGTTGGTTGATAACGTACAGGAAACCTTGTCACCATTTGCAAACTCCTTGCTGATAAAGGTGGGTGAGCTGATGCCCTCATTGTAGCCATTTACCTGCCATTGATACCACTTATTATCTCCGGCATTTTGCTGTGTTGCCGTAAAGGTGACAGATGTGCCTGCACACACATCCGTAACCGGCACAGCAATCGTCAACGTGGGATCTGTAAAATCCTGTACATGCATCCCGATTTTGTTTGATGGGGCACTTGTGCTGGTATGACATCTTGAGTCCTGATCAATCGTTACCGTGCAACTTACCGAATCACGATCCTTTAAGGTGCTTGTGATCAGAGCCGGCCCGACATCACCGGTTGGTTCACCGTTTATTTCCCATGTGAACGTTGGGTAAGCGCCGCCGTTGGCTGTAGCGGTAAAGGTAACTTCCCCTCCCCTGCAGATTTGTGTTTTACTTGGTGTTATTGTTATTGCAGGATGAATCATTGGGTAAACGTAGAGCGTCAACTGAGAATTTGCAGTTCTTGATGTGCCAGGACAAGATGGCGTTGAGGTGGTTAGCACACATTCTACACGTGAACCATTGGTTAAGGAGGTGGTTGAATAATCAGGGCTATTGGTTCCCACCGTAATTCCGTTGACCAGCCATTGATAAGAAGGCACCGCGTTTCCGTAAGAAGACTGCGATGTAAAAACGGTGAGCTCTCCTTCACAGATAAGCGAGTCATTGTTTGCAATGGTAATGACAGGCTTAATGTTGTTGATGACATGCATGATTATTGGCGTGCTGACAACCATGGTATCAACCCCACATGCTGTTTTACAATTGTATTCACACGTCACCACATCACCCTCATTTAGGTCAACGGATGTGTAATCGGCATTGTTATTTACGTTTGCATTTACGTTGTTCTTTTTCCATTTGTACACGCCATTTGTTCCGTCATTTGCAACAGTTGCATGGAACGTTACCACAGTGCCGGTACAGATATCATTTTGACTCTCCCTGATAGTAACGACAGGAATGCAGGCAGGGTTTTGAGCAAGTAATTCACCCGAGAAAATAAATAACATGATCATACAATACTTCAGCATAATACAGCACTTTACAAAGTGTATCGCAGGTAGTTGCACCGCAAACTCAGCATCTTCTCCCTTTTTTGATTGAATGGATAAGCTGACACCTGCTGTCGTTGTAACTTAAAATGACGCAAGCAGAATTGTCGCCTGAAAATTCCAATCTACAAGATACATTCTTTTTGGAGATTCTTTCCTGTAATACAAACGTCACTGCAAGTTTGACCCAAAGAAGTAACAGCATAAATTAACAAAAAAAATCTTCTTACAGCAGGTGATTTACGCCCTTTACATGTGTTCTTTCCCTGCAACCGTTTATCTGTAACAACCTGTTGGTGAAGAACACCAAGGCTATAATATATATAGTTATAGTCAAAATAAAATAAAGATTGCCTTGCGGGGTTTGGCTTACTTTTTTTAATAATAGAGAAAATAAAAATAGAAAAACAAAACGAATAATTTACATGACAAAATGATACAGCCATTTTTAGCAAACGTACCTCAGCAAATTCTTGATGACTTAAAGCTTAAAATCAGAAACACCCGCTGGCCTGACGAAATAACTGACTCAGGATGGAGCTGCGGAACTAATCTTTCGTACATGAAAGAATTGACTGATTATTGGCTTAATACTTTCGACTGGAGGAAGGTGGAGACAGAAATAAATTTGCGTCCCAATTTTATAGCAGACATTGACGGTCATCAAATTCACTTTCTCTATATAAAAGGAAAAGGAACGAAATCTATTCCGTTAATCATTACTCATGGATGGCCAGGTTCGTTTCTGGAAATGATGAAGCTTATACCTTTGCTTGCCACCGGTGAGGGTATTTCTTTTGATTTGGTTATTCCTTCAATCATCGGATTTGGTTTTTCTGGGAATAGTACTGTTCCCGGATGCAACTCCTCGTTGGTCGCTGAAATATGGCATAAGCTAATGAATAAACTGGGTTACAAAAAGTATGGGGCACAAGGCGGAGATATTGGTGCTGGTATCGGCACGTGGCTATCATTACACCATCCGGATAGTGTAATTGGCTTGCACCTTAATTATATTCCGGGGTCTTATAAACCTTACAAAACAGAAGGGGAACAACTTTCAGAAGAAGTTGCAGCGTTCCAAAAGCTTGCAACTGATTGGTTAGCTAAAGAAGGTGCGTATTCATATATTCATAGTACAAAGCCTGTTACATTGACTTATGGCCTGAATGACTCACCTGTTGGATTATGTGCATGGATAATAGAAAAATTTAATGGTTGGAGTGATAACAGCGGCAATATTGAAAATGTATTTACAAAAGACGAGTTACTTGCAAATATTACACTTTATTGGGTCACACAAACCTTTCATTCTTCCATTCGTATTTATAATGAAAACAGCAGACATCCGTTAATATTTGGGAAAGATGATTTTGTAAAAGTACCGGTTGGCTTTGCAAAATTCCCAAAGGAATTACCCACACCTCCGCGTTCTTATATTGAAAAAGGCTTCAATATCCGGCACTGGACAGAAATGCCCGCAGGCGAACATTTTGCAGCAATGGAACAACCCAACTTATTGGCAAAAGATATAAAAGATTTTTTTAAAGGGGTCGTCTGATTTTTTTCATCAGGCTATTTTACTCTTTCGTCAGGTGTTCTTTAATTGTAAGTGAGCTTACGGAATTGTTAAGAAGTGAAAATTATACCATTTTCAGCGAGCCGGGAATGACAGGCGATGGTTATTTGATAGCGTTGTTTCAGACCCGAACGAAATTATTTGGAAATCACAACATAAAAGTTACAATGAAAATAGAAAACATAATCTTCGACTTTGGCGGTGTTTTGGTCTATTGGAATCCAAGGTATCTCTACAAACACCATTTTGAGGACGAAATTGAAATGGAACATTTCCTTAAAAACATTTGTACTGACGAATGGAATGTAGAACAGGACAGAGGACGCACACTTTCAGAAGGTACTGTTTTGTTACAAAACAAATTTCCGGAATTTGATTCTAAAATACAGCTTTTCTACGACCAGTGGGAAGTAATGCTCAAAGGCGATATTCCGGAAACTGTCTCATTGTTGTACAAGTTAAAGAAAAAATATAAAATCTTCGGCTTGACAAACTGGTCTGCGGAAACCATATCAATTGCCTACGAGAGATTTCCTTTTTTTAAAGAATTTGACGGCATTGTTGTTTCAGGGGAAGAAAAGATGATTAAACCTGATCCCCGGATTTATCATTTGCTGCTCGACAGGTACAATCTAAAAGCAGAAAATTCTATTTTTATTGATGACAATATAAATAACATCAGAGCTGCGGAAAAAATCGGTTTGTATGCAATACATTTTGAGTATCCAGGCAAATTGGAAGCAACACTTTTATCAATGAATATAATATAAAACAGGAAGATATACAACAAACCGGTACTATTTCGCAGCTCTGGAAATTCGTTATAATGTCAAGCCGGGCAGCCGAAGGCCAATTGAAAAACTAAAGATGAAGTTAACAACAAATGCCGAAAAGAATTATGTATGCCCAACATTAGCTGATTGTAGTGCAAAAGCCGGTTGCTATTCCGTCAGCCAGCATAGAAGCGCATGTTAGGCGGTTCATTATTTCTGCTGTGCAAAGTATGTTGTTTGTTTTATTAATTGAATGTCAATCTTTTTTCTATCACTTACGTTTTATCTGGCAGGTAAATTTTGATTAGAATATTTAACTGGCATAGTTTAAAATTACACTTCCTTATCTTTACCCAATACCTAAAAACATTGATGAAGAACCTGCCCAATCTAAATCCGTTAAGATTCGTACTATCTGTATTTGTTTTAATATACCATTTACCACTTATCAGTAAAACATTAAACATACCCTATTACAACGATTCTCCGGTATTTAGAAAAGGTATACTTGCTGTATATTATTTTTTTACTTTATCTGGCTTTTTAATTTTACGCCTGATATATTCTGAACTGAAAAAAACAAATAAATTTAATTTCAATAATTTCTATCAAAGAAGAATAAGAAGACTTTACCCCGTATATTATTTAGTTCTCTTTACAGGCTTAACCCTCTATCATTTTATTCTGCCTCAAATTGGAATTTCATACAACAGGAGTTACTCCATTACAGAATTAGTTTTAAACTATGTGTTTTTCATTCCAAATGTTTTTAGGTATAATCATCCAAATACCGGCAGTATACTCATCATTTTGTGGAGTATTGGTATAGAAGAACAGTTTTATCTGTTCATACCGGTTTTCATGTATTTTTTTAGAAAGAAGATTGTCATTAGTGTTTTAATTCTTCTGATAATACTTTTACTGGCTTTACTATTACTGCCATCTTTTTATGTATATAGTAATTTTTACTTTTATTTTTTATTTGGGGGATTACTATCAATACTGTCTTTAGACAAAAAAATAGCTTTACTTAATAATAAATTTTTGCATGTTTTAATTTATGCCTTATTTATTCTTTCATTTACAACTAACTTATTCACTTTTCAAAATCTTTTTATTTTTCACATGTTCAATCTGATTATAAGTGGCTTATTAATTTTATTGCTTAGCTCTTATCCTGTATTTATTATAAAAAATAGAATTATAAATCATTTTGGCAAAATATCTTATGGTATCTATATGTATAATATGATTGCTATTACCAGTGTATTATATGTAATCAGTAAAATCAAACCTTACAATTATTTAAATCATAAGATATTTATTATAGTACTAAATCTTATAGTAATTTTTTTGACAATTGCAGTAGCGCATTGTTCATATAAGTATTTTGAAAGCAGATTTTACAAAAGCAGATATTGACCCTATAAATACCTTAGAGCAGCGATAACGGGTTGCTATGAAAATTTTTGTTGCCGATGTACGGGAAAAATAATTTGACACCACCCTTATTTTTACCGGACACAGTCGTGCATCCATTTTTGATTTAAGTGCCCTTGGGAACACTTAAACCGCGAGGGTAATATCTTAAAGTTTGATTAATTTATTTTCTCCCCGAATGTACCGATCATTTAATCCCTTTCCATTGAGAATTTGCTGCATACATTTTTCAACCCTTGACTCCCGGGTTTTGGATTGTTTGGGTGCAGAAAAATAAAGATTGTATGCTCTTTGCCGTCCTGGCGTCAATGCATCAAAAGCGGCTTTCAAGGCAGGAATTTCATCTGATTTCTTTTGAAATTCCTCCGGAAATATGAGTTCTGTTTTCTCTTTAAAATCCACTTTCAAACCGGCTTTTTCCACTTCAATGGCTTCATAAATACAGGCTTTCAAGATGGTTTCCATCTCAACTATTTCCCGAGCATTGGTAAACCGAATCTGGCGCCCTGCCTGCACATTCTTCGTTTGTTTGATTAGAATACCATTGGCATCATTTAACAAGGCACCTTTGAAAAACAAAAGCGCACAGTATTCTTTAAATACATGTATTAAAACTATGTTACTTTTCTGAAACGTGTAACAAGGAACGCCCCACTTTAATTCTTCGGTCAGCCCACAGTCAAGAATGATCATTCTCAATTTCTTGATTTCTTCCTGCCACTTTTTGGCTTTACTAAAATAAAAATCAACCTTAGGATTCATTCTATTCATTGTCATAGTATGTTATTTTAATTTGTTTACTATGTCTTGTAATCGGTTATGTGCCTATTCATGCCCTGAGCCATACCTATTTGCAGTATTTGGTCTCTGTGTGCAACTGATCTATATACTATATACATATTGAGTTTGCTGGATACATATTGAGTTTGCTGGTGTCGTGAGTGATTTTTTCAAATTTTCAAATTTATTTTACCTTTCATAGTTGTACAATAGCCCTTGCTTCATAAACAATGCCTGCTCTTACGGGATTTTTCATGAAGATAATTGAGTTTTTGTTTCAACGTTTCATAGCCGTATAACTCTATAGGATGATTATCCTGCTGCCAAAATTGAAAATACTTATGATTGCTGTTTTTTTCGCCAGCTCTCTTAAACATCCAGAGCATACAATCTTTTCTACTTTCAAATGCATTTTGCCGTATGGCTTCTTCTATCTTTTAACTTATAAATTTTTTAAAGTCACGCATTGTATCTGCAAGTTGATAATCCGGCTTGCTGCCCGCAATCAGGTGAACATGATTACTCATAATTATCCAGCCATTAATAATCAAACCTTTTTCTTGTTGACAATATTTAAAACTATCAATTATAATGTCTTTGTACGGCGGTCTGCTTAATGCATCTATCCGGTTTACTGCAGCGAAGGTTATAAAATGAGGATACTGACTATCGCCAAAGCGATAACGGGTTGCCATGAAAATTTTTGTTACCAATGTACCGGGAAAAATAATTTGACAGCAACCTTGTTTTTACCGGACACAGTCGTGCATCCATTTTTGGTTTAAGTGCCCTGCGGAACACTTAAACCAGCAGGGAAATTCATCGTGGAAGTATTACCAGATAATTTTAAAATCTTTTCTATAAAGTTGGAATTTTTCATCTTTTGTTATGATTGCCGTATTCTCAAAATGAGCCGAAGCGAGGATGTAACGGTCAAAAGGTCACGGTGAGTTTCATCAAAATTAATATTGTTGTAAGTTTCAAAATGCTCATCTTTTACTGACAGCATTTCGTAACCTGATATATAAATTGTATTTATAAACTCTGACAAAGAAGTTTTAAATTCAGGTAGTTTCCCAATCTTCATTTTAATAGCTATTTCAAACAAACTGATTTGACTAACCCAAAACCGGTTTTCTTGATTCTGTAAGATTTCTTTCACTCTTAAGGAAAGTTTAGCCTGTTCAGCAATTGCCCAAATACAGGTATGTGTATCTAATAAATAATTCATTCACATATACTCTTTTAAATCATCTAATGGTTCATCGAAGTCATCGGGAAGTTTGATTTGCCCTTCAAGCAGTCCTAAAATTATTTTGTGTTTTCCATTTGGTGCTTTACTTTCTTCAATTGGCAGAAAAGTAACCACCACGTCTGCTTTTGTTTTTACAGGTGGTTCTTCAGTAAGAATGATTTTACGATGTTCATAAATGCCTTTTATTGTTGTAAGCATAGCTTCGTTTTAATTACACAAACTTACGTAGAATTTTGCCTACGTAATGTTCAGCGAACACTTAAACCAGCAAAGGTTATAAAATGAGGAAACTGACTATCGCCAAAGCGATAACGGGTTGCCATGACAAATTTTGTTACCGATGTACGGGGAAAAATAATTTGACACCAACCTTATTCTTACCGGACACAGTCGTGCATCCATTTTTGATTTAAGTGCCCTTCCAAGCACTTAAACCAGCGAGGCGTTGATCATCTTCCGTACTTTTTATTTGGATTTTTTTATTATGAAACAGAGTTGTTATAACAATAATATCCCTGGTTTTATCAATGAAATAAACAATAGTGCAGGGATATTTACCAAGTTTTAATTCATGAAAATATTTATAGCTATTGCGATAATATTCCGGTTCTGCTTCTATTTTTGAAAATGCCTCGTCAACAAGTTTTACAAAATTTTCCGCTGCTAATAAGCTTCGTTCTTTATACCAGATTACAGCTTCAAGATATTCTTTCGCTGCCCTTTCACGTAAAGTAATTTTATACATTCATTTATTACTTTCCGTACAATAATTTTTTAATTGCCTTATCAATTTCTTTTTTTGAAATTACCTCACCTTTTTTTTGATAATCCGCATATTCTTCATCTAATTCTGCCTTAAATTCATCAGTATAATTATCTTCAAATACAGAATAAACTTCCATCAACTTTTGATCAGAGCTGTTGTCAATCAGGGCATGAAGTTTTTCACGAAGTGTTGATGTTTCCATAAAAGTTATTTGATGCGAGTTTAGGGCACCTCTAAAAACCGATTTAACAATAAATTTATTTTGTAATTATTTGTAATTAATTGATCTTTAGTATATTACACTATTATGAAGCGATTTA
>JAABUK010008073.1_pt1 | contig 14913 bp, 15 predicted proteins | sample 5559141 | NCBI WGS metagenome assembly JAABUK01 (sample SAMN10711869, study PRJNA513367) | rock metagenome | isolation source: Antarctica rocks | place: Antarctica: Victoria Land, Pudding Butte nord | collected 2016-01-03
TGAGATGCTGTTCCATGCCCGCGCCTCCATAGTGCCTCGCAACACCATGATGGCCCGGGTAGGCCACGGGGCCAACCAGCCCCGTGGCCACTTACCCCGCCAAAACTTTGTCCCTAGACCCTAGCACCTCCACGCTTCACCCAAACCATGGTGGCAATGACTTGCGCGTCGTGTGGCGAGGGCTGCCGACCGACGGGGCGCACCTGCATCTGTCCGCTTGCGCCGACAATCCTGCCATGCAGAATAGGGGCGCCCTGCTGCATGTCCTTAGTCGTTCCGGCAGTATTGAACGGACGGTCACTTTACGGCCAGGCGCGATCGAATTTATTGATGTTCCTCCAGACAACGACAGCAGCCTGGATCTCGAAATCCTCGTCGGGCGGGCAGCAGGTCAGACAGCGGAGTACGCGAGGGTGACACTCAGTCGCTTCACAACGGGCACCGGGACAGTGCAGGCAGACCGCAGATGATCCGGCGTAGCGCCAAGAAAAAGTCGCTGCAGCCGGATAGCTTGGCGGAGCCGGAAAAAGCTCCTGAACGGTCTGTCGACGAGCGCTGGGTAGAGCTCGTTCGGCGCAGCTCCATGTTCGATGCGACCTGGTGCCGAAACGGTGCCTGTATTACTGCTGAAGAAACCGACCTCATCCGGGCCCATCTCGTCCGGGACAAAGGCAGCCCGCTCAGCGCCAACCCGTTGTTCGATGATGACTGGTATCTTGCTGAGTATAAGGACGTGGCCAGCGCCGGCTTGCCGCCGCTGGTGCATTATATCATTGCCGGTGCAGCCGAGGGCCGGCTGCCTGGACCGCTGTTCGACCCGAACTGGTACGAGATCACCTACCCAGAGGCCAGGATGCACGACTCCGGGCCGCTGTCATATCATCTCAGAATCGGGCGTGCGCTTGGCAATAGCCCGAACCCGATGTTCAACGTGGCCTGGTATCTAGCGTCCTATCCGGACGTTGCCGCAAGCGGGATGGATGCGCTCGAGCACTATGTCCGCAATGGCGCGGCCGAGCGACGCGATACCGGCCCGGAGTTCAGCACGCGATGGTACCTGGCCCGGAACCCTCAAGTCTTGCAGGAGAGGGTAAATCCGTTGGCGCATTACCTAATGCACGGACGACCACGCGGTGAGCGCAGCAGCTACCAACCCTATGCTGGACAACCGACCTGTGACCCGCTTTCCCCTGGTTGGGCACATCTGCGAAGGCATGATGTCGTGAAGCCGCGGCTTGGGTCGGGGCTAAATGTCCAGGGGGGCCGCCCTAAGCTGTTGTTCGTGACGCACGAGATGTCCCGGACAGGTGCACCGCTTATCATACTCGAGCTGATACGCTACTTCGCCAGGTTGGATCGGTTCGATCTGATCCTATTCTCCGATAAGCTGGGAGAGTTGGAACGGGATTTCCGCCGCCACTGCCACGTCGTCGATTCTTCACGTCATTCAATGACATCGAACGAGTTGAGCTTTGCCGACCTGCTATACGAAATCGGGCCGGTCGCACCCCTGCTGGCCTTCTGCAACACGGCAAACACCAATCACTATTCCGGTCCGCTGCATGGCTTTGGCGTACCAGTCATCACATTGGTGCATGAGTTGCTTTATGTCTATCCCGAGTCATACATCCGCGATCTGTACACCTACTCGGACCGCATCGTTTTTCCATCTCAGTTCGGGCGTAACGTGGCGGACGCCAAGGTGCTCCTTCCATCCGAACGGAACAGAGCAATCCCACAAGGGCTGCTTAACCCTGGTTTTGCTAGGCATGAGCGGCGCTATGCCCGGGCTGCAGTCCGGCGTGAGCTTGGCATCGGCCCCAAGGTGCCTCTAGTCCTCGGTTGCGGTAGCGTAGATATGCGTAAGGGTCCGGACCTGTTTATCCGGATGGCACAGCGCCTGCTCGAAACTTTAGAGGAACAGGTGCATCTCGTTTGGATGGGATCCGATACAATCGATATGTCATACGCCTACTGGCTCCGCAAGGATCTGGCGGCGCTTGGCTTGGACGCCATTGTGCATATGATTGGGGCCAAGAGCGAACCATCGCTATACTACCAGGCGGCGGACGTGTTTGCCTTGACCTCGCGCGAGGATCCGTTTCCCTGCGTCGTACATGAAGCGATGGCCTGCGGTCTACCGGTCATCGCGTTTGCGGGCGCAGGTGGCGCCCCGGAAGCGCTGGCCGAGGAAAGCGGCATCGTGGTGCCCTACGGCGACGTTTCTGCCATGGCTGCCGCAATCCAAGGTCTGCTCACCGACCCAGGACGGCTCGCGTTGATCGGCGCGAACGCTCTGCGTCGAGTTACGGAGCGGTACAACTTCGCCAGCTATGCAAACAGCCTAATGATCCTGGGTCGCGACGAGCTTGGCGCAGACCTTGGCGAACCAGTACCGCCGGCTGCGCTTGATCGGCCACGCGTGTTCTTCTTCAGTCGTGACTGGTGGATCAGCGGGGTAAACGCCTTTACCGAAACGCTCATGCGCGAGTTGCTTAGCAGGGGTATCCAGGCTGAACTTGTGTTTCCAATGTTCAACGAGGCGAACCGTAGGTTTCTGCCTGCATTACCAATGCGTTTCCTAGATTTGACCGGGCCGATGGCGGAACAGTGGCAGCGGCTGATCGACTTCGCCGAAGAGAACGCGCCTTGCATTCTAGTGCCGAATTACGATTATCTGACATCGGCCATCTCACCAGTCCTCGCGAGCGGTGTCGGTATCATTGGCATCATACATAGCGATGACGTGGAACACTACGACCATGTGAACCGCCTTGGTCGTTACTGGAACAGGATCATCTGCAGCAACCGGCATCTTCTTGCCGAAGTCATCCAAATAAACCCGTCTTTTGCTGATAGATCTCTGGTCATCCCGTATGGAGTGACGGTGCCGGAAGGTATTCCGCGAGCGCCAGATAAAAATAGACACAAACCGATCCGGCTTGTGTTCTGTGGACGGCTGATGCAACATCAAAAGAGAGTTCGGGACTTGGTATCGATCACTCGACTGCTCGAGCGCATGGGTGTCCCGCATCGTTTGACCGTGATCGGCGAGGGCGAGGAAATGAGTTGGCTCGCACATGCCTGGGCCAAGCCGATCGTCAACGGAAGCGTGGTACTTGCTGGGCGATTGTCCCGTCTCGCGATGTATGACGTGTTCCGCAACAGCGACGTTTTTTTGTTGGTATCGGACTTCGAGGGCATGCCGATTTCCTTAATCGAGGCGATGGGCTGTGGGTGCGTGCCGGTCGTGAGCGACATTCCGAGCGGGATACCCGATTTAGTAACGGACGATGTAGGGCATCGTGTTCTACCCGGTGACATTCAATGTTTCGCCGAGCAGATCGCAGCCTTGCAGCGCAACCATGCCGATCTGACATCGATGTCAGCGGCCGCTATCATGCATATCACCAGGGGCGGATTCCAAGCACGCGATATGGGCCAGGCTTATACCGCCATGCTGGAGGAGGTGTGGGACGAGGTGCGAACGGGACACTACACACGGCCGGAGTCACTCGTGTGGCGTAGTCCGTTGTCGGGTGTTTCACCGCCCGCGTACTTAACTGCGCATGGCGGCTCTGGCTCAGCATGATCGAATAGGAAAGCTGGTAGTGTCTGGGCGTTACAGATTTGCGGAGGTTGTCGGGCCAGGGCAGCTTTCGCAAGCCTATACCGCCCGTCCGCGGGATGCCCAACTACACAGTGTAGCCCGTTCAAGTGCCGTGGGCTGCCCGCAGCCAGGCCGCTGTGCCTGCGAGACCAGCGTGCCACTCCACCTGCGGACGCCAACCGATTTCTTGGCGAATCAGCGCGGTGTCCAGGATGCTGACCGGCACGTCCGCCGCCCGGGCGGGCTTGCGGATCACCGCCAGGTCCGGCCGGCCAACAGTGGCCATTACGTCCGCCAGCACTTCGTTCAAGCTACGTCCGTGGCTGCTGCCCACATTCATCACGCGGTGCGGCCCCTCATACATGGCTGCTGCTAGAAAGGCCGCCGCGACATCGTCCACATGTACAAAGTCCCGCACCACTTCACCGGTTCCCCAGATCTCCAGGGGTTCCCCGCGCAGGGCAGCGTGCAGCATCACCGCCACCACACCCTGTGGCCGGAACGGAGACTGGCCGGGGCCATAGGGATTAGCGATGCGCAACACTTGGTACCGCAACCCGTACAAGTGCTGATACAGGTGCAGAAAGCGCTCGATCATCAGCTTATTCACGCCATAGGCCGAGATAGGCGCGGTCGGCGCGTCTTCTGGCGTAGGGACGATGGTGGAGGCGCCATACACGGTGCCGCCTGAAGAAGCGAACACCACTCGGCGGACGCTTGCAGCTCGGCATAGCTCCAGCAAGCGCAGGCTGGGCAGTACTTGGACTGCCACGTCGGCCGCCGGATCGAGGTTGCTTGCGTGTGGCAGCGACCCGCCAACCAGGTGAAACACCACCTCCTGCCCGCGCACTGCGTTGGCAAGAGCTGTATCGTCCTCCAACGGGGCGACCGTCCAGCCCAGGCCGGCCAGCTGGCTGGGCGCGGGACCGCGGTCGTATCCCTGCACCTCCGCTCCCGCCAGCCGCAATGCCACGGTCAGTACCTGTCCCAGGAACCCTTTAGCGCCGAGCACCAAGCATCGCAGACGGCAAACCTCTGTCTGCACTGAGGTTGTGGACCACGGAGAGATCAAACCAGTAACAGCCGCGTCTTCCTGTATCACAAGCCGATTGTCCACAAACTAGGGTCTAGGAGCAGAGTTTTTTTCTAGGCCGGCAAAGTTGGCTGGCGGGTTTGTAGTTCCAGTTCCGCCACGTAGGCGTTTGGGCGTGGTTCGAATTCAGGTTACACGTGATGCTGGGTTGGCGGTCCCAGGGCGGATGATGGCACCTTCACGCTTTCAGCGGTGGTGCGTGTGGGTCAGCAGTGGGTTTCAGCGCTGATCAGCACCACACTGCATTGAAAAGTCGGAGTTCCCCCGGGTCCCACACCTGCGCTGGTTTACACGCAAGCTTCATCTGGGCTTCGAGGGTTTGCCATCCTGGACCGTCGCCAGGCCCGGCTCCGACGGCGTCCGGCCAGGGTCCGGCAGGGAAGAACCCTCCGCCAGCCCCCGGTCGAGCTGGAGGATGGCGTCGAGCAGCCATCCCACACCTGCGGCGGTGGAAGGAATGCCGTTGGTGTAGACCGTGCGGGTGCCCGGCTCGTAGACGCCGAACATCGGCCCGTCATTCCGTGCGCCCCGGCCAGCCCGCTTCCTCGGCCGCGTACGATAGCGCCGGCAGGCTTCGCGCTTCTTGGCGAGCTGCTGCGTGATTCCTTTCCAGTCGAAGACGACATCCGGATGGAGCCGCCGCATCTGGCGCTTCTCGTCCGGGTCGATCTTGTAGCCCCGGATGCGCATCATCTCGTGGTGGCGGCCGAAGAGCTTGACTGTTAGGTAGCAGAAGCCTTTCCGGGCCTTGACGAAGGCGTTGGCTGGCTTGCGGTCCATCGCTTTACACTCCTCCGGTCATGCAGCCGTGCCGCCCTCACCAACCCAGGCCAGCCCGGAGGACGGCCGCACCAAGCCGCCCTGGCCTCGTCGAACCAGCGGCCATATGGCGCGTGCGGCCCGCCGGTCCCTCACAGCCTGATCCTCTCGACCTCGTCCTGGGTGAGCCGGTCCTTCGTGCGGTCGTACAGCTTCGTCGTGCGCGGGCTTTCGTGCGCCGCCATCTCCTGAGCGTGCTCCAGCACGCCGCCGTTGCCGAGGTAGGCGGTGATGCCGGTCGCCCGGAAGGTGTGGCTGCCGATCGGCGCCGTGATGCCAACCGCCGCCGCCCGGCGCCGGATCATGCGCCAGGCATCCGGCTGCGCCATCGGCCGCCCGGACAGCACGGTCGCGACATGGCCGCGGGCGGTGCGGAACAGGAAGCCCTTGCGGTCCTCGCCGATGCCGGCGGCGGTGACGTAGGCGTGCAGCGCCTCGGCCAGGGAGTGGTGGCACGGCATCGCGTGGTGCTTGCCGTCCTTCTCGTGCAGGCGGACGACCCAGCCGGCCCCCCGCGGCCGGAGGTCCTCGACCCGCATCTTCAGCGCCGCGCCGATCCGCGCGAAGGAGTAGGTCAGCGTCGCAATCAGCGCCCGGTCCCGCAGATCGCGCACGGTATCTATAGGGATGGCGTCCACCAGCCGGCGCCACTCGGCGCCGTCCAGCACCGGCGTCTTGCCGACTTTGACGACGTGCTTGGGGCCGCGCACGGCGGCGGCCGGGTTCATCGGCACGACCTGGCCGGTGACGAGCCAATTGAACAGCATCCGCACGGCGGCGAGCTGCTGCTTCACGCCGGGGGCGGAATTGCCCTGCTGCAGGCCCTCCACCCACGCCGCCACGTCGAACGGGCGGATGCTAGCGAGCCCCAACCCGCGCTCGTCGCACCAGCCGAAGAAGCGGGCGCAGGCGCGGGCGTAGGCCCGGCGGGTGTTCGGGTTGCGGATGTGGGCGGTGAAGAACTCGACATAGCGCCAGCTCGCCCCATCGCCGAGCCGTGCCACGAGGGCTGGGACGACGGTGCAAGGGGGCAGCACCGCCAAGCTGCTGCCCTGCACCGCCGCGGCCGGCCCTGCAGGCTTGGCGAGGTCGTTCACGGGGGCGGTGCGAACATGGGAACGCCGACGTGCGGCGCCGCGGCGATCAGCTCGCGGTCCTTGGTGGCCAGCGGCAGCTTCAGCCGGACGGCCAGGTCCAGGTAGGTGGCGTCATAGGCGGTCAACCGATGCGTCCGCATCAGGTCGAGGATGGGCTGCGACCAAGCCAGGGATGCCGGTTCGTCCACCGTCAGGGGCAGGGAGCGGAGCAGGGCGAAGGCATGATGCAAACCCGCGCCATCGATCCGGGACCGGCGCTCGGCCATGCCGAGGCTGTTCGTGATCTCTACGAACCAGAGTGCCGGGATGGCCGCGCCGCCAATGGAGATGGCGGCGAGCGCGGCATAGCCTTCAGCCGACGCCTCATCCCGGAACACCCACTGGAGGGAGAACGAGGTGTCGAGGACGCAAACGGCCAACGGCGTTACCGCCGCCCTTCGCTGATCAGGTCCTTCACATTCAGGCCGCCCAGCGTGTGCTGGGCGGCAAAGGCGCGGAAGCGCTCCACCAGTTCGGTCGCGGCAGCCTTGCGCTGGTCCTTGTCCCCGCTGCGCAGTGCCAGCCGGATGCCGGCTAGGTCCTGATCGGACGCGTCGCTCGCTGGGACGCTGGCTTCCCCGTGCGCCTTGAGAAAGCTCTCGAGCTCGCTACCCGTGCGGAACCCGAGCACCTGGTGCAGCTCGGCTCGGGGCATCCGCCCGGCGCGGTACTCTTCGAGGGCCAGCGCCTCGACCACGCGGCGGCCCAGCTCGGCTTCGGAGCCGAAGCGGGCGGCCAGATCGCTGGGAATGGGCACCATGACGGTCATGGGGGAAGGCTACACACGCCCTGCCTTGGGTGCAATGCCTCACGCCTGATAAAGGACGTTATCATGGGTGATGCAGGGTGGGGTAGCCATCGCCGCGTGGCGGGCAGCGCCACGCACAGCCACTCACCCATTCAGCACCAAACGCGTGATCGCGCGAGAGCATGCAAAATCGTGGCTCTCCCGCACTTTGCGTGGAGGCAGGAGGCCGCCTGGAACGGATAACTGGTTGAAGGCCTGAGCGGACTTTGCACCCGCTGGCTTCGGCCAGCGTGTCATATACGGCCAGGCAGGCAAGTGCTGATTCCATCTTCGGATCAGTCACTTGGTAGCTGACGCTGGTGGGACGGCTCCACGCAAAGGGCGGGAGAGCCACGATTTTGCATGCTCCCGTTGGTGCCGTGGGCGATCAAGGCTGCAAGCGGGCGTTCCTGTTTGCTTTACGTTAGCTTGATCCCGTACTGTGCGGGATCGTTGCTCATGATGTTGGGCGCGGTGCTGGCCTGGTGCTCAGCGCTTTCGGAGAAGCCCACGACCACCTGGGCACGGGTGGCACCGCCTCCCAGCGCATTGGTCCAACCAGCCAACCCGGCCGCATCGCCTGCCCGGTGCAGCGTGTTCTGATACAACGCCTGCACAAAACCCGCGTTGTCCAGCGCGCCATAGGTGCGGGTAAACTCCGGGCTGATGACGAACGCATTGGCGAGGGACTGCAAGGATGACCCGCCGTTCAGCGCCGTGACCCAGCCGTTGAACCCGCCCGCGTCCGGCAGTCGTCCCAGCGCCGTGTCATACAGTCGCGCCACCTCCGAGCCACCCTCACTCACATCCCAGATGCCGGCCGCGACTTGGCTCTGCGTGCGGGCGTGGTTCTCAGCGCTTTCCGAGAAGCCCACCAACACCTGGGCGCGCGTCTGCTGGCCGCTGTCGATGGCGCTGGTCCAACTCGCCAAGCCCGCCGCATCGGGTGCCCGCCCCAGTGCGTTTTGATACAGCGCGGTCACGAACCCCGCCGTGCCCTGGGCTGCACCGAACCGGGCGGCAAATTCCGGGGTGTCGAGGAACGCGGTCGCTACGTCAGAGAGGTGTCCGCCGGCTTGCAGCGCACCAGTCCACCCATGCAAGCCCGGCTGGTCGGGCGCACGGCCCAATGCGGCCTGATACAGCCGCAACACCTGCGCCGCCGGGTCATCGGGGTCGAACACCTCGCGCCCATCTAGGAATTGCACATTTGCCAAGCCGCTCGTCGTGTCGATCTGGCCTCCATGAGAGATGGTCTGGTTTCCGTTGCCCAGCAGCGACACCAGGGCGCCCCGCCGGTCCTCACTGATCGTCAACGTGTCGTGGGGCGCCGGCGGCACTACGTCCACCACTGGCGGCAACGGATCGGGTACGGCTACGGGAACCGGGGTCTGCACGTGCGCCGTCAATGTGATGTCGGTGCCCCCTGTCCCGTGCTGCGCCACGCTGAAGTCGTATCCGTCGAACGCCCCGGCCAGAGTCAGAATGCCCAGCGGCGTGCTCCCGTTCAGCAGCGTCAGCGTGCCCAGACCAGCACCAGCCGCCGCATAGACAGCACCGGTCACTGGCGCGTCGTCGGCATCACGTATGGTTTCGCCCGGCGTAAACCCGGTGATCACCCCCTTCTCGCTCAAGACTGACGTGCCGCCTACGCTCAAGCTCAAGACCTCCAACGTCGCACCTGGTCCGGTGAATGCGACGCTGACGGCGCTAAGGCCTCCGAGCGACAAGGTCGCGCCGTCTCCGACGAGCAGGCTGCCGCCACCCGAAACCGGTCCGGCCAGCCGCAGCGTGCCGCCGGACGCTGCAATGACGCCTCCGTCCACGATCCCGCCCGTCGCGTTCACGGTGCCGGCGCCCGTCAGGCTGCCTGCCACCGTGAGCGCCCCCGCCAACGCCGCACCGCCGCCGACGACAGCGCTCCCGGTCCCGCTGACGGCCAGCACCGCGCTGCCGGTCAGGCCAATGCTGCCGGCCTGCAAGGCCCCGCCGTCAAGGACCGACAAGCGGCCTCCACTCACGACCGACAGCGTGCCGGCGTCCCAGGTTCCGCCGGCGACCAGTTCCGTCGCTCCGGCAACCAGGCTTGACGCGGACCGAAGCTGCGCTGCGATGGACCACGGCGCGCCTAGCGTGCCCTGGAACGCCATTCCTCCGACGGAACCGGATCCGGTGATGGTTCCGCCGGACGTAAAGAACTCCGCCGAGTCATTCACCCCCGGCGGAGTTCTGGCAGGATTTATTTTCAGCGTGGTATTTGACCAATTCGAGCCGAAGCCGAACGAGCCGCTCGACGCAGCCCAACGATAAACCGCCATATCCCATTCTCCGCTGCATCGAAGGCAAAAGTGACAACCCGACCCCGTCAGCTTTTGCCGATGTCAGGCCAGTTTAAAATTAGTGGTAAATTGAAGCCAATATCGCGCGCGCTTCAACTCGACGTTCACGCACACGGGGTACCTATACGAACCGCCTTTGCTTGGGCATTGCAGCCGCCGGGAAAGGTTCGACGTGGCGGCAGCACCAGGACGGAAGGAACATGCCCCGGCGCTCCTGGCATTGTCACTCCGCAACGAGTCATGCGTTTAGGTGATATTAATAGTATCGACTGATGGAATGAGCCATGCAACGTCGCTTAACGGCAACGTCCTCGATCAGAACGGGCAGGTCACGGCAGACTAGCAACCCCCGCCAGCGCCTTCGCAATTCTAGGCGCCCCAGCAAGGATCGGCGCCCCACCCTGCAGCCCGCGCGGCAGGAAACCGGTCGTCACCGCCCCAACCTCCTGCGTATCTGCTCAACCCGGGTAGGTAGTGGCCTGTCCGCGTAAAGTTTGCTGAATGGCTTGGTAGGCGCTTACGCCCCGGCGTGCGGCGGTGCCGATGACGGAGCGCACACTGGCGAACAGGTCGGCGCCCCAATCGGAGCGGAACCCGCCGGTGACCTTGCGGTATGTGGCCTTGGGCCGCAGCTATTATTGTCGGCCGGCACCTCGGGATGGTCGAGGAAGGTGAACAGGTGCAAGCGGAGCTTGCCATATCGCCGCCGCAGCCGCTGGCCGTCGCGATGGGTGGGCGCCAGCGCCATGACGGCGTCGAGTGCGCACTTGAGGCGCCGGCTGTATTCGCGCCGGGTGCTTGGGGCAAGGTTGCGGTGGCGTCGCGCGAGCACGATAGCGCGCAGCAGCAGCGCCTTCATGCGCGGGGCGAACACGGCGTCGCCGGCCTCGATGCGTAGGTGCAGTTACGCAGCTGGTGCGTCAGGCAGATCTGCCACTCCTCGGCATGGCCCTGCTGCGCGCTGTAAAGGTCGGACACCCAAAGCGCCGGCCGGTGCCCGTCCAGCACCTCGGCCACCACGCCGGCGCCGCGGCTGCGGCGGATGACATGGATCACCACCTCGCTGTTCTGGAACACCCAGTTCCAGCAGGTGCGGCCATCAATGCGCACGCTGGTCTCGTCCGAGCACACCACCAGGGCGCGGCGCAGCCGGGCAAGAATGGCGGCGACATCGGCATCAACGTGCACCTTGCCACGGCGGAATGCAGCGTCGAGCGCACCCTCGCTGCCGGATGCGAGAGCATCCAGCGGGATGGCCAGGCCGAACAGCTCGCCCAGCAGCCGGCTCAGCCACTGGTAACTGATCGCGTGAACGAAGCGCAGATACGTCGAACCAGCGGTTCGCCGGACATCGCCAAAGCCACAATGCCCACGTTGAACGGCGTACCCGACTCCAGCCTCTCCGGCACCGGCGCAAGCGTCGTGCCGCCACAGCACCGGCAATGGCCGGCATAGCGCTCCACCCGCGTCACCACCGGCACGACCTGGGGCAAGTCGATCTTATCGTAGCGCCCGTGCAGGACGTGGTCTGCCTCGCCGAGCGCCGCCTGGCAGTGCGCGCACCGCACCGGTCGGGCGCTGACGATCTCGTCGGGGGTCTCTGCCAACGGTCGTCCACCGCCCATATGGCCCAAGTTGCACAGGCGTAGGCCGTGGCGCTTGGCCTTGGCGGCCCAGTTGGGCTTCTTGCCCTGTGAGGGCGGCAGGCTCGAGTTGTCTGGCGTCTTTGGCGGCACATTGAGCTTTGCTTCCAGCTCTGCCACTCGCGCCACCAGCATCTGGACCTGCGCGGTCTGCGCCTGAACCTGCGCCCACAACGCCCGGATCAGCGCATCCTTCTCCTCGCGCGTCAGTTGGCTGAGATCAGGAAGCGCGGTCATCCCAGCTTTGAGTCCCAGCCGCCACCGGCACGTCAAGCCACTTTACGCACAGCCTCGCACACGTCAACTCGCAAGGGGGGGTTGAGCAGCTACCCTTAAAGTGCTGGTTAAGTTGGCGTGTGAGGTGTTGGTATGGATGGCGTGGTGGAGATCATCACTAGCCGGAAGCGGCCGGCGGCACTGGAGTGTGGGCGACAAATTGCGGCTGGGGCAGATCGGGGAGGCGGTGGAGAGGGCCGGGTAGAAGCATGCGCGCAATATCAAGTCATTGTTTGAACATGGAATTTGAAATTTTCAGATATATTTAGGATTGAGTTGATATGACTGATATGATCACATTCTATCTCATCGTTAAGTACAAGTCTCCTTCGAAAGAGTGGTCATTTTTAGAGAAAGGTTGGGGCATAAGAGATGTAAGGGGACCATATCTTAATACATTCACGGGGCATATATGTATCAGCAATGAGATCCTGCTTCCGGAAATTCCGTCTACAATATCGCTGACTCTTTCTTTATCAAACCGCTGCCCTACAGCATCTATTCTGGTTCAAGCTTTGGCTTCCAATAGAAAAGTCATACACAGTGTGAATAGGAATGACTCAGCAGATTTTGTATTTGAGTCAGTTGTTCGTGACTCTACAGGTAAGTTCCAAATCGAGATTTCGATACCTTCAGTAAAAACTGCTACAGAGCAAAAAAAATATTCTGATATCTTGGCTATTGATGAAATAATAATTGAGAGACTCCGATGATAGGGCCGTGCGTCTGGGTCGTACGACCTAATGTCATAAGACGCAGCTTTCACAATTCCCGAGCGAGGCGCGGTGCAACCACGAGTATGCATGCGGCCTGGAGCAGGGTCTGGACGATAGACCCGAGCCGATCGTAGCGCAGGCCGAGGCGCTTGTTCTCCAGCAGCCAGGCGTTGGTCCGCTCCACAGGCCAGCGCCGCTTGCCCAAGCCTGACCCGTGCGGCTGCTTGCGCTTGTGGATGCGGGGTTCCACGCCATGCACGCGGCACAGCGTGCGGTGGCCCTCAGCGTCGTAGCCTTTGTCGGCGAACCGGACCGCCTCGGGCGCGATCAGCTTCACGTCGTGTCCCAGACCGGTCAACACGCGGACCCAGTGATGCGCTGCACCGCACGCCTCTATGACGACCGTGCACGATGCCTGCTTCTCGAAGAACGCGATCAGCTCGCTCCTTTGCAGCTTGCGCCGGGTCACCACCTGCCCGGCGCCATCCACCGCATGGACCTGGAAAAACGGACTTGGCCGTATCAAGGCCGATCATGGTGATGCTCATTGCGGGCGGCTCCCTTTCTGCCGGTTCTCACGACCCGCATCTTGGCACATCGGTGCCGTTGCGGGCCGTCCACCCCATCTGGCCAAGAACCCAATGTCGTTGACACGTTCCGAAACGCCGTGCCCCGTCGCTCAGCCAAGGCAAGTGCAGCGGCGCCAGCCATACGGCGCCACGACCTGCTTGCCGACATCGCGGCGTGCCCATGTTGCCCCCCCCCCCCCACGCAGCTAGCCTGCATCAACAACCGTGCTTCGGTGCGGCATCAAAGATAGGGAGACGCGTGCTGACCGAACTAGACACCCTGCCCTTGATCGACACCGTGCTGTGGTCCTACCGGCTGTTTCTCGGGCGCGGTCCGGAGGACATGGCGGCCCTGTCCCGACATGTCGACGGCCAGCCGTCGCTCGAGGACATACGGCAGCGGTTCCTGCAAAGCAACGAGTTCAAGGAGTATTTCGCTGCCCAGTCGGCAGCCCTGAAGCGCCCCACTGTCGATCCCACCGTGCTCGCCGCCTTCCCCGCCTACACCGGCCCCGGCGCCCCAGGCTTCTTCACCGACTTCATCGGCACGCGGACGCGGTGCTCCCACCTGCCCGACGCCTACGCCGGCGCGTCCGGCATCGTCGAGGGGCCGCCCGGCACCGAACGCTTCGGCCTGCACGAGCCGCCAGAGTGGGAGGGCACGCTCCGCTCCGTGCTGGAGGCTGGGTCCCGCTTCGTCGCCGTCGAGCTTGGCGCAGGCTGGGGGCCTTGGCTCGTCGCGAGCGCCCGTGCGGCGCAACTGCGGGGAATCACCGATATCCAGCTCGCCGGGGTCGAGGGTGCGTCCGGCCATTATGGGTTTCTGCTGCAGCACTTCTGCGACAACGGGCTCGATCCGGCCCAGCATCAGTTGCTGCACGCCGTGGCAGGTGTGGAGGACGGGGTGGCGCGCTTCCCCAAGCTTGATGTTCCCAGTGCGGATTGGGGCGCGCAGGCCAGCTATGGCGACGGCGAGGCCTCGGAGCAGTTCGATGAAGTCCCCAGCATCTCGGTTGCCACCCTGCTGTCGAAGCTGCCGCCGGTGGACCTACTGCACTGCGACGTGCAGGGCGCCGAGGGCGATGTCCTAATCGCCGCTGCCGACGTGCTGGCGAGCCGCGTGCGCCGGATCGTGGTCGGCACGCATGGCCGGGCCATTGAGGACCGCCTGATGGCGTGCTTCGGGGCGAATGGCTGGATCCTAGAGCATGAAAGCTCCTGTCGATTCGTCCAGGGTCCGACCGGCGCGATGCAGCTTGTCGCCGACGGCACGCAGGTCTGGCGCAACGTACGGCTCGCTGCCGCACCAGTATAGGCGCGGCTCGCTGCCGCAACGGCGTAGGCAGGCGCCAGGCCGGGCCGGGACCGTCGGCCCACTGGGGATCATGGTCGAAGTCAGGGCTGTCGCACTTTAAGTAGTTCGAAGAGTTTGATGAGGCACGCGTCATCCCATCCAGCGCGTTTGGGTTTGCCGCGCAGGGAGCATGAGCATCTCATGGGTGCCGTGTAGACCGACGTTGCCGCTCCGAGGGTTCGTCCAGATCGTCCCAGCATGCAGCAAACGGCTCCAAGCAGTCCTCCATGGACGCAAATCATACCCCCTATGGCAGACATCACGCTATCAAGCGACCACAACAGCCAAACGACTCGTCAACCATAATCCAAATGCGATCACCCTGGGATGCCCTGCAGGATCATTTGGTTCTCTGGCCGAGTGCTGCGTGGAGTGCGTGTTGCCGGTGTTCTGCGAAATGTTCGAACGCCTCGACGGGCTTTCGCCCCAGACACCTGGCGATGGTGTCCAGCCCCCATCGAGTGGTCCGGGCAAAATGTTAGTGCAGCATCGTAGCTGGCGGCGGTGGCGACCCGGTTGATCCGGGATGGCTGGGCGGTATCGGCGTGCCCGACAGCAGGACCTCCGGCGC
>JAABUK010008074.1_pt1 | contig 14907 bp, 11 predicted proteins | sample 5559141 | NCBI WGS metagenome assembly JAABUK01 (sample SAMN10711869, study PRJNA513367) | rock metagenome | isolation source: Antarctica rocks | place: Antarctica: Victoria Land, Pudding Butte nord | collected 2016-01-03
CTGCGCCACCGTCTCGGGAGCCTTGTCCCGGGCCAGCCGACGCAACGCCGCCTGGACCCGCGGGCTGGCGCCCAGCTGCGACACGTCGCCGATCTCCAGCCGCTCGCCCCGCTGCGGCGCCGCCACCGAGCCGTCGGGCCCGGGCGGGTTCAGGCCCACCACCCGGGTGGACAGCCCCCGGGTCTGGCCCGGGGCCAGGGTGGCGTTGGGCAGGTCGGTCGGCGGCACCGAGCGGAACCCGCCCCCGCCGCCGCCCATCATCCCGCCCATCCCGCCGCCGCCCATCCCGCCGCCGCCCATGCCGCCGCCGCCCATGCCGCCGCCGCCCATGCCGCCCATGCCCGACATCAGCGAGGCGGGGTTCCAGCTCTCGGTCGGCTCCACCAGGGTCATGATCAGCCGGCCCAGCATCATCATCCCCATCGTCGCCGGCATCGTCAGCTGCTGGCCGCCGCCACCACCGCCGCCGCGGCCGCCCATGCCACCACCGCCGCCACCCATGCCACCGCCGCCCATCCCGCCACCACCCATGCCACCGCCGCCCATACCACCCATACCACCACCACCGCCGCCCATGCCGCCGCCCATGCCACCGCCGCCCATCCCGCCGCCACCCATCCCGCCGAATTGACCGGTCGCACCCGAGGCCACCAGCCCCGGCGGCAGCACCACCTTCAGCTTCCGGCCCGTCCGGTTGGTCACCCGGATCATCATCCGGCCGTCGCCCGTCCCCTCCGCCTCCAGAGACACCGAACCCGACCGCGCCGCCTCCAGCAGATTCACGCCGGGCTCGTCGGCGGCGGGCGACGTCGGCCTGGCCGGCTCGTCGCCCCGGGTGAGTCCGATGGGGGCAAGGAGCAGCAAGGCGGCGGGTAAGGCCCGGGACCATGTCGTGCGCATGCGGATGTCCTTTCGAATCGGTAGCGGATGAGAGGGTTGAATCGATCGATCCTGCACGGGCCGGGGGTCGTGCATCGGGGACGTCACGGGACGATCCGGGGCCGCCGGCTCCTGGGATGGGGATTCATTCGACGCCATGATGAGGGCGGATCGCGATGAGGCCGATCCCGCGGCGGCCCGGTCCCGGGAAGGTGTGGGGATTGATCCGGGGTCGGCACCGGGCGGGGATCCGACGCGGGGATGAGGCCGGGGGAGACGCTGACGAGTCGGGCCGGTTCGTCACTAACGACGGACGAGGGCCGGGCGTTATTCGATGCCCGGGTCGGATTTGAGGCCACGACGGCGGCCCCGGGCGGGTGGGCGATCTCGCTATTTTTGCACGGATCCGGCTTGACGTCAAGATCGGGGATTGGGGCGCGAAGATCCGGGGATCGGCGACCCGGGCGATCAGGGGCCGATGCCGCGCATCCCGGGCGGGGAGGCGCCCCATCCGAGCTTGTCGCGGAGGGTCCGGTAGAAGCTGTGGCCGGGGAGCCGGACCATCGGGAAGGGCGCGTTGCCGCGTCGGACCACGATCCGGTCGCCCGCCTCGACGGGGACCTGGACCTGGCCGTCGACGACCAGGACGGTCGCCACGCCCTCGCCCAGCGGGGTCATCTCGTAGACCTTGTCGTGGCCGTCGACCAGGGGTCGCTGGGTCAGGGTGTGGGCGCAGAGCGGGGTGACGACGAAGTTGAGGGCGTCGGGCGGCAGGATCGGCCCGCCGGCCGACAGGCTGTGCGCCGTGGACCCGACCGGCGTGGCCAGGATCAGGCCGTCGCCCCGGTAGGTCATCACGATCTCGCCGTCGATCGACAGGCCGATCTCCAGCAGGTGGAACGCCGGCGCCGCGCGGAGGACGACGTCGTTGAGGCCGCGGAACGTCCGGTGCGGCCCGGACCGGGGGGCCAGGGTGCAGGCCAGGGTCATCAGCCCGGCCACCGCGTAGCGCCGATCGGCCAGGTCGTCGAGCCGGCCGAGGAGGCCGTCGGGGGTCAGCTCGGTGAGGAACCCGAGCCGCCCCAGGTTGATCCCCAGGACCGGCGTCGGGGTGTCGCGCATCCGTCGGGCGGTGTGCAGGACCGTGCCATCGCCGCCCAGGACCAGGGCGACGTCGGCCGAGAGCGTCGACAGGTCGGTGTCGGCCGCCAGGTCGACGCCGACCAGCGCCGTGCCCGGGTGGGCCTCCACCGCCCGCCCGAGGCGATGGGCCTCGGACCTCACCTCGGCCTTGGTGCCGTTGCCCAGGATCACCACGTTCAGGGGCGAGTTGGGCACGGGCGAGGGCCTCTCGGGCGGGGACCGGTCAGTCGGGCTTCGGGCCCGCGGGGGGGATCGTCACGTCGACCTCGGCGGCGAAGGTCAGCCCCGGGTCGCCCGCCTCCCCGAGGGTCTTCTCCAGGGTCGCGATCGTCCGGGCGACCCGCCCCCGGAACACCGCCCGGCCCAGGGCGACGACCTGGACCGTCCGGTCGAGGTCGAGCATCCGGTCGTCCAGGCGGATCGTGACCCGGTCGACGCCCTCGGCGGCCGTGATCCGGACCTCCTGCCCCTCGCGCTCGGCGACCACAGTCGACCCCGCCTTCGCCTTGCCCGGCCCGACGGCCAGCCAGTAGAACCGGTCGTGGGTGACGTCGTCCTGGTGCCAGGCGACCTTCTTCGGGGCCGGATCGCGGCGGAACTTCGCCATCCAGGGGACGGCCGAGGCGTCCTCGCGGTCCATCCAGTGCCCCTTGCCGGGGTGGATCTCGACCCGGTGGAGATAGCCGCCGGGGTCGTCCTCCCGGAGCCGGTCGAGCTTCTCGCCCCACTGGCGGGCGACCTTGTTCCGGTCATAGGCCGCATCGTTGGCGCCGACGTGGATGGCGAAGGGGAGGTTCCGGAGGCCGATCGGCGACGACTCGTTGGGGTGCCCGGCCATCATCGCCGCCGCCGCCAGGCGGTCGGCCATCCGGGGTGCGAGCTGATACACGCCGTCGCCGCCGGCCGAGTAGCCCATCAGGTAGACCCGGTCGGGGTCGACGCCCTCGATCGCGATCAGGTCCTCGATCAGCCGCCCGAAGAACGCGTCGACGTGGGCCTCGTGCCAGAGGTTCCAGGTGTCCGTCGGGGCCCGGGGGGCGAGATAGATGCCCTCCTCGGGGCGGTAAAGGCCCTTCTGGTTCTCATACTGCTGGTCGTTGACCCGGGCCGGGGCCCCGCCGCCGCCGTGCATCGAGATGAAGAGGGCGTGCCCCCCGGACGGCTTCTCGCCGAAGACCTTGTAAGCGAACGGCATCTCCTTGTCGCCGAGCTTGATCCGGCCCGCCTTCACCTCGGCCGTCCGGCCCTCCCGGATCCGGGCGGCGTGCCGGTCCCGGAGGATCCGGGCGGCGATGACGGCATCCTCCCGGGTCAGCGGGACGGCGGCAGATCCCGGGTCCGTCGGCCTCGCCCCGGCCGAGCCCAGCGCCTCGACCGCGGCCCGCGACGTCGACCGGAGGGCGGGGCCCGCCTCGTCGGCGCGGAGGTCGGCCGCCAGGGCGAGCCCGAGGGCGGCGCATAACAAGGAAGGGCGGCGGGCGATCATCGGGGCCTTTCCGGGGTCCGGCGGGGTGGGATGGGGCGGGCGATCAGCGGATCTCGACGACCTGGTCCGGCTCGGCGGAGAGCCGGATCGACCGGGCGACCTCGCCGGATCCGTCGGCCTTGCGGACCGCGACGTCATAGGCGAGGTCGCCGGGCAGCTCGAACGTGGCCGAGTCGGCGATCGTGTCGCGGGCGACGATCCGGCCGGCGAGCCGGACGGTGATCTCGCCGGGGTGGCCGGGCGACCGGAACGTCACCTTGCGGCGGAGGGTATAGCGGCGGGTGACGTCCTGGGCCGGGACGTCGCGGAGGTCGGGCCGCCAGACCATCGGGAAGTACGCCCCCGACGGCGTGAACGAGGTCGCGTAGATCCGGTGGGCCGGCTCCGACTCGTCCGCCCTGGCCGCCTGGCCGACGAACCACCCCTCGTTGAGCCGGCCCGGCTCGCAGGCGCCGACGAACGACCATTCGCGGTCCCAGACCTCGACCCAGGTGTGATTCCCCGAGTTGTCCGCCCATCGGGGGGTCCCGACCATCCGGGCCGGGATCCCCACGGCCCGGCAGGCGTCGATCAGGAGGATCGACAGCCCGGTGCACGAGGCATAGCCCGCCTCGATCGACTCGTAAGGGCTCTGGTCCGGCTTGGGCCGCCTGGTCGCATGGTACCGGACGCCGAATGCCTGGAAGACCTCCACGTTGAGCCGCTTCACCGCCTCGCCGGGGGTGGCCGACTCCCGGGCGATCGGCAGGAAGCGGTCCAAGAAATCCTTCCGCCAGTCGTCCCGCCGCTCGTTGACGCTGGCATAGGGCAGGACATCCTCGAAGAACAGTTCCCGGGGGATCTTCGCCCCCCAGGGGGTCGCTTCCCGGGCCAGATAGGCATACCGGACGTTGGCCAGCAGGTAATCCTTGCCGAGCGCCTTGAGGTCCCGCTCCGGCATGTGGGCGATCAGGAACCCGACCGCCTCCCCCTGCCCTTCCGGGGCCTGGCGGATCGCGTCGGCGAGGGTCCCCGCGTTGTCGCCCGCCTTCGCCAGCTGGGCGACAACCGCCGATCGGTACTCCGGCGCGAGGAGTTCCGCCGCCGACCCCGGCCCATCGGCGAAGGCCGACCGTGAGACGAGCAAGACGAGTATCGCGAGGATCTTCGGACCGTTCATCTTCGCCCTCGGACCTTCGGCCGGGCGGCCCGCCCGCCGAACCAGTTCGGGCCGGGCCCCTCGGATGTCCCGATCCTACTCGCGGGGCGGGGGTTCCGCCAGGAGTTTGTTGGACGGCGAAGGACGGACTTCAGAAGCCTCGACCAGGCCACCGATCCCATTAACGTCCTATTGCCAGGATACGTTGCAGCCGATAGGCTCGCGGGGGTGGCCCACCCGCGTCGAAGTCCGCCCCGGCGTCCGCGGAAGATCCGGCCATCATCCGACCGCCGGCCTTCGGCGGGGCGTCCCGGGCGGAACGATCGGGACTCCGCCGGGCGGGCCGTAGCCGGGGCCTCACGCCGGATCGGTCGGGCCTCGATCATGGAGACGGGGAATGATCACGATGAAGAAGCGTCAGCCCGGGCATCGCCCGGCCATCCTCGATATCCTCGAAGATCGCGCGGTCCCGAGCGCCGGGATGTCCGCCGTCCACGTTGCCTCGGGGGCCGGCTCGAATGCGGCGACGGTTTTGAACCAGGTCGGCCCCCAGGTCAATGCCGCCTACTCGGCCTTCGCCACCGCCGTCCGCCAGGCCGAGGTTGCCCTCGTTGCCGGGACGACCGCCGGCAATGGCAGCACCGCCGGGCCCTCGATCTCCGCGGCGACGGCCTCGAATCAGGTGGCGCAACAGATCACCGCGCTGTCGGCGTCGCTGGCCGGGACGCTGGGCTCCGCGACCGGCCTGGCGTCCGCCAGGGGGCCGATCCAGGCCGAGTTGACGGGCGCGACCCCCGGCAGCCTGTCGAGCCGGATGGCCGCACTCTTCGCCGCGGCGGCCGCCCCGGACGGCTCGATCCCGTCGTCGTCGCTCCCGCTCCTGTTCGCCGCCGTCGACGGCGCGATCGCCGGGTCCTACTCGTCGACGGCCGTCAACATCTATTATGACGCCATCGGGCGGGCCGGCACCGGCTCGAAGGGTGCGGGCGGCTCGACCGCCGGCGGGTCATTCGACCTGACCACGATCGGCGAGGAGCAGTCGGCCGCGTACTCCGCCCTGGCGACCGCCGTCCGCCAGGCCGAGGCGACCCTGGTCGGCGCCGGCACGGCCGCCCCGACCGGGACCGCGGCCACGGTCGAGGCGACGGCGATGCGGCAGATCAACTCGCTGTCGCAGTCCATCTCCTCGTCGCTGGGCTCCACGCCCGCGGCGGCGACCACCGGGGTCCTCCAGGCCCTCGACACCGACGCCTCGCCCGGCAGCCTGTCGGGCCAGATCGCCGCCCTGTTCGCCGCGGCCGGCGCCGGGGGCACGATCCCCCAGGCCTCGCTCCCGCTCCTGTTCTCGGCGGTCGACGGCGCGATCAACGCCTCCTACGCGTCCACGGCCGTCAATACTTATCTCATCGCTTCCAGCCCGATCTACAACCAGGCCGGCCGATCGACCGGCGCCGCCTCGAATAGCTCCGGGACCATCGGCAACATCGGCGGGGGGCCGACGGGCACGTCGGGAGGCACGAGCGGCCGCACCGGGACGGGCACGGGCTCGACGGGCTCCACCACCGGCACGTCCGGCACGGGCACGGGCTCGACGGGCTCCACCACCGGCACGTCCGGCACGGGCACGACGGGGTTCAACACCGGGACGGGCACGACCGGCTCCACGATCGGCACGGGGACGCTCGGATCGAGCACCGGGACGGTCACGACGGGCCCGATCGGCTCGACCACCGGCACGTTCGGGACCACGACCGGCAACACCGGGATCACGACGGGCAACACCGGGACCACGACCGGCAACATCCCGATCACGACCGGCACCATCCCGATCCCGACCGGGCTCGGCACGACCAGCAGCGGCACCACCGGCACGTCCGGCTCGGCCGGCACCACCGCCAGCGGGGGCGGCATCTCCGGCGTTTCCGGGATCGGCAACACGGCCGGCAGCGGCAGCACCGTCGGCGGCACCTCGATCGGTTCCAGCTCGACGGGCGCCTGAATCGATCTTCCCCAGAATCGACCGCCCGCCGGCCCCTTTCGGGGTCGGCGGGCGGTTAACCTTCATCCATCTCCCGAGACATTCCCGTTGGGCCCGCTTCATCCCGGCGAGGCGGGATCCTCGGAGGGGTCCGGATCGGCCCTGGACGTCCGGGCGATCGGCCCGGCCGACGTCGCCGAGGCGTCGAAGGGGGACGTGATCGGCCGGCCCGACTCGTCCACGCCCGTCAGCAGCGCGACCGAGCGTTCGGCCCCGTCGAGCAGCCCCTGGCAGCGCCCCAGGAGCCGGGCCCCCCGCTCGTATCGGGCCAGCGCCGAGCCCAGGTCCGGCCCGCCCCGCTCCAATTCCGCGACGATCCGCTCCAACTCCTCGATCGCCGCCTCGAAGCCGATCTCGCCCGCGTCGGTCATGATTGCTCCCGTGGCCGGAGGTCCGTTCGATCGCAGATGGAAAATTCCAGATTTCAGGAAAACAAAATTATCCTCACACGTCTAAATTTATTATTGTTTTTAAATTTGACGCCGCCTCGAAGCCGATCTCGCCCGCGTCGGTCATGATTGCTCCCGTGGCCGGAGGTCCGTTCGATCGCAGGTGGAAAATTTCAGATTTCACAAAGCGAAGCATATTTACAAATTAATTTAACTACAATATAATTTATATTGTATGTGTTTGAAATTTGAGATCTATCATTCTGGAATCACGATCCCTCCCGGACCTCCTCCACCCGCCCGGCGATCGACCCCGAGGCGAGCCGGATGACGAGCCGATCGCCGGGCCGGACCTCGCGGGCGTCGCGGATCGGGGCGGATTGGCCGGGTCGGAAGGCCAGGGCGTAGCCCCGGGCGAGGACGGCGACCGGGCTGAGCGCCTCCAGCGCGGCGGCGAGCCGGGCCAGGCGGTTCCGGCGGTCGTCGACCTGGCGGCGGAGGGCCCGGTCGAGGTCGGCGGCGAGGTCGTCCAGGCGGAGCCGGGCGTCGGCCAGGCGGTCGCGGGCGTCGCGGGCGAGCCGGGCCCGGAGGTGGTCCAGCGCCTGGCGGGCCTCGCGGGCGTCGGGGACCACCCGCTCGCCCGCCTCGCTGGGCGTCAGGGCCCGGAAGTCGGCCGCGTGGTCGGCCAGGGTCACGTCGACCTCGTGGCCGATCGCCGAGACCACCGGCAGCGCCGACCCGGCGATGGCCCGGGCGACCACCTCCTCGTTGAACGCCCAGAGGTCTTCCAGGCTCCCGCCCCCCCGGGCCACCACGATCAGGTCGGCCCCGGCCACGCGGTTGGCCAGCCCGATCGCCGCGGCCACCTCCTCCGCCGCCCCCGCCCCCTGCACCCGCGAGGGCGCGATCAGGATCTCCGTCGCCGACCACCGCCGGGCCGTCACCTGGAGGAAGTCGCGGATCGCCGCCCCGGTCGGGCTGCTGACCACCACGATCCGCCGGGGGAACCGGGGCAACGGACGCTTCCGATCGGGGTCGAACAGCCCCTCCGCCTTGAGCCGCTCGAACCGCTGGCGGAAGGCCAGCTCCAGGGCCCCGATCCCCTCGGGCTCGACCCGCCGGATCGTGACCTGGTAGACGCCCCGGGGCGCATAGACCGCCAGCTCGCCCCAGGCCCGGACCGCCATCCCGTCCGACAGCTCGAACGGGAGCCGATGCGCCACGCTCTTCCAGATCACGGCGCCGATCTGCGCGCCCTCGTCCTTGAGGCTCAGGTAGACATGCCCCGACCTCGGCCTCGACAGGTTGGACACCTCGCCGGAGACCGCCACGTCGGCGAAGTCGCCTTCGAGGGTCGCCTTGATCTGCGCCGTCAGCTCCGAGACCGAGCAGAGCTCCGGATCTCCCAGGCCATCGAACAGGGGCAATCCGGCCATGTCGGGGCATTCCTTCGACCGGGCGGGTCGCCCCGCGCCGGGGATGTCGACGGATCTCAGGGCGTCTCCCGGGCGTCCAGGAGAACCCGAACGCGGCCCGGCCCGCAAGCTCGATCGCCCCGGATTGCGCCCCTCGGGCCCGGGCGGATGGGAGGCAGACGGGGAGGTCCGTCCCATCGGCCGTAGGGCGACTACCGGAAGGCGAAGTAACCCGCCGCGGCCAGGCCGACGAGGATCGCCAGCACTCCCAGGACGTTCAGCGCCGCCCGCCAGCCCATCGCGCCGTCGGGGAGGCCGGCGCCCCCCCGGCGACCCAGGTAATCCTCGACGGCCCGACGGGCCGGGCCGGGTCCCAGCCCGGACGCTCCCCGGAGGGCCTTGATGAGCCCGATCCTGGTGATCGGCCGGTCCTCCCGCGCGGCGGCCTTGCGCTCGGCGTCGAGGAGGTCGTCGAACCAGTCGGACGGGCGACCGCCGGGGGTCGCCGTCGGGGTCGATCCGGCCCGACGTCCGAGGTAGCCCTCGACGGCTTCCTTGGCCTCCCTCAGGCCCAGCCCCGTGGCCTCGCGCAATGCCCGGATCAGGGCGATCTTGCCGACCGGCCGCCCCTCGCGGGCCAGGGCCTCGCGCTCGGCGTCGATCAGGCTGTCGAAGGACCCCGAGTCGCCCCTCATCCCGGATATCTCCCCGATGGTCCCGCCTCATCGCCCACGCGTCCCGGCCACGTTCACCCCGCTCCCGATCACCAGGTCGCGGCGGTACGCCCAGTCGTAGAGCCGGCCCGACCGCGCGGGGGGCAGCTCGACCAGGTCGACGTACCCCTCCTCGGCGAACCAGCATTTCAGCTCGTCGACCGTGTGGTGCGACTGGTACTTCGGCGCGTACCAGTCGAAATTGTCGCAGACGCGGAGCGTCCAGTCGGGGTGGTTCGAGAAGTTGGCCACCTTGTTGAGCGTCCGGTTCAGGACGGGGACCCCGCCGAGGACCCCCAGGGCGGCACAGATCGGCTCCAGGACGCGGGCCGGCGTCCGGGTCGTGATCGCCCGGATCGCCGAGTTCGCCCACTCCTGCGGGGCCGTGTTCCGCCGATACAGCCAGACCGCGAGCCGGCCCCCCGGCTTCACCCGCCGGGCCACCTCGCGGAACGCCCCGCGCGGGTCGGGCCCGTGGTGGAGGACGCCGATCGAGAACGCCAGGTCGAAGACCCCGTCCGCCATCGGGAGCCGGGTCAGATCCGCCTGGACGATCCCCACCCCCGCCCGACCCTCGCAGGCCGCCCGGGCCTTCTCGACCGCCGAGCTGAGGTCGACCCCGACGACCCTCGCCCCGTGCCGGGCCGCCAGGAGGGCATACCGCCCCCCGCCGCAACCGGCGTCGAGCACCAGCTTCCCGGCCAGGTCCCGGGCGTCGACCCCGGTCTTGATCCGGAACGTCGCCTCGTCCTCCTCGTCCCGGGCCACGTCATACCGGTTCCACTGCCGCCCGAAGCTCGCGACGTACCCCTCCCGCGCGAACCGGGGGATCCCCCCGACGATCGGATAAGTCGTCCCGCAATCCGCGCAGCGAAGCCCCTCCGGCCACTCGGACCGATCGAGCGGGCCCCCGCATCCGGGGCATCGCAACAGCTCCAGCAGATCGGCGTCCATCCGACCATCATACGAGGCCGGCCTGCCCGACGGAACGCCGGGCGGAGACGTTGCGGGGCGGGGGGGATGCGGCTAGGCTGGATGGGACGGCCCCGAGGATGCCCGGATCTCCCTTCGCGAGGGGCGACATGAAGGCGATGACGATCCGGGCGGAGATCGACCTTGACGGCACCCTCCGGCTCGAAATCCCCTGCGACCTACCTCCCGGACCGGCCGAAGTCGTCGTGGTCGTCCACCCCTGTCCGACCGATCCGGGGGCGGTCCCGTCGGCGCCCGGACCACCAAGGGCTCGGAGCGGCCTCTTCCTCGATCGGGCCCGGTCGGAGGACGATGTCGATGCGGCGCTCGAGAAAGTTGGATGACTGATGGCCCGGGTAATTCCGTGCCTGGAGTTTCGCATGATTAAAATTCCAACTTACGATCAGCTGATGAATCCACTTTTCAAAGCACTCAAGGATCTGGGAGGTTCAGGATCGGTAGACGAGATTCATGAGAAAGTCTCGCAAAACATGGGTCTTTCCGAAGAAATCCTCGCCGTTCGCCACAATCCCGAAAAGAGCAACACGACGGAGATTGAATACCGACTGGCGTGGTCACGGACTTATCTCAAGAAATATGGAATCCTTGAGAAGTCGCGCCGGGGAGTATGGGCCATTGCGGCGGAAAAGGGCCATATCACCGACATTGATTCCAAAGATGTCGTCAAGGTGGTCCGAGAGCAGGACAAGGAGGAGCAAGCCGCTAAATCGCCCCTGGATCTGGGGGCCCATCCGGAACTACCCATACCCGCAAGGGAAACACTACCTTGGAAAGATCAGCTCCATAAAATTCTCACACAAGAACTTGAACCATCGGCGTTTGAACGTCTGATTCAAAGAATTTTACGTGAATCGGGCTTCGTTCAAGTGGAAGTGACCGGCAGGACGGGAGACGGCGGAATTGATGGCAAAGGGATCGCACGCATAAACGGACTTCTGAGTTTCCATATTGTATTTCAATGTAAACGTTACAAGGGTTCGGTGTCGGCCGGAGACATCCGCGACTTTCGGGGGGCCATGGTCGGGCGTGCGGACAAGGGCCTTTTCGTGACGACAGGTACGTTCACAAGGGATGCAATCAAAGAGGCAATTCGCGACGGCACCCCGCCGATCGACCTCGTCGATGGAGAGCAACTGGCCGGGAAGTTGAAGGAGTTGTCTTTGGGGATAAAGACCCATCTGGTAGAAAAAATTGTCGTCGATCACGAATGGTATAAAAACATTTAATATTAATAAAAATTTCATCAAAATTTAACGCATTGATGATCATGCGGTTTGACGTTCCGCTCGTAATCGTCGAACATCACGCGATTCCGGCCGGGCCGGTCGAGATACTCCCGTGAGCAATGCCCCCTGGCTTCACCACGTCTGGAAGTCCTTGAAGCGGCTGCAAGGCTCCGGGGTGGTGGTGGCGGTGTCGGGCGGGGGTGACAGCGTCGGGATGCTCCGGGTCCTGCACGCGATCGGGCCGGGGTGGGGATTGCGGCTCTCGGTGGCCCACCTCGACCACGGGGCCCGCGGGGAGGAGGGGCGGGCCGACGCCCGGTTCGTGGGTGACCTGGCCGGGGCCCTGGGCCTGCCGGTCGACCTCGGGCAATGGCGGCCGACCCGGGCCGGGCACTTCGAGGCCGATGCCCGACGGGCCCGTTATGCGTGGCTGGCGGGGGTGGCGTCCGACCGGGGGGCCCGGTTCGTGGCCGTCGGGCACACGGTCGACGACCAGGCGGAGACGATCCTCCACCGGATCGTCCGGGGGACCGGCCTCCGGGGGCTGGCGGGGATCCCCCGGTCGCGGCGGCTGGCCCCCGGCGTGACGCTGATCCGCCCCCTGCTGGACGCCTCCCGGCGCCAGGTCCGCGACCATCTCGCCGCGATCGGCCAGGGGTCCCGCGAGGACCCGACCAACGCCGACACGTCGCGGACCCGGGCCCGGATCCGGGGGGAACTCCTGCCCGAGCTGGCCGATCGGTACAACCCGGCCGTCGCCGACGCCCTGGTCCGCCTGGGCCGGCTGGCGGCGGGGTCGGGCCGGGCTCTGGACCGGCTCGCCCGAGACCGGTCGCGCGGCGTCGTCCTGGAGGCGGGGCCGGATCGGATCGTCCTGGACCGGCCGGGGCTGGCCCGGCTCGGGCCGTTCGAGCGGGCGGAGGTGCTCCGACTCGCCTGGCGACGCGCCGGATGGCCCGAGGGGGCGATGGACGCCCGACGATGGCGGGCGCTCGCGCGATGGGCCGCGTCCGCCCGCCCCCGCCTCTCGGTCGGCGCCGGGGTCGAGGCGACATCGACGCCCGATCGGATCGAATTGAGCCGCTTTCCCGTCCCTCCCGGGCCTCCCGATGGGACGCCCGTCCCCTTGCCCGTCCCGGGCCGGGTCGATTGGGGGGGATGGCGCGTCTCGACCACCCTCGACCCCGACGCCCCATCCGACGAGCGGGTCGACCTGGACCGCCTGGACTTGCCGATGGTCGTCCGGGCGGCCCGGGCGGGCGACCGGTTCGGCCCGCTGGGGATGGCCGGCCAGACCCAGCCGCTCAACGACTTCTTCCGGGGACGGCGGGTCGCCCGACCCGAGCGCGGGTCGGTCCCGCTGGTCTGCGACGGCGAGGGGATCGTCTGCGTCGTCGGCCACCGGATCGCCCACCGGGTCCGAAGGACCAACGCCACCCGCCGGACCCTCGGCCTCCGGGTCGAACCGATCCCGGGGGTTTTCAGGTCAACGACTTGAGTGATCCCAGGCGACACTGCCTTTGAAGAAATAACCTCCCCATGCCATGATCAATATAGGAATAATCAAAGGTGGAACAAAACTTAATGTAAATCGGACATCGATAAAAGTTGTGCTGAGAATGAAGGGAATGAGGGCACCAATCAGCCAAATTGCACCGATCAGGATGAGAAGACAGCCAATTATCCGTTTAAATGGGCCGGCTGGCACAAACCGTCTTGATTTCAGATCGAACTTGCCCTGACAACCATCGCACTCCCTCGCATCCGCTTCATTCTGAAAGCGGAGCAGACGGTCGCAATGCGGGCATTTCAGTTTGACCGGCATTTTCTCTCCGATGATCCGACGATGGTCGGGCAAGGTTGAAAATACAATTCAACCAGATTTTGCCCGATTCCGAAAGGCTTGAAGACCCGACCAGGTGAACGGCCCGTTTCCCCGCTTGACCGCCGGGGCGGGTCGGCGTACCATCCGCCACCCTCCGCGGATCGACCCCTCCCCGATGGCTCCCGACCCCATCCCGAACCTGTCGACGGGCGGCGAATCATGGCCGAGTCCGCGGATCATCCCCGATCGGTCGACCGGGCGGCGTCGTGGACGCTGGTCCTGGCCGTCGCGCTGGCGCTCCGGGTGGTCGCGGCGGTCGCGGTGTCGTGGTACGTCCGGCGGAAGGGGACGCTCTGCGTCTTCTCCGATACCCAGATCTACTGGGACCTGGCCGGGACGATCGTGGATGGGGGGCCGTACCAGGTCTCGCAGTGGGGCGTCCCCCATCACGCCCTCCGGACGCCCGGCTACCCGATCTTCCTGGCGGGCTGCCGCGAAGCCTTCGGCGCCAGCCTGATGGCGGTCCGGCTGGTGCAGGCGGCCCTGGGGACGCTGGGGGTCTGGCTCGTCGGCAAGCTGGCGGGCGCGACGGTCCCCGGCGAGAAAGGGGCCGGGTGGGCCACCCCCCTGATCGCGGCGGGCCTGGCGGCGGTCGCCCCTTATGCCGTGGGGATGTCGGCCCTGGTGCTCTCCGAGGCGCTCTTCGTCCCGATGATGCTGGCCGGGCTCTGGGGGTTGGCGACGCTCTGGCGCCCGGAGGACGTGCCGGGGCGGTCGGCCGTCGCCGTCGGGACCGGCCTGGCGATGGGCGCGGCGATCCTGGCCCGGCCGTCCTGGGCCCTGTTCGTCCCGATCGCCCTGGCGGCCTGGATCCTCGGTGTCGGTCGGGTGGGGCGGGTCCGGGCGATCCGCGGGGCCCTGATCGTGGCCGCGGCCTCGGCGGCGATCCTGGCCCCCTGGTGGGCCCGGAATGCCGGGGTGTTCGGCCGGTTCGTCCCCACGGCGATGTGGGTCGGGGCGAGCCTCTACGACGGGATCAGCCCCGAGGCCACCGGCGCCAGCGCGATGGAGTTCGTCGACCGGCCCGACGTCCGGGCCCTCGGCGAGGCGGAGCAGGACGCCGTGTTCCGCTCCCGCGCGATCGAATTCGCCCGGGCCCACCCGGGCCGGGTCCTGGCGCTGGCGGCGATCAAGCTCGGGCGATACTGGAGCCCCTGGCCCAACGCCGGATCCCTCCGGTCGACCCCGATCGACCTGGCCTCCGCGGCCGTCACGCTCCCCGCCTTCGCCCTGATCGCCCTGGGGGCCTGGGACCGCCGCCGCGACCCGAGGGCCCTGGTGCTCCTGGCCGGCCCGCTCCTCTACTTCTGCGCGCTCCATCTGGTCTTCGTCAGCTCGATCCGATATCGGATCCCGGGCGAGGTCCCCGCGATGGCCCTGGCGGCCGTCGGCCTGGGTCGGCTCGCGGGACGGAGGAAGGCCGATGGGTGATGGCATACGGGTGCTTTAACGTGTTCAATCATTCTTTTGGTATTAAATTTCGGATTTAAGCGTAGGGTGGCGTCGAGCTACCCCTGCGAACATGCAGAGGTAAGCCTGCTCTAACTCTTGACCTTGTCCCGTTTTGGCTTCGCAGATCCCGGAGGAGGCAGGCCCTTGGAA
>JAABUK010008075.1_pt1 | contig 14906 bp, 11 predicted proteins | sample 5559141 | NCBI WGS metagenome assembly JAABUK01 (sample SAMN10711869, study PRJNA513367) | rock metagenome | isolation source: Antarctica rocks | place: Antarctica: Victoria Land, Pudding Butte nord | collected 2016-01-03
ACTTCGAGCGCGAACTTGACGCCGCATTCATCGAAGACATCTAAAATCGGATTCCACTTGTCGGCGAAATCCTGATAGCCGCGGTCGATCATCGCGGGCGTAACAGGTGGAAACGAGTACAGCAAATGCCAGATCGAGCTGCCAGTAAAACCGTTGACGACTTTGACGCCCAGGTTTTGCGCCGTGCGCGCCGTGTCCTTCATCTCTTCCGCCGCGCGCCGGTTGACGCCCTGCGGCTCGCCGTCGCCCCAGATATGCGGCGGCAAAATCGCCTGGTGGCGCTCGTCGATGTTGTCGCAAACGGCTTGTCCCATCAAATGGTTGGAAATGGCGAAAAGCTGCAGATCGTTGTCGGTCAAAATCTTTTTCTGCGCGTTGCAGTACTCGATGTCGGTCGCGCCGCGCTTGACATCCATGTGATCGCCCCAGCAGGCGAGTTCAAGCCCATCGAAACCCATCTGTTTGGCGCGCGGCGCCAGCTCCGATAAGGGCAAATCGGCCCATTGTCCGGTAAACAGCGTGACTGGTCGTGGCATTTTCCGTCTCCTTGGTTTGGTGTGGAATGTCCGGTATTATCGCAAATCGCGTGACGGGGCGCAGTGCTCCTTTTGCCGTTCCTTAGCACGGTTCTACAGCACTTTATTGGGGAATCGAGTACTCAAATGGTGATAGAGAAATTTTAATCTGCTCTTAATAACTGCTTAAAGCGGTTTCGAGACAATAGAAGTCGAGCGGCCAATGATGCAGCTCAGAGAACTGTTTTACGGAGTTTTTATATGAAGAATCGAATCGAGCGCCACAGCGCCAAGCGTGGCTTCACGCTGATCGAACTGTTGGTCGTTATTGCCATTATCGCAATTCTGGCCGCCATCCTGTTTCCGGCTTTCGCTAAAGCGCGCGAAGCCGCCCGCCGTTCGTCCTGCGCCAGCAACATGAAGCAGATGGGTATTGCCACAATGCAGTATTCGCAAGAATACGACGAGCAATTGTACGCCCACCGTTATGTCGGCTCAAACCCGCTGATGAGATCAAATGGCGGCCCTTACGATGATTCAACGATCACCGGAGATGCGCCAAACCGTGTGTTCTGGATTAGTTTGTTACAGCCGTATCTGAAGAGCTACGACGTTTTTCGTTGTCCCTCGAATCCAAGCGCCTGGGTTGGCGGTAGCCCGAACACCCTCAGTGCGCCCGGCGCCAAGGGCGCCGGATACGGTGGACAAAACTCCTACGCCCACAACGATATGTGGCTTAGCCCGGCGGGTGCCTACAACGGCGGAACGGGAACGATCAGCGTTTCTCTGGCCTCGATCCCACGTCCGTCCAGCATTATTAACATCGTCGACGGCTCCTACTATGGCGCCGCACCCGATGTTCGCAACGACACCGGCTTGCTGAAAAACGCCAACACGACCGGCCCCATCACGGATGCTGCTTACGTTCTGGCTCAGGGCGGGGATAGCCGCTACCAGAACTATTGGAAGAACATCGGCAACTCGGTATGGAGTGCATCGCCCACCACACCGACGGATACTTCGCCTGCCGCAGCCGCTTCGCTGGCCGCAATGCCCCGCCACTTGGAAACTGTCAACTGCTTGTTCGCGGACGGCCATGTGAAGTCGATGCGCGTTGCCGAAGTCGTCGGCAACATCTGCCTGTGGGCAACTGACCTTAACGGCCCACACGACGCTTGCTAATAAAACCTCCGTCGAAAGCACTTGAAGAAGCTGCAGTTTGTTATCTCGAATAGCAAACTGTGGCTTTTTCAATAACCAGTGACTTCATTTTGTCGGCCAAACAACCTTCGGAGGACTCAAGCGATGAAGACCAAAGCAAACAGATCACTCAGAAACGGCGTTCAGGTGGCAGTTGTCGTTGTTGGCTTTATGACGCTGCTTTCCGGCGCGCGTCAGGTGTGGGCAGGAACGTGGGTGCCTTTTGGCGGAAATGGCACACCCGCTAATTTCAGCAACGATGGCTATACGGCAGTAGGGATAAGTGACGGAGCAAGAAGCGGAGTCAATTTTCCAAAAGTCCTTGAGCCTTGGATGCGTGTTGACCATAGAGATGATTGGGCTTAGGCGGAGATACAAGCCTTGATTTGTGGAACTGGACTCTTGATATGTATGACGATGCAACTCCTCACTCAGTTGGCGGGGACTGCTCAACGCAAGGAAGCGTTAGCCGCACATTTAAGTGGCTTCCTAACAGTGGCCAAAACTTGGTTAGCGATCCACCGCCGAGCGTGCTTCAGGTCAAAGTACATTCTTATGCGACAGCCCAGGCAAGTTCCTCCGAATCCGCAGTTATCCTCACCGCAGTTATTAACAACGGTTTTTCAGGTAATCCAGGAAATCGCACGACAGACTACAATTCCCCCGACTTCAAAGGCAAAATAATGACGGCAGAGGGGACTTTCTTAGTACCAATTGCCAACAACGAGCGTCAACAAGTAGTAACGACTCCAACTTATCTGCTATTCGCTGGAGGGAGGTTCTCCGGTTTGGGGGCGGGACGTATGTTCGTAGCCGCGGAAATGACTATCGAGCTTGCGCCGTAACCAGTAAGCGCCACGACCAAAAGAGCATCCGCATCGCGCGGGTGCTCTTTTCTTTTTGAGTGCAAGCAATCGTAGGGACGCAGTTTGCTGCGTCCGCCAACCATTACACCAACGACAAGGCATAATAAAAACGGACGCAGCAAGCTGCGTCCCTACGCGAAACTTCTTGCAAACGTTAAACTCGCCGCGCTTGGTCGTTTTCTTATTTCCTCAATTTCGAGTACTTGAAACCTTTTTATGACACCAAAAAACAAACCTGTAATGTTGTGCATTCTCGACGGCTGGGGACTTTCCGATAATCCGGTCGCCAACGCCGTGACGCTGGGGAACACGCCCAACTTCGACCGCATCTGGAACTCTTGCCCGCACACGCAATTATCGGCTTCGGGCAACGATGTCGGATTGCAGCCCGGCGTTTTCGGCAACAGCGAAGTCGGGCATTTGAATATCGGCGCCGGTCGCGTCGTGTGGCAGGATTCGCTTTTGATTGATCGAGAAATCGATTCGGGCGAGTTCTTCCGCAACGAAGCGATTCGCGCTTCGATGGCTCACGCGAAAACCAACGACACCAATTTCCACTTGATGGGCTTGGTGTCCGACGGTAGCGTGCATTCGAGCGAAACGCACATCATGGCCTTGATTGATATGGCGAAGCGCGAAGGTTTGCGCCCGCATCAAGTTCTTCTGCACGCCCTCACCGATGGGCGCGACACGCCGCCGCGAAGCGCCGAAACTTATCTCAATCGAGTACTCGATCAGATGAAAAATATTGGCGTCGGGCGCATTGCCAGCGTGATTGGTCGCTATTACGCGATGGATCGAGACAATCGCTGGGAGCGCGTGCAAGAAGCTTACGAATGCCTGACCGAAGGCAAAGGTCACGTTGCAGGCGACGCCATTACAGCCATTAAAGAAGCGTATGCGCGCGGCGAAAACGACGAGTTCATCCACGCGACAGCCATCGAAGAGAACGGCGAAATCTTGCCGCGCATCAGCGACAACGACGCGGTTTTGTTTTTTAACTATCGTTCGGACAGAGGCCGCCAACTGACGCAGGCCTTCACTGACGAAGAGTTTGATCGTTCCTTGAAGGAAACCTCGCAGGAGCCGGGCGCAGCCGAAGCTGATCATCCGCCAATCGTCACCAAGTTTCGCCGGGATGTGTGGCCGCGCACCAATTTCACGACGATGACGCGTTATTCGGACGCGCTGCCCTGCCCGATTGCCTTCGAGCCGCGCCCGCAACGCGACGGTCTGGGCGAAACCGCGAGCAAAGCCGGCTTGAAACAGTTGCGCATCGCGGAAACCGAAAAATATCCGCACGTCACTTATTTCTTTTCCGGCGGCATAGAAACGCCGTGGGAAGGTGAAGATCGAGTACTTGTTTCCAGCCCGAAAATCGCAACTTATGACCTTCAGCCCGCCATGAGTTCGTGGGAAGTAACACAAAAAGTCGTCGCGGCGATTGAAAGCGAGAAATACGATTTGATCGTTTTGAATTACGCCAATCCCGATATGGTCGGTCATACGGGCATTCTGAAAGCCGCGATTGAAAGTGTCGAAGCGTCCGATAAAGGCCTGGGCGAAATCTTGAAGTCCATCGAACACGTCGGCGGCGTGCTGCTCGTCATCGCCGATCACGGCAACTGCGAACAGATGCTCGATTACGTCACCGGCGAACCGCACACCGCGCACACAACGAATCCCGTTCCGTGCATTTTAGTGGGCGCCAACCAATCGAGTACTCGATTGCGCGCGGGCGGGCGCCTGGCTGATGTCTCGCCGACATTGCTCGAACTTTTGGGCGTCTCGCAACCCGACTTGATGACCGGACAATCGCTGATAGAAAAGTAAACAAGCGATGGTTACGCAAACTTCGTTCGCAAAAACGACGCGACTTGACGCGATTCTTCTTTTGAAAAAGTAGCGTTTATTTGCGCCGTTTTTGCGAACGAAGTTTGCGTAACCATCACGTTTTCAAAGGAAATTATGGCCGAATTTATTCAGTTTCGCGGGCTGCGCTACACCGACAAAGTCGAATTGTCGGATGTCGTCGCGCCGCCGTATGATGTCGTCAAAGGCGCTTTGCGCGACGAACTTTTGGGCAAAAGCCCGTTCAATATCATCGCTGTCGAACTGCCCGCGCCGTATGGAACGCAGGCGACCCAAGAGCAATATGCGCAGGCGGGCGCGACACTGAAAGGGTGGGAAGCGCAGGGCATTTTGAAGCGCGACGACCAATCGTTTTATGTTTACGAGCAAGAGTTTGAAGTTCCCAGAACCGGCGAAACCAAAAAGCGGCGCGGCGTTTTGGGCGCGCTACGTTTGGAAGAGTTCGGCGACATCGTGAAGCCGCACGAACACACCTTGAGCGGCCCCAAGCAAGACAGGCTAAACCTTTTGCGCGCCGCGCGCACCAACACCAGCCCAATTTTCGGTTTGTTCAACGACAGCGACGGCTGGGTCGAACGAGTACTCGAAACTGTGTGCAATCACCAACCGGACGCGCAAGCTGTCGATAACGACGGCGTGATTCAGCGTTTGTGGGTGTTGCGCGACGAGGAATCGGGCAACGCGATTGAAGCAGCCCTGGAACCTGAAGCGATTTTCATCGCCGACGGACATCATCGCTATGAAACCGCGCTCAACTACCGCAACGAATGCAAAGCGCAAGCGGAAAGCGAAGGCACCTCGTGGACGGGCGCTGAAGACGAAAATTTCGTCTTGATGATGTGCGTTTCGACATCCGATGATGGACTTGTCGTTTTGCCGACGCATCGTCTGGTGAAAAACGTGAACGCAGCCAAAGTCGAAGGTTTGTTGCAATCTCTCAGCGAACATTTCGATGTCGAGGAAATCGAATATCACAGCGCGCCGCAGCAAAGCGCGATGCTGCTGGACAAACTGAGCGAACTGCCCGAAGCGCGCGGACGCGTCGGCTTGGCATTGCCCGGGCGCGCTTATTTGCTGCAACTGCACGAAGGCGAAAACCACCTGACGCAAATGGACGGCGAACGCAGCCGCGCTTACAACGACCTGGATGTCTCGGTTCTGCACACGCTGATTATGCAGAATTTGCTGGGCGTCGGGCCGGACGAACTGGCGGCGGGAGATCACGTTTCTTACACCATCAACGCGCAGGAAGCTGTCGAGAAAGTGAATCAGGAAGAATATCAACTCTCATTTGTGCTGCGTTCAACGCCGGTCGCGCAAGTGCAGGAAGTCGCGGACGCGGGCGACAAAATGCCGCAGAAATCGACGTATTTCTACCCGAAACTGGTGACGGGAATGGTTCTGCGACCTTTGGATTGAGATCAACGTGTGAGATGATGGAAATGCCCGAACAACTTTGTCGCTGCGACAAAAGCCGAAGGAAAAATAGTGGGCGCTTTTGGCTGAAGAAATACCATGCGCGCCTTTTGCGACGCCTTGCTAAAAAGCAGTTGCAGGACGCGCCACACCGCATTTATTGCGGCTGGACGTATTGACGCAAATGCCTCATCTGCAAATCGCCATTGTTCTCATCTGGCGCGACCATCGAGTACTCGTTCAACGCCGTTTGGCGACTGCCGAGCACTTGCCAAACCTGTGGGAATTTCCCGGCGGCAAATGCGAAACTGATGAAACGCCGCGCGATTGTGCGATTCGGGAAGCGCGCGAAGAATTGGGCGTCGAGATTGAGATCATTGGCGAACGCGAGACATTTAAGTTCGAGTACTCGAATCGGACTGTGACGCTGCACCCATTTGATGCGACGATCATTTCTGGCAAAGCGCAACCTTTAGCGTCCAGCGAATTGTGCTGGATGTTTCCGTGCGAGATGAATGTGGACGAGTTTCCGGCTGCGAATGCGATTCTTATCGGACAACTGTGGCGAGCTATGATGCTAAACAAAGTTCCGATAACGTACAGAGATTTCTATGATGTGCCACGCATCTTCTTGGTAAAATATAAGGGGATGACGCTGCTCTTCGATTGCAAATTCAACGACGACACTGAGGAGCACAATAATTTTTACGAGGTATACATAATGCCTGAATTGGATTCCCAACGACTTGTGATGCCAAATTCGTGGGTAGGGATCGCCGATGAAGCTGAAAGACATCTTGCAACTATCCCACTGCATAAGGTCACTTTCGATCCAACAGGGCGTAGATATATAGACCCTGCCATAATCGAAGAACTTTTGGCTGCTCCAAATTAGTGATAACAACGTGGAAAGGGCACTAAGAAATTAATTTCTTGGTGCCCTTTTGTCTTAGTGGTTGGACGTTCTTAGCTAACTTTCAGTAGTTCGACTTCAAAGATCAGCGTTGCATTGGGCGGGATAACGCCGCCCGCGCCTTGCGCGCCATACCCCAGATCCGATGGAATAACGAGCTTGCGCTTGCCGCCGACGCGCATTCCGGCCACGCCTTCGTCCCAGCCTTTGATGACCTGTCCGCCGCCCAGCAAAAACGAAAACGGCGTGCCGCGATCATACGACGAATCAAATTGCTTGCCGTCCGTCAGCGTGCCGCGATAGTTGACCGTCACGGTTTGTCCGGCTTTGGCGACCGCGCCGGTTCCCACGCGCAAATCCTGATATTGCAAGCCCGATCTGGTCTTGACCATCTTCGGGCCTTTGCTTTTCTTCATCAACTGTGGCTCGTGCGCCATGCGAGCCTGCGCGTTTGGCGCAACCAGACCGATTGAACTCGCGGCCACGAGAGCCACCACCATCAATTGAGCGTTCTTCTTCATCCTTCGTTCTCCCTTCAAAATTATGTCGTTGCGGGCTTGCTTTTCTCGCCGGACGAGCTGCCAACAGGCGTTTGAACCGTGCCTTTGCGCTGCAGTTTGCCCCAGCCTTGCGGCAGGCCGCGCAACGCTTTCCACAACGCTTTCCACACCACAGCATACATCAACTGCCGATAAAAGAAGCGCTGCGGGAACAGCCAAATCAACGCCCGCACGCGCTCTTTGTTCAACACGAAAGCGACTGTCGCGCCCGTCAATTCCGCCACGAAAAAGATCGCATAGAAAACTAAAACTCCGGTCAAGTCGTGTTTCGCCTGCGGCAAAGGCTGCCAGTCCTGGTGCAGCACAACTCTCGTCAGCATCGAATTGGCAAAACCCGCCAACGAGTACAGAATCTGCAAATCCACCAAAGGCGCGATCACCTGAAACGCGAACTGAAACAGCCACAACATCGGCAACGCCAGTCCGCCAAACCAGCCATAGCGTCCCACAGCGCCGCGATGTTTCCACAAACATTGCAGCGTGCCATAAGCCCAGCGGAAACGCTGATTGAAAAAACCGCGAGTCGTGTCGGGCGCTTCAGTCCATGCCAGAGCGCGGCTTTCGGTCGCCAAACGCCAGCCGGCGCGACGAATGCGCCACGTCAAATCCATGTCTTCGGCCAGCGTATCGGTCGTGTAGCCGCCAGCTTCGAGTACGGCTTCGCGCCGCCACGCGCCAATCGCGCCTGGAACAACCGTAATCGCGTTGAGCAGCGCATAAGCGCGGCGATCCAGGTTCTGGCTGGTGATGTATTCGATGGATTGCCAACGCGTCAGCAAGTTGATGCGATTGCCGACTTTTACATCGCCCGCCACGGCGCCAACGCGCGCGTCCGCGAAATGCGCGACCATCAGCGCAACTGCATCCGGCGCGATTTGCGTGTCGGCATCGAAACACACCAAGATTTCGCCGCTGGCTTCCCGAATCGCGCGGTTCAAGGCGCTGGCTTTGCCGCCGTTTTCCTGCTGGAAAATCCGCACACGCGGGTCGTCGGCAAAGTTCTGTCGCACTTCCTCAAAGGTGTTGTCGCGCGAGCCGTCATCGACAACAACGACTTCAAAAGGCCGCGCATATTCGCTTTGCAAGATGCTGTGCAAAGTGCGCACAATCACTTTTTCTTCATTGTAGGCCGCGACCAGAACGCTGACCGTCGGCCACACAAATCGAGTACTCGATTCGGCGTTGCGCAGGTTCACAAACACCTTTTTGTCGCGTTTCCAGGCGACCAAAGCCAGCGGCGTGACAAAGAAGACGCGCGCCAGTCCCAGCGCAATCGCCGCTAAAAACGCCCAGCGCAAACCGGTTTCAAACAGGAAAACCGCATCGAAAACAACGCGATCCAATCCGACTAAAAAATGATCGCGCGCGCTGACGAGCGGCATGATTTTGTCGCGCGAAGTGTTCATCAAACTCGAAACCGAAACAAAGGTGTAGCCTTCAGCTTTCAATTGCGGAATAACCAGGCGCAAGGCTTCGACAGTGTTGCTGCGGTCGCCGCCGCCGTCGTGCAGCAGCAGCATGTTGCCGTTGCCTTTGGCAGTCGCGCGATGCACTTCGCCCAAAATCGAATGCGCCAAATCCAGCGCGGTGCGGTCGCCATCAACGCCGTCTTTGCTCAAGTTCCAATCTTGCGGATCAATCAATTCGCCAATCGTCACGTAACCCATTTGCGAGGCCAAGACGACAGGCCTCACTTCGGCTTCGGTCGTCGGCTCGGCGTCGGCGTTGTAGGGCGGGCGAAACAGAATTGTCGAATGACCTAAAATGCTTTCCAACGCGCGCTGTGTCGCGTTCAGTTCCAGAACCGAGCGTCGAGTACTCGTTTCGCCCAGGTTCGGGTGCGTAAATGTGTGGCTGCCGATTTCTTCGCCCTGAGCGTAAATGCGGCGCACCAGGTCGGGATGACGCTCGGCGTTTTCGCCAACGACGAAGAACGTTCCCGGCACATGTTCTTCTTTCAAGATGTCCAAAATCGGCTCGGTGTAACCGGCTTGAGGCCCGTCATCGAAGGTCAGCGCAATCGCTTTTGGACGATAGCCGCGACGCTGCAAAATGAAAGGCGACGGATACTTTTGATACTCCATATCGGTGCAAAGCCCCGTGTGTTCGTCGACCGTGACTTTTCTCGCGCCATCCTGCGGCGTCGAATGCACCGACAGCACCTCGCCTTTGCCTTGAAACCCGACTTCAACCGGAAAACGAATCGTCCCCAAACCCGCGGGCGAAGGCGCTTGCTGCATTTTCTGATGGTCGAAAAACGACCAGATGGATGGGTCTTCCGAACCCAAAACCCACAAGGCCGCGCCGCGCACGCCGCTTTGCTGCGCCAGCTTCCATTGATTGAAAGCCGAAACGCCGTCCGTCATCCACACTTCGTGCGCTCGTCCGGCGTCATCCGAGTACTCGAAAGTCGTTTCCAGCGCGTCGGTGTCGAAGTCAACGGCTTTTTCCGGCGTGGTGTCGCGCCGATAATCGCGCGCCAGAGCAACCGCGCCTTGATAAGAAATCGCCTGCGCGGGCAGTTTACCGCGCGTCCAGTCATACGCCTGATTGTTCATGCCGAGCACGATTTTTCCGCTCGGAACAACCGCTTTCAACTTCTGCAAAACATCGTAGCTCCAATCGGCGGACGCGATGGCTCCGGGTTCGGGAGAAGTCGGGCCGTGTTCGTTATACGCCATCAAAACCAGAAAATCGCAGCTTTGGGCGACGTTTTTCCACATCGGCATACTCGCGTTGTCCGCCTCGACATCCAGGCTCAGCGCCAATTTTGATGGCGCAAACGACCTTTGCAAAAGCGCCACAAATCCCGGCAAGCGCGCCAGATCGGCGGCGTTCATGTTTTCAAAGTCCAGGTTCAAGCCGTCGAAACCTTGCAATAGCAGCCAATCGCGCGTCGCGTTCGCCAACTTCTGCTGGCTTTGCGGCGACTGGAGCAAAGCGGCAATGCGACTTTCGTCGAACTGTCCGCCGTGCGCGTTGTTCAAAATCGGCTGGATGTGCAGATGATTGGCGCGCGCAATGCGGACAACGTCGGCATTTTGTGGCGTCAGTTTCGGATTCCAGTCGGTCAAATCCAGTCCGCTTCCGTTCGCGTCCAAGTGCAACCATTCGGGCATTAGGTGCGTGAGACGACTGGCATTGGCGCGCAACGAATTCAAGCCCGTCGTTTGATAAGTCGCATAAAACGCCGCGACAACGGGTTTGTCAACAGCGCTGGTTGCGCTTGCATTCGCGCCATTTCGAGTACTCGATTCCGGCGTCGCTTGGTTTGGATATTTAGTTCCGTGGTCTTGGCGATTCGCTTTCTGAAGTTCAACTGAAGGCGAAGTTTCTTGCCCGTCAGCGATTTCTTTCCACAGCGCCAACCGCGCGCGCCGCAACAGAACGCGCTCGATTTGTTCCTGGCGCGATGGAAAGAATGGAAACGCGGCGGCACGAAAACGATGCGACGAATCAGCAGTCGCCAAACGTGGCAGAAACGGCAGCGCGATTAAAGTTCGCGCAAACAAGACGCTGACGACGATCAGCAACAGCGAAAAAACGATTCCCAAACGGCTGACCCAGGCGCTACGCTTGCCGCTGGAATCTAAAAAAATAGGAGAAGGCATGGTGTTCTTAACGCGAGAGGGACGGCTATATCACCGTTCGAGTACTGGAATCGGCCTTGAATTCACTTCTTAACATCAAACCCTTAACACAACGTTAAACTTGGCGGCATGGCTGATTTAGCGACTGAAGCAAACCTTTTAGCAGACGACAGCGCCGTTGTCGGCGCGTCCAAACTGTTCTTTTACCTGTGGCAAACCGCGTGGCGTTACGCGCCCAAAGTCGTGGCCGGCGACGCCGATGCGCTGCACGATATGCGCGTGGCGATTCGCCGCCTGCGTTCGGCTTTACAGAACTTTGAAGGCACCAAAGCCGAACCGTTGTTGAACGAAACATTGCGCCGAGAGTTTCTGAGTGAACGCAAAGACTTCGCAAAATTGGGCGATGCTCTGGGCGCCGTCCGCGACTTCGATGTCCTCGATGAGTATCTGCGCGATTATGCGAAAACCAAGCTGAACCAGAAAATCGGCGAGTTGCCCGGACTTTCGATGTTCGAGCGGCATTTGCAAAACGAGCGCGCCGACGCTTTTGCGCCAATGGTTCGGCGCGTCAACCGCGCGCAGGAAGCTGGACATTTGCGCGAACGCGTCGCGCGCTGGACGCTGGGACTGGCTGCCGCCAACGCGCCGCAAATCACACTGAGCGAAGCCGCGCACAAAGTTCTGCCGCATCGTTTGGCCGAAGTCGCGTTCTACTCCGAAGTCTTGAACGATTCGCTTAACATCGAAGGCCATCACGAACTGCGCAAATCGCTCAAACGCCTGCGCTATTCGCTGGAGTTTTTCGCGCCGTGCTGGAGCAGCGAAGCCAAGCCGCACATCAAAACCATCACCAGTTTGCAAGACTTGTTGGGCGAAATGAACGACCGCGCCGTCTTGCGCGAAGTCGCTTCGGTTGCCTTCGACTTGCACATCCCTGACGAGGACGAAACACAATCGAGTACTCGAACCGTCGCGCCGCCCGAAGACTTGCTGCAATTCCTCAAGCACGGCGAATCGCGCAAACGCTATTTGCTGGGCCGCGCCCGCGCCCGCTGGAACGAGTTGCAAAGTCAAGGTTTCTTCGAGCAATTGGCAAAGTTGTGATTGATATAGATAAATGAAACATGCGTTTTCTTTCGGAGTGAGACGAAACAGTAACCATAGTCACAAAAAAGCGAGTATCCGATGAAGGATGCTCGCTTTGTATTTAGCAGTTATTGACCTGGCAAAATGTCAGTAGATTTACATAACGTTGTAAAGCCTTTAAAGGAGAAAAGACATGAGCCACGAAGAGGAAAAAGCTGACTATGCAACGCGCGCCGAGCTTTTGCAGGCCGTAGAAACCGTGCTGGAACAAGAAGTTCCCGAAACTGCCGAGCAGCACCCGGTCGTATGCTTGAGATGTTTGGAAACTGGTGCGCGAAACTCAGGTTTTGATGTGCCGCCAACCAAGATGCATTGGACGGAAGCGGTGCAAAAAGTCAGGTATATGCTGTTTCGCAATCCCAACTGCAATGCTCAAGTGACATTGCACGCCGGCGACAAAACGTGGATATTTCGTCGATCATCTTTTCACACAGGGAGGGGTTCGATTACAGCTCGGTCGGCGCAGCCACACGACGACTAAGTGTGCCTGATAACAGTCATATTTCAGAGACGTATCGTGGCTTTTCACAACCAGGAGACAAGGGAGAAAAACTCATGAGCATCATGGTCGAAACACCGAACCCGAAAAAATTGCTTGAGGCGATTTACGGAGCGATCGACAAAAAGGATGGCAAGAAGGGAGGTGTTGAAACGTGGACTTACAACCACGAAGGTTTTTTCACATACGGCACGGGAAGCGGCGAATGGGAGAAAGCAGCCTGGTTGAAGCCTGACGACAGCAAAGAGGGTGTTCTGACTTTTGAATACGAAGTCACTGCAAAAGGTCTCCTCAAACCAAATTGCTACGGCGTGTATCATGGCAGGTTTATCGAAATGCTTCTCAACCATTTCGCTTCTCAGTTGAGCTTGGCCTCTGCTACATCCGAGGGTAAGCGCCCAGTTAAACTCGGCGTTCGTATTCCCAAAAACCGCGCATAGAGAATCAGCCGTATTCTTTTTAGCCACAATCGAGTACTCGATTCGCCGAAACGGAACCCGCACCGCAGGCCGTTAGTCTTTGCTCGCGTTGTTCGATTTTCCCTTTCACGAGTATTCAATTATGGCTAAAAAGAACGGACGCGATAACGACAATAACGACAACGAACGCTTGGGCGACATGACGCAGGGCGGGCGTGGCGACAACCGCGACGACATCGGTTTTCAGCTTCCCGAAACGCGCCTGAAAGCGACGGCGCTGCTGGACGAAATCCTCGATAACGCGACCAACATTGACAGTCGCACGCGGCAGTATCTGCTGCTGTTGCGCCATCAACTCGAAGTCGATGCGCAGCAGTTAGAAGAAGCGGCGACGGCGTTGGGCGAGTTTGAAGAGGCTTATCAAAAGCTGACGCAGCCGGCCAACCGCATCGGCGTTTTCCTGGGCAAGCGCGAAGAACTGGTCAAAGACGAAAACGGCGAAACCATTATCGAAACGGCTTCGATTGCCGTCGGCGATCAGGAATTCGTTGTGATGATCGACCCCAAGCTGGAACAGAAAGATTTTGAGATCGGTACGCGCGTCAAGGTCAACGAAGCGTATGCGATTGTCGGCGATCTTGGCCCGGCAGAAAACGGCCCGATTACCAAAATCAGCGAAGTGATGGACGAAACGCGCCTGCGCGTCGGAGCTGACACGCCCGGACAAGGCGGTCGCGTCATTTTTCGTGGCAGCAAACTCATCGGCGTCGAGCTGAAAACCGGCGACGAAGTGCGCATGGAGCCGAACTTCAAAGTCGCATTGGAACATTTCGCGGGCAACGAAACGCGCGATTACTTCCTGGAAGAAGTGCCGGAACTGCCGTGGGAGAAAATCGGCGGACAGGAAGAAGCGATTCAACTGATCCGCGACACGATTGAACTACCGCTGCTTTATCCCGAACTGTTCGAGCGTTTCGGCAAGAAGCCGCTCAAGGGCATTTTGCTGTATGGCCCGCCGGGTTGCGGCAAAACGCTGATCGGCAAGGCGACGGCTTACAACCTGACGCGCGAATACAATCAGCGTACAGGCCAGAACCTGAAAGAATACTTCATGCTCATCAACGGGCCGAAGATTCTCAATATGTGGCTGGGCGAAACCGAGCGCCAAATCCGCGAAATCTTTTCCACGGCGCGCGAAAAGTCGAAGGAAGGCAACCTGGTTTTCATCTTTATCGACGAAGCCGAAAGCATTTTGCGAACTCGCTCCAGTGGTCGCGGCCTGAACATTCAAAACACCGTCGTGCCGCAGTTCGCCGCCGAAATGGACGGCTTGGTTTCACTCGAAAACGTTGTCGTGATTTTGACGAGCAACCGTCCCGATTACATCGATCCGGCGATTTTACGTCCCGAGCGCATCGACCGCAAAGTCAAGATTCGCCGTCCTGACAAGCACGCTTCACGGCAGATTTTCGAGATTTATCTGCACAAAGATTTGCCGCTGTCGCCCGATTTGCTGAACGAGTACTCGAACGACAACGAACAGGCGCGGCAAGCGTTGGTCGATGCCGCGATTGCGCACGTTTTCCGCAAGTCGCCTGAAACCGAGTTCATCGAGGTTTACACGCGCAGCGGCGGCGTCGAAACGTTGTATTACAAAGACCTGCTGAGTGGCGCGCTGATTACAAGCGTCGTCGAGCGCGCCAAAGACTTCGCCATCAAGCGTTCCATTGACGTGAAGTCGAGCAACGAAGGCATTTCTAAAGACGACATCGAGCGCGCCGTCAATATGGAGTTCAAGGAAAACGAGATTTTCCCCAAGAACGACATCATCGAGGATTGGCTGAAACTGTTGGATTACGAGCCGGAAAACGTCGTCACCATCAAGCCGATTGTGCGCGGCGCCCGAGAAA
>JAABUK010008076.1_pt1 | contig 14904 bp, 1 predicted proteins | sample 5559141 | NCBI WGS metagenome assembly JAABUK01 (sample SAMN10711869, study PRJNA513367) | rock metagenome | isolation source: Antarctica rocks | place: Antarctica: Victoria Land, Pudding Butte nord | collected 2016-01-03
TTTTTAAATAATCTTTTAGTATTTTAGATTTCAAATTTATCTATTTATATATAAATTATAAAATTATTTTAAAGTTAATTCTAATATTTCTATATTTATTATTATTGAGATATAGTTTTTATAATTATATATATAATTATTATATTATAGAATAGTAACTATTATTTAATAAATATTATCTAGATTAATTTTAGTATTAATAATAATACTTTTATATAATAGATTTATTTATTTATAATATTAATTTTCTCTATATATCGGAGTTTAGATAAAATTATAGTAAATATTAAAATTAAATATTTGATATATATAAAATATAATTTAAGGAAAAAGAAAAGAAAAGGAAATAAAATTACGTAAGAAACTATCTTAGCGACAAATAATAGTTAATTATTAAAATATATTTTAATATAATATAACAGTTAATTAAACTAGTTCCTAATTTCTAAATTAACTTTTAATAAGGTTTATATAAAACGATAGTATATAATTACCTAGTAATTACGGTTATAGGCGAATCGTTATTTACTAAATATCCTAGTGTAATATTTAATAAAACTAGGAGTAGAGTAATGGCCTAGGGTTTATCCCGTTCGCTATCTTTAATAATTAAAAACGTAGATTACTTTCCTTCGCCCTATCTTGAACCGGAGTTAATTTAGTGAAGAAAATAATTTAATCGATAAACTAGTACCTAGTATAGACTATATAGTAAAATCGTATAACTAGGAGTTAGTCTACTAACCCACGATTATTTTATAAAATATAGAATAGCGAAGTCTCGTAAATATCCGAGCCTCTAGATTATAGCTCTTATAACGAGTATATTAAACTATTTTATATATACTCTCAATCTCAATTCAATCTCTACTAACTTAGTATACGAATAGGAATCTTCGCGATCTCGTTGTAATTTACCGCTCGTTCGTCCTAGGAGCTTTACGAATATAATATATCTATTTTTATTTAAAAACGGAATATCGAGTTAATCCCGCGTGCCTTATAGATATTTATATCTTTCTACCGTCCCGAACCCTAGTAGTTTTATATACGTTCAATCTAGCGGTCTAATTATATTAATATAATAAAGATATTTAGATTATTTTAAGGATATTCATATAACGTACTAGAGAAAAGTTATTTATATTTAATATAGTAGTATTAAAATCGCCGAGTATTAATCTAAAGGTCCGTGATAGGTTTTTAGAATTATAAATTTAATTTTAAAAACTAGTCGTAGTTATTATCCTAGTAATAGCCTCTTTATTAATAATATAGTTTACTATAAATTATATATCGTTATAGGAAATTTATTTATATTATTAAAATAAATCTAGATTGTTGAGCCCTCGCTCTAGTAGTAGTAGTAGGACGAGATAGTCGCTACGTTCCGCTTTAAACGATTTTAATATACTCTCGTCGATTTTTAAAACCAAGACCTATAGATAAAAATACTCTTTTATATTATCTTATCGGATATTACGACTCTTAAAGTATAATATTTATTATTCGTTAACTTTCTTTATATAGAATTTTATAATCCTTAAATTAGTCTCTCGTTATATTTTATAAATCTAATTATAAAGACGATATAAATTATATCTAGAAATTAATAGTAATTAGTAACTAAGCTCTATACTAAGGTAAATAAATTATAATAAATTATATATAATATATAACCTACGGATACTGCGAGGATCTAGGTATTTATAAAAACGTATAGATTAGAAACTCTACTCTATATACGGTACGAACTCGAAGGGTAGGCGACTCGTCCTCTAATTTTCTAAATATAGTATTAATATTTATTTATAAACTATTTAGAGTTTATAAGGAAATCTAGAAGTTTAAATTAAATTTATATAACTATCTCTTAATACTCTTAACGAGGGGACTATCGTTTACTACTCTTTAATTACTATAGTCGCTTTTTATACTATATATTATAAGCCCTCTATAGTCGGAGTAGTTAGCGCTTAATAGCGGAATTATTACAAATCTCTATATAGTATCCAAGTACTCTATACGACTTATATTCTAGACTTCGTATAATTTACTAAAAGTTAATAATAGAATATAATTCCTGTTCTAGAAATAATTAATATCGTATAATATTTAAATACTCACGTACTATTTATATACGAATAATTTTAGTAGGAATATACGGTATAAGAATTAAATTTCCGGTTTAGTTTAACCTAACTACGATATTTAAGTGTTATATATAAAAGTTTAATAAATTTAGTAAATTCTCTTAAATCCGTTTATAGTACTCGCGTACCTCGTTTTCGAGTACTTTATATTTTTATCTAGTATTAAGAAGAGGCTAGTTATTTAGTTTATTTAAATCTTTTTTATATTACTACCCAAACCTTTATATTAAAGCCGCCTATAACTATTCCTTTATAACTTTTATAATCGATTAATTAATAATTAGAAGATTCTTTTCGTAAATATACGAGCCCCCTCCTATAATAGTCAAATTTAAATATTACGGGTACCGCGTAATATATAGAACCTAACCTAGGGTTATAATATCTCTATACTTTTAGAATTTACTATCTTCTAAAAGGTCTCAAAATTTATTAATAGAAATAAATAATTACTTTAACTTTTTTAAGCCGGGGATAAAATTATAATAATTATTACTATATAACTTATACCTTTTATACTATAAATACGCTTCGTAAAAGATCTAGCGAATATAAAAATTAATCGGAGATAGTTATAAATAACTTTTTAGTCTAGGTAATTTTTATTATTTTCTAATTATATATAGGAGGAAGTATTTTACTTCATAAAGTATTAATATCGGCTAGAATACGAGGGCGGCTATATCTTTTACTTATCTCGATATAAGAAAAGATTAATTTAGCGCTATAGAAGGAATATTATTTATTATTAATTACGAGGTAAAAAGTTAATATCGTTATTAAAAATAAACTAGTAAGTGGCCCGTTAATTTTAAAACGATTTAATATTATTATAACTTATAATCCGGCGGCTAGAATTATTTTTATATCTATTATATCTAGTATCTCTTCTCTATAGACCGGATAATCGATAATAATAATATCTACTCGATTTATTTTTGGGATAAGCCTTCGTATAGGCGCTACGATTTCTAACTCGATAACGGAATATAGTAATTTCATAACGGATATCTAATTAATTAGCGTATTATCGTTATTATAAATATATACTAGATCTAGTATCTATACTCCTCTAAATACTTCTATAAAGGACTATATATCTAATATCTCACGTAATTCAAAATTATATCTTTAATGATTCTCGTTAATTATTTTTAATATAATAGAGTTCTTAAAGTCGTATATAACGACGCGACCGATCTTTATATAAAAATTTTTATAAAAGTTATCCGTAGTCCAAAGCTCGTATATTATTTATATTTCTTTTATATATACTAGTCCCGGATAATCTATACGGGAAATCTTCGCGATATTTTAAAAAGAAGTCTATACCTCTACTTTAATATAGATTCTAAATAGGCGGTCTTAACGCTAGAGATAATAAAATATCGATAACCTGAATACGCTATCGCTAATAATTAGAAAAGACTCTACTATATTAAGTTTAAAGAGAATAAGAGTAATCGAAAAGCGGGATCGATTTAGAGCGCAGGTTTAACGATATAAAACTATATTTTAATTAATACCTCCGTAGCGAGTTCGTTTCGTCCGAGTTTAACTCTATTAAAAGGCCTAGCTCTATAAAAACGGCTTTAACCTAATAATAATTTTTTAAAACTAAATACTTCGTTATCTATATTTATTAAGGAAGAGAGTAATTATTAGATAATAAATACTCTTAGAATTAAACCCGGCGAACGAGAAGAGTCTTAATTCTCTTTAGCCGCGCGCTTAATAATTTACCTCGATATACCTAGAATTACTCTTTATTTTCCTCGCGGAGTAGCCTCGGCTAACTATTTGAGTTTAATCTCGAATATAACTCAAGAGATTTCTCGCCTATTATAAGAGGGAGTTAGGTAGAAAAGGAGAGAAAATAATAACGAGTAAAATTATAAAAGAAGGGGTTTTAATAGCGGTCCGAATTATAGAGTTAAAGAGGGTCTATATATTTAAAAGTAAATTTATAAAATAATAATATCTAAAAGTATAGAATAATCACGAAGGACTTAGATCTTAGGTAGTATAGATTTTCTAGAATATTAAATACTATAGTTTATTATTTCTATTTATCTACTCGGAGTAAAGAAGGATTACGAGGTTATAAAGTAGATTAAATATTAAATTATATAGAATATATCGTATAATAATTATATATTATACTATTTCTATTATATAGATTTAAGTAAAAGAATACCCAGTACTATATTAACCTCTCGTTTTATAAATATATATATACTTTCGTAGTCCTAAATAAAATAATATCTAGATCTTTATAAATCTTTATAACCTATACTAGGCCCTCTATCGACTCGAACCGGCTTCTTTTTTAAACGTCGATTTAACGAGATTTTAAATAAAGAATTCGTCCGAGCTCTAATTAATATTCTATAAATAAAGCGAATATAAATTCCGTAATTTAAAATAAACTCGTTAGCCGACGTTTTAAATTCTAATTAAATAACTTCGGGTATTAACTATAATAGAAAGTTTTACGTAGATAAATTGAACCCTAAATTTTCTATATTTAATACTTTTATATTTATTATAATAATAAATCTTTTCCAATTTTCTTTTATTAAATCTCGATTATTCTTTAAAAAAGTAACTCTTTATTAGAAAGTATTTAAATTACCGGTTATAATTAATAAATTAATTTATATTATAGAATACTCGATTTAATATTTTAGGTTCTTAGATATTATAATATAAATCGTAAATATAGTAAGAAGTTTACTAGAGTAATAAATTAATATAATAATATAAACTTTATTATTATAAAATATCTCTAGATTAATATATAATCGAAACTCGAAGTACCGTTATATAAAACTTAATTTTTATATATAAATATACTACTATTAGAGTCTTTTACCTTCGTAAAGAAATTAGGTAAATATAATATAATAATATTCATCGATAATATAATATAAGGCTCTAGCTCTTCTCGAATTTATTTATATAAATTCTTTAAGCGGGCCCTATTAAAGAAATCTAGTTAGATTTTAATAATAGAGTTATCGGTTAAGCCTTTAAATTTTTTAAATCGGAGATTTTTTTATAAAGAAATATTAACTATATTAATAATAATCTAGAATACTTTATTTATTACTTTATATTTAATTAATATTTATTAATCAATATACTTAAAATCTAAGAATATCTCTCGAGAGAAATATAATAATAATAGAGATAATTAAGGTTATATTAATCGATAATTAATTTCTTTTAAATTAATTAGTTTTTTAGAACTCTCGTCGTCGTTATATTCTTTAAAATAAATATTATAATCGATAAAATACTACTCGAATTCAAGATTATAAATAGAAGATTTCTTAATCTTTAAAGAAGAATTCGATTTTTTTTAATCTTAGTCTTTTTCTAGGAGCTTAATTAATTTAGAGTTATTATTCGATTTAAAGAAATTATAGTTTCAAGTTTAAAATACTAGTATATAATTAGAATATTTTTATTAAAAGAGTTAAATTAAATTTATAATTTTAAGGTAATTAAGGTTTATTTTATTATAATTTATAAAGTATTTAAATTATATAAAGTTAATATCTTTTTTATTAATTCGATTAGGCGGTAGAAAAGTAATAAAATAAATAATTCTTTAATTAAACTCTTAAAGAACGCGGAGAGTAAATTATACTCGTAATAAATTATCTTATATTAATTAAATATTTAGTATCGTTATTAATTCTAAAAATTTCGTTATTTAATAGTAAATAATAGTTTATAATCGATTATAAGTTTTTCTTTAATATAAAATTATTACTTTCGATTATAGGGTAATAAAAATATTAAATTTTAATTTTATAAAATAATTAATTTTAATAATTAATAGAGTATAATTAAAATTAGGAAAGTATATATAACGCGCGCCTCCGATAATTATACTAGTATATATAAATTATTTCGGATTATAGAATTAATATTTAATTAACGGAATAACTACCGCCTAGAAAATACTAAATATATAGATACGACGGATAAATATTTATACTTTTGGATTCCTCGTTTTATAAAAATAATTAAAGTATAAATATTTTACGTATTATAACTATAAGCTTAGGACTATTTTATCGAATTTATAACTAAAGAATTTAGTAAATTTATATTTAATTTTATTTTTTCCCAATTTTAAATAAACGTTTTTAATTAAATCTAGTTATAGTATTAATATTTATTTATATTAAGATTTATATATCGCTAGTAAATATTAGTTATAAAGTAGGATTAATAGAGATAACTTCGGCGTTATATATATAAATAATATATACGAGTAGTTTTAATAGTTTCTAAAAAATTACTATATATAAAGAAGTAATATCGATATATATAAAAATATTATTATTAAATTTAAATACGTATTTATTAATTTCTTTTTATTAGAAAATAAAATCGATATTTATTAATCTATTTTTAATAATACCGGTATATTACTAGTCTACGTTTATAAAACCGAATATTAATATAATATAATAATATTTAATCTCCTAGGCCCGAGTTTAGAAAATCTTTTAAACTTTTACGACTATAAATTTTTCTAAAACTATATTAATACTCGCCGAGTAACTCCTTTATTATCGAAAGTATATTTATTTTAAAAGTATTATTTATTAAAATATTAAACCGGAGAACTCCTTAATAAATATAGTAAAATATAAAAATTAAATTTATATATAGGATTTAGGCTTCGCTACGGAATATCGTAATATTTAAATAGAGATTAATACCGGTCGTATCTAGAATCCGTATTTAATTAATATAGTATATTTTACTAGTATTAATAGTTATTTAATTATTAATAAATACAATATCCTCGATTTTTATTATATAAAAACTAACGCCTATTTAAATATAATATTATTATAATAATTTAGAATCTTTTAAATATATATTTCTCTAGTTCTTTAAAGACTCTCTTTTATAATAAGATTTTATAACTATTAATTAAATATAAAAGAAAGAATTTATTTTAGAGAAGAAGAAAAAAATTATATATTAAGGATTTATATAAAAGTCTCTCTTAATAATTTATAGTTTATTTCGACTATATTCGTTCTCTAAACTTTAATAAGAAATCAAGATATATTTATTTATATTAAATCTTCCGTAATCTCTTCGTATATAAGGGCTTCGATTATAATTATATATATATTTAAATAATCCTTAAATATCTAATAATAATATAACGAAGGAAGGAATTATAAAACGAGGATATATTACTAGAGAGAAATTTATAAAGAAGTTTTTCGGTATTAATAAACTAAATAATTCTTATAATTAAAAAAATAATATATATTATTTTATTTAATACCTATATATAAGTTAATTTAAAGATAATTAAGAATATATTATATATTATAAATAAATGAATCTAGTTTATATTATAGTTAATATTATTAATATAAAATTTAGTAGTAAAATACCTAGTTATATAACGATAGTTTTGTATATATATATTATATAATAATTTACTATTTATAGTTAGCGCGCCGAATAAATATTTATTATCTAGAGCCTAAATTTATTAAAGTAATATATATATAAAATAACTTATTAATTTATTAAATATCATAATTAAATATATAGTGAATTTTTTTTTGAACTCTTTGGCCTATACCGATAATACGAAAAGAAAAAAATAAGACGAAAGTTAGATTAATAGGATTTTACTACCTTAAAGGGTTACGAAATTAATTAAAATAAAAGAGAATAAGGGTAGTAGAGATAAAACTTAAGGTACTAAAATAAAAAGTAGGCTATTAATACGTTTTAACGCGACGAAGACGTTATAATAATAAAATAAAACTAGTAATTAAATAAGAGGGTATAGAGGGGGTATAAAAACTTTAGAAAAATTAATAATAATTATAATAAAAACTATAAAAGATATAGAATATAAAGAGGTATAATAAATAATATACTATAGATTATAACTAACGTAGATCGCGCTAGGGATAATCTTTAGTTATATATAAAAATAAATAAAAGAGCGTAGGTTTTAAAAGGCCTAAATAGACTCGCTAAAATAAAAAATCTAAAAACTTAAGGCGAGGAGTATATTTATATTATTAATATAAAGCTAAGCTAATATTACTTATAGATATATATTTATTTTATCGAGATATATAGCCGAAACGACCCCCTCTCCCCCGATAATAACGATTAACGCGAAAACGAAATAATTAATAATTAGGATAAATAATATTAAGGTTAAAGAATAATTTAAGAAAATAACTAATTCTTAATTAATTAAAATATTCCGGAACGGAGCCTATTTAGTAATAGAGTCGATCGTCGGAGTAAAATAAATAATAAAAAGAGACTTCGTTTTATATTATATAATAGTAGAGGTAAGATAAGAGTTAAATAAATAAAAAATATTAACCCTTCGGCGAGAGTATTAAGATAAATTTATATAATAATAATATATAGCGTAAAGAAGGAGGCCGTCGATATAAATAATTAAAAAACAATAATAAAGATATTAAGGAAAAATAACTATAAATTATACCCGGGATTAAATATTATAAATATAAAATAACTAGGATTCGTCTTTAAGCTAGACGAATATAACTATAAAAAGAAATATTTAATACTCTTTTTTAAAATCCCGGACCTAGATATAATAAATAGATTAATAGCGGACGGGTTCCTAAAAAGCGAATAATTACTACTATATAAAAAATAGGAGAGAATAAATAACCCGAGGTAGTATTTTAATTATTAGGAGTACGATTATATAACCCTAATTTATAAAAACTAATTTAAATACGGGATATATATAGAACCTTATTAATTATACGAATATAATATTAAAAGCCCGAAGGAAAAGCGTTATATAGTTTATTTTAGACGTTATAAATCCTAGAGTAAAGCGTACCTAATTAAATAAAAAAAGATATACCGAATCTAATAAAAATTAAAGAATAAACCTAGGTAATTTGCGGTATTACCGAGGATAATAACTTTAAGTTCCTAGGTATAATTAACTAACGATAAATTTATATTAATACCGGCTAGGGGTATAAAGAAGAGGAAAATAATAACGGATATAATTAATAAAATTAAAAACGCGGTTATTATATCTAGGAAAGTAGAGAGGCCGAGATAAAATAATAAATTAATAATAATATTTAGGTAAATAGTTCTTTAAGCTTTAAATAACCTCTTAATAATAATATTCGATTAATTAAATAAAAACCGGCTAGAATTAATACTATTAAGTAATTAAGAAATAAATAAGGAATTTATAAATATAATATTAATATATAATAAGTTATAGTACCTAATTTAAAATTATATAGTATAATATTAAAAAGGAGTCGAAGTTAATAATAAAATTATTTTAAAATAAATAAATTAAAGATATTAATATTATAGTTATTTAAAAGCCTAGTTAGAATCCTATTACCTAGGCGTTATATAACGATAGTATTAATTATTTTTACCTAGTATATAAAGGAGGTTTAAAGACCCGTATATATTTTTATATAAATAAAAGAATCGATATAAATAATTAGGAGTTAGTTTATTATAAAGGCGACCTATATTTTATAAAGATTATATTAAATAAGCGAAGAAATAAAAAGGAATCTCGGTCGGATAAAATCGGGGAGGAGGAGGTTATTAATCGAGGAATTCCTTATTATAAAAAAGTATAAATTTATAATTTATATAATTTATTACCGATATTATATACCTCGATTAATAATCCGTTAATATTACTACTACTAAAGGAAGTATTAGCGGAGGAAGGCGAATATATTTTTTTAAAAGATTTTAACCTTTATTACCCTAACTAGAATAATATTAAGCGATATATATATTATATTATAACCGACTATCTCTTAGGAATAATAAAGTCGAGGGAAATAAAATTAAAGTTATTAAAAGCGTCTATTATATAAAAAGCCCGAGGATATAAAAGTATAATCGATTTATTATTCTTTATAAAAGGAGTATATTAAATTATAAATAACTTTATATTCCGCGAAGATTTATATTATAACTCCGATTATAGGCTAGTAGTAATAAAATTCGAGTAAATATAAAAAGGGGTAATATTATATATTAAATATATTTAGAAAAAGATTAAGAATAACGCTATTTAAAAAGAAATATAATAGAGTATAAAATCCCTTTATTAGGCGCTAGGGAGGCTAGAGCTCGAGAATAAAGAAAATAATAAGAGGTTTCTAAAAAATTATCGAGTTTATAATCTTATAGGCCCGCCTATATTAAGGAGCTAAATTTTATTAAAACTCTTATTATATTAATATTATATTAAAGGTAAAGGAATATAAAAAGAAATATAAATAAAGTCGAAATACCCGGACGGAAGAGGCCCTAGATATAATAAATAATAAAAAAAAAAATATAATTTAAAGAATAAAAATATTCTTTTAATAGGAAAATATATATAAAGTTTTATTAAAGCCGACGAGAGTATAAAAGTTTATAAAATAAAAAAGGGAGAAAAATAATTACTTTAAAGAACTTTCTTAATTCCTAGTTATTAAAAATAATAAAGGAGGAAAAACTAGAGACTTTGAGGATAAAATAAATTTTTTATAAAGAGTATTATTTCCCCCTCTACGGACGGTAGACTTAAATAATATCGACGGAATAAAGTATCTAAAGCCCGTTAAAATAAACTAGGAGATAATTAAAATAGAAATATATAAAGTAATATAATATTTAATTATTAATAAAATATTAGGAATAATTAAAATCCTAAACCGATTCCTAAAGACTATAATAGAAACGGAAGTAATAAATATTATTATTTATTTATTCTAGGTCTACCTTAGATAAAGATACTACCCAAAGTATTTTAAAAAGATTAATATAATAATCTTTAAGAAATTAAAAAAAGGCGACTATTTAGAGTTAAAATTATATAGGTTTATTATACTTTTTAATATATTTAATAAAGCGCTAGAAGTAATTATCTCTAAAAAGTTAAATAATATAACGGAGGAGTATAAATTATTATTATTATAATAAATAAAGGCTAAATAAAAATATTTAATAAAAACCGCGCTAGAGACCCTTATAGATATAATATATACTATATAAAATTATAATAGGAACGGGAGGGGAAAGATAATAAACCTATTATTATTAAATATAACGGGAGTATTCGATAATATTTTATAAAAAAGGCTATTATACGATTTACGAATAAAAGGCGTTTCGAGCCTAATTATTAACTAGATAATAAACTTTCTATTAGATAAAACTATATCCGTAATATTTAAAAGAAGAACGAGTATAATAGAGGAGGTAATAACGGGTATTCTATAAAGATCGTTTATTTTACCCGTACTCTTTTTATTTTTTAATATACTATTAATTAAGAAATACGCTAAAATAAACCTACCGGTATAAGTTAGAGGATTCGTAGACGACGTTTACCTACTCGCCTATAACGAGAATATAAAGAAGAATTATACGAATTTAAAACGGGCCTATAATATTTATTTAAAATAAATAATTATTTATAGAGTATTATTTACCCCCTAGAAATATAAACTAGTCTATATATCTCGAATACCGAAGAAGTTTAATATAAAAATAGCGATAAATTTTAAGAACGTAATTATCGAACCTAAAGCGAGTATTAAGGTTTTAGGATTATATATCGATTTAAAATTAAAATAAAGCCTATATTTAATCTAAATTAAAATTAAGGCGATTAATTAAAGCCGCGCTATAAAATACTTTATTAATTCGATATAAGGCGCTATCTTCGCGAAATATAGAATAATATATAATATAATAATTAAATTAATATTAATATTTACGGCTCCGATATAATATTAATTAAAAAGAATAACGGAAGCTATAAAGAGATATATAAAGATATTAATAATTATTTAGAATAATTACTTTAGGACGGTTTTAAAAGTATTTAAAACTATTTCAATTCTAATATTTAAAGTTAAATCGATAATCGCGTTAATCGACCTCTAATTAAACCGCCTAGTAATATAATATTAAATAAATCGGGGGATTTATTGAATTACGATTATAAAAAATACGCCGATCTAGAATAAACTCTAGTATAAAGGAAATAAATAATAATAAATACCTCTAATATTATCGACGGAAAAAAAAGCCTAGATACTTCGCGCTTTAGGATTTAAAGAATAATATAAAGTAATTATAATTATAAAGAGGAGAAAAGACTAGATAAACCTAATCGAAGATATCGAAGAATATTAAAATATTAAGGTTATCGATTAAAGAATAAAAGACTAGGCCCGTTAACGATAACTAGATAAATAGGAGAACTATAAAATAACGATCTTTATATAAATTATTAACCCCGTTTAAAAGAGAGATTTATTCGGGGATTAATTCGATTATTATAATTAATTAAAAAAGACTAAAAACTTTATAATAATATAATTAAAATATAGTAAAATCGGATTAAATAAATTTTTATACCGAATAAAGATACCTATAGTTCATAGCGCTAGTTATTAATATAGATAAAGGAAATAAAATATAAAGTATATATTATTATTTTACCCGGAACTAGCTAGGGATAAAGCGGAGCTAATAAAATAAATAAATATATATAATTTTAGGAAGATATTGATATAAACCTAAAATATATATATAGCCGCGCGGTAAATAATAAAAATAAAATAACTCGGTTAATTCTCTTTTATTAAAGAATAACTAGTATAATTTAAATTACCGTTAAGACCTAACGATATACCTAAATCTATAAAAAAGAAGAAGAAAAAGAAGAAGCCGCCGGCCGGAGGGCCGTAAATATTAATTATTTAATAAATTTATAATAAAGCGGCCTATAAACTTATAAAATAAATAAATAAATTCTAAAATTAAAATAAAAGAGAAACGAAGGGAAGGATAAATAATATTTTAAAAAGTAGCCCTATTAAAAAAGTATTCGCGGAACTCCCTTATTAATAAAATAGTTTTACTAGAGTAAGTATATAAATTAATCAATTAATTAATTAATATATATATAAAAACTTATTATTATATATAATAAGAGGTTTAATAAAAGTAATAGAGTCTCATCTTCGTCTTAATATATAATCGTTATTTAATAATAAAGTTATTATTTACTTAAGACTCTCTTTAAATATAAAATAAATCGAGATAAATTAAAACTTCTCTTAGTTTTATATTTTTAGCGCTCTTATAATCTAGTATATATAAAAGATTAATACGAGATTAAGACTTTATATACGAGGACTCTTCCTCTATTATCTTATCCTAAAACCGCGGAGGTAAGTTTTAATTAATCGCGGACTTTATTAATTAAAATAAAGGGTTAGAAAATATCTTTATATAATTACTAATTTAAAATAAAATAAAAGTATTAAAAATAAAAGGCCCCGAAGTCTTTTATTATTCTTATTATATAATATCGATATTATTATCTTGAAACTAGTTAAGATAACTTTATTAAATTTATAATATTAAAAATATATATTCTTTATATTGTTCTTTAAACGTCTATCTTTTATCTATTAATATATATATATTATATAATACTCTTTAATAACTACGGTGTAATTAGAGGATTTTTATAATAGAAGTTTTTATACCTCTCCGAAATATAGGCCTACGAATATAGATAATAGAGAAGAGACGTAATTTCAAATAAAATATCATAATTGAATAAGGGTTAATTACGTTATATTTAGGTATAAGTCGAGCTAGTATTATAACTTTACTATCGTAATAGGATATATATAAACTAATAATATTACGGAGAATATTTACTTTACTCGCGGTAGTAAATATTATAAATAAACTATACTCGCTATATTTATAGAAATAAATATATAGAGTATAAGACTTTTAATATAGTTTCCTTCTATTATATAAATATTATATTTTTTAATATATAAAAGTTTCGTAATTAAATTCCCTTAAAACTTTTAATTATAGATTCTAAATATAGATATTTATCAAATTTATTAATTAAGTTTATTAAACCTATCTAGTTATATCTAATTATTTATATAAAGATTATTATTTATTACTTCTTAATATTTCTTTTTATAAGTATTAACCTAGGTTTTATTAATATTATATTAAAGTATTAAATAGAGAGTCTTAATATTCTAAATACTTTTAAAATAAATACTTTATAATTAATAAAGACCTTAGCCCTAAATATATAAAACGATACTAGAAGATATAATATTATAAATAAAGAGGACTATATTAAAGTCTCCTATTTAAATTAATATTATAAAAAGTATAAAAGAGTTACTAATTAATTAATTTAAAAGTTAATTATTCTTCGTTTTTAAAAAGAGTATTATACTAGTTAATAAATAAACGATCTTTATTATTATTTATATAAAAAGTAACTCGTAGAAATAAATTAAACTATATTTAAAATATTATATAAAAGAATTAAATAACGTCGATACTTTAATAATAAAACTTTAGATAAAGAATTTCTCTTAATTTAAAATTAAAATTCATTATATATTTAGATTTTTTAACGATAGTAATATAATAGTTCGTATTATTTAATATTTAATATAGCGAAGATTTATATCCAATTACTCAACGTAATTTTAGAGTTATATAATATTAATAAACTAGAATAATACTATTTTTATAATAATATATCGATAAAGATTAAAAAATAATATTAAAAACGAGTTTATATATATAAAGACCGTTATTTTAAGACCTTAATATATTTATAAAATAAATAATCGCGATCGATAAT
>JAABUK010008077.1_pt1 | contig 14901 bp, 18 predicted proteins | sample 5559141 | NCBI WGS metagenome assembly JAABUK01 (sample SAMN10711869, study PRJNA513367) | rock metagenome | isolation source: Antarctica rocks | place: Antarctica: Victoria Land, Pudding Butte nord | collected 2016-01-03
CTACCCCTACTTTTACTCCTATACCCCTACCCCTACCCCTACTCCTACTCCTACTACTATTCCTGCTCCTGCTCCTACTCCAACCCCTACTCCGATTCCTACTCCTACCCCTACCCCTACTCCTACTACTTGTGCTGTTGCAGGCATGACAGAACCTTGTCTTAGGTTTGTACAGTGTTTTGTATAATGTTTGGAGTTTTTCACACTTTATATAGTTTGTGTGTGCATGGCCTGCAGGCGTGTTCCTGGTAGAGCAAGAGAGATGTTGAGAGAGCACGGCCGTGTCATGCCTTTGTTGGCCAGCCACAGCATCATGCAAACATGTTCACTGCTCTATCTGGTGTGCTGTGATGCAGGCATGCCAAGTCTGAGACCAGCCATGCGGCTTTTCAGTGGAAAAGATGCTGGTAGAGCAGGGCAAAGTCACGCCCATGTTCACCAGCTCAATAAGATTGTGCAACTGTGTTCATTGATTATGAGTGTGACACAGGCATGACAGGCCTGGGTCTGGCTTTGCAAGTCTTCAGCAAGGGAGATGCTGGTAGAGCAAGGCAGTGTCATGCTTGTGTTGACAAATCACATCGTTTGTCTCTGCTAAGAACTGTGCTGAGTGGTGCAGACATGACAAGTCTGGGTCCAGCTGTGCAATAGCTAGCCGGAGACTTGCTGATAGAGCCAGTGTCATGCTTATTTTGGCTAGTTACAAGAATGCGCAAATGTGTTCATGGGTTACAAGCGTGATGCAGGCATGACAAGTCTGGGCCCAGCTGTGCAATACCTGGCAGGAGAGATGCTGGTAGAGCAAGGCTGTGTGATGCCTCTGTTGGCCAGCCACAACACTGTGCGCATGCGCTTTGACATTGAGCATGCAGAGTACCTACATCTGGCCAAGCCTGATGCAACCTTCCCAGCCCTGCACTTCTCCATGCTGGCTGATCAGTCACGCAACCATGTGAGTCTTGCAAATATTGATCAGTAACAAGCAACCACGTGAGTCTTGCACATGTTGATCAGTCATGCAACCATGTGAGTCTTGCACATGTTGATCAGTCTTGCAACCAGGTGAGTTTTGCACATGTGGATCAGCCATGCAATCATGTGAGTTTTTCAAATGTTGAAAACAACCTGATTGTGCTTGTCTCCCTCTCTAGACCCAGTCAACCTTGATCAGTATATGACAGTGCTGCTGAGCGTCAATTGCATCAGTCGTAATCAAGTTGAGCGTCACTTGCCTAATTAGCTATCAAATTGAGCGTCAGTTGCAGTTGCAATCAAGTGGAGCGTCGAGTGCGTTGTTTGCAACCAAGATGAGCATCAAATGCACCAGTCGCAATCAAGTTCAGGGTCAAGAGCAATGTCCTGCAGGGAGCTCGAGTTGTTGTCACTGCCATTTGCCAGATACCAGGCAAAGCTTCAACGGAGCAAGTATCTGAACTTCTGTGTCTTCCTTTCTCGTCTGTCAGGCCTATCAAGCTGCCATCACGAGAGTGATCAAGAAGAAGAAAATGTCAGCAGGAGATGCCCATGTGGTGGATCTGGGGACTGGCTCTGGGCTGTTGGCTTTGATGGCGGCCACAGCTGGGGCAGACACAGTTGTGGCATGTGACTTGCATGAAAGTCTGTGTAATGTAGCTCGACAGGTATGACCCTGCTCTTGTTAACTGCAAGATGATGTCGTATCAGCTGTCAGATAGGTGTGTGCAATACATATGTTGCGCCCTTGTCCCACATGTTCATGCAGGTGCAGGGTTGCAACTCAGAGACTCCTCACTGCATTTAAGGATTTGGTCAACCAACATCTTGTACGTGAATACATATGAGCTTTTGTTCAATACCATTTGAACATGAGTGCATTTCATTTTGGTCAATCGGCATTTTTCACACGAAATTGTATGTCACAGCATGCGGGCACCGCTACGATTTGATGATGGGTCAGGTATGCCGACAAATCAGCAAACGTTTGTCTGACAGCTAGCGTTGCTCACGTGAATGACACATAGGAGGCATGATGGCACCTCTCACCTGCTGCTGACCTGCATTGATTGCAAGGCAATGACAAGAAAGCAGGACATACAGCAGCTTGCCAATGAAACTGTATTTTGCAGATTGTCTGTCAACTGCGTAGGCGCTCGTGAAAACAACGATGACTGACAGGTTGTGACATGCATGCAGAACATCGCTGCAAACGGTCTGTCTGAGCGTGTCAGCGTGGTGCACAGAGACATAGGGCTGTTGCAGAGGGGCAGGGAGGTGCGAGCCCTGGGAGCTAATGTTGCTATAGCCGACATCTTTGATGCTGGTAAGAGACAACTCTGAAAGCGTATATTTGGCAAGTGACCTTGACTTTGCAATCTGCACTGAAACAGGGAGGATGTTGCATAAGCCTCAACATTACTATACCACCAACGGTCTCAGAGACAATGAGCTGCACCCTGTATGCGACCTTGTGTCTTACTGATATACTGTCTGAAGCTCGTGTCATATACGTGTTTGTCCTGTACCTCGCCCATATACGATGGGGCACATCTCTGTAGTCAGGCTGTGCAGAAGGGAGCTGGACAGCAAGACTGTACTGGCATCTGGCTTCTGCCTCCTTGCATGGCCGGATGGGCAGTACTTTCCTGTATACTTTCCTGTATATGCTACAAAACGCAAAGTTTGCACACACTCCTCCCTTCCCTAAATCTGATGTGCAGCAACCTCTTGTACTTGCCACATACTGCAAAGCATGCACGCACGTTGTGCTTCCTGCAGCTCTGATGGGCAACAACCTCCTACCCTGATGGGCAACAACCTCCTACTCTGATGGGCAACAATCTCCTACTCTGATGCGCAACACTCTCCTCTTCTGTAAGTGCAAAGAAGGATGTACAGGCTGCTCTCTTGCTGCAGGTCTGATGGGCCATAACTTCCTGTATCTGCTGGAGGCTGCAAAGAAGAATGTACTGCAGCCAGGCTGTGCTGTAGTACCGTGTGCAGCAAGCCTGTATGTGATGGGCATCAACATCCAGACACAGGCCGTTGGTGGATACGACCTTTCCGGCCTCAATAAGTACAGGTCTGTTCAGACCCACCCTGCAAGCACGCATCAGGCTACTGCAATGCCCTGGTATCTGACCCCTGGTGTTCAGGCATGCATGCAGGCATGCATGCATGCATTCACTCACTCATTCACTCGCTTGTTCATTTGATCATTTGATTGTTTGTTTGTTTGTTGAATATTTCGTTCATTCATGCATTCCTTCATTCACTCATTCATTTATGCAGATATTCCATACATGCGCATATTCACATATACACAACTCCGTTTCATATCGTCTCCATCACTGAGAGGTGATGCTGCTGACTCTTCTTCATTAGGCTGCAGCACATATACAATGGCATTACTGCAACAAACACCAGCAGGCAGGAGAGTGTTGACAGGCAGCCAATCAGTGTCACATGTTGGCATGCACATGTGCATTGCCTCTGCTCCTGCCTTGCCGTCTTCAAGATGTACAGGTTGATCTGTTTCAATATATGTGCATATGGAATGGTCTACAATCACTTTGTCTGCCACACAAGCAGGTGGGACAAGGTTTACGAAACCTGCCAGCTTGACAAGCTGTCCCATACGTGCCTCACCAAGCCCTGCAAGGTGTTTGAGTACTTCTTTGAGGGGGAGCGCAAGGGCAGAGGGCGCGACAACATTGTGAAGCTGGATGTGATAGCAGAAGGCATGATGAATGCTGTGGCTGTCTGGTTTGACCTACACTTGGACGAAGAAGAGTCTCTGTGCAGCGGTAAGCACAAACCACTTCATCACTCTGCGGCTCACGAAGCAATTTGGCTACAGCACGTATGAATGGACGTTAACCAACAATGCTGCTTGCATGTATGAAGCAATGTAGGGGCATGTTTTGGAGGTTGAAAAGGAATGACATAGTAACAGCATGATTGATCTTTCACAGTAGTGCATTTGCTGGCTGTTTGGGGGAAGAAAGAACAGCACTGCTGCGCTCTTGCTGATGAAGCATCTGATTCCTGCTGCTTGATACTGATCCTCACTGATATGGACAGAAAATTCTGAGTTTAAATTAATCATTGCATAGTTCTCAACATGTCAGTCAACTTACGAGTGTACCCATGGCACTACCATCTTCGACTGATCAAAATCTGGTCCACATTCATTTTTTTCTATGTATAGCTGGCATGGTATACCAATACTCTTTCGTCTGTAGTTACAACTGTTATCGATGAACCCAACCATCTGGTAAACCCTACAATCTAGGCGTGGCTATCCCTCACAGATCTGCATACGTTCCACATGAGTGTCCCTATTGTTATGTGATGCCCATGCAGGGCCTAGCTATATCATGCTTGGAGGAGCTTTTAAGCCACTGGCAACGTCATCAAGCATGCGACCAGCGCCAGCATCACAAGCAGCAGCAGAAGCAGCAGCTGAAGCAGCAACAGAAGCAGCAACAGAAGCAGCAACAGAAGCAGCAACAGAAGCAGCAATAGCACAACTGGCAGACTCAACACCCTCAGCAGCTGTGGATAATGCTCACACCCATGCGGTCAGCCTTGTTGCGGAGGAAGCAAATGTGAGCTGGGATGCAGCAGGCATGGTGCAGTGTGAGGCAAAGGATGTAAAAGATGATGCAAGGAAAGTGAGCAGTAAGGATCTGGACAGCAAGCATGGCGGCCTTGCAGCATCACATGACGTCACAGTTCCAACTGCCCTTGTAGACAGCCTTCATGATGGCGAGCTGAGTGGCAATGCCAGCTGTGCCCAAAACAATAATGGGGCCATCAACTCTGTATTCATTCCAGCAACAGCATTTTCAGGAGCCAGACCTGACTGTGTGTTCAAGCTAGGTCACATGGGCCTAGGTTACTACCCCGACTCACAGCCTGCTGACTCAGCCACAGCATGCAAAGCATACGCAGACTGGTCAACCAATCCTCACAACCCTCCCCAAAATGATTGTACCCCTTGTGCTGAAATTTCAGCCGCAGTGTCAGATGCTGAGGTTTCAGGGACAGTCCCCAAGTCACATGTCAGCTCTGCAGAGTGTGCTGGTGAGATGTTCAAGAGGGAGGAAAGCAGTGAGGGACAGAAAGCAGAAGGTGCAGCAGTTGAGGCTGAGGTGCACACAGCAACAGCTGAGTTGAAGAAGCAAGGAGGGCACGAAGGGAAGGCAGACCAAGCTGGGGAGGAGTATGATAATGGACATTACTGGGGTCAAGCTCTGCAGTATCTTGACTCTTGCGTACAGGTTCGCACTGTCTCTGTTGCAGCAGTGTCCTGCTCAGTTTGCATTCATGTTGCTTGCTCTGCTTCACTGTGCCCATTTTGCCCATACTGCTGCACTGCTTTGACATACCAGATGATGTGGTTCACCTGGTTACCACTGGTAAAGCACCATCAGAGCCATGAATCATGCTTTTGACGCAGATGGCAGCTCAACCACAACATCATGGAGGATGACATGTTGAGTATGCATAGGAACATGAGTATGACCATCACCGTGAATGTGAATGTGAATGTCAATGCGCATGTGCATGAGGACATGAGTATGAGTGTTAATGAATGATGTGGATCGCCTAAATGCCCATGCAGGTGACACCTGGCAAGAAAGTGATGTTGCTAGCCAGGCGTGATGGAGCACAAATACGGTTCACCCTCAGGGCCGGTACAGGCAGCCCTGTGGCAAAAGCCCCCTGGAAGGAAGAATGGGGAGGGGGTGCTTCTGTTGAGAACCCCCACTTCCAGAGGGTACACTATTGTGAGCTGCTGGTAAGCGCATTTTCCTCATCTGACCTACACGTACACATTTGCTCTTGTCTGTACAAGCCTAGGCATGCCCAGCAGCCTTACTGTATAGCATAAAATGATGGAATTGTGATTTGCACAGCATGTAATGATGGTGTTGAACAAGTTCTGACTACTGCATGGACATTTGGACTGTCACGTGGCGAGACATGTTGTGATCATTTGTTTCAGCAAGGCAAACAATGTTCTTCTGTTTCCTTACATAAATCATTTGCTTGCTGTTTCGCTTGCTCGTTTGCTTGCTTGCTCTGCTCGCTTGCTTGCTTTGCTTGCTAGCTTGCTAGCTTGCCTGCTCGCTCACTTTGTGGATGCCATCATCTGATGCTGAAGGCAAATGCAGCTCATGGGCAGGTCTTCTGCACAGGACAGCGAGCTGTGCACCTGCTGGTGTAGGTGCAGGACTTCCTGATGCGAGTTCGCAGCAACAGGTTCCCATCAATTGAGGAGGACATGAAGATGCTGCAGGCCCATTGCGGCAGCCTCCTGCTAGACCCAGCAGTTCTGGCACAGGTACATCGCCACTTTTACCACTTCAACCACTAAACACTCTCCTTCAATGCTCCGTTTCATTCATTCCAACCAGGTATTGCAGGACCCTGTGAAGCGCACCAGGTAGTCAGCCTTCTGAAAGCAGGGTGCAACAAGCAGATGATACATGCTCAGCTGGCACGCAGGGCAGGTGTTGACTGACTAGTTTTCCTCCTTTCTCACCTGTGGCCAGTCAGAGTCAGTGAAGCCTAGCACATGGGTGCTGTTGCCTACAGCTAGTTCTGGGAAACCGGCAGCACCTGGGCAGCCTGGTATATTGCTTAGTGTATCATTAAACTTGACGCTGAAAGGCGTAGTCTGTTCTTTTCTAAACCGGCAGCTGCTGATGTGAACCACCACAAGGCTACAAGCAAATCATGTGCTTGTTGCTTCTGTGGCCATGAGGAGTGTTTGTGTGATGCAGGTCTACCATGAGATGGTGGTGCTGGAACAGATTCACCGTAGTACGGAAGTGAGCCCCGGTGTTTCACTGCAGGCCATCACATCTCAGCCGTTAACGCTGCACTGATCATCTCAGTTTACTTTGCGTGTTGCGTTAGTCTGGCACCTTCAGTACTGCCAACAGACCAGGACTGTCAGCAATGTGCTACAGATGGCAGGCCCATGGCAAATGGCATGCCTGAGCTCCACAATTTTTTGTGTCTCATTTGCTGGAGTATCACAATGCATTTGAGCATAATATTACTTAGACTGTATGATGAGATGTCAGGGTCTCCTGAATGTAAGCAGTCAACACTTTCCTGCGGGTGGTTCCTATGCTTTGCTTTGTGTGCTCTGTGCCAAGTGTCACGCTGTGTTCACATGAATCATTGCTAGGCTCACCTGGGCCTATGTATGTCGACCTGTACGATGAAGATCATGGGCCATAGCAGTGACACGAGGAAGTTATGAGTGGAACTAAAAACAGTCAGTACCTCCTTTGCCAATTCCATTGTGTGGCGCAGAACAGAAACTGCACATCACTTGACATATCAATATCCCAAGCGTGCATGAGCATGCCTCTTAGGTGCACTTTTGTCCGAATCTATATATGTCGTTTCGGCTGTAAGTTCCTTGCAGCAAAAGCCTGTTATGTGCATGTCATATTTGGTCCAGCACAACCTGATCACTAGTCTAGTGGTGATGAGCGTAAAGGTGCGTCTGCGGCATTGCATTCGACCAGGTTCCCTGACATTATTGGTGAGTGTGTAATGCAGTGGTTGCTGACATCTGTTGAAAACAATAGTTGCACAGCTTGAAGATTCGCAGCATGTGGTATCATCACGCTTCTGAGCCTAACGTATAGGTACACTTGTAGTGGGACAACAAAAGCACATGGCTCCAGGTAGCCCTGCTTGAACTGCTTGACGTGGGACTTCCAAGCCTTGAAAGTCTGCAAACCATGCCAAAAGTTGTTTCACGTTTGAACAATCACAATGGCCAGCAAATGCGCACAAGCGCTGATTTTTGAAAAGGGGCACAAGTGTATATGGGGATATAACTGAAACTTGGACCATGTAAATGCTAACACAGTGTCAACAGCATTCCTGTTCAGATCCAGGAATACAGACTTGCAAGCTTGACTTTGTTACAAGCAGATTGGACGGCTCAACTGCATGTTCCAAGAATCAGGGTCTCAAGCTGATCTAGTACAGGTCACTGGGACATAGCAAGCATGTGATCAGACGCAGCTTACACAAGCTGACTCAATACTACCAGCATGCTCTGGCATGTCCATGTTCTGGCTTGACCAAAGTGTTCAAATGCCTCAGAATGGCTCAAAATAAAGTTCATTTGAGGACGCAAAGCTTGTTCACAACATCAAGCATTATACGTAACAACTACTCATCTTCACCCTTCTTTGCAGTGCAACGTTATTTGCGCTGTTTCTGCAGTGCAACGTAGTACGCGCTGTTTCTGCATTTGCCACAGCTGGCTTGCAAGCTCTGTCTCCTGTGCAAGGCGCCATATGCCAGCACCCAATACTTGTCTTGCAGATGACTGTGGAAATAACAAGTCACCAGTGTTTCACCAGACCTGGCTTTAGATGTTGCTTGCAGACAGAAACATGACAGCACGCATGGCTGCAATTCCTGCACATGACTCATAAGCTGAGCCAAGCTTGCAGCTCATTTAGCACTCTCAGTCGCGCTTTCTACATGCATGAGGTCTCTGCTGCTGCACTGGTAAGCTCTGGCTACCATAGATGCCCAGACATGGGGTACCATTGGCAGCTGTACTTACCGCTGCATCAGTCACTCACCTCATCTTTGGCCCTTGATATCTCACCTGCAGCGCTGTGCCCATCTTGTCTAGTAAATCAAGGCCCAAGTGATTGTGATCGAGTTCTTACGCTCCACTCTATACATGTGCCTGCAGTGGGCCGCTGCGCTGCTGACATCTCTGTCCACAATTTGCATGTTTGCCTTCTTGTCTCTTTGCCACAAGCTCTGCTGGCTCAGGGCCAGGTATGAGTCCGACATGAAAGACAGAGACTTCTGCTTGGTCTGTAAGGAACCGACTGGCCACAGGAAAGATGGGCATTGTCAGCAGAGGAGATGCATTCCAGGGCCAAAAGCTCAAGATTCCTCAAGACCGCCACCCTCCTTCAGTCACCTCAGTTACAGGCTTGAGCTGGCATCGTTGCAGTCACTCTCAACGGTAACGCTGCGCATGCCACAACCCTGGCTAGGCACTGTGTGTAACATCCTGCTGCTCCTGCCCAGGCCAGTCTAGCCTACAGCATGTCACTTGCACCAGCTGTGCGTGCCTCCAAATCGCAACACACCTACAATGCAGTAAGTTACACATAGATGACGCAGCGAAAACTTAGCCTTCACGACTACCGAGGGTGCGAGGGTGTCTGACATTCCAAGCCAAGGGTTAAAGTAAACATCAGCCAAGCAGCAAAGGCTGCCAGCTGCAGGTCAGTTAGATCTTCACCAAACGCGCGACCGTATAACTGCACGCTGAGGCAGGTTGGGATAGCAAACATATTTTGGTTCTGGGCACCACTCTGTGGATAGATTCTGCAAGCAACAGTACCAGTGCCTTTGCATTACAGCCTTTTACAGCAGTATTTTTACATTAAATAGCTGCCTAGACCACGCGGCAGTGCAAAGTACTGCATCACCTTCACACACACACAGCAGCGGCAAGAAGTGATCTCGGCAGCATGCACAGCCCGATCACGTCCCATCCGGCACTTTATTAGTACATCTCAAATCGTCAGCAGCACAAAGCACAGAGGCCTTGTGCCCAGACACAACTTTGTCGCCACGTGCAAGATGTTTGTGCTGAAGCTCTGCTTGCCGTGCTAGCAAACAATGTGACTCGCACTCTTTCGTCGTGTCTCATGCAATCCGCTCCGGGTGAAGAGGGACGATTTGAGCTCGCGTTGAGCACGTCGCTGCTCAACGAGCTGAAATATGGGAGCCAACTTGGAAAGCTAGCTGAGGCCTTACTGTTATCAGCGTTCAGCGACAACTCAATCAAGCCGTCACTGCAGCAAGAAATTGCAGCTATTCTGCCTTCAGTGCGGTACATCAGGTGACAATTCATGCTAAGATCCGTCCTGTTGTTTGCTGTTCCCATACCCTGTTGTGATTAGCCTGTTCACACTACCTGCCGCTGACCAGTATTTCATGCATATAGCCTGGCAGCGTTCTTGAATGGAGGAGTCGTCATCAGGAGCAGCAACCTTGCGGTGCAAGGAGATGTTTCTGTTTGTGCTCAAGCCATGGGCCACTCAGCAGCACGGATAGCAGCAAAGCAGCACAGTGTGTTTCATGGACAAAAGAAGCCTGGCGAGCCGTAAGCATACACTAACATGTGCACACTATACCTCTGCAATGTTGTTTTGTTACTTGATATGCTGCTGCAGGATAAAGTTTCAGGAGCTGCAAGAAGCCTGGGATCAGCAACAGTGCACTAGCACAGTCTCTGTCCCCATTCCAGCATCCAGACACTTTGAAGACGCCTTTATCCCCTATCAAGATCGTGACAAACCATTGCCTGATCGGGGCACCTGCCCTGTGCTGTATGTAGCAAATGGAACTGTTGGTGTGGTACATTTTGGCCTATCAACAACAGACGTGAAGCTGAATGGCAGGTCAGTGTGTTCTATGGTGGTCATGTGTCAGCAAGCATCAGGGCCACTGAGATTTCAGTATACGACTACTGGACTTGCTGACAGGCTGCATCTTGGACTTTCAGCTGACAATACATGCAAACATAAATGTATGTCTATTACAAGGCACACAATGCAAGTGCATAGGCTCTTGATGTTGCAAGTTGCTCAGCAAGGTCGGGCCCACCTCAAGCTTCCCTTCCTAGAGTGATGTCAATGGTTCTCTCTGTTTTCCTTTTTCAGTTTCCCTTCAAGTGGCAGTTGCAGCCCAGGCTATGTCTCACATCATATACAAGTGTGCAAACATTTGGTCCTGATTGTATGGTGATGCCATTTTGCAGGCAGGGCAAGCAGTTTGTAGGCTTGGCTCAAAGCCTGGGGCCACACCTAGGCTACCTGCTAGCTCCGGCTCTGGAGGGGCTGCAACCGCAGATCAGGTCAGTTGCAGCAGCCAATCAACAGCTGCAGCAGTCTCGCAGGCGCAGTGTCAGCTGCAGCTTGCCGCCTGTTGAGACGCTGACAGTCCATGACAGCGCTGATAGCATCTCCAGTGCTCGACAAGGACCAGCAGCACCCCAGCCAAACCGGCAGGGTCACCCTCCCACAGGCCATCACCCACCCCATGAAAGAGCAGGCTCTCTTATTCACCCTTTGCGGCAGCTGCATCAGTCAGCAACCAGAATGCTGTCCCCTTTCCAAACATGGTCAGCACCAGCAGCCCCTCAGACAGCTGCCCAGGAAGCCCACATGCACGAACAGCATGAGGGCTCCCCCAAACGGCCAGGTTCAGACTTGAGCCCTGCTAAAACAGCACTGGACATGTCCATGCTGGAAGTGGCCAGACTGAATGCTGCCTCCTCAGGCTCTGGCCGGCCTCCCTTACAGCCAGAAGCAGCCCTCAGACATAGCTCAGGAGATCAAGGGTCAGGCAGGAAGTCAGCAACAGCTGCTGAAGTCAACGCAGCAGCTGTTGCTGTCCTGCGCAGCAGCAAGGATCTGGAGCTGGAGTACCAGCCCAGCATAGAAGCATCTCCCAGAGGCAGCGGTGGGTCCCAAGAATTTGGCAGAGGCAAAGGAAAGACTCACCGCCGGCCTCCGGTCCCTATGCTGCGTGCCAGCTCGCCGCTATCTGCGTATGGGTCTGAGTCTTCAGGCAATTTGCCTAGGCAATTGAGCATTCCTGGCTCATCATTTGCTGGTTACCCTGCAATGAATGAGCCCCAGCAAGCACAGGAAGAGTCAGCCCAGGCGTCTATTGCATCCCCCTTTGCTCAGTCAGCTTCAGCGCAAACACCGTTTGCAGGTGGTCTGCCTCTGTCAAGCAGCCCACCAAGCTCTGCATGGTACGCCTCCCCCTCCATGCAGACCTCCGGCAGCACCATCTCTATCTCCTCTCTGCTGCCGCCGCTGTCTGCCTTCTCCCAAGCTCCAGGCGCCAATAACAGGCAGTCACGCATGTCCCCTCATGCCGCTGCTTCACTGGCAGCATCTCTGCCACCTGAGATGTCCACTTCAGCCATGGCAGTCTTGTCATCACCAATGACTGCCATGCAACCAAACTTCCACGCCCAGAGCATGGCTGCCTTGACCATGCCAACAATCCTGCCCATGTCAGGCTCTGGCATCCCTGGCAGGTCACCCAACCAGCAGTCCAGAAGCATGCTCCCACCTGCACCCTTTGCAGAGCCACAGGCATGGGCAGACCTGCACAGCAGCAGCTATCGCTTGCCACCACAGCTGCAGTCACGCTCACTGCTGCTGCAGCTGCTGCCAGCTGGTTCTGCCCAGTCCCTCAACCAGCTCATGTCCAGAGCAGCCAGTGGGGCTTCCGCAGACTTCAACCCACAGGAGTCCATGGGCATAGCTCGCTCCTGTTCGCTGAACAACGACATCACCACATCTGTGAGTGTGTCTTCACCCAAGCGATCATTGCTGGACATGAGCCGGGCTGTGAGCGAACAGCTTCATCTCACCTCAACCAGTAAAGCGGTGCAACGCCCCTTCTTGGCTGACTTGCAGCAGAAGTGGACTGCAGGACACCAGGTCAGCATTCACTACATCCCATCTTGTCACCCTGCTCAATTCTTGTTGTCTGCGCATCAATCTGCATCATGCATCAAACGCACCAGTGATGATGTTGTGCTTTTCTGCATTTGCCTGTTTCAGCACACGTTTATCTATGCACGCTTCTTGCTGCTGCCAATGTCGTCTGATTCACATGCAATTGTTGTGCAAGTGCTCTTTGCATCTTCTTGAATCTTCAATGGCTGGCATACAGTCTGCTTCAGCTCCTTGTTTGTTTGCCTGTAGGGGTCTGGGCTGCTCAGGTACCCTCCTGAGACGGAAGAATCAGATGCAGCAATCAGCCCCAGTCAATGATGTGTATGCTTGTTCAATCAAGTCATATCTTCTTGGGCTGATGAGGTACCAATGTCCACGACTACCAAGGCCAGATTCTGGGCACATTTCATGATTGGACGGCTGCCAGCAGATGTCTGCCTTTATGAGCAGGCTGCAAATTGTTTCGCATTTGAGGATGTGCACACGTTCATGGTGTACCGTAGCTGCTGTGACATCGCCTAAGGCAAGACAACTGCTTAAGCCCATCTGCAGGGCGTCAGGAGTATTGCATTCTGATTCTGCCACTTCTTTTTAATGTCCTTTCTGCATATAGGACTGGCAGTTGTATGTCGAAGTACTATTTTTTGCCTGACTTGCCATGCAGCTGTGTGCTGCGAACAATTGATCTTGCAAGCCTTCCATTGATATTTGGGGGTGGGCATATTTCATTCTCGCATTTCATGTCCAGCCCGGCCCATTGCGCATGTGTGTGTCTGACTCTGGTACTGTTTGTGTTGGTCTATACTATACATCTCTGTATGTAAGTTAGGACAGCTTATTAAAGACAGCTTCTTCATGCCTGGTATGGGCTTGATGATCTGTGTCTCTTGAGAAGGACAGTGTTATGCACACATGCTCAGCATTGACACCTTTCCAGATCTTCAGGCATGCCGACCGACAATTCTGGCCAGCCAGAATCATTCATTATGCCATGCATTATGCCAACTTGCCTGTGGTGCGAGGTTTTTTACAATCTAGTCAGATAATACAGTACCCCTATGATCCAGGCATTTTACCAAGTGTATCTTGGGAACGTGTATCTGAGATCCAATCTATCAAGGAAACGACTAAAAAGTCGCCCGAGAGCGAAATAGCGAAAACAATCATACTCACGTGTGATGTCGCACGCTCCGCGTGCACGTTACCTGAACCCTGACGTGGTGACTCAGATGTTTGGATGTTCGCTGGCCACGAGCGCTGAGGAAGGCAACAGTATGATCTCGCGCAAAGGAGTGATGAACTAGTGATACCTGAAAAACCAAGCAGAAGGATGGCCTTGAGCGGTCTGTATTGGCCAAGAGCGTCGGAAAACCCACTGGTACAGGTACAGCAGAAGGCACATGCACAAGGCAGACACGTGCTCGCGGCCAGCCTTCGTCGTCTGTGGTGTAGTAGTAGGAGCCAAGCGCGTGCTCTGGAGTATCGAGGGTGTGAGTGTCGTAACAGTGGAGCCGGTTCGCTGAAGCAGCAGAACCAAGCCCTGCCACCTGCAGCCTAGCAAACCATATCTCGCAGATCAGGGCGCCCGGGCATAGCCCAGGGGCATAGACCTTGCGCATGAGTCATAAACAGTGCACTGCACCCAATGACAAGGCATGACAGAGCATTGAATGGCAGGGCATGTCACTGCAAAGAAGTGCAATGTCTATGAGTGCAGTGCAGTGAGCAACATATGTATCAATAGTGAGATGATATCACACTGTGCTGATGAAAGCAAGAGTGTATTGCAGGTATCGACACAGCAAAGCAGAGCAGGCAACAGCAGCTGTGCATAGGCCATGATTATGAAGTGCAACGCCAATGTCTGCAATGTAATGTGGTGCAAATGCAAGCAGCAAGCGCCATATAATGCGGAGGGTTGTTAGTTACATTATGTGAGGGTGGCATTCTTGAGACTGTAACTCTAGCATGTATACTGTCTATGTGTTGACTAGATCTCTGATGACTGTGCGGACTCGGGCTTCGTCATCTGCAATCAACCTGTACAAAGGATCACTGCAGTCATCAAGTATTGCATGCAGTTTGCCTTCAATGCTACGCATCAGGGCTGCTGAGTGAGTGCCATATCTCTCAGCCCTAGACAAGCAAAGTCTCCTGGTCTGGCTCAACATACGTCCCATGTCATAGCCTTTGTGGTATAGGATGGCTACAATAGCAGAAACCCTAAACACAAAGTCAGCCCGAAGCATGCTGTTACGTCAGAATCTGTGAAATTGGCTGATGATCACACCATACTTAGCCTGATCAGAAATCTGTGAGGAGGCATGAGGGTAAGTCACAATGAACTGGGATGACAGAGGGGGGT
>JAABUK010008078.1_pt1 | contig 14896 bp, 1 predicted proteins | sample 5559141 | NCBI WGS metagenome assembly JAABUK01 (sample SAMN10711869, study PRJNA513367) | rock metagenome | isolation source: Antarctica rocks | place: Antarctica: Victoria Land, Pudding Butte nord | collected 2016-01-03
TTATTCTAGAATACCTCTATCTTAAAGATAATAAATATCCTTAATATTTAATTAATTAATTGATAAATTGTTTATACGCCTATTCTAGTATTATTTATATTAATAAGGGTAGTCTTTCACGCTAAGATACCCCTTCCTAGTAGGATAGTAGTAGAGCTACTATTACCTACTATAATAGGGTATAAGAGAAACCTTTTATAACTAAAAACTCCCGCTTATTATCTCCTTTCCTTATAATATTTTATTTCCTAGGTAGCTTAATAAGCCCTTTCTATTAAAATGATATTATTTAACGCGTTTAATTAATAATATTTATATAATCCTTTAATTATTTTCTTCTCTTTCTACTTTATTTTTAATACCTTTATTAGTTTAAATAATAGGATTATCTCTTAAAGGAGTTTTATCTACTCTAATTAAAGCTTAATAAGTTAGAATTATTTTAAATAACTTATTTCTATTAATTAATAGGCTATTATATAGATATTTCTTAATCTAATTAATATCTCTTTAAAATTATAGGTTCTAGCCTTCTTAATTAGGTCTAGCCTTAATATTTATAATTTTAAATAAAAGAGGAGGATATACTTTATATCTTATCTTACTTAACTATAATTATATTTAAAGTCTTAAATTCCTAGGATATTAATTTTAAGTAGGAACGCCTTAAAGTTATTCTTCCTATTATAAAGTTAAGTTATTATTAAGCTTTCTACCTTTTATAAGCCTTAATAATAATTAATATAATTATTTAAGAGGAGGCCCCTTATTATTAGCTCTTAACTTCCCTTTAAGATAATGATTTAATAAGCCTTTTATTAATCCTCTTATTAAAGCTATTTCTAATCCTTTACTTTTATTAAGATATTATTAATATCTTAAAACTCCTTAATATCCGTTATAAGATTATATTAATAAGCCCTTTACTAGGTATTTATTACTACTTAATCTTAGCTTATAATCTTAAGCTCTTATAAGGCCTATTTCTCCTTCTCTTATATTAGAGTAAGGGCCTAGTATTTAATTTAATTATACTTCCCCCTTAGCCGGCGCTAGATCTTTTTATTCCTTACTATTATACTCGTGTAAGTACTATAAAGCGCTTAGTACTTTATTACTAGATTATCAAGTTATACCTAGATTAGGGGGATCGCGGCCTCTACCTCTAGTACTAATACTAGCGTCGCCTTATACGCGCTAATAATTAATTAAGGAGGTTAAACTTCTATTCTATTAGGTCTTTTACCTAGTTTATATCTTATAATTACTTTAAGGTTATTTATACGCTCTTTATAATTTAGGACTATTCCCCTAGGCTAGGATTTTACGTAGTTAGTAGGTAAAGCCTATTATTACTTAAGTTAACTATTATTTACTCCTTAAGTACGTCTTTTAAATAGATCTAGATATAATTACTACTTTAACTTACTCTCTACTCCGCCGTAGGCCCTAATTAAGTAAATAACTTCCTTAGCTTAATATACTAATACGCGTATATTATTCTCTTAGGTTAAATAAATAATCTCTTAATAACTACTATTAAATATTATATCTTATAAGGTTAAACCCCTACTTTATATTATTATTAGAGGTCTCCCCTATTTAAATTATCTATATCTTATAAGGATTATTAATATTAAGCCTCTAGCTAGATAATATAATATAATATTTCCTTCCTATTAATTAAGGAATATTATATTAGATACCTAATTATACTTATATTAAAACTTACTTTCCGCTCCTAGCTAATAATTATAAGGGAGGACTTAAACCCTTAAGAGGTATAAGAGCTAATATTAATAACTTCTTTATATTCAATAATTTATAAACCTTAAGGATATCCTATCTAATAATTAATACTTTAATATATCTATTAATTAAGATTAGCTTTAACCTATATTAATAAGGTGTAATAGCTATTAATTAAATAATTTCTATAAGTAATTTCCCTTATATATATTAGGCGCGACTTAATATATTTAGGCTAGGCCCTATTTAGCCCTATCCTATTAGGGGGTATTTATATTAGAAGTTAAGAGGATACCCGTATTAAGGATTAAGAGGATACCTTTATTAAGAATTAAGAGGGTACCTATATTAAAACCCTTAAATATTAAAAGATATATCTACTCCTAGCTATTAATTATAAGAGGAGACTTAAACTCCTAAGAGGTAAGGGATTAATATTAATAATATATCTCTTAAATCTAATATTAATAATATATCTCCTAATCTTAGTATTAATAATATATCTCTTAATATTAATATTAATAATATAGCCCTAATATCTCTTTCTTATAAGCTTAGATAACGCGTTAAGACGCGCTTCTAGCCCTAATTAATAACTATATAAGAGGACTTAACCCCTAGGGGTATAAAACGCGTCAGCGTTATTATTTAAGCGTTCTAGCTATTAGGCTCTAGCCCCTAAAACGCGTTAACTTATTTCCCTTATCTACTTATCCTAAGCTACCCTTATTAAGGCCGTAATAGTCTTAGTAAAGGTAAGGTCTATAGATATATTAATAGAAGAGGAGGTCTATAAACATTATCCTTAATATTTAAAATAAGTAAAAGTCTATTAAATATCTAAATAATCTTATAAACTCTTTAAATTAATAATATATATTATAATTAAAGTAAAATAAAACTACGTAATCCTCCTACCTCCTATCCTTTGAATATAAGTATTTAATTATTATAATTAGTTATATATTTACTATTTTTTCTCTTATCTTATCCTCTAAGTTATTTATAAATTATTCCTTATTTATAATAGCCTTTATATTACCTTCTTTTATATCTATAATATCTTATTTTATAATAGTACTACTAGCTACCTTTTACTTAATAACCTTTTATTTATATATTACTATTAACTTAGTAAACCCCGCCTTTAATTTTAAGAGTAATATAATTATATCTAAAGGTAAGATTAAAGATTTAATATCTAATTTAATATCCTTTATTAAATTAATTATAATATTTAATTTATTTATATTTAAATAATTAATCTTTTTATACTTTATAAGACTAAGTTAAGTCTTTACTTTAACCTCTTTAATTACTTTAATAAATACTATTTTAAGATTTAATTAAATATTAACTTTAGCCTATTTAATTACTCTAATAAATATTATTATAAGAGTAGATAGAGTATTAACTTTAACTATTTTAATTATTTTAATAGATACTATTTTAAGATTTAATTAAGTATTAACTTTAGCCTATTTAATTACTTTAATAGATACTATTATAAGAGTAAATAAAGTATTAACTTTAACTTATTTAATTACTTTAATAAATATTAATATAAGAGTAGATAAAGTATTAAATTTAACCTATTTAATTACTTTAATAGATACTATTCTAGGATTTAATTAAGTATTAGCTTTAACCTATTTAATTACTTTAATAGATATTAATATAGGAGTAAATAAAGTATTAACTTTAACCTTTTTAATTACCTTAATATATACTATTACTATAAAAGGTATATATAATAAGTAGATAATAAAAGGTCCTACCTATATTAAATATAAGCTTCTATCCTCTACTAATATTTAATTATTAAGGCCTTAGATTTAGCCTTAATATACCCCTACTAATAGTTAATTATTAAGGCCTTAAATTTAGTCTTAATATAATTCTATTTATTATCTATTTATTTAATAGTATCTAATATTATATTATTTAAGTCTTTACTATAAACCCTAATACTCTTATACCTAGATAATTAATTAAAGGGTAGTATATTTATAATAATAGCTTTTAATTACTTTTATATAAGTAATATATTATATCTACCTTAAGTTCTTAATACTTAGTTAGCTATTATTATAGGCTTTCTTATAAAGCCCTTTACTTATTATAATTATTTATTATCTTTACGCGCTATTTATATTTTACTCCTCTTAATAATTAATTATTACTATCTACTTTATCCTTTAACCTTAAACGTAATATTAAATATTAATTATATACTACTTATTATTATTAGGTAATAGATAATTTTACTCCTTACTTAAAGTCTCTAATAGAGTTATTAATTAAATAGATAGCTATTAATTAAAATTCTACTATTATATTATAATTACAAATATTAGATTAATATTTATATCTTAAATAGCCTTATTAGTTACCTTATAAAATTAATATTCCTTATATAATTTAATTATAATTTAAGCCCCTTTATATTAGAATTATAAAACCGCTTATAAGGGTTCTAGGTCTAGATCTTTATTAAAGTAGTAAATAAACTAGTCTAATATTATATATAATAATATAATTCTTAGATTTAATAAAATATTATTTAACTTAATAATGTTTATAAGAAGAAGCCTAATAATTCTATTATTATATATTATTTTTAAATTAATATCCCTTATATTTATATTATATATAATCTTTTATTTTATTTAATACTTTATAATTAGGGATATTAGTATATTATCTTTTATTATTAAGTTATACTTAATTAATATCTTATTAAGTAGTAATCTTTATTCTTTAACTTTAGCCTTATTTTTAATAAACTTATATGTCTTTTTTAATATACTCTTATTATCCTCTTATTATCTAATATTATAATTAATCTGTTATATTATTATATTAAGTATACTAATCTTACTATAATTATTAAGATTATTAAATAAGGATAGATTATTATCTTTATACTTTCAACTTAATTTTATAATATACTTACCCTTAATATCTTAGGATTTCTTACTCTTAAAGTCTTTAATACCTAATTATATAAGTTAACCTTTAATCTCTTCTCTTATTAACTATTAATCCTTTTCCTTTATAATAGTCTTATTATAAACCTCCTATATATTTCTATACTAAGGGTCCTCTATTTTATTATAAGAACTATTATATATCCTTAAAGGTATTATATTAATAATAATAATAATATAATAATATAATATAACCTTTATTTATAGCTATTAAGGTAATATTTTCTCTAGTTTAATAATAATTATAATTATATATTAATAGTAATCTTAAATATAATTTCTAGTAGTTTATATTCAATTAAAACTTATTATAAATAAGGTTTATTAGTAGGATTAGGTATCTTTACTTACTTTATTAAGTTTAACCTTACTATTTAAGATTAATAATAGCTATATCCTATATATATAAATAATAGATAATATAATAATTAATTAATTATATATATTAATTTATTACTATTAGCTCTTAATATATTCTAGATCTAATATAATAAATTATTTCCTATAGTTAATAAAGTAGGTAAGGGTATTAAGATAAAAACTTATTTAAGGTATTAAGTAAAGTTAGATATAATATATTACTTTCTATAATTAAATATAACTTAATAATTCTTATAATATTTACCTTAGTTTTAATATTTATATATTTATAATAAATAGATAATATATATTAGGTAGAGGTAAATAAAATATTATAATTAATTTATAAATTATAATTACTCCCGTAAAAGGAGGCCTATAAAAAAGTCTTTAATTTAGTATAAGATATACTAACTTATAATTAAAACTTATTATTAGAAATACTAACTTATAATCTAATCTTATACTACTACCTACTTCTTAGTTTATTAGATCTTAAAATATTTATTAAATCTACTTTACTACTTATAATTTATCTTAATATCCTACTAATATCTACTACCCCCCTTTAGGTACTTTAATAGCTAATATTACTATTATTACGCTAGCCTCTATCTTTTTAATAGATCCCTCTTTATAAGCTAGCTTAATTAGAGTTAAGATACTAATACTATCCTTTACTTTTTTATTAGATACCCTTATATAAGCTAGCTTAATTAGGATTAAGTTATTAATACTATTCTTTACTATTTTATTAAATCCCTCTTTATAAGTTAACTTAATTAGGATTAAATTATTAATACTAACCTTTACTTTTTTATTAAATACCTTACCTTTAGTTAGCTTAATTAGAATTAAATTACTAATAACCTTAACTATTTTATTAGATAATTCTCCCTTAGCTAGCTTAATTAGAGTTAGATTATTAATAACCTTAACTATTTTATTAATAACCTTAACTATTTTATTAAATACTTCTCCCTTAACTAGCTTAATTAGAGTTAAATTATTAATATTAACCTTTACTTTTTTATTAAATACCTTACCCTTAGCCAGCTTAATTAGAATCAAATTACTAGTAACCTTAGTTATTTTATTAAATACTTCTCCTTTAATTAACTTAATTAGAGTTAGATTACTAATATTAACCTTTACTTCTTTATTAGATACCTTACTCTTACGCTTTATCTATTAACCTCCTTACGCTCTATCTATTAACCTCCTTACGCTTTATTTATTAACCTTCTTACACTTTATCTATTAACCTCTTTATACTTTATTTATTAACCTCTTTATACTTTATCTATTAACCTCTTTATATTTTATTTATCAACCTCTTTATACTTTATCTATTAACCTCCTTACGCTCTATCTATTAACCTTATCACGGTGATAATAAGCCTTATTAGGGGAATATAACTTAAGTATATAATAAGATAAATCAACGCGTTTTAAGGGAGTAAGCCTAATAATAGGAAAGTTTAATTAACGCTACTAACGCGATTTATATCTTAGAGGATTTAAGTCCCCTTATATAATTATTAGCTAGAAGCTAGGATTATATTAATATATTATAATTAAAGGAAAAGAGAAATTAGGGTTATATTATTAATATAGGCTAATATAAGATAAATTATTAAGATATATTCTCTACCTTTTAAGAGTTTAAGTCCCCTTATATAATTATTAATTAAGAGTAATTAAGAGAATAGATATAAGTATCCTCCTATCTCTCTATATAATTACCCCTTAATAGGGAATAGGTTAAGATTAAGTCTAAGGCTTAAGATATATTAAGTCACGCCTAATATTTATAAGGGAAATTACTTATAAAAACTACTTAATTAATAGCTACTACGTATTATTAATATAAGTTAAAGTTAATCTTAATTAATAAATATATTAAATTATTAATTATTAAATAAGGTATCCTTAAGGTTTATAAATTATTAGATATAAGGAACTTATTAATATTAACTCTTATACCTCTTAAGGATTTAAGTCCCCTCGCGTAGTTATTAGCTAAGAGCGGAATAGTAGATTTTAATATAAGTATAATAAAATACCTAGCGTAATATTCCTTAATTAATAGGATAAAAATATTATATTATATTACTTAATAAGGGGCTTAATATTAATAATCCCTATAAGATATAAATAGCTTAAATAAGGGAGACCTTTAATAATAATATAAAATAGAGGTCTTAATCTTATAAGATATAATATTTATTAATAATTATTATAAAGATTATTTATTTAACTTAAGAGGATAGTATACGCGTATTAATATATTAAAATAGGGAATAATCTACTTAAATAGAGCTTATAATAGAGTAGAGAGTAAGTTAAAGTAATAATAATACCTAAATCTACTTAAGAGATATACTTAAGGAGTAAATAAAGATTAACTTAAATATTAATAGTCTACTTTTATTAGAAGTATAAAGCCCTCCTACTAGTAAATAGACTTAAGCTAAGAGCGAATGATAATACTAATAAAAGGGGTAGAAACTAGGATAAGGACCTAAATAAGCGGGATTCTAACCTTATATATTAATCTTTAACTTATAAAGGCTAAGAGTTCCGCTCTAACGCAGATGCGTATAGGAAAGATAGGGCTGGCGGACTTCCTATATAAGTATAAGGTACCTAGTATTACGTTAGCTAGCTATAATTATAGCTAGAGGAAATAGGACGTTAAGTATATAATTATAGGATATCTAAGGTTCTAAGAGAGCCAGTAAACCCTAGTTACTATAGTAGGGATAAATAGCCTACACGAGATACTAATAAAAGAAGGGAAGGGCGTAAAGGTAATATTAAGGTAGATAATATAAACGGGGCTATTAAGCTAGTTTTCACTAATAAATAAATAGCTTTATACTTATATTACTTAATACTATCTTATTAGCCTAATTAGTCCTAGTCCTACTAGCCCCTACGGGGTTTAATAGATATAATTTAGGGTTAAATAAACCTACCTTTTATATAGACTATTATATAGAACGTCCCTCCTACCTTTTCTATCCTATATATTACCTTATAATATACTATTAATACTCTAATATTATAGTACTTATTAAGTATTATATATATATATAATCTATATTAATAGAATGAATATAGTATAAGGGAAGAATAGAGTATTAACTTTATATAGAGGGGAAATCATAAGGGTTTCTATCCGGTACTATATTAGGCGCATATATATAGTTTCCCTTTATATAGAATTATCTAAAGGCCCCCGTAATTAGCTTTCGTAGATTAGCTAGACACGAGTATAATATCAAATAAAAATAAAATCTTATCCTTAGCTAGCTTAATTAGAATTAAATTATTAATAACCTTAGCTATTTTATTAAATACTTCTTACTTAGCTAGCTTAATTAGAGTTAAATTATTAATATTAATATTTATTTTCTTATTAAATACCTCTCCCTCTATTAATTAAGTTAAGTTTAAATTATTACCTTAAGCTTTACCCTAGCCCCCTTCCTCTACTACCTTAATTAGGTTTAAATTATTAGCCTTAATTTTATATAATATATCTCCCTATACCTCCTCTTAACTTATATTATTATCCTTTATCTCTAACTTTAAGTTATAATTATATATAATAAAATCTAGTATTAATAGCTTTATATTAAATATAACTTAGCTACCTAATCTAATAAACTCTCTTAATATAGCGTATTAGGCTTACTTATACTTATCTTTACTTAATAAGATTCCTACGTAGTTTATAATAATCGCGTAAGTATTATATATATAAGAGATAGTAATAAGAGGATAGGAGCTAAAGCCTATAAAGCCTAACTTTAATAATTATATTATAATAAGGATTATTATAAACTTCTCCTTACCTTAATAGCTATTAATAGTCCTAGTCTTTATATTATATAATTCTTTAATTACTTTTAAGGCCCGCCTAGTAAGGTTAACTTATATAAGATATCTTATAAAGATAATAATATTCATATCCTTAATTCCTTATTTAATATAATATTAATAGAGCTTAATAATAACTTATAACTTATATTTATTTTAACTAGATTATAAGAAGCCTATTTTATTTAAGTTACTATTAATATTAATTTATATAAATAGGATATTAAGGTTAAGTATCTCTTTATATACTTTAATAGCTTTAATATAATTAGGGCGATTTACTAAATCTATCTTAAAGATAATAGAACCTTTATATTAAATTATAGAAATAGTATTACTAATAATTAAAATAGTTTAATATTACTTAGTTAATTTATATTTAAGGTAGCCTAATATTACTAAGTATTTAAATAGGCTCTTATTAATTAAGTTAGTAAATAGATTATATTCTACCTTCTATTCTTGAAGTAGTAGCTATTAATTATCTCTAAAAAGATATATATTATTCTTATATCCTATTAAGGTAATAAATATATCCTTATTCTCTATCGTAGTAACTTCTTAAATAATTATATAATAACCTTTAAAGGAATTCTTAATAATTATATAACTTATATTTATAAGTATTATTATAAGTACAGCGATATTATTTTAAAGGATATTTATAGATAGTAAATCTTTAAGTAGCTTAAATAAACTAGCCTCCTTAATTAATTTAAAAATCCTATCCTAGGTAATTATAAGGAATATTTTATAAAAGTAGGTATAAAGCTTCTTATATTAAGTTCTATTATTAGCTTCCCTAATCTTATATTTAATTATCTCTTATATTATTATTTATAAATCTATAATATTATTCTATTTAAGCTTTTCCTTATATTTATAATTATTTATATCTATAAATAGCGTAGACTTATAAGCTTTTAAAGCTTCTTTAATATTTAACTCTATCTTTATATTATTATTTTATAATTCACCTATATTAATAATATTAATATTATATACTTTACTAGCTTTAATTATATTTTAAGTTAATATTAGGTTAACGCTTATATAAGGTTAATTAGTAATACCTATTATTTATAATAATAATATATTAAAACTTATATATTAAAGTTAATATTAATAATCTAAGATATTATATAAACGCTCGCGAGCTTTCTTAATTATATCTATTATAAGCCTGTTATATATAGAAAGAGAGATTATATAGACTAATTATTATTATAAGTAATTAATATTATAAATTATATCCCGCTAGCTATTTATATAAACGACCGCGTGCTTTATTATAAGTAAGTAGAAGCGGACTATATTTTTATTAATAAATATAATTCTAGCCTCCTTAAGCTAAGTAGGCTTAATATTAAGTTTTATAATAAAGGTATTAGTTACTTTATTTATTAGGTTAAATACTTTTACCCTCTTTTTAGCTAATATAAGTAGTAAGGTAATAATTATATTAACTTTTATTTTCTTAATTCCTTATAATCCCTTAATAAGTTTAAGATTATTAGATAATTATATTAGGTATTTTAATATACTTATTCAAGATTTATTTAACTTAATATTCTAAGCTTAGAGCTCTACATTATAATTAATTTTATAGAAGAGGTTACCTTTCATTTTTATATAAACGTCTTATTTAAGAATAAGTTATTCTTATTAAGGGTTATAAATATAATTATAATCCTCTTTATATATAGGATTTAATATCTTAATAGCTATTAATTAGAACTTATATAAAATATTAAATAAAATTAATATAACTTCAATTATATTTACCTTTTTATTAAAATAGTATTATTTAATCTTAATAAATAGTATATTAATATAATTTATTAAATTAAGGAATAATTCTAATTATAACTTATTAAAGATATTATCCTTAATAAGATAATTAAGTATAATAATATAATTAATAAAACTAGTAAAAGGAAATAGCTCTAAGAGGATATATATTATAATCCTATCGTCTAAGGTTAACTAGGGTCTAGATATTAATCTCGTAGAGAGGAGTATTAAGGATAGGTAGATAGTAGGCTTTATATTAAACTAATCTAGTATAATTATATTATATTTAGTATTTAGGAGATATCTAAGGAAGGTAATATAAGTTAAGTATAAAGCTCCTATCTTAGCGGGAAAGTATTACTACTATATAAATATATAAAATCCTATTAAGAGGTATAATTTATTAAATTAATCTATTTAATCTATATATAATTCTAATAGTTTAATTAATTTATTTATCTAATCCTTATATAATTTAAGTAATTTATTAAACTAATTTATCTAATTATAATAAGAAGTACTCTTATTAGGCGTAGTTTAAGGACTATTTAATCTATTTATAATATTAGCTCTCCCCCTTATTAACTTTTATCTTAAAAGCTTATAATCTTTATTATATTACCTAATAGATACTATCTTACCTTAATATATTATTATTATTAGCTAATTAATTCTATTAAAGCCTTAGTACCTATAATATATATATATTAAAATTATATTAAAGTTAATTATCATAAGAAGTATAAGATAGGTAGTTCTTTAAACCGCTATATTAAGTACGCCTACTTAGGATATAATTATAACCTTACTCCCTTTTCTCTTATAAAATGGCTTATATTAAATAATAACGTATTTTTAAGGTTAATAAGGTTAGAGAGACTTTAATAAAGTTAAATTATCTTTATACTAAAGTTAAGGCTCTAAAAAAGAAGAAATTAGAGATAGTAAAAAGAGAGTTAAAGAATATTAAAGAAGTAAAAGTAGATAAAAGGATATAAGGCCTTAATCCTAATAACTTCCTTTTTAATATATCTTCTAAATAGGTTAAGATCCCTATAGATTTTAATTAAAATAGTCTTATTAATGTTAATAGAGTTATTATAAAAGGTTTTAATAGTTTATAAGGTTTTTAATTAGCTCTTAAGTATTTTTTAAGTTATTATACCTTTTTTATTTAATTAAGTAACTTTAACCTTATTATATTAAGATTTTTTTAACCTTATACTTAATTTCTTTTTTAATTTAGAAGTAAAAGGTATCTTATAATAGTATATTAAGATCTACTAATTCTAATAAAGAGATATAGAATACTAGATATACTTTAGCGTTAATTAGGAGCTATAACTTATAGTTAATAGATTCTTTAGATTATTTAATTAAAAATAGTTTAACTTTAATATAATCTAGTTTCTTATTTTATCTCTTACTTTGTAAGTTTTTTATAAAGAGGTAGACTTTATCCCCCTTCTTTAATTAAGGATATATTTTTTATTTCTTATTAATAACTACTACTATTTTTTAGTTAACCTTACTAATTAATTTATATATCTCTATATATAAAGCTTTTATATTAGATATAACTATTAAGGCCTTTTCTATATTTAGCCTACTCCTTAGGTCTAGAAAGTAATTTATATATTATCTATAATTTATAAAGAACGGAGACAGCCTTATAGTATCTAATTATTTATTATTATATATTAATTATACTATAGGAAGTAATAATACCTAGTTATTTTATTTCTTATTAATATAGTATCTTAGGTACGCTTCTATTATTTAATTAATATATTTAATTTATTTATGTATCTCTAGATAGTATATTATTAATATTTAAAGTTTAGTTCTAATTAAGGTAATAAGCGTCTTTTAATAATTTAAAGTGAAGAGCTTATTTTTATCTAATATTATTAATTCTAATATACTATAATCTTTAATAAGTTAATTTAATAATAGGAAACCTAGCTAATCTACTTTATAGGTCTCTTTATATAGAATTATAATTATATACTTTATAAGTTTATTTATAATAATTATAATTAAGTTATATTTATTATTTATTATTAGGTTAATTAACTTAGGTAATTTAATAATAAAGTCTATTACAATATCTTTTTATAATATATCTAAAATTTCCGTAAATTAAATTTATCTATACTTAGTATATCTTATAGACTTATTTTATTAATAATAAATATATTCTTTAATATATTCTTTAACTAACGCTTATAACTTTAGCGTAGCGTATATATATTAAATAAGTTCTATTATCTTAAATACTCCTAGATATCCTTATAAAGGATTATTATAATAATCTCTAATTACTACTTTAATAGACTTTAATAGTAAGTATAGCTTTCCTTTATACTTTAATAATTCATTATCTAGTTACTAACTTCTTAGCTATTTTATTAAGGGATTATTAATATATTCTTCTTTTAGGATTAATAATATATCTATTATAATATATATAATTACTACTAGATTCTATATTAATATAAGTAATCTATCGCTTTTTTATTTTAAAATAGGTTATTTAGTAATATCCTTTATTTTTATATAATTAAATTATCTACTTAAAGTATCTACTTATTTATTATCTTTTCCTAGGATATACTAAATTTTAAACTTATATTATCTAAGAAGCTTAGCCTATTTAACTTATTATTTATTTAACTCCTTTATTATAATAAAGTTAATAAGATTCTTATAATCTATAAAAATAATAAGATTAAAATAATTCTTAATATATACTCTTTAATATTATAAAGTATAAATAATAGTTAGAAGTTCTTTATTATAAATATTATAATTCTATTCTACTATTAATATCTTATATAAATAATATATTATTAGGTACTATTTACCTTCTTTCTATTAATATAAGTAAGCTCTAAGTATAAGGTCTAAGGTATCTATTTTAATATATATTAACTCTCTATTATAAAAGGTATAGAGTATTAATAAATCTATATAAGCCTATTTTAATTCTTTAAATACTTTCTTTTAATTAATATCTTATTAAAATCCTATATCTTTTTTAATAATTTCTATTAATAGTAAGGCTTTCTTAGAGTATCCTTTAATAAACCATCTATTAAAGTTAGTAAATCCTAAGAAACCTTAAATTAATTTAATATTATATAATATAGGCTATTTCTATATAACTCTAATCTTTTTAGGACTTATATAAACGCCTTTAATAGTTACTATAAATCTTAAGAACTCTATTAAGATCTTATAAAACTCGTACTTTTCTAGCTTTAAAAGAAGTCTAGCTTATAATAGGTATATAAAAATATCTTATATATAATTAATATATTCTTTCTTATTACTAGAGTAGATTAATATATTATTAAGGTATATAATTATTATTTAATTTAAATATATTCTTATAATATTATTAATAAGTACCTAGTAGGTTATTAATCTATTAATAAATCTAAATAGTATTATTAAGTACTTATAATATTTATATTAAGTCTTAAATATTATTTTCTACTCCTTATCTTCTTTTATTTAAATTAAGTTATATACCCCTTTAAGATCTAACTTTATAAAGATCTTTACCCTTATAAGTTAATCCTATAACTTACTAATATTTAGTAGTAGGTAATAATTCTTAATTATAATATTATTTAATTTTTAATAATTAATATATAATTATAATATTTATCCTTTTTTTTATAAAGAGGATTAGATAACCTACTAATAATTTAGATTTTTAAATAAATCCCTTCTTTAGATTCTTATCTAAGTATCCTTATAATATTATAAGTTCCTTTTTAAATAATATATGAATAGGTCTAAATATTAATACCTTACCTAATTTAAGTTTAATCTTATAATCTTAAGGTTAGTATTTAGGTAAAGCTTTTACTATTTTTTTTTTTATAAAGAGGCGTTTCTATACTTTATACTCTTATAAGATATTAGGAGTATTATTAATTACTTTATAACCTTTAACCTATTAACCCTACTAACCTCTATTAATACCTATTAAGTTAGATCTTTATTACCTAAAGTTATCTTTATTTAAAAATAAAGTAATATATACTTTAATTAATCTTTAATTTAACTTCTTATCTACTATTATCTACTATTAACATGTAGGT